>Ga0207868_1000039_pt1 | contig 171883 bp, 159 predicted proteins | sample Passage237B_FD_187370 | JGI IMG/M metagenome (GOLD analysis project Ga0207868, IMG submission 187370) | Cellulose adapted compost microbial communities from Newby Island Compost Facility, Milpitas, CA, USA - Passage2 37B (SPAdes) (version 3) ...
TCCTGTGCCCTGCAAGCCTCTCATGGTTACCACCTTTGCGGAATTTTAAATTAGCTGATCATGTGATATACGATATAAGATATACGACTTACGACTTACGATTTATTTTTTAATGCTATTTCAATTGTCATCCTGAGCGCAGCAAATGGATACGATGTACGATATAGGGTATTCGACATATTCCTTAAGACAAATGACTTATCGCCGACGATAGCAATTTAGGATACACAATATACCTTAGCGGAAAGTAATGCAACATTGTACGACAATGAAAAAAATCATTGACGAAATAAAGAAAATTGAACACGGTTTCAAACACATTGTTCAGGCGGGCGACCGCATTTTAGCCGCTAAAACGCAAAAACATTTCGACCTTGCGGTAAAGTTTTTGGCGGACGACACTTATCAAGTCAGAATAATGTTCTTCTATTTAACTATTGTAATAAATCAAAGGTTATTACTTTGTATTCCCCACCTAAAGCAAATCCCGGGAACGTTATACGAATTTCGATTCCCTTTAAATTTAAAAACCGGGGATTCAATATAAAAATCAAATCCCTGGTTAATTTATAAACCTTTTGTGCTTTCACCTATTACCGCTTACCATTTACAATCTGAATATGCTATTCAGCCAAAGCAATTTTAAGCGCTTCATCCATTTTCTTCACATAATGGAAGTTTAACCCTTTAATAAACTCAGGATTGATTTCCAACACGTCTTTTTCGTTTTGCCAGCAAAGGACGACTTCTTTAATGCCGGAACGTTTTGCGGCTAGGATTTTTTCTTTAATGCCACCAACAGGTAAAACTTGTCCGCGCAAAGTGATTTCACCGCTCATTGCAAGATATGGTTTTACCTTTTTCCCTTTGAGAGCAGAGGCCATGGAAACAAGCATGGTGATACCTGCACTGGGGCCGTCTTTTGGAACGGCTCCTTCAGGAACGTGAATATGGACATTATTTTTTGAAAAAAGCTGTGAATCAATTTTCAGTTTTTTCGCATTGGCATGCAGGTAAGTATAAGCTGTGCTGGCACTTTCCTTCATCACATTGCCGAGGTTACCGGTAAGTTTCATCTCCCCTTTCCCTTCGCTGATGCTGGTTTCAACAAAGAGGATATCTCCCCCCACTGCCGTCCATGCCAGGCCAACTGCCACTCCGGGCAAGTTGGCATCTTTATACAATTCATTACTGAATATAGGTTTGCCCAGAATCTTTTCCACCAGTTCATGCGTAATATTGGTAGGAAGCGAGTTTTCCATGGCCACTTCTTTGGCACAATAACGCAGGATGGCAGCAATCTTCCGGTCGAGTTCCCTCACCCCACTTTCACGGGTATAATCCTGAATTATTTTTTCTATAACCGAATTGCTGAACCTTATGGATTTATTTTCAAGTCCGTGAGCGGCTTTTTGCTTTGGAATAAGATGCTTTTTCGCTATCTGAAGTTTTTCTTCAACAGCATAACCGTTGAGGTGAATGATTTCCAGGCGGTCGCGCAAAGCGGGCTGAATACTGTTCAGGTCGTTTGCTGTTGCAACAAACAGCACTTTACTCAAATCATATTCCAGCTCAAGATAGTTATCGTAAAAGCTGTTGTTTTGTTCCGGATCCAGCACTTCCAGCAGTGCAGAGGACGGATCTCCACGCATGTCATGTCCTACTTTATCTATTTCATCCAGTATCATTACAGGGTTACCGGTCTTTACTTTACGTACCGACTGGATAATTCTTCCCGGCATTGCACCAATATAGGTTTTCCTGTGGCCTCTGATTTCACTTTCATCATGCAATCCGCCCAGGCTTAACCTTACACATTTTCTGTTGATGGCATTGGCAATACTTTTTGCAAGAGAAGTTTTTCCAATACCCGGAGGGCCAACAAAGCAAAGGATAGGGCTTTTCATATCACCCTTCAGTTTCAGTACGGCAAGGTATTCGAGTATCCTTTCTTTGATTTTATCCATTCCGTAATGGTCATTATCCAATATCTGCCGTGCTCTTTTCAGGTCGTAATTATCTACTGTATATTCTTCCCAGGGAAGATCCAGCATTAAATCGAGATGATTGTAAATTACCGAATAATCCGGCGTGGACGGATGCATTCTTTCAAGCTTTTCAATGTTTTTGTTGAATAGCTCTCTTGCAGCCTCGGGCATTTTTTTCTGCTCTGCTTTTTTCTGCATCTCTTTAATCTCGCGCTCATTATGATCACCCCCCAATTCGTCTTTGATACTTTTCAATTGCTGATGCAGAAAGTATTCACGCTGTTGCCTGTCGAGCTCGGATTTGGTTTTTGCGGTAACCTTATTCTTTAATTCGGCGAATTGTAATTCCCTTTGAAGAATTTGAATTAACAGATCGGCCCTGTCCTGAATGTTGTCAAATTCCAGCAGTCTTTGTTTTTCTTCCAGTTCAGATCCGATATTGGAAGAAATGAAATGTATCAGGAAAGCCGGATGTTCAATATTTTTAAGAATAATAGATGCTTCTGAAGGAATATTGGGAGTTAACTGAATGATCTGCGTGGCGAGGTCTTTAATATTAGCCACATAAGCGTCAAAATCTTCAGATTTTCCTTTGTCTGAATCCTGCAGTAATTCCACCCTGGCTTTAAAGTAAGGGTCTTCAGAAGTAAACTCCTGAATTTTAATCCTTCTTTTGCCCTGAATAATTACGGTAGTACCCCCATCGGGCATTTTGATCAGCTTGATGATTCTGGCCACAGTGCCAATGGTAAGCAGATCGTCGGGAACAGGATCTTCAATATCACTGTTTTTTTGTGCAACAACGCCTATAAGCTTATCGGTCTTATAAGCCTCATTGATGGCTTTTATACTTTTATCTCTTCCTACCGTTATGGGTAATACCACCCCGGGGAACAAAACCGTATTTCTTAATGGCAGTATGGGTAACTCTTCTCCAATTTCTACATCCTGTGAATTCTCGGCATCATGCTCATTCAAAGGGATAATTGGTATAAAATCCATATCATCTTCAGGGTTAAACAGGAATTTATCTCTCATGTATTCTTATAAAATGACAAAATAACACCGAAAAGGCGGGTTTACCCAATTTCGGTAGTGAGTTTAACATTGTCAACTTTAATGCCAATGAAATAATGGCAGTTTATTATCATGCCGGTTTATAGGCAAAAAAAATCCCGGCCTCATGAGGCCGGGGGGCAGAAAACAACGAACGAAAATATTTTTAGAAAAGATTGAAGCCTACGTAAATCTGAAAACTTTGGCTTTTCCATTCGTCGCGGTCATCTATATCGTTAAGGTTGTTCAACCCGATGCCGTATCTTCCACCCAGCTTAAGGGTATTGCCCAAATTCAGCTGAACCCCTGCCAAAATGGAAAGATCCCCTTCCTTAAAAGCTTTCTTACCATTTTCGAATAAATCCTGGTCTTTATTCAACAGGATGCCAAATTGGGGGCCTGCCTGAAGAGTTACCAGTTTACTGGGTTTATAGCTCAGCAAAATGGGAATAGAAAGGTAATTCAATTTAACGTCTTTAAGCTCGTCGATACCATCGGGGTATATATCTTTGAACTCCTCAGAAAGTTTTGTTTCAGACTGATTCCATAATACTTCAGGCTGAATGGACCATTTTGGGCTAAATCCCAAATCGAGATAACCTCCCAGATTATAGCCGGTATTAAAACCTTCTTTGAAAGATTTTCCGTCAATTTTAACGAGGTTAGCTCCTGCTTTAACTCCCAGATGAATCTGAGCGAATCCGGCAGTACCCAGCATGCAGATCACTGCCAGAAGTAAAAAGGATTTTTTCATATTGATGTTTTTAAGTGATGTCAAGTTATAAAGCCTATTGTTAACACGGTTGTTAAATAGGTTTAATGAATTCTTAAAAAGTTTGCTGACAAATCAGGGCATTTAAGGGGAGAACGGGCACTATAACGGAAAAGAGCAGCCGAATATTATCCATCAGCTAAAAACAATCTCTGTAATTTCGGGAAGAATGCCTATTCTTCCGGGATATCCTATAAAGCCAAATCCACGGTTTACATATAACTTCTGATTGCCCTCTTCATATAACCCCGCCCAACGTTCATAAATATATTGCACAGGGCTCCATTTAAAACCAGGAGTTTCTACTCCAAATTGCATACCATGGGTATGTCCGGATAGTGTTAAATCAATATCACGGTATTGTTTGAGAATTTCTTCATCCCAATGGCTGGGGTCATGGCTAAGCAATATTTTGAATCCTATCTCTTCTATGCCTTTGTAAGCATTATCCATTTTCCCGAATTTTGGGAAATTCCCCTTACCCCAGTTTTCCACTCCAAGCAGGGCAATCTTTTCTCCGTTTATTTCTAATACTTCATTTGAGTTCAATAACAGCTTCCATCCCAGAGCATCGTGAAGGTCTGCGAGCTTTTCTCTGTTTTCTGCAATTCTTTCCTGCTTTTGCGCTTCTGATAAGTAAGAAGGAATGGCATAAAGCCCGTAATCGTGATTACCCAAAATACTGTATACCCCCATTGGAGCTTTCAGTAATTTAAATAACTCAAGATAATTTTCCATTTCATGCGCGTGGTCGTTCACCAGGTCACCGGTAAATACGATAATATCGGGTTGAAGAGAAAGGATTTGCTCAATTCCTGAAGCCACCGCTGCCTTATCATGAAAACTTCCTACATGTATATCTGAAATTTGTACCAATTTTAATCCCCGGAAAGACTGTGGAAGATTGGGGAAATACAGTTCCTGCCTTCTTACCTGGTAGTTATATTTATTGGTAAATCCGTATACGAATGTTCCCAAAACCGAAGAACCAATACCCAAACCCAGCCAGCTTAAAAAGGCAGAGCGGGTAATAGGCTCTCCTGATGCAGGAGCATTCTTTTTACTCCCGGTAAACAATCTCTTTATCCAAACAAAAGCTCTTCTGATATCATCCAGTAAAAAGAACAGGCAGGCAAAGAATTTTGCAAAAAAAATCCCTATTACCATTGCCAGGTAATACGATTTAAAAGCAGGATGAAATGCCTCAAAGGGAATAATGGGAAAGGCAAACAATCCGCCAAGAATGGTAACTGAAATCAGCCAGTGCAAAGAATACCACACCATTCGAATCGTCCGGCTCTTATTTGCCAATACGGTTTTTAACACCCTGAAAATATAGATGTCGAATATCAGCAGCAGAATTACAAATAACCACAAGGCATTACGCATGGCAAAATTTCATTTGATTTATCCTGATGGTGCAAAGGAAGGATAATATAATGCTAATAAAAGTTAAAAGTTGATAAACTCCTGTACCTGGTTATGAATGGATTTCAGTGTAGGTATATCCACCAACCTACCCTGCTCATCTTTTAATTTATGCACGGAAGAAATAGGCAACTGATACGGATGCACTATCATCTTCAGGTTGTGCAGCACAGCCGTAAGATGTACCATTCCCATCAGGTTACCAGCCCTTCCGGTGGATACTCCTGCCAGCAAAGCCTTTTTATGCCACCAGCAAATTTTATAATCGGAAATATCAATCATGCACTTCAGTGCTCCCGGAAAGCTTCCGTTATATTCAGGGGTAACAAAAATGAATTTGTTTGCCGGAATAATCAGTTCTCTTTCCACTTTTTCATATCCGGGGTTTCGAACCATCAAATCCAATCCGGTTAATTGAAGTACCACCGATTTGATTCCAAAACCATCCAGCACCTGTTGGTATTGGAGGGCAATCTGATGGGTATTGCTTTCCGGGCGGTTGGTGCCTGAAATAATCAGGTAATTGTCCATATTGGTTTTAATCATCTTACAAAACTTTAATCCCTTCTTTCAGAAATTGCATTATGTATCCTGTACCTCACCTAAATCAGTACAAAATTTGGGATAATTATTCACATTAGGGCGAATCGTTGCCATTTTTAAGCCGAAGATGTATTTTTGAGCCTGCCGCAAAGGTTTGCATTAAAATTATTTGCTATATGAAGCTGACTTATTACGGACATTCTTGTTTTTCTGTAGAAACCGGTGGAAAGGTATTATTGTTTGACCCGTTTATCAGGCCAAATGAATTGGCTTCAGGGATTGATTTTTCTGCCATAAAAGCCGATTACATACTGGTGAGCCATGGGCATTCCGATCATACAGCAGATCTTGTAGATCTTGCCTTGCAAACCAATGCATTGGTGATATCCAGTTTTGAGATTACCGAATGGGCTGCCGGGCAGGGAGTAAAGAGGTATCATCCCATGAATACCGGTGGAAAATGGGATTTTGGCGATTTTAAGGTAAAAACCGTAGTGGCGCAGCATTCATCATCCTTTGGCGACGGTACATATGCCGGAAACCCCATGGGATTTATCATATATACAGGGGAAGGGAACTTCTATTACAGCGGAGATACTGCATTAACCTTTGATATGCAATTAATTCCGGGCTGGGCAAAATTAAATTTTGCCATCCTGCCTATTGGCGACAACTTTACCATGGATACCAGGGATGCCGTTAAATGTATGAAAATGATTGACTGCAGTGTGGCAGTAGGTGTACATTACGATACCTTTGGGTATATTAAAATTGACCATGATAAGGCTAAGAAGGATTTTGAAGATGCCGGTTGCAGCCTTTTGCTTCCCGCAATCGGGGAAACCATCAATATGGGAGATGAAATAAAAACTTTAGAATCAATAAGAATTCCGTTCTGGCGGAAAATATAATATGGCAAGAATAATTGGAATAGCGAATCAAAAAGGCGGAGTAGGGAAAACAACTTCAGCAATAAATCTAGCTGCCAGCCTGGCGGTACTGGAATTTCCCACATTATTGGTGGATGCCGATCCTCAGGCCAACAGCACTACGGGCATTGGTTTCGACCTGCAAAACATACAGCAGAGCCTGTATGATTGTATGGTAAACAATGTGCCTGCTAAAGATGTGATTCTGAAATCTGAAATACCTCACCTCGACCTTATCCCTTCCCATATCGACCTGGTGGGTGCAGAAATCGAAATGATAAATTACCCCAATAGGGAAGTGGTATTAAAGGAGATATTAGAACCTTTAAGGGATGAATATGCATTTATCATTATAGACTGCTCTCCTTCCCTTGGGTTGATTACAGTAAATGCCCTTACTGCTGCCGATTCTGTTATAGTTCCGGTGCAAACGGAGTTCTTTGCTCTGGAAGGATTGGGCAAATTGCTGAACACTATTAAAATTGTTCAAAGTCGCCTGAATCCCGACCTGAAAATTGAAGGGATTTTGATGACTATGTATGACGGAAGGCTGAGGCTTTGCAATCAGGTGGTGAATGAGGTAAGAAAACATTTCGATGATTTGGTATTCAATACCATCATCCATAGAAATACACGCATCAGTGAAGCTCCGAGTGTTGGAAAACCGGTAATTTTGTACGATGCAACCAGCAAGGGTTCGGTAAATTACCTTAACCTTGCCAAGGAAATTCTTCAGAAAAACAACATGACCAGGATTTCTGAAGAAGAGCGGATTTTGGAATAATTCATATTAAAACCTATCAGAAAAGTGGCCAACCCAAAACCAAATAAGGATGCTTTGGGCAAAGGGATTCGTTCTCTTTTGCAAAACATTGATACAGACCTGAAAACCACCACAGGGAATTTAAAATCTTCTGTAGTGGAATCTGCGACGAATTTTCAGATGATTCCTGTTGCCGATATTCAGGCCAACCCCAAGCAGCCCAGGAAAGATTTTGACGAAACAGCGTTGAAGGAACTTTCCGAATCCATTAAAATTCACGATCTCGTACAACCGATTACTGTTACGAAGCTGAAAAACGGAAAGTATCAGCTGATCAGTGGAGAAAGAAGGTTTCGCGCTTCTCAGATGGCCGGAAAAACACATATCCCTGCCTATATCAGAGAGGCCAACGACCGTGAACTGCTGGAACTTGCGCTTCTGGAAAATCTTCAGAGGGAAGATCTGAATGCGATGGAAATTGCCCTGAGTTATCAGAGGATGATGGAAGAACTGGGGCTTACCCAGGAAGAGGTGGCAGAAAGAATGGGTAAAGAAAGAAGTACGGTAGCCAATTACGTGAGATTATTAAAACTACCACCCGATATTCAACTTGCCGTAAGAAAAAACGAAATCAGCATGGGGCATGCCCGGGCTTTGATTAATGTAGATACCGTTGAAAAGCAACTATACATTTTCAATGAAATCAGGTCGAAAGGGTTATCTGTAAGGCAAACAGAGGAACTTGTAAGGAAATTATATAAAACAGGTGTTAAAACCACCAGGCCTGCAGAAAAAACACTTCCTCCTGCCTTCAAAAAAATTGAGGATGCCTTAGCTTCACATTTCAGTACCAGAGTAAGGCTTAACCATGATAAAAAAGGCCAGGGTTCTATTACCATCGAATATTTTTCTATTCAGGATCTTAATAAGATTCTTGACCAACTGGGCGTTTCGGCGGGATAAGATGAGCAGGTCAATACGATCTCTGGTTATTTTAATTGTCCTGGCATTTACCGGTTTTGAAAAATTGCAGGCTCAGGACACATTAAAAACAGATGAGCTGGTATTGATTGGCGATACCCTTATAGCTGCTGATGGCTCCGATAAAAAAACAGAAGAGCCTTTTATGCGCAAGCATGACCCCAGAAAGGCCACCATACGCTCTGCCATTATTCCGGGTTGGGGTCAGGTGTACAATAAAAAATACTGGAAAGTTCCAATTGTATATACAGCCATTGGAATCCCAGTAGGAACATTTATATACAATAAAACCTGGTACGACCGTACAAGGGAAGCGGCAAAAATGATTGCTGCAGGAGATACGGCAAATTATGTAAACCGTGTTCACCCGCAATTGCATTTTTTCTTTGCCAACCCCAATTATAATCCAAGGCTTTTACAGTACAGAAATGAATTCAGAAAAAACATGGATTATTCTGTACTGATTACTTTAGCCATGTGGGGGCTAAATATTATTGATGCTACCGTAGATGCCCACCTGAAGGAATTTGACGTGAGTGATGATTTAAGTTTGTATGTAAAACCCAGTTTTGATGCCATGAACATGTCACCTGGCCTCACTCTGGTGTTGCGCATAAAATAATTTCACCATCCACAATATGCAGTTATGAAAATTGCCCTGATAGGCTATGGCAAAATGGGTAAGGCTGTTGAAGCCATTGCCATGGAAAGAAACCATGAAGTCGTTTTCATTTCATCAGGAAAGGAAAGTACAGAGGATTTTATTTCCGGAATTCAACAAGCAGAAGTAGCCATTGAATTTACCGGAGCTTCTTCTGCACTAAGCAATATTCTTACCTGCTTTAAATACAAAACCCCTGTCGTATCCGGTTCAACAGGCTGGCTTCACGATTATCACAAAGCCGTTCAGGCCTGTAAGGAAAGCAATGGAGCACTTGTATATTCCAGCAATTTCAGTATTGGAGTAAATATATTCTTTCGCCTCAACTCCATATTGGCTGAAATCATGAAAGGACGTGAATATGTTCCCGAAATAAAGGAGATTCATCATGTAATGAAAAAAGATGCTCCATCGGGAACAGCACTAAGTCTGGCTGAACAAATTATAGCAGAAAACCCTGATTATAAAAACTGGTCTTTCCAACCTAATCAAAATGAAATTAAGATAACCAGTGAAAGGACAGCAGATGTGCCGGGTACTCATATAGTACATTATCGCTCAGAAATTGATGATATTGAAATTATTCATACTGCCCATAACCGTAAAGGGTTTGCCCTGGGCGCAGTAATAGCAGCAGAATTTCTGAAAGGGAAGAAGGGAGTGTTTGGAATGCAGGATGTGTTGAAAATTTAATAAGATAGAGGGAAAATTCATTTAGGAAATTAAAAAATACGGTTATACATAAACGTTATTTTAAATTTTCCGGAAAGTTAAATAGTTTTTTTTCGATTCATGCAGGGGTAGAGTGAGTAAGGAATTAAATGTAATTCAACGGGGAAGGACGATTAATCCATTCCAAGAAAATCAACAATTTATTAGAAGAAAATCCACATAAATATTTGGCTTTTGCCCTAGCGGGCACCCTCCCCCACCACCATCACTCCTTGATTTTTTTGCCTACTGCAAAACATTCCCATTCAAAAACCCATATGGATTTTCAATATCCTTGGGAGCAAGTTCATCAACCCGGATTTCCTGACTTCTCCTGATGGCAGTATTACAAATTTCCATTCTCGGTAATATTTTTCTGCAAGAAAATAGCGCAAATTGAAAGGGAATTTTCTACTCTTTTTGCTGCATAATAAACAAAAGGCTGCCAATAATGGCAGCCCGGAGTATTTATTCACCTTCGATGTTTTTTAAAACCGGTCTTCCCTTTTCTTTCTTTTCTTAAAATAAAAAAACAAAGGAACCCCTGTCAGAATCAGGCCAATTCCCATGAAGGCTTCTCTTGGTCTGGTATAGAAAGTATTAATCAGCAAAACAATACAAAATAAAATGAATATAGAAGGTATTACGGGATAACCCCATACTTTATATGGGCGATGGGCATCAGGCATTCTTTTGCGAAGAATAAATACCCCTAAAGTTGTGGCACCGTAGAATATAAATACGGCAAATATGATCATATCGGTAAGCTGGTCGAAAGTACCTGAAAAAACAAGCACACATGCCCATATACCCTGAGCAAACAATGAATTGGCAGGGGCTTTTGCCTTATTTAATTTGTCCACCCCTTTAAAGAACATACCCGATTGGGCCATTGCATAATAAGGGCGGCAACTGGAAAGGATGGTTACGTGGGTACAGCTAAAAGTTGTTACCAATATAAGAATGGAAATAAACAGAGCTCCGTTATTCCCCCAAAATTCCCTTACAGCTTCTACTGCAGCTATCTGCGTTCCACTGATGGAAGTCAGTTTATCCATAGGAAGTACCGCCAGATATGTTGCATTCACAATAAGGTATAGAAGCACCACCGCTCCAACCCCCAGCAGAATTCCTTTTGGAATATTTTTATTGGCATTCTTTACTTCTCCACCCACAAACCCAACAGCAGCCCATCCCTGATAAGCCCAGAAAGCGGCAAGCATAGCGGTAAATACGGAACTAATGGTAACGGGTACCCCGTTTGCCGGTTCCATATTAAATGGCTTGGATAAATCAGCAGCAGGGGAAGTTAGTCCGAATGCAACGATAATCATGATTCCCACAAACACCAGCATCAGGATTACGGATCCCATGCCTGCACCTGCAACTATGCCTTTTGAATTCACCCAGGAAAGCAATATGATTAATGCCACAGCCACCAGTTTTACATTAAGATCGGCGAATGGATAGAATATTCCTCCTATTGAATATTCTGCCATGGAAGGCAATACCTCAGGCAAAGCCCATATACTGTTTACAGATTGCGCAAATACATATGCAAGAGAAGAAATAGCGGCAGTCTGAATTACAGTAAACAACGACCATCCGTACATGAATGCGAAGAACCGGTTGTATATGGTTTTATAATAGGCAAATTCACCACCTGTGTTGGCCAGCAAACCTGCAACCTCTGCATTACTCAGCGCTCCAAATAGGGTGATGATACCTGCCAGTAACCAGCAGATCAGAATCCATCCTTCAGATTGAAGTTCTACACCCATGGGGGCAACTTTCTTATAAACGCCGGATCCGAGAATGTTTCCAATGACGATGGCAATAACAAATTTTAATCCTAATGACCGGTTCAATTGCTGGGAAGAACTCATGAATGCTTTTTTTTGAAAATAAATGAATGAAATAGTTTGATTACAATGGCCTTATCCAGATATTCCTGAAGCTTACCAGGTCGCCGTGGTCCTGAAGTTCAAGTGGAAGCTTATCAGGATGAGCGGTATATTCCGGTAAACCAATAAACTTTGTTGCACCCCAAATTACAGTATTGTTTTGTATAACCACTCCGTTATGAATTACGGTTACACGTGCAGGTGAGGAAATCCTTCCTTTTTCATTAAATCTGGGAGCTGTAAAAATGATATCATAAGACTGCCATTCTCCGGGCTTTCTCGAAGCATTTACCATGGGCGCCGACTGTTTATAAACAGATCCTGCCTGCCCGTTAGAATAGGTACGGTTATTATAAGAGTCCAGTACCTGAATTTCATATTGCTGCATTAAAAATATTCCACTGTTTCCTCTGCCCTGGCCTTCTCCTTTCACTACTGAAGGAGTACGGAACTCAATATGTAACTGACAATCTCCGAATGCTTCTTTACTTACCACGTTCCCGGTTCCGGGAGTAACGGTAAGTATGCCATTTTCATATTTCCATTTTGCCGGACTTCCGTTTTTTGCCTGAAAAGCATTAACTGTTTCACTCAGCAAAATGATAGCGTCAGATGGAGGAAGGTGGTTTTCTTTTCCGGGTGTAACGATTTCCGGCTCGGGCTCCCATTGTTCGGTCAGTTTGGGATCGCCCTGCACTTGTGCTTTAGCTGCAAAACCGGAAAGCAATATTGTAAAAAGAATAAAAGCCTTTAATTTCCTCATAGCAGATTTTTTGAAAAAGGAAAATAAGGCTTAATCCTTAAAATCTGAAGAAATAGAGTTATTTTCTGATGATTGAAAAATTTTGAAAATCGGATGGAAAAAATTCAGTTTTCTCCACTCGGTCAACTTTGGCTAACGGCGGACCTATCCATAGCCATTTTTCAAATTCTGCCAAAGCTTCTTCATCACCACAGGCAAAGATTTCCACTTCACCTGTCTTTAAATTTTCTGCAGTTCCTTTAATACCAAGTTCCTCCGCTTTATTTTTTGCCGATTGGCGGTAATATACTCCCTGAACTTTCCCGCTGATGATGTACCTGTATGATTTCATGGCTTTACAGATGAGGAATAAACGGTGCTGCCTCCTTTCATAGCTGTTGAAATATCTGCAACAGATTTATTTTCCAAAATGGCAAGTGTAGCATCCCTTACTTCGATCATTGTTTTTTGCAGTCCGCAAACTTCTTCGTTACAGTTTTCACACTGCTGGTAAAAATACAGGCTAACGCAAGACAGCATGGAAATGGGGCCGTCTATCAGCCTGATAATTCTGGCAAGGGAAACTTCTGTAGGTGGAATTTTAAAATAATATCCGCCACCCTTTCCTTTCTTGCTGTCCAGAATGCCGGCTTTTTTCAGTTCCAGCAGTATATTTTCCAGAAATTTTAAAGGAATCTTTCTTTCCCGAGCAATATCCGCAATCAAATTGGGCTCATAAGGGTTTGTATCTGCCATATACATGAGCGCCTGAAATGCATATTGTGCTTTTTTGGATAACAATTCGAAAGAATTATAAGTTAACGGTACAATCATTCCTTACCCGGCGGCTGAGCCATCGGCCATTTGGCCGCTTCCAGAATCACATCCTTTTCTTAAGGAAATATACTGAATAAAATGATTTCTGCAAGGACGTTATTGGCTGTACTGCAGTTTCAGGTTCTTAAGCATTTCCTCGGTCATTTCACTCAAACCATATTCATGCTTCCAGCCCCAGTCTTCCCGGGCTTCTGTATCGTCAATACTTTGGGGCCAACTGTTGGCAATCTCCTGACGATAATCGGGAGCATATTGCATTTTGAAATCCGGAATATGCTTTTTAATCTCTTCTGCTATTTCTTTAGGAGAAAAACTAATTGCAGATAGGTTGTAAGATGTACGAATTTTGATTTTTTCTTGCGGAGCTTCCATCAGTTCAATGGTGGCCCTTATAGCATCAGGCATGTACATCATGGGAAGATAGGTATCCTCTTTCAGGAAACACTGATAGGATTTTTTGGTAATGGCTTCATGAAATATTTCCACAGCATAGTCTGTTGTACCACCTCCTGGAGCCGATTTGTAGGAAATCAGTCCGGGATAACGAAGGCTTCTTACATCAATGCCGTAACGATGATGATAATAATTGCACCAAAACTCGCCGGCATATTTACTGATACCGTAAACGGTAGTTGGTTCTATTACGGTTCTTTGAGGGCAATTGATTTTGGGAGAGGTTGGGCCGAAAACGGCGATACTGCTTGGCCAGTATACTTTATCAATATTTTCTTCACGTGCCACTTCCAGAACATTCAGTAATCCGGTCATGTTGAGGTTCCATGCCAGGTTGGGATTCTTTTCGCCCGTAGCGGATAGTATTGCTGCGAGAAGGTATATCTGTGTGATATTCTGGCGAATTACCTGAACATGCAACATTTCTTTATTGGTAACATCCAGTTGAACATACGGACCGGTGCCTTTCAATAATTCATTCTCCTCTCTGAGATCTGAAGCCACCACATTATTGTTTCCGTAAATTTTTCTCAGGCTTAGGGTTAATTCTACTCCTATCTGGCCTGATGCTCCTATGATTAAAATTCTATCCTTTGCCATAAAAAATAAAGCTGCAATCTATAAACAATCAGGAAAAGAAAAAAACCGGGTCCGGAGTATCTCATATGAATTAATCTGTACCAATAGTATTAATTTTGCCGAATGAAACCATTTCTGCAGAATCTTTTTAAAGGCCAGCAATACAACAATAAGCATTTCTTTCTCATAGCCGGGCCATGCGTTGTGGAAAGCGAAGAACTCGTCAACCAGGTCTCTTCTCACGTGGCTGAAATCTGCCGTAAACTGGGCATCCCATATGTGTTCAAGGCTTCTTACCGAAAAGCCAATCGCACCAGTGCCGGCTCTTTTACTGGGATCGGCGACAGAGAAGGACTGGAACTGATAAGAAAAGCTGCAGTTAAATCAGGCATTCCTTCCACCACCGACATTCATGCACATGATGAGGCGGCCATGGCTGCAGAATATGTAGATATTTTACAAATTCCGGCCTTTTTGTGCAGGCAAACCGATCTTCTTGAATCTGCCGCGGCTACCGGGAAAATAATTAACGTTAAAAAAGGGCAGTTTCTCAGCGGAGCTTCCATGAAATTCGCCGTGGAAAAAATTCAAAAAGCCGGAAACGACAATATTATCCTCACCGACCGCGGGAATAGCTTCGGTTATACCGACCTGATAGTAGATTTTAGAAATATCCCTATCATGAAATCTTTTGGCGTTCCCGTGGTGATGGACTGTACTCACAGCCTTCAGCAACCCAACCAGCTTTCAGGAGTTACAGGAGGCAACCCCGAAATGATTGGTACCATTGCCAAAGCAGCAATAGCTGCAGGGGCGGATGGTTTGTTTATAGAAACCCATCCCGATCCTTCAGTAGCCAAAAGTGATGGTGCAAATATGTTAAAACTTGAGTTGCTGGAAGACCTCCTGAAGCAACTGCTGAGAGTTAGGGAAGCAATTCTCTGATTCCCCATTATTCATATCTGAAAGGGTTTCTCCTGAAGTTCAGGATATAATTTTTTATGTTCATCCAGAAGGCCAGAATAAAGTAGATAATCAGGGGCGAACCCATGGTAAGGAATGAAATGTAAATAAACCATGTCCGAATCTTGGCCGGAGAAATCGAGAAGTACTCTCCTATAGCCTGGCACACCCCGAATGCCTTCCATTCTATAAAATGCCGGAGTCGATTCATATGCCTAAATTACAAAAATTCATGAATTCTTACGATTTCGGGGAATAAGAATTCAATTTTTGGTAACTTTGCTATTAAAGGAATTTTGTTTTAATCGTATTTTTTTTATTATTCCTAAGGTGTTAAAAAGCAATATATTAAATTATAAACTATAGATTAAATGGTATTCGACCTCGACTTAATCAAAAAGGTATATCAGGAGTTACCTGAAAAGGTAAAAACGGCCAAACAAAAAGTTGGACGTCCGCTTACCCTGACCGAAAAAATATTATATGCCCACCTTTCGGGGCCATATTCAGCTCCGTACAAACGAGGGCAGGATTATGTGGATTTTGCTCCTGACAGAGTGGCCATGCAGGATGCCACCGCACAGATGGCTTTGCTGCAGTTTATGACCTGCGGCCGCGATAAGGTAGCAGTGCCTTCGACCGTGCATTGTGACCACCTTATTCAGGCTAAATCGGGCGCTAAAGAAGACCTGGAAACCGCTTTGCAAACCAATAAGGAAGTTTACGATTTCCTGGCTTCTATTTCCAATAAGTACGGAATCGGGTTCTGGAAACCCGGTGCCGGTATCATTCACCAGGTAGTGCTGGAAAATTACGCTTTCCCCGGTGGTATGATGATTGGTACCGACAGCCATACCCCCAATGCCGGTGGTTTAGGCATGGTGGCCATTGGTGTGGGTGGTGCTGATGCGGTTGACGTAATGGCCGGCCTTCCATGGGAACTGAAAATGCCCAAACTGATTGGTGTTAAACTGACTGGTAAAATGAGCGGTTGGACCAGCGCCAAGGATGTAATTCTGAAAGTTGCGGGAATCCTTACCGTAAAAGGAGGTACAGGAGCCATTATTGAATATTTTGGTGAAGGTGCAGAATCTCTGAGTGCAACAGGAAAGGGTACCATTTGTAATATGGGAGCTGAAGTGGGTGCTACCTGCTCCATTTTCGCATACGACCAGAAAATGGCAGAATACCTGAAAGCTACAGGAAGGGAAGAAGTGGCTGCTATGGCTGATGAAATTAAAGAATATCTTCGCCCCGACCCTGAAGTTTATGCAAACCCTGCGGCTTACTACGATCAGATTATTGAAATCAACCTGTCTGAGCTGGAGCCCCATATCAACGGACCGTTCACTCCGGATCTTGCATGGCCTATCAGCCAGTTTGCCAAAGCGGTAAAAGAAAATGGCTGGCCCCAAAAGCTCGAAGTGGCGCTGATTGGGTCATGTACCAACTCCAGCTATGAAGATATCAGCCGTTCAGCTTCTCTGGCTAAACAAGCTATTGAGAAGAAGCTGACTACCCGTGCTGAATTTACGATTACCCCCGGTAGTGAGCAGGTGCGTTACACTATTGAAAAAGACGGTTTTCTGGACATCTTCGCCAAAATTGGAGGGGTGGTACTGGCAAATGCCTGCGGACCTTGTATCGGGCAATGGGCAAGGCATATTGATGATCCAAACAGGAAAAACTCCATCATCACTTCCTTCAACAGGAACTTCGCCAAAAGGAATGACGGCCTGGCTGCCACCCATGCTTTCGTAGCATCTCCTGAAATTGTAACAGCTTTCGCTATCGCAGGTGACCTTACTTTCAACCCGCTTACCGATAAACTGGTAAACAACGACGGTGAAGAAGTAATGCTCGACGAACCTACAGGTGTTGAACTTCCTCCAAAAGGATTCTCTGTAGAAGACCCCGGATATCAGGCTCCTGCAGAAGACGGAAGCAAAGTGGAAGTAATTGTGGATCCTAACTCAAACAGGCTGCAATTGCTTCAGCCATTTGCACCATGGGAAGGTACCGACCTGAAAGGTATGAAGCTGCTTATCAAAGCAAAAGGAAAATGTACTACCGACCATATTTCCATGGCTGGTCCATGGCTGAAGTACAGAGGCCACCTCGATAACATTTCCAACAACATGCTCATAGGAGCGGTGAATTATTTCAACGACAAGACCGACTCTGTTAAAAACCAGCTTACCGGTGAATACGGTAGTGTACCCGCAACAGCAAGGGCTTATAAAGCTGCAGGAATTGGTTCTGTGGTTGTAGGAGACGAAAACTACGGAGAAGGTTCTTCAAGAGAGCATGCTGCCATGGAACCCCGCCACCTCGGCGTAAGGGCTATCATCGTAAGGTCTTTTGCAAGGATTCACGAAACCAACCTGAAAAAACAAGGTATGCTTGCATTAACCTTTGCTGATAAGGCCGATTACGATAAAATTCAGGAGGATGATACCATAGATATTATCGGACTTACTGAATTTGCACCGGGCAAGCCATTAAAAGCTGTATTGCATCATAAAGACGGATCTAGCGACGAAATAGTGCTGAACCACACTTACAACCATCAGCAAATTGAATGGTTTAAAGCAGGTGGTGCACTGAATGTTATCAGAGCTGCATTCGCTGCCAAGAAGTAATATTCCTTTGAGATATCATTCATGAAAAGCTGCCTTGATGGGCAGCTTTTTTTATGGTGAATTGTTGAAATCTTAATTTGAAAAACAATGATTCAGAAGAAGATTACTGTTTAACCGGAAGAAAAAAACTGTTTTAGAAAAGAAAAACACCTAAAACTTCAGGGAATTTCCCCCGGGCGGGCCCTCCCCCACCACCATCACTCCTTGAATTTTTTCAGGCATCTCTAAAGATTCCCTTCCGGAATTCTCCTTTTAGGTTCCGTTGCTTAATCCTCCTGAAATTACAGCCCGGCCGATAGTAATTTCATTATCCGATGGTAGCCATTCAAATTTCTCCAAATAACTTTTCTTACCCATGTTCATTCCACTGAAAAACAGGAAGAATTTTCCTACAATTTTTCCTCATTTTCCTGATGTATTTATAACCTTCCCCTTTAACCTGTACTATTCACTCTCCAAACAGGTATAAAAAAAATTACACAACACCGAAGAAACGATGTTGTGTAATTAAAAAAATAAGATAATAATATTAGTTTACTGCTACTTCGGTAGAAGAACGGTATTTTTTGTAAAGGAAATATGCTCCAAAAAGAAGGGCTCCCCAAATCAGATCATGAATCAGGAAGTTACCCGGAAATCCTTTAATAAGTCCGCCGTCTCTGTAGAATATCAGGGCATCAAAATAAGTAAACTTCAATCCTTCCAGAGTCCTTGGACGAGCAAAGCCTCCTCCACCAAGCCATACAGCAAAGTTGGAGATGATGAAGAAAATGATGGATCCGGCTCCCGAGAAGATCAGGGCATTCTTGAATGTTACTTTCTTCATGAAAAATCCAAAAACAGTAATCAGAAGAAAGCAAACATAAAGTTGCCATTGACCGGCATAAATTCCTTTAATATCTACCAGTCCTGCTAAAAACAGCCCCTGGAACATCAGGTCTGAAATGAACAGGGAAAGGATGGGGAATGTTAATGCCCATTTTTTATCCTTAATTAATGCTCCACCAAAAATGGCAAGTGCCATTTGGGGGGCAAATCCTGCAGGACGGAAAGGAATCAGGCGGTACAAAGCTGCAGTTACAAGCAGTACAGTGAATATAAATAAAGTGTCTTTATTGATTTTCATAAAACAAATTTAGGGATTACTGTTCAAAAAATAAATTTAGGGCAAATTTGGTACAGATGCACGGAAAATCATTCCTCCTTTTCCGGGTTCTATTTTAATTTTTCTTCCGGAAGGAATAAAAACAGCCTCCCCGGGAAAAATATTTTCAGATTTTTTTTCAGTAGTAATCATGGCATTGCCGCTATATACCAAAAGGATATCTGCAGAAGAAGTATGCAATGCTGTTTCCTTTTGTATAAGGCTCAACTGAAAATCTTCAGCTGGAGAATCATAAATATATTCTCCTTGCTTATCCGGGCCGGCTATTATCTTCGGTTCTACCGGCTCAAATTTTACATGCTTCATCAGTTCGGGCACATCTATATGTTTGGATGTAAGCCCTCCCCTTAAAACATTATCTGAATTTGCCATAAGTTCCACGTTCTGCCCTTCCAGGTAGGCATGCAATATACCAGGCCCCTGATAAATTCCTTCACCGGGTTTTACATTCACCAGGTTCAAAAGGTAAATAGAATAAATGCCTTTGTCTATATCCTTACCCTTGTTAAATGTTAATGCTGCCTTTGCTGCCCAGTAGGAGGGATTGGACTTCTCCAGTTTTCCTTCATGGTACAGGGGTATAATTACATCCAATAAAGGCCGAAGTATCCGGTCTGATTCCTCCTCCTTCATATTCATAATCCCCGAATAAGCCAGCCGGATATCCTGAATATAATCCTGAATGACGGGATGAAGAGGTTTCAGTGATTGATCTTTCAACAGTTCCCCGGCTTTTTGGGCAGGTTTAAATCCATGCAGTAACCAGAAATCGCTCAATGCAGCCATGATTTCCGGCTTATGATTATCATCTTTATAATTCCTGTGAGGAGCATTCAGAGGAATCCCTGCCTGTTCTTCTGCTGCAAAGCCAATCTCAGCACCTTTCTTATCGGGATGTACCTGAATGGAAAGCATATTTTTTACATCCAACAGTTTAAGCAAATAAGGAAGCCTTCCAAACTTATCCTTTACCCTATTGCCTAAAATCGCTGCCGGGTTTTCTGAAATAAATTCATACAGTTTTTCTTCTTTATTTTCTGCAATTATCAGGGAGGAAGCCTTTTCATGCGCCCCAAGCCAAAATTCAGCATATGGTTTATTTCCCGGATCCTGAATATTTAATAACGCGGGTAATAAAGAATTTCCTCCCCAATCGTAGTGTTGAACCACTCCTTTTATTCGATATAAATCATTCATCTTCGCCATAGCTGTGTTTGTAAAAATAAACATTACTGTCATGGCGAACAATACACAAACCGGGAAATACGGAGAAAAACTAACTGCTTACATTCTCCGGCTTTGGGATTTTGAAATTCTGGCGCTAAACTGGAGATTTTCCAAATATGAAATAGACATCATAGCTGCTAAAGACAATATCCTCCATTTTGTGGAAGTGAAACTTCGTTCCGATACTACTTTCGGATTTCCGGAAGAAAGTGTAAATGATAAGAAAATTGATTACATGAATATAGCAGCAGAAGCATATTTATCTGCCTACCCTTTCTGGAAAAGAGTTTCTTTTGACATTATGGCTATTTTATTGAAGCCTAACGGATATGAATACCGCTTTTTTGAAGACATTAACTGAGCATTTTTTCCTTAAGGTTTTCTACCATTTTATAGGTAGCCGGACAATATTCCAGGTTTTGTTTGAATACGTGAATATAATGGTTTACAGGTTTTTTTCTGTGATGCGGGAAACCGGAGCAATCTTTCGGGCGATAAGGATAAACCGAACATTTATTGTTTTTAAGGTTCAGAAACTGGCAGGGAGTGGATTTATTAATCCAGTCTCCGGATTTATCTTTTACCAACCATTTTTCCTTAAAGTCTTTCGGGCTCAGGTTTAAATATGTAGCTACTCTCTTGATATCAGCAGATAGCCATGTAGGCGTCATAGTCTTACAGCAGTTGGCACATTCCAGGCAATCTACCTGAGTCCAGGCTTCAGCATCAGCCAATGCTATTTTATCGTGAATTCTGCGGGGAGGATTATTTTCAATTCCGGTAAGAAATCTTTTATAACGAGCCTTGTTCTTTTTACTGTTTTTATAGAATTCTTTTAATAATTTGGCCATACTTGCAAACTAACAAAAATTCCGAATAACAAGTAATTTATTCATATGTGGGAAAGCTATATCAGGGGATTTCGGGCATTTCTTCAATTGGAAAAATCTTTGTCCGATAATTCTGTAGAGGCCTATCTTCGGGATATAGCCAGGTTCATTTCCTACCTGCAAATGAAAGAACTCAAAATAAGTCCTTCGGAAGTTCAACCCGAGCATATCCGTTCATTTTTACATGATATAGGAGAAATGGGGCTGGCGGCACGCTCACAAGCAAGAATGCTATCAGGCATCAAATCCTTTTTCAGTTACTGTATGATGGAAGATATAATTAGTTCCGACCCTACCATTTTAATTGAAGGGCCTAAACTCAAACGTGCTCTTCCCGATGTACTGGATTATGGTGAAATAGAATTGTTAATAGCCCAAAACGATTTAAGCACAGATGAAGGGTTAAGAAATAAAGCCATACTGGAAACGATGTATAGTTGCGGGTTAAGGGTTTCAGAATTGACAGAATTAAAGATTAGTAATTTTTTTCCTGAAATTGGATTTGTGAGAGTAGTTGGTAAGGGTGATAAAGAAAGGCTTGTACCCATTGGAGAAATGGCTGTTAAGCATATCAGGATATATATGGATCATGTAAGAAATAAATTAAAAGTGAAACCCGGATGTGAAGACGTCATGTTCTTAAACAGAAGAGGCGGGCAGTTATCAAGGGTAATGATCTTTATCATGATCAGGCAATTAGCAGAAAAAGCAGGAATTAAAAAAAGTATTTCTCCTCACACTTTCCGGCATTCTTTTGCCACACATTTAATTGAAGGGGGTGCAGATTTAAGGGCAGTACAGGAAATGCTGGGGCATGAAAGTATTACTACCACAGAGATTTATACTCACCTCGACAGGGAATTTCTACGGAATACTCTTAAAGCTTATCATCCTGCATTCCGCAAACACAATTAAATCAACCTTCACTTTTACAACTTACCAATTAACAAACTATATTTACAAAAAAAACATAACATGAAAAAACTTTGCTTTGCCATTGCCTTATCAATGCTAGTTGGAATAGGCGTTGAAGCGCAGTTAAAAACTCCCGTGGCATCTCCCAGACAGACTGTTGTTCAGGAATTCGGACTGTCACAAATTGAACTTTCTTATTCCAGGCCTGCTGCAAAAGGCCGTGTTATATTTGGCGACCTTGTTCCTTACGGAAATGTTTGGAGAACAGGTGCCAATCAGGCCACTTCCATTACCTTCGGAGATGATGTAATCATTGGCGGGAAAAACGTAAAAGCAGGGAAATACGGATTACTGACTATTCCCGGCCAACAGGAATGGACCATTATTATTACCAAACAACTTGATGTTACCAATCCAAATGCTTATAAGCAGGAAGAAGATGTGGTGAGGGTTAAGGTTCCTGTAATGAATCTCCCCTTTCCTATCCAGTCTTTTATGATGCTGTTTGAAAATATCACTGCCAACTCGCTAGACCTGATGATTCTTTGGGAACAAACTGCCGTTTCCTTGCCTATCACCACCGATGTAGATACTAAAGTAATGGCTCAGATTGCAGAAAACATGAAATCTGACAGGCCAAACTACTATGCTGCCGCTCAATATTATCTTGATAACAACAAGGATTTAAATCAGGCCATTCAGTGGTTTGATAAAGCGGTTGAACAAGCGCCAAATGCATTCTGGATACATTATAACCGGGCTGTTGCATTAAGTAAAGCAGGAAGGAAAGCAGATGCAAGAAAAGCAGCTGAAACCTCCAAAAAACTTGCACAGGAAGCAAAAAATGATGATTATGTAAAACTGAACGACAATTTGCTTAAGTCTTTAAATTAAGTGAATATTAATAAAAGATGAAAGGGGCATTGATGCCCCTTTTTATTTATAATTAATATGTATTTCAATTAAGCTTTCTTTGTACTGTTCATTATCCATTGCATCAATACACCGAAACCAATTACAGCAGCAGCGCCTATTACATTAAGCCATAAGAAAGACACAATATCCTGCTTATAAACATAAATTACAATTGCTTCAGCAAGTATGGCAGCCATAAATACTGCATGGCCTTTTACATACCTGATAAAAAATGCCACCAGGAATATCCCTAATATAGTGCCGTAAAACCACGACCCCAGGATATTCACAGCTTCAATTAGTGAGTTTCCAAAATTTGAGGCTAATTGTGCAAATACGATACAAAACAGCCCCCATAACAAAGTGTAAATTCTCGACCAACGATAATCCTGCTCATGAGATAGCTCCTTCCCGGAAAACTTCTTATGAAAATCTATCATTGTTGCTCCTGAAAGGGAATTCAGTGCTGCAGCCACACTTCCCCATGATGCAAGGAAAATAATGGCGATGATTAAGCCTATCAATCCGTGTGGCAGATTATCACTCACAAATCTTAAAAAGATAAAATTGTTGTCATTGGAATCTGTATTGGGCAGCGCTTTTTCTACAATTCTTCTTATTGAATCTTTTTGAACTTTCCTCTCATTCTCCAGCATCAGCATCTGTTCCCTTAATGCTTCAATTTTTCCGTCATCATTTAATTTAATGGCCTGAGCTAATGACAATGCTGCTTCGCGGCTCTTCTCCTTCAGCGTAGAAAATTCATTAGTCATGGCCAGATATTCATTCCGGTATTCGCCATCCAATACTTTTTGCTCATTGGCAGAATTGAAATAAGCAGGAGCAGGATTGAACTGATAAAAAACAAAAAGGAAAATGCCTATCAGAAGAATCATGAATTGCAATGGAACTTTGACAATCCCGTTCATCAACAGTCCAATCTTACTCTGACCCTCTGATTTTGCAGTGAGATATCTTCCCACCTGACTCTGATCGGTACCGAAATAACTTAATGCAAGAAAAAGCCCGCCAATCAAACCTGACCAAATATTGTACCTGTCTTTCCAGTTAAAACCATCTTCTCCCATTCCGGTAGAAATCACATTCAGTTTGCCTGATTTACCTCCAATGTGCAAAGCCTCCGTGATTCCGATGCCTTCAGGTAACAGTTTCAAAGCATACCAGGCAGACAGGAACATGGCAAAATAAATAATGATGAACTGCAGGGTTTGGGTATAAGCTACTGCTCTTGCTCCTCCTGATAAAGTATATACAATCACCATTCCTCCCATTACCACATTGGTTATCATGATATCCCAGCCCAAAAGGCTGTGCAACACCAATGAAGGAGCATAAATGCTGATACCTGTAGAAGTGCCCCGGGATAGCAGGAAAAGGAAAGAAGTTAATGTCCTGGTCTTTAAATCAAACCTCGATTCAAGATATTCATATGCAGTAAATACCTTTAACCGGTGGAAAATGGGTACGAAGCTGATGCACAATATGATCATTGCCAGAGGCAATCCAAAATAATATTGGATAAACCTCATGCCGTCGGAATATGCCTGCCCTGGTGCCGTAAGAAAAGTTATTGCACTTGCCTGGGTGCCCATTACACTCAGCATAATCAGCCACCAGGGCATACTTCTGCTGCTGAGATAATAACCTTCCAAAGTCCTGGATATCCGGCTTTTATACACTCCATAGCAGATAATCAGCAGGAGCGTAAATATTAATACCAACCAGTCTGTAAGGTTAAACTGCATTTTGGTTAATTAAAGTGTTCCGTAAACCGATAAAAAAGGACAATGAAGAAAATCAACATCCCAATTACCAGGATATACCATGATGTCCAGGATTTAAATACAGGAACCTTATCTTTTCGGTTATCCTCCATGTTTATTGTTTTCCGGACCTGGCCAGATTGCCTGCCAGTAATCCTATTGCAAGTCCTATTAATAACCCTATATGAACCCTTTTAATAAATATCCCTATGATTAAGCCAATGATAATGGCAAGGGCAAATCCAATCCTTCTTCTGTCTGATTTATTTTCCATTTTTATTAAGGGCAATAATGTTTGCCAACAATTTGTATGCACCGGGAACCCCAGCGGGTAACTGCCGGAAAAAGGCCAGTCCGGTATATACAAACCTGCCCTCTCCATATTTTGCTATAATAAGGCTTCCATTTTGCAATTCCTCATTTTTATCTGCCATTCCCAAAGGCGCCTCGAATTCATTTCCGAAATCCTGGGCAAAATACAATCCTCTTTCCTGAACCCAACCGTTAAAATCCTGTTGTTGAATTTTGTTGGGAAAATTCAATACCGCATGGGATGGCATCAGGAAATTTACGGGTGAATCTTCTTCTGTTACCCTTCCCCTACCAATAAAGAAGGGAAAAGGACTGATAGAAGATTTTATCAGCTCCTGTGGGATGGTGGTATTATACTGTAAAATTAGACTACCACCATTTTTCACATAATCCATCAATACATCATAATATTTCAACAGCCAGGAGTTGGTATTATACGCTCTGATGCCGGTAATGACAACATCATAACTCTTTAAAATATTGGGTTGCAAATCGGCTTCTGCTATCAAAGCCACCTGGTATCCCATTGCCTGCAAGGCTTCCATAACTGCATCTCCTGCCCCGGGTATATAAGCTATTTTACTGTCGGTGATTTTTATCTCCTCTTTTACCAGCTTTATCTCTCCTTCCTTCAGATAAGAGATATCAGGAATATGATCATATCGGATAATCCTTACCGACTGCCTGTAGCCTTTTGACTTTCCATTGAGGATGTTCACTTCAGGAACAAGCCTGACACTGTTTTTCCCGTTATAAATTTCATGATGGTTAAAGCTAAACTCAACAGGAATGTTTTTCCTAAGGTTGGCCTTTCGGATTATTCGAATCTGATTATTTCCATTAATAAATTTAAATTCCAGTTCCTGTTCACCATAATGGTCTGCAGGTATGACCCTTATTACTACCGGCAACGGAGTTCTGCCCGTTCCTGTTAAAATTACGCTATGCTTCACCTCAATTTGAATGGCAGGATGGTAAACCATCTTTTGCCTGATCTCACCTTTTACAGGATCGGTGTATTTATACTGGAGCGAAACAGGATATTCAAGATGGGTATTTCCAAAACTGAGTTTAAGCTTTACTCTTCCATCAGGTTCTTCCGGAAAACCGGTTAAAAGTATATTATCCAGGTTAAAATGCCCCTCTGCTTTGGGCTTTTTTAACCAATATGGCTGTGTATCTTCAGGAGACTCAATTATCCTGTATTTCAGTTTTATCTCCTGAAAGATGTTTTTCTTTGAAAGTTCTGTAACAGGATATGCTTTTCCCTCATGAATGAAATGCACTTCAGTTGGGGAAGCATTGCCTCTGTTCACAAATCCCAACTGAATATTCACGGTATCTCCGGGAATGGCAAACTGTCTGTCTGCAATTGCTTCTGCATAGATACCGGATGCCTGAAGGATGAGATTTTGAGTTTCTTTGGCTTTTTGTTCAAGAATATGTTTGGTGCGAAGGTCTGTTTCTTTTCCCCTTGCATCCTGTAACTGATTATATAATGCAGTTAATCCGGGAACGGATGCAGAAGGATTAGAGTGATCAAATTCTGCAATAAGGTGTTGAACAGCTTTTTCAATGGAAGGATATTTTAATGCATCCCATGACAATTTCACACCGTCTGTTAATTCCTTTTCGGGTGCCGTGCCAAGAATGGTTACAAAATACTCGAAAGCTTGTCCGTAACTGTTTGGCACGCCAAAACCCTGGCTTTTATGCTGACTTCGACTTTCTGCTGAAATTTCGCCATAACCTTTTCCCAGCAAAGGGTTAAATTGGCCAACATCAATTTTAAACTGGTCATCGCTAATGGTAGAAGTTCTGCCAAAGGAAAACGTATTCCAAAGTACACGAGTAACCTCCCATGGCTGCAACCCATATTGAAACTGTTCCGGAAATTTATTGGGATCAGCTGCAGCAATTGCGGCTTCCCTGGCTATAATGGCAGAAGCCCAGTGATGGCCATGGCCGGCACGGTTGTCTTCGGGAAATCTTGCAATGATGATATCGGGTTTAAATTTTCTGATTACCCAAACTGCATCATGCAGAATTTTTTCTTTATTCCAGATATCAAAAGCTTCATCCGGACTTTTGGAAAACCCAAAGTCAAATGCACGTGTAAAAAACTGCTCTGCGCCATCAATTCTTCGTGCTGCCAGGAGTTCCTGAGTGCGGATAAGTCCAAGCTCTATTCCCAGCTCACTTCCTATGAGGTTCTGCCCTCCGTCGCCTCGGGTGAGGGAAAGATAACCGGTCCTGAGCTTTTTTTCATTGGCCAGATAACTTATCAGCCTTGTATTTTCATCATCAGGATGAGCAGCAAGATATAATGCAGTTCCGGTTACTCCCAGCTTTTGCAACCCCAGATGAATTTCTGAAGAGGACAACTGTCCGAAGGATTGTATGGCAAGCAATAACGTTATCAGTAAATAACATCTCTTCATTTACATTCTATTTGCTAAGGAGATTATTGACCGCAAAGGAACACGGCATTAGAGAACAATAGTTTGCCGCTTTCCCAGAATGATCTGAACAAAGGATTGTCACCAAACACAATAACACTACCCCTTCCTTTTCTCAGTTCGCCGAATACCAGTCCGTCCTGAAGTTTATCATTCAGTTTGGATCCGACAAATCCGGCAACCCTGCTGTTCTTTTTAAGAACACCTACATTCCATCCGTTGCCTTCAATAAATTCAAACAATGAAGCATTTTGTTTAAGAGTAAAGTAATAATCTTCAAATCCAAAAGCCAGAGGATGAGTATTATCCAGCTCAACCCTGAATATGGATCCCGGATTGGATTCGGCTAAGGATGAACGTTCCCTGTCTTCATATCTTTTTAATAAATCATAACCGGGTTTATCTTTTTTCTCATCCTTTTTCTCCTCTTTTTTCATTTTCAGTCCCCAGTCTCCTTCAGTCATCAGAGAAGCCATTCTGCCTAATACAATTAATTTATTACCTGCGCTTACCCAGTTCTTCAGCAATTCATTTCTTTGCTTATTGGTAAAATAATCGTAGTTGCCGTCAGGCAGAATTAACACATCGAACTGGTTAAGAATATTCTGGCTAAGCTGATCAACTGTAATGATATTGAGGGGATAATTCAATTCCTGATCGAAGAAATGCCAGATTTCACCCATATTTAAAGAACTCACCCTGTCTCCTGAAATTAGCCCAATCCGGGGTGCACGAATCATTCTGACACTTCCGGAACCCATATCATAACCTTTATCTACAAATCCGGTAGAAATTGCATAAAATTCAATTCCGGCAATTTCGGTTGCTTCCTGAACATACTGGAAAAGTTTATTCCCGGCCGCTGCATTGCCGGTACGGGTAATGATCAGCGTTCCTCTGGAAAAATCTTTATCTCCTATTCTAAAAGGTTCTTCGGCAAACCTTACTTTTACTCCTTTTTGCAACAATTCAGATAAAGCTTTTGCACTGCTCACACCGGTCCAATTAATCGCATAAGCATACGCGTTAGCATCGTTGGTACTAAACTTCTCTTCAGGAGCATTTTTTGAATCTGTTCCCAGATAAGTGTTTAACCCATAAGTCTCTAACCCAAATACATAGGGCAATGCCCATGCAGTGATATCGTAGGTATTGGAATCACTTAAAGCGGTATTTTGTTCAAACAATACAGAAATCAGATTGGCATTGGGCTGATTGAGGTTAATGACAATATCTCCCTTATCTATGGTAACATTTTCAGTCTTTCCTGTAAAATACCTGTATCCGGTTAATTTGGCTGCCGAAGCCGCATAATCCCATTGTATCTGGTTTCTGTTTAATAATTGCTTCAGCCTTTTCAGCCTGTCGCCATTATCGGCTTTTATCAAAAATGACTTGTATTTTCCGGGGGGGGATTGCACGGCGTTGTTATAATATTTCCTGAACTCCTCTTTTACCTTATCTGCATTTTCGGCAGTTATTTCAATAGTGGAAAGCCCGGTGGTATGATGATGCAGCAATCTGTCGTATAGGGTAAGCGTATCACCACCGGAAGTAATTACTGCTGTGCCGGCAAGGCTGTGGCCTGCCTGTTCGTAAGTCATCCCGATAGCTCCCTTATAAGTAGGGTAAGTATCACCATAACTTGGATACAGTAAATCGAAACGCTCCCTTGTAAAATACAGCCATCCGTGTTTATCGAAATATTTCGCATTATTAATCCCGATACGGGTTTGGAATTCCCTTTGCCAGTCGGTAATCACTTCATGAAAAGGTTCTGCTGCAGGAGCAAAATAATAAGGATTGTTATATCCCTGTTCGTGAAAATCGATATGAATCTGAGGGAGCCATTTGTTATACAGCTCCATCCTTTTTTGGGATTCTATTTGTGATTGCCACGCCCAGTCGCGGTTCAGGTCGAAGTAATAATGATTGGGCCTCCCACCAGGCCATGGTTCATTATGTTCCCTGGTAAAAACGTGAGGATTGGCTTTCACTCCCCTCACGCTGTTTTGCCAGTTAACATACCGGTCTCTGCCATCAGGATTCAGGCAAGGGTCAATGGCTATCACCAGTTTGTTCAGCCATTCTTTCACCTGAGGAATATTTCCTGATAATAGTTCATATGCTGTAAGCATGGATGCTTCTGAACTGGAAGCTTCATTCCCATGCACGTTATAACTCATCCATACAATTGCAGGATGATTTTGAAAGGCGGCAGCAGATTGGCCAAAACCTGCCATAGCCAGATTGACAGTGCGGATTTCTTCGAGCCTGGCGATATTTTGCTCCGATGAAATAAAAGCAACAGTAAGGGGGCGTCCTTCGTAGGTTTCCCCGTATGTCATGTATTTCATTTTCTGAGGGGCCTGCTGCTGCAGGTACTGGAAATAGGCCACTATTTTATGATGTGGAGTAAACCTGGATCCTAATGGATATCCTAAAAATTCTTCCGGTGATTTTAATTGAGCCAGCGAAGGCAGCCAAAGCACTGCCAGTAGAATCACACTAAATATCTTTCTCATTATGTCTGTTTAAAAATTTAAATCTTTTTTAATAACCAGATGCATGATCATCACCTCTCTTATCCGCTATTGCTTCAATGGATCCATCATCATGAATCAGAATCAGCTCAGTCCTTCCGATTGAACCTCTTTTTCTGATTACATAACCCATATTTTCCAAAGCCTTCACTACATCTTCAGGAAAATCTCTTTCTACGGAAACATTATCAGGATACCATTGATGGTGAAATTTGGGTTTATTCACTGCATCTTCAGCACTTAACCCAAAATCAATAATATTCACCAGGCTTTGGAATACCGATGTAGGAATGGTAGTACCCCCCGGTGTGCCCACCACTATCCAGGGTTTGCCTCCTTTTACAACGATGGTAGGCGTCATTGAACTGAGCATCCTTTTACCGGGAACAATGGCATTGGCTTCTGCTCCTAAAGCACCATACATGTTAGGAACGCCGGGTTTAACACTGAAATCGTCCATTTCATTATTCAACAGAAATCCCGCACCACCTACCACTACCAGTGACCCATATCCGCCGTTTAGGGTGGTTGTTACTGCCACTGCATTTCCTTCGGAATCATACACACTCAGGTGAGTGGTTTCTTCCGATTCCACTACACCGGCTTTGATATTATCACTTTTGCCCGCTTTACCCGGAGTGAAATCTTTCATCCTGCTTACTGCATATTCCCTGCTGATAAGCTTTTCTACCGGAACTTTTACAAAATCGGGGTCGCCCATATATTCTGCCCTGTCGGCATAGGCTCTTCTTTCTGCTTCAATCATTACCTGTATTGCTTCAGGAGAATGGAAACCTTTTTCGCCGATATTGTAAGGCTCTGTCATGCGAAGCATTTGTGGCAGAAGAATACCCCCGCTGCTGGGCAAAGACATGGTAATTACCTCATGCCCTTTATAATCGAATACAACAGGTTCTCTTTCTTTCGCTTCATACGCCTTCAAGTCTTCTAGTGTGATAATTCCGTTTCCTCTTTGCATTTCTTCCACAATCAGCTTTGCGGTCTCCCCTTCATAAAAACCTTTCATCCCTTCCCGGCTGATTCTCTTCAACGTATTGGCCAAATCGGTCTGAACCAAAGTGTCTCCGGCCTTCCACTCTCCTTCTTTCACAAAAGCAGTAGGCATAGTATTATATTTCAGGAACTTTTCCCTCAGGCTGTTCAGGGAACGGGCTTCTGCTTCCGTAATCACAAAACCTTTTTCTGCCAATTCAATTGCAGGAGCAATCAGTTTTTCCATGGGCAGCTTTCCATATTTTGCCGATGCAAACAGTCCGGCTACTGTCCCAGGAACACCTGCTGCAAGATGTCCGTAAATACTTAAATCCTCAATGGCATTTCCTGCCGAATCGAGGTACATATCGCGGTGGGCAGCCCCGGGAGCTTTCTCTCTGTAATCTATTGCAACGTTTTTGCCATCAGCAAGCCTGGCTACCAAAAATCCTCCGCCCCCAAGATTTCCGGCTCCTGGATATACTACCGCCAGGGCAAATTGTGTGGCAATAGCTGCATCCACTGCATTACCTCCGGATTTCAAAATATGAACACCGGCCATACTGGCTAACGGATGGGCAGAAACCACCGCCCCATTTTTAACTACCTGCTTCTTTTCAATCGTATAATCATAAGGGTTCCAATCGGGAACATCCTGCTGTTGCTGATTGCAGGCAACAGATAAACTTATCAGGGATAATAGGAATATAACAGTCTTTTTCATGCGCTGAAATTAAGGATAAATTCCGCAAATGATAAAAATTAGGAAGAATGATTTACCTCCGGAAACGTACCGGCCTTCCTTACGTTCATCAGCATTTTAACACGATTATATACAGAGAAATTTCAAATAAGGAAAGGATAGATTAATTTCGTATTTTCTTAATATAAATCGGTATCGATTTTGCACCAAAGGCTTTACCTGTCATAAAAAAGAAACGATTAAGCCCCTGAAAAAGATTTGGAAAATACTTCGTTCTGTGCTGCTGGGATTAATAGCCCTGATTATTCTCCTGTGGCTATTGATTCAGACCACCCCTGTACAGAACATGATAATCGACTACGTGGCAGGCAAACTCTCCAGAAACCTTGATACAAGGGTTCAGATCAATCATGTAAATTTCGACCTCTTTAATACCATGCGCCTGGAAGGGCTGCTGGTGGAAGACCGTGAGGCCGATACCCTGATGTATGCCGGAAGAATGCGGGTAAATATTACCGATTGGTTTTTTATCAGGAAAAATGTTGAATTGAAATATGTAGGGCTTGAAGATGCGGTGATTCACCTTACCCGTACAGATTCCATCTGGAATTACGCTTTCCTTGCAGATTATTTTTCCTCTGCCCCCAGCACTCCCAAAAGGGAAAGGAATATCGATTTAAAGCTTAAGATGTTGGAATTACACAACATCTACCTCCTTCGTAAAGATGTATGGAGAGGAGAAAATATTACTGCAAGGATTGGAGATCTTGAGGTGGAAGCCGATGAATTTGATATTCCGGGAAAAAAGATTAAAATATCTTCCATCAAACTTCTTGACCCCGAATTCGCTATTTTCAACTATCCCGGTATTAGGCCTGCTCCTCCACCCAGAGAATATGTTGAAATTATCAATGATCCTGAAAACCCGAGATGGAATCCCGGGAACTGGGACATCAGTATAGACAGGTTCCGTTTAAGAAATGGTATGCTGAAAAGCGATTTACTCACCGACAGAAAAGCTTATGATTTCTTCGACGGGAAACATATACAATTCCGGAATATCCAAGGAGAATTTGAAAATATTTATCTGGAGAAAGATTCCATCTGGGCGAGGGTGCTAATTTCTGCAGAAGAAAGAAGCGGGTTCAAGGTTACCACCCTACAGGCAAATGCCAAAATTCATCCTGAGGCCATGGAATTCCATAACCTTGAAGTGGTAACCCCTACAGGAAGGCTGGGTGACTTTTTTGCCATGAGGTATAACAGCATCCAGGACTTAAGCTATTTCAATTCCTTGGTTAGAATGGAGGGAAGGTTTACCAGGGCCAGCCTCCACAGCGATGACATAGCATTCTTTGCTCCGCAGTTGAAAGACTGGAATACTTCCATTTTCCTTAGCGGAAAATTTTCGGGCACTGTGGAAAATCTCAACGGAAGAGATATATCCATTGAAACTGGTAGAAATACCGTCCTGCAAGGAGATTTCAGTATTCTGGGCCTTCCGTATACCGAAAACACTTATCTCGATTTTAATGCCGGAGATTTCCGGACATCCTATCAGGATATATTATCCTTTTTCCCCTCGCTGAAAAAAATTTCCCAACCCCGGCTCGACCAGCTGGAATATTTAACCTTTAAAGGAAACTTCACCGGATTCTTTACAGATTTTGTAACCTATGGTACCATCACCACCAACCTGGGCACATTCGTTACCGACCTGAATATGAAAACCCCTCCTCATGGTGCTGCCACTTATTCAGGAAAGCTAAGAACCAACAATTTCAATCTGGGCAGGTTTGTGGATAACCCTTCTATTGGTAAACTGGATTTTGAAGGAGCTGTATCCGGTCAAGGCCTTACCCCGACTACCATGGCTGTAAACCTCGACGGCAAAATAAATCTTTTGGAATTCAAGGAATATCCCTATCAGGATATTGTGGTAAACGGGCAGCTGGCCAATAAACTGTTTAACGGAGAACTGATATCGTATGATCCCAACCTTGATGCCAGGTTAAACGGACTCGTGAATTTTTCCGGTGAATTACCCATGTTTGATTTTGAAGCAGGATTTAATAACGTCAACCTGCAAACACTTAATTTGTTTGGTGAAAGCCTTGAAGTTACCGGTAAATTTGCCATGAATTTCACCGGAGACAATGTAGACAACTTTCTGGGGACGGCGAGGATATATGATGCAGCAGTATACCGCAAAGACAAAAGGATATCTTTTGACTCCCTTTTCCTCGAATCAAAAATAGCAGGTAACCAGAAAATCATTACAGCCATTAGCAATGAATTTGATGGGGCATTAGTGGGAGAATTTAAAATAAGCGACCTGCATAAAAATTTTCAGACATTCCTCAGCAATTACTTCCCTTCTTACATAAAGCCAATACCTATAAATGAAAATGGAAATGCCAACTTCAGCTTTGTGATTAGCACAAAGATGGTAGATGAATATGTTAACCTGATTAATAAGAACCTTTCAGGATTTAATAACAGCACATTTACAGGAAGGATTAACGTAAAAGATAATCTTCTCGATTTTAATGCCGATGTACCCAGGTTTTCCTTCAATAATATTACGGGAACAGAAATCAACCTGCAGGCTTCAGGCGATATGAAACAACTTTCTCTTGAAGGAAATATTGGTAATATATACATCAACGACAGCCTGCACTTTCCCGGCACTCACCTTATGGTAACATCCTCTATGGATGTTTCAAAAGTAAATATAGCAACCCGTTCCAGCCATACTTTAAATGCTGCCAACCTTGCCGGTGAGGTTCAAACACTGGCCAACGGTGTAAAAATTACATTTGATGAATCGATACTGGAAATCCAGGGAAGGCAATGGATTATTGAGAAAAACGGAATGCTCACGCTGAGCCCCGAGCTAATTCTGGCCGATGGCATCAGAATGTTTAACGACCAGCAGGAAATCAGGCTGACCACCATACCTTCGGATATTGGCAATTCCAATGATATTAGAGTAGACCTGAAAAACCTATATCTGGGAGATTTCATGCCTTTCGTTCTTCGATCCAACAGAGTGGAAGGTTTGCTTTCAGGAAACCTGCTAATCATTAACCCCTTTAAAAAACCTGCTGTAGAAATTGACTTAAAGGCAGAACAGTTCAGGTTTGATGATGATTCCATTGGAGTATTAAATATGAGTGGTTATTACGATCACCTTAAAAAGAACATCAGTTTTAATGCGCAATCCAATAACCAGAACTATCACTTCAACCTTTTTGGAGAATATCAGTTTGAAAATAACGATGTCCAAAAACATCTTCTGCTCAATACCAGGCTCGATCAAACTAAAATCAATTTACTGAAGCCTTACCTCAATACTGTATTCAGCGACCTTTCGGGTTTGGCTACCGGTAACCTTCAAATTATTGGCCATCCATCTGACCTTGATTATGTGGGAAGAATTCAAATCAGCCAGGCTGCGCTGAGGGTGGATTACACCAATGTATTATATAAAATTCCTACTGCCCTGTTTAATTTTTATGAAGACCACATAGATTTTGGTTCCTTCATCATTCAGGATACCCTGGGGAATTCAGGCAGAGTAAATCATGGTAAAATATACCACAGCGGATTTAAAGACCTGTCATTTGATTTTGCCCTGAATACCTCAAAGCTATTGGTGTTGAATACTAAAAACAATGGAAGGGATCCATTCTTCGGAACCGTGATAGCCGAAGCCAATATGCGTTTTACCGGCCCGCTGAATGCGATGGTAATGGATATTACCGGACAGCCAACAGACAGCTCCAGATTGTTTATCACCACTCAGGTGAGCCGGGAAAGCGGTCAGGCTGATTTTGTTGTGTGGAAAGTATATGGTAGGGAAATGGAAGTGATCCCGTCTTCAAGTGAAAGCAAACTTACGCTCAACCTCGACCTTGCAGCAAATAATTACGTAAACATGTACGTGATTTTGGATGAACTTACCGGAGATATCATCAGGGCAACAGGAAGAGGTAATTTCCAGATAAAGGCAAGTACCGATGGTGAATTTACCATTGCAGGAAGGTATGATATAGATGAAGGGAACTACAATTTCAGTTTTGAATCACTGTTGAAGAAGCCTTTTAAACTGAAAGAAGGTGCCGGCAACTATATATTATGGACAGGAGACCCCTATAATGCCAATATAAAAATCGATGCCGAATATGAAGCCGATAATGTACGGTTTAGTGATTTAGGTTTGGGCAACAAACAAATTAATACCAATGTATTAAAATACAGAGGTAAAGTATTGGTTCTTGCCAAGCTAACGGGCGACCTTATGCGCCCCACCATCGACTTTGAAATTAATTTACCCCAGGGGAGCCAGCTCCAAAATGATGCAGATGCTCAAAACCTGTTAAGGGAAATTCAGGAAGACCCCAATGAATTGAACAAGCAGGTAGCATTCCTGATTGTATTTAACAGCTTTGGACCACTTTCCACTTCAACAGATCAGGGCAATTTTGCCAATACCGCATTTGAAGGAATAGTGGTGAACAGTATATCAGGCGTATTATCCAACACCCTAAGTAAAGAATTTTCCAACATCTTCCAGAGGTTATTCAATGACAAGAGTATTCAGGTCAACTTCAATGCACAGTTTTATAGTGGTACCAACTTCCTGAATACCATTAATAATAATCCATTTAACCTCGACAGGACAAATGTTAACTTGTCAATAGGCAAATCCATTTTCAATGAAAGGGTAACTTTTACCTTGGGAAGTGCCATGGACCTTGGCTTAAGTGAAGCCCAGCTCAGCGCTACACGCAACCTGCCATTCCTTCCCGATATAACTGCCGAATGGAAAATCACCCCCGATGGCAAGCTGATATTAATTTTCTTCTATCGCGATACCTACAACTACCTCATGGAAGGTGCCCGCCAAAACCGCACCGGCGTCAGCTTGTCTTTAAGAAGGGAATTTGACAGGATTAGGGAAATTTGGAGGAGAGAAAAGAAATAAAATCATTTACGATATACGACATACGATATACGATTTAATTCCTAATGCTTAGTCCCCTATCCTAATTTTTTTTCAATTGTCATCCTGAGCGCAGCGAATGGATTCGACATACGATTTAGGTGAAAGAATCAATTAAGCTGAATGGTAAGTTGAATCCAATTTATTTCAGCATAATATGTCTAATGAACTTCAATTCTTCCGGAGAGATAAAAGAATACTCTTCCGCGATTCTCCTAATGCAGGAAGATACTTTCATTGGTAAGGAATAATTTTTATTTGACCAGGCTTTTGAATAACTAACCTAATACTATAGTGGGATGTTGCGTAAAAATTCCGGCATTTAGGAATGCTTATGAACTATGTGGCATGAACTTATTTTATTCATTCCTAATTCCCACTATTTAATCTTGGCACAAATAAAAAACGGCCGTTGAAAATCAACAGCCGTTTTTATTTTAAAAGCTTGATGCTTCTTTATTAGAAGATATATCTCAAACCAATTTGTAATCCCCAGGTACTGGAGGTTGACTTGTTGATTTGGAATGGTTGAGTAATCAGGTCGCTACCGGAAGTTCTCAGCTTGAAGGATGGGATTCCATCACCATCTACACTATCGAAAGTCAGCGGGTTGTTCATAGTGATAAGGTTTCTCAGACCCCAGTTTTTGCTGATCAGGTTAGCAGCGTTCAGAATGTCTACGCTCAGTTGCAGCGTATGCTTTCTGTCACCAATGTTTGTGAAGATATCCTGAAGGATTTTCACGTCAAGTCTGTGATAGAAAGGAAGTCTCGCTCCATTTCTTTCAGCGTAGTTACCCCTGTTTTTGTCGAGATATTTTGAGTTAGAGATAAATTTCTCAAACGCTTCTCTTTGTTGTTCAGGAGTGAAGGCTCCGTTTTGAACAAACTTGATTTCGCTTGCATTCTTAGGAATGTACATCAGGTCGGTACTGTTGTTACCGTCGTTGTTCATATCTCTATCATACACGTAGCTGAAGTTACCCTGGTGGGCTCCATCATAGTAAAGGGAGATAGTGGTTCCCAGGTGCTTAGCATATTCAAACCTGTAAGAAAGAGAACCTACGATTCTGTGAGGAACTGCATAAGCAGTGTATGCCAGTTCCAGGTCGTTTTGAGTACCTACATTAGGGTTAGAGTTCCATACTGAAGAAGCCTGAGAACCCGGGTTAGCAGTAACTTCCTGAGCATGAGTATAAGTATAAGCGATAGAACCGTACAGGCCATTGGTGAAGGCTTTAGACAACTGCGCAGTGAACTGGAATGCGTTTCCTTTATTGGTGTTATCCAGAACGATGGCAGTATTCAGGTTGTTGTAATACCTTCTGTCGGAAGAATTCAGGTAACGAGGACGGTTGTCAACACCGGTGAAAGATCCGTTAGGAGCTTTTTGGTTGGCGTTAAACATAGCCACAGCGTTAACTTCTTTGCTGTATAATGCTTCCAGAGTAAGGGAGAATCCTTTACCAAGGTTTTTATCTACAGCAATATTGGTTCTCCACAGCTGAGGGAACTTGAAGTTCTCTTCTATCAACACAATGTTGGAAGGATATGAAGTTCCTGCAGTGGTTGGGAAACGGTTTTTATAAGCTTGTGGGTCGGGATTGAACTTGAAGTTTTCCAGTTCAACAGGATCGGTAACACCTACACCGAATTGATACATACCACTGTTGGTAGGCATGTTGGTCAGCCATACGAAAGGAATTTTACCGGTGAACAATCCTGTTCCACCACGGATAATCAGGGTCTTGTCGCCTTCAACATCCCATCTGAAACCTGCTCTTGGAGACCACAGCATAGAGCTCTTAGGCCATTTTCCGGTAGAGTAGTTTTTCACGTTGCCGTTTCTGTCGGTAAACTGCAGCGCAGTGATAGAGGGGTTCTCGATAGGATCTTCCAGGTAAATTGGTTTATCAACCCTTAAACCTACAGTTAATTTAAACTGGTTGGTGATGTTGATTTCGTCCTGAGCGTAAATTCCAAGCTGTCCGATTTTCAGTTCAGCGGAATATACAGCATCTTTACCCGGAACCAGAGAGTAAGTGTAAGCATAGTAAGCAGGAGCACGGTTGTTGATGAAATCATCAAGAGAGCTGAATACATAGTAGCTCTGAGAAGCGGCCATGAACATGTTACCTACTTTCTGATATTCATAAGTAATACCTCCGGTGAGGTTGTGCTTACCGGTGTAGTAGCTTATGTTGTTGGTAATATTGAAGATGTTGTTGATAACATCGTTGTTGTAGGAATATGGTTCGTAACCAAAGCTCATGTAGTTCCTACCGTCGTTGTTCATGATATCAACAAAAGGAAATACCTCGCTTGGAGAAGTACGGGTAGAATTGATTTTGGTGTAAGTAGCCAGGAACTGGTTGGAAATTTTACCAAAGTTACTGTTCAGTTCCATCGCACCTGATCTCACTCCGTCTTCGAAACCATAATTAGAGTTGGCGAATGACATAGAGTTTGGACCAAACCTGTTGTTGGGCATCCTTGAAATAGTGCCGGTTGAATTGGTAGGCCTGAAACCTCCGCCATTGGGTACTGAAGTAGCATTCAACATTACATCGTTATTACTTACCATTTCGTTGTACTTCAGGGTAAGTTTGTGGGCAGTGCTGATGTTCCAGTCGATACGTGCCAGCAACTTGTGGTTTTTGGCAGTAAAGTTGGGGAAGTTGTCATAAGCTCCTGTTTCATAGCCATATGTATTTTTCAGGAAGTTAGACAGTTTGGCCAGAGAATCGATGTGAGTTGAAGAGATGTTTCCGGCTCCTGAACCTCCGGTGGGAGACCAGGTGATACCAGGAGTAGTTCTTTCTTCAATTTCTCCGTTCAGGAAGAAGAATAATTTGTTTTTGATAATCGGACCGCCGATTGATCCACCATAAATATTATTCTTTTGCAGTGAACCTTCAGGAAGCTTGGTATCTCCCACATTTCTACCGTTGAAAGACTGGTCGCGGTAATAAGTGTATACAGAACCTTTAAAGGTGTTGGTACCACTTTTGGTTACAGCGTTGATACCAGCACCGGTAAAACCGCTCTGACGAACATCGAAAGGAGCAATGCTTACAGAAACTTCTTCAATAGCGTCGAGAGAAATAGGTTGGTTACCGGTACCGCCTGGCAGCAGGTCGTTAGACAGACCGAAGTTGTTGTTCAGGTTGGCACCATCCACTCTTACGTTATTCAGCCTTCCATCTTTACCGGCAAAGTTATTACCGAAAGCCTGAGGAGTTAAACGGGTGAAATCGGTAAGTGAACGGGAAATAGTAGGCAGGGTGGTAATCTGTTGCTGTCCGATGTTGGTGGAAGCTCCGGTTTTCGCCACACCGGCTCTTCTTCCGGAAACCACAACAGCCTCAATTTCCTGAATGTCTTCACCCATAACCACTTTGAGGTTATAAGGTTCACCCAGTAAAAGGTTAATTCCTTCGAAAGTCTGGGTTTTAAATCCTACATAGTTAACAGTAATGGTGTAAGGCCCTCCAATCCTAACGTTGGGAAGTATAAAAATACCTCCTGATTTGGCGAGGGTCTGATACTGAGTACCAGATGGAATGTGTACTGCAGTAATGGTAGCACCTTCAAGCGGTTCGCCTGCAGATGACTGTACTGAACCGGTAATACTACTGGTCGTAACCTGGGAAATACCCATGAATGGGAGCATACCCAGGAGAAAAAGGGTTGCAAAAATGTGTTTTAGCTTCATTTCGTTTTAGTTTTCGCTGCAAAGAAAATTCATTTTCAAGAATACTTGCGAATTAAACATTAACAAATTGTAAAGATTGTGTGTGGATAAGTAAGTTTTAAATCAATCCCTATTTGGAATATTGACAATTATTTAATACCTTCTGATATTCCTTGAAAAACATCTAAAAAACAGCGATTTTAAAATTTAATATTTCAATAACCTGCAGCCGCTCCTGCACTATTTTTCCCCCTCGGGTTTCCTTTGATAATGGTTTGGGAATCAGTTTTCATAGCCGAATTGAACTACCTTTGCAAAAATTTTAAATTATGCTCGACCCCATTGATAGCGGCATAGAAGATATCCGTAACGGGAAAATGATAATCGTGGTGGATGATGAAGACAGGGAAAATGAAGGCGACTTCATCCTTGCTGCCGAACACGTGACTCCGGAAGCCATTAATTTCATGAGTAAATACGGACGCGGACTGATCTGCGCCCCTTTGATAGAAGACAGATGTGAGGAACTGAAGCTGGAACTGATGGTGAACAACAACACTGCCCTGCATGAAACAGCTTTCACCGTGTCAGTAGACCTTCTTGGCCATGGTTGTACTACAGGAATATCTGCCCACGACAGGGCAAAAACCATAAAAGCCCTGGTAGATCCCAATACGAAACCTGAAGATCTGGGCAGGCCCGGACATATCTTCCCCCTTAAAGCCAAAAGAGGAGGAGTGCTCAGAAGAGCCGGACATACCGAAGCTACCATTGACCTGGCGAGGCTGGCAGGGTTATATCCTGCAGGTGTGCTGGTGGAAATCATGAATGAAGACGGTTCCATGGCAAGGCTTCCCCAATTAAGGGAAATTGCCGATAAGCACGGATTAAAGCTGATTTCCATTAAAGACCTGATTCAATACCGCCTGGAAAGGGAAACGCTCATTGATGAAATCGTAAGAGTGGAAATGCCCACCCTTTACGGCAACTTTACCCTTGTTGCTTTCTCTGAAAAGAATACTTCCAATGAACACCTTGCACTGATAAAAGGTGAATGGAAAGAAGACGAACCCGTTATGGTAAGGGTACATTCTTCCTGCTTTACAGGTGACATTCTGGGGTCTTTGAGATGCGACTGCGGTGAACAACTGCACGCGGCAATGGAAATGGTAGAAAGAGAAGGGAAAGGTGCTATCATATATATGAACCAGGAAGGAAGAGGCATTGGGTTGTTAAACAAACTCAAAGCTTATAAACTTCAGGAAGCCGGAATGGATACCGTAGAAGCCAACCTGCATCTTGGTTTCCCCATGGATAAACGCGATTATGGAATAGGCGCTCAAATCATGCGCCACCTGAAAATCAAAAAACTCAGGCTGATTACCAATAATCCTAAGAAAAGAGCAGCTATCCTCGGATACGGACTGGAAATAGTGGAAACCATTCCCATAGAAATGAAGCCCAACAGGTACAACGAAAAATACCTGAAAACCAAAAGGGATAAAATGGGGCATATGATTTTAAAAGAAGATAAATCAGAAAATTAAAACGAATCTTTGTGCGGATAAAAAAAAGCAGCGCCATTCTCCGCGCTGCTTTTTCATTTTCGTATATCTGTACACGTTATTGATCTTCTTCCGGCATGAGTACTGCTATAAACTCGTTGTTACTTCCGAATACAAGTTTGGCAGCTTCCTGAATATCCTTCTCAGTAAGCGCATCAACATATTTTTCATAGTTCACAAACCTGTCGGGGTTCTTGCCCAGAATAATATGTTGGGTAATTTGCTCCAGCCAGTAATTGTTTTGTTGAATATTAGCCCTGTAAGATTCTTTCCACTGCTCTTTTACTTTTTTCAGATAAGAAGGATCCGGTCCTTTTTCCATCATGAGCCTGAACTCCTCTCTTGAAGCCTTAATTAACGTATCCACCTTTTCAGGACCACATGGAAGTTGTAATACAAAATTGAATTCTCCGGTTGGATATTTGGAAAGTGCGCCTGATGTTCCGCCACCGTATATACCCTGGACTTTTTCGCGAAGTTCTTCAATAATCCGGATGTTCAGAATTTCACTCAGGGCAGCAATATTCAATTCAAACTCTTCGGAATAAGGCGCCTGTCCGTTATAGAAAGCAAGTATCAGGCTTTGCTTTTCTTTTCCTTTATGGAATTTCAGGAATTCCTTACCCTTCACCATTCTTACCTGGTTATCGGCAAATTCGTGTGTGGTTCCGGGCACGGTGGGCAAAGCACCCAAGTATTGTTCCAGCAAAGGAATGATTTCTGCTTCATCAAAGCTACCTACAAATACGAAATGCAGACCTGCAGCATCGGCAAACCTTTCTTTATATATCTCCAGTGCACGATCGAGATTTACTTTTTCAAAATTAGAGGACTTAGGAATAGCCACAGGTGCAAGAGGATGATTCTGATAAAGTACAGCATACATGGTATCCAGGAATGCCACCTGAGGATTAGCCCCTATGTTGGCATACTGCAGCTTGTTTCTGTTGATAAAAGAATTAAACAAAGCAGTATCTTTTCTCGGATTTGTGAGATACAGATAAGTAAGCTGCAGCATGGTTTCCAGGTCTTTCTTCACAGAGCTTCCCCTAACACCTTCTGTAAGTGTGGAAATGGAGGGGGATACCGACACGTTTTTCCCTGCCAGCATTTTTCTGAGGTCTGTAGGACTGAAATTGCCCACACCCATTGCCGAAACGATTTGCACAGCATATTCTGCATTGTACTTGTCTGCTTCTCCATATAAACTTTTCCCTCCAAACCTGGTGGCAGACATTAATATTTCATCATTTTTAAATGTGGTAGGTTTCAGTGTAACCTTTACTCCATTACTTAAAGTAATTTCAGTAGCATTGTATTGTTCATTCACCGTTTTATTTACCACTTTACCTCCTGCGGGTAATTCCTCCATCAGGGAACCGGAAACCCGTTTTTCTTCATAAGGTTGAATATCCTGACGGCTTTCCACAGCCGCAATGGATTGCAATACTTCGGCTTCTGTAGGAAGATTGGCTTCAGCCTTATCAGGGCCAAGGATATAAATCACCCTGTTGGAGTTTTGCTTAAACCATTCCATCTTTCTGTTAACTTCATCCAGGGTAATTCCGTGAAGCAGTTGCTGCACATATTCGAATTCTTTCTCAATACCGGGTACAGGTTCACCCTCCAGAAAATGGCCAATCAGTTCGTCCACCAGTTCAGCAGAAGAAGTTTTATCTCTGTTGTTATAACTTCTTTCATAATTAGCAATAAGAGATTTTTTTGCTCTTTCGAATTCCGGGCCGGTAAAACCAAACCTTATAGCCCTTTCCATTTCTTCTGCAAGGGCGTTCAGGGCTTTTCTTACATCTCCTGTACCGGGGGAAGCATTCAGCATGTACATTTTATAACCTCTTACCCAGTCAAGGCTTCCGATATTTCCGGTTACAAACGGAGCATTTTCCTGCTGCACCAGTTCCTGCAAACGCTGATTGAACATTCTGAACAACAGCGATTCAATCAGGTAATTCCTGTAAGATTCAAGGGTATTGCTTTTATCGGCAGGAAAGAATGGATAACTAATTCCTATTGAATAGGCAATAGCTTCATGATCGGTTGCAACCAATACTGAGGACGCTTCATATGGAGGCATTTTTTCTTCTGCCCTTTCCCTTGGCTTTTTAGCCTTTTTGATTTTGGAAAAATGCTTTTTTATCATTGCCTCTACTTCATCCGTATCAATATCCCCTACCACAATTACTGCCATCAGGTCGGGCCTGTACCAGTCTTTATAAAACCTCCTGATTGCATCTGGATGGAAATTACTGATGATGCTGTCTTTTCCAATGGGCAACCTTTCTGCATATCTTGATCCCGCAAATAGTTTGGGATACAACTGGCGGTAAAGCCTGTCATCAGCGCCTTTACCCAAACGACTTTCCTCCAGAATAATAGCCCTTTCATCATTAATATCTTCATCCATATAAGATACCTGGTGTGCCCAGTCTTCAAGCACCTGCATCCCCTTCTCAAGGTTTTCTTTATTTTGAAGAGGTATGGGAAGGATATAAACAGTTTCATTAAAACTGGTATAAGCATTAAGGTCGTTTCCGAACCCCACACCTATATCCTGAAGGAAACTGATGATTTCATTCTTCCTGAAATTTTTGGTCCCGTTAAAAGCCATATGTTCGGCCATATGAGCAAGGCCCAGCTGATCTTCATCTTCGTTAATACTTCCCGCATTCACCACCAGCCTGAGTTCGGCTCTCTTTTCGGGCATTTTATTTTCAAGAATGTAATATTTCAATCCGTTTTTCAACTGCCCTGTTTTAACCTTAGGATTTAAAGGCAATTTTTCCTGAAGGTTTACCTGTGCGGGAAGTGTGATGGTGCTGAGTTGAAAGCAAACCAGCAACAACAGTAAATTTCTCATGCTTTTATACATATTCAAATTTTATGGTATTTGAAAGTTATGCAAATCTAAAGTATTGAAGGGCAAAGGGGCGTTTTTTTATCTGAATGGTTAAGTTAATTCGAAATTCGTTTATACTCAAGGGTAAAAGACATAAAAAACATGATGAAATACCCTTATTGTATAAATATTTTGCACAAGTTTTTCCCGTTGGCAAACTGAAAAAAACCGTTAAATCCCAAAATCATTAACTTTGCGCGGAAGTTTAATCAATTAAAACAAATTATATGGCTGATGTTTTTGAAAAGTTGCTGAAGAAAAAAGGACCTATTGGCCAGCACAGAGAAAGGGCACACGGATATTTTGCCTTTCCCAAACTGGAGGGACCTATCGGAAGCAGAATGATATTCAGGGGTAAAGAAAAGATAGTATGGAGCTTAAACAACTACCTTGGATTAGCCAACCACCCCGAAGTACGAAAGGCTGATGCTGATGCTGCTGCCCAATACGGACTTGCCTACCCAATGGGTGCCCGTATGATGAGCGGTAACAGTAATGAACATGAAAGACTGGAAAAGGAACTGGCTGAATTTGTAGGGAAGGAAGACGCAGCACTTTTCAATTTCGGATACCAGGGTATGTCGAGCCTGATTGATGTTATCCTCGGAAGGCACGACGTAGTGGTATACGATGCAGAAAGCCATGCTTGTATTATTGATGGTCTGAGAATGACCACAGCTCACCGCTATGTTTACAAACACAACGATATAGCTGATTGCGAAAAGCAATTGCAAAGAGCAAAAGCCCTGATTGAAAAACAGGGAGCAGGTGGTATTCTGGTAATTACCGAAGGCGTTTTCGGAATGGCCGGAGACCAGGGTAAATTGAAAGAAATAGCAGAACTGAAGAAAAAATACTCTTTCCGCCTGCTGGTAGATGATGCTCACGGATTTGGTACACTTGGTGCTACCGGAGCAGGTGCAGGGGAAGAGCAGGGTGTTCAGGATGAAATCGACCTCTACTTTTCCACTTTCGCTAAATCCATGGCATCTATCGGTGCTTTTGTTGCAGGAGATAAAGCCATCATCGATTATATCCGCTACAATATCAGGTCGCAAATCTTCGCCAAGAGCCTTCCCATGCCGTTGGTAATAGGTAACCTTAAAAGGCTGGAGCTGCTTCGTTCTAAACCCGAACTGAGGGAAAAACTCTGGGAAAATGTTCGCCTGCTGCAAAACGGCCTGAAAGAAAGAGGTTTTGATATCGGCAATACCAACTCCCCCGTTACCCCTATCTATATGAAAGGAGGTGTGGAAGAAGCCACAGCCATGCTGATGGACCTGAGGGAAAACTATAACATCTTCTGTTCTATTGTGGTATACCCTGTCATTCCAAAAGGGCATATCATTTACAGAATTATTCCCACTGCTTCCCATACAAAAGAAGATATCGATGTCACCTTAAAAGCCTTCGACGAAACCAAAGCCAAACTGGAGGCCGGTGAATACAAAGTGGAAGCCATCCCCGATATGGCGGAGACACATTAATTAGCTGATAATAAGCTTGATATTTTATATAGGCTGCCTTTAAGAGGCGGCCTTTTTTTATTATTAGAAATATGAAATCGCTGATGGAGGATGGAGAAGAGGAAGGGTTGTGATGAGAAAACAGCATTCGATATTGGGAGGTACAATCAAAATCGTATGTCGTAAAACAATTTGAAAATCCAATATTTACGAATACGTAAAAAATCGTAAATCTTAGTTCGTAAAGCGTATTTAAATAAAAGAGCCCCGAAGAATCGGGGCTGCACTAATCAAATACCATTAACCATTAAACCTTATCCTATGAAAGCAACAAAGATAAAGTGTTAATCATGAATTATCCTGTTTATGTTGATAAATAATTCAAGAAAATTGACGAAAATCAATTGTAATTTTGATTTTAAAGGATTGAAAATCAAAAAATTAAAAAAGCACTTATCAGTAAATAAGGGTTTTCCTTTACCATTTTTCGGAAGGAAGTTGTTCTATGAATATCATTTCCATTCGCCCCTGAAAGTGCGGAAGAATTGGGCAAAATCTTTCTCTTTCCAGGCTCCGGATGCGAAATACTTTAAAATGGGTTCCATATCTCCGGGGGTAAGATAACCCGGAATTACCTGAGGGTCTTCTCCGGGGGCAGGAATGATAATGAGGGTGGGATAACTTCTTAATTTCCCCTTGGTAATAAAAAAAGCGAAATCATGCGTCCTTCTTCCTTTTTGCAGATTAAAACGTTCCTTTCCCCATTCTACCACTACGGAAGATTCCGCATTGAACTTTACCGCTGAAAAATGCTCATTCACATACCTTGCAAGCCGGGAATCTGTCCAGGTATTTTTTTCCATCAGCCTGCACCATCCGCACCAATCGGTATACAACGACACCAGAACAGGCTTTCGGGTATTTTGCAAAGCAATTTCTGCTTCAGCTGGGCTTACCCATTGTAATGGCTGATTAACGGGTTTTTCCTGCTGAAAAAACCAGCTCAGAATAAGGATAATGAGGTTTATGCTTTGCATTGTACTTTTGTAAGAATAAATAACTCAGATTCAATGAAAAAAATTGTTTTGGCCATTACAGGTGCCAGCGGCTCCATATACGCCCGGCAAATTATTGAAAAACTGCTGGAGCATAACCACCAGTGGGCAGAGCTGGCTGTTGTGATGAGCGAAAACGCCAAAACAGTTTGGGAAACCGAGCTGGGTAATACAGATTATCAGAAATACCCTGTAAATTATTATAGTCTGAACGATTATAATGCCCCCTTTGCTTCCGGTTCCGCGGGGTACGACACCATGATTATAGCGCCTTGCTCTATGGGTACTCTGGGAAGAATTGCCAACGGGCTTTCTACCGACCTTATAGGCAGAGCTGCAGATGTGATTTTAAAGGAAAGGAGAAAACTGATATGCGTGGTAAGGGAAACTCCGTTGAACCTTATCCATATAAGAAATATGGAAACCATTACCCTTGCAGGTGGGATTATCTGCCCTGCCATCCCCTCCTTTTACAGCAACCCAACCACCATAGAAGAACTCACGGCTACGGTTACCCACCGCGTGCTTGACCTTGCGGGAATTAACCACAGGTCTTTCCGCTGGGGCAGCAAAGATTAACGGAAGTCGAGAATTTCTACTCCGGGATAACTGTCTTTGTTAAATGCCAGCTTGCTGTCGGTAATTGCGGAACGGGTATCGGTTTTCACCACATCGTAACTTAAAGTAAACCCGCTTTTATCCAGCATTTTTGCCTGTTGCAGTAATTTGGTCTGCTTATCGAAAACCAGGTAAACCTTATGATAAGTAAGGGTTTTATCCGTGGGGGTCATTTCAATTTCCACCAGTGTTTTATGATCCACTGTTTTTTCACCGTTCATTTTATACAGAAAGTCCTTTTCATAAAAATTGGTGAACAGTTTTTGTGGTGTAATACTTCCACTGCTTGTATCGGGAAGGCTGATGATGACTTCATTGGCATCGCGGTCGAAAGCCCACACTGATTTCCCGTCTGATATGATTTCCTGTTTGGGCTTTTTATTGGGCTCAATACCTATTTGCACTTTGTATTTGTTCCCTTTCAGGTATAATACTCCTTTGTCTGTAGTGACCACTTTACCTTTTCCGTCAATTACAGAATAAGTAAATTCCGATTGTACCTGGGGTATTTTTTTAAAATTGGCGGTTACCTGCTTCAGAAAAGCTGTAGCATCCGGATCATTGGTAGCCTCCCTGCTTTGTGCAGAAACAGCAATTGCCAGAGAGATAAACCATATAAGGGATAAAAATCTTTTCATATTCTTTGAAATTCTCGGGTAAAGATAAACATGTGCCAACAGATGGACTGTACAACTCCGTTAAAGTTTAGTTCCGCATAGTAATTAACAAAATTCTAACCCATTTCAGACAACAGTTGGTGCAGTTCTACTTCCGATTTGATATATACATCCCTAGGTTTACTTCCCTGCGCGGGGCCAACAATACCGGCACTTTCAAGCTGGTCCATCAGTCTTCCTGCGCGATTGTATCCCAGCTTCATCCTTCTTTGTAACAAGGAGGTGGAACCTTGCTGGGTTTGCACCACTAATAACGCTGCTTCGTCAAATTTGGCATCCCTTACGGAGGCATCAAAATCCCCTGATTTTTCCAGTTCTTTTTCGTCTACATATTCCGGCAGTTTATATGCTTCGGGATACCCCCTCTGGCTTCCGATAAAATCGCATATTCTTTCCACCTCGGGCGTATCAACAAAAGCGCACTGCAACCTGGTAATGGTACCATTATGAGAAATCAGCATATCTCCCTTGCCAATCAGCTGTTCCGCACCACCTGCATCGAGAATAGTCCTGGAGTCGATTTTGGAAGAAACTTTAAATGCAATCCTTGAAGGGAAGTTGGCTTTGATGGTTCCCGTAATGATGTTTACGGAAGGACGCTGAGTGGCAATAATCAGGTGAATACCTACAGCACGGGCAAGTTGTGCAAGTCTTGCTATGGGCATTTCTACTTCCTTCCCTGCAGTCATAATCAGGTCGGCAAACTCATCTATTACCAGTACGATAAAAGGAAGGAATTCATGACCTTTTTCAGGATTCAACCTTCGCTTGATGAACTTCTCATTATATTCTTTAAGGTTTCTGGCCCCTGCTTCCTTCAGTAAATCATACCTTCTGTCCATTTCAATGCAAAGCGCATTCAAAGTATAAATGACCTTTTTGGTATCAGTGATAATCGCTTCCTCTTCACCCGGTAATTTGGCGAGGAAATGTTTTTCAATGGTACGATAAAGGCTTAGCTCTACTTTTTTAGGGTCTACCAATACAAACTTCAGTTGTGAAGGATGTTTTTTGTAAAGCAGAGAAACGAGTATGGCATTCAGTCCTACCGACTTACCCTGACCGGTAGCACCCGCCATCAGCAAGTGCGGCATGGTAGCCAGGTCTACTATAAAGTTTTCATTATCGATACGCTTTCCTATGGCAATAGGCAGGCTGAAATTGCTGTTCTGGAATTTATCGGAAGATAGCAAGGTGCGCATACTCACAATGCTTTTCTTCACATTGGGCACTTCAATACCTATTGTTCCCTTACCGGGTATAGGTGCAATGATGCGTATTCCCAAAGCAGCAAGACTAAGGGCGATGTCATCTTCCAGGTTTTTAATTCTCGAAATCCTGATGCCCGGGGCAGGAACTATTTCATATAAAGTAACAGTAGGACCTACCGTTGCACTGATTTTACTTATTTCAATATCATAGTTTCGCAGGGTATTGATAATCCTGTCTTTATTCGACTGCAATTCTTCAGGGTCGTGAACGATCTTATCGGTACCGTGAGATTCAAGAAGGTCGAGAGAAGGGTATTTATAATTTTTCAGGTCAAGTTCAGGATCATAAGGTTCCATTACCGGTTGTGGTGAAGGCAGGGATTCCTCTTCTGTCAGTTCCGGACCGGTTTTGATTTCCAGTTCCAGTTCACCTTCCTGAACAGGAGCAGGATCAGGAGGAATAACGGAAATGGATAAAGGAATTTCTACTTTGTTTTCTTCAGGGGCTGCTTCAACAGCCGCAGGTTCATCCGGAAGTGCTTCTTCTTTCACCGGTGGCACTTTCTCTTCATTTTCTTCAAAAGGCATTTCTGCACCTTCTTTGATAAACAATTCCACTTCCGGCACTTTTTCATCATCAGCAGGGGTCCACCTCAGGCTTCCATTCCCTTTTAAAATATTGCCTGAAGAAGTTTCATTGACCGGTGTCAATTCATTCCCTTCATTGCCCTGCAGTTCTTCCTGAATATGTTCAGTTTTTACCACAGGCTGTGGTTTCCTTTCAGGAAGCTTAAAGCTGGGGTTAAACCTCCAGATGATGTAAGCAAGAAGCGTTACCAGCAGTATTGCACCTGTTCCAAACCTTCCCAGGGTTCTTACCATTGCACTGCTGGCCATATCACCGAAAGCTCCTCCCCATGGGAATGGAGAAGAACTTAATAAGAAAGCAGCAGTTACCGAAATAATGATGATGCCGAAAAAAATATACCTGAGATTTCTTCCAATGGAATACACTTTTTTACCGGTAACCACATTGATTCCTGCTACAAAAAAGAAGCTGCAAAACAGGAAAGAAGCAATGCCGAATCCGTTGAAGAAAAACTGGTGAGAAATATATGCACCAAGGTTTCCCAATAGATTGTCGGTTTTTACTTCTGCAGATGGAAGCAGAATTTCGAATCCCCGAAAAACCTTATCCTGATCTTCCTTCCAGGTAAACAGATAGGAAGCAAAAGCAACAAACAACAAAACACAAACCAGCAACAACCCGAAACCGAAAATTTTATGGGTTCGTTCATCCTTCACCAGTTCCTTGATATTTACACTCTCCTCCTGCTCTCTTTGCAGCGCTTCTTTATCTGCTTTCCGTTTTTTCCCCGATTTAACACGTTTAGCCATATTTGCAAAGATAATTTATTGCTATTACGCTCCCGAAACAAAGCACTAATTACACAATTTTTGTATTTTAGGCAAAGGTTTTGAAAAAAGCCAAATACAACTTTTGATGAGCGAATATTCCGCTTTTATTATTAAAATTAAAACCTTATCTGTAAATAATGGAAAGCAGTTTGCTGCCATGCTGTTAATTTTTTTATTAACCGCCACGGCAGCTTATCCGCAGAAGGAATACTCCGCTCAAATTCTGGACATCAGCACCATCAAATTCTCTGAACATTTCCCGGAAAATTACATTGGAACAGCCATTTTCTACGATAATCAACCCAATCAGGATTTTTCCGCACTGCCATATGAGTATAATACCTTTTCGCCCATAGGAAGCCCGGTACCATCCATAATGATTGAACATAAGGTGGTTTTCAAGTTCCCGTTAGCCAACAAAGGGAATTCAGATACCACCATTATCTTCCTTCCGGGATTTTATATCAGTGAAATTGAAATTTTCAAAGCCCCTGTAGACCGCCCCGACAGCATATATCAGATTACAGACAAATTCAACAGGTGGAAACGTACCGATGGATATTTCCCTATTCCAATGAAAGCCGGGGAAGAATCCATCATCTATGCCAAATTCAGTTTCCTTCGGACAAATAGCAACAGGATATCGCCCAGGTTAATCAGATCTCATTTTGTTGAACACTGGTTCAGATGGAGAAAATCGCTGTATGAAGATCAGGATATCATGTCTTATCTCGCCACTGGGCTGCTGTTACTCATGATGATGTATTCGCTGGCAGTATATGTGCAGGGCAGAAGAATTGAATTCATTCATTATGCATTGTATGCGATGTTTACGGGAATTATGCTTTTTCTGAAAGCATTCCTTCAACTGCGGCATACACCTTTTAATTTCTTTTTTGAGGAATATCTCGACCTTATCATACTTTGCTCGGGGGTGTTTTTCTATTTTAAGTTTTTACGCCATTTTCTGGAAACCTCCACCAGGCATCCTCAGCTTAACAAAGTGCTGAAATATGCAGAATGGGTTTTATGGGTGCTGTTGCTCTTGTATTCTGCCATTTACTTTTTTACCGATAAATACATATTGCTGAACATCATGGAAAACATGGTGATTAAGCTGCTGATGCTGGTAGTGGGGGTGATTTTTATTTCGCACAGTATTAAAAAAGACGACAAACTGCTGAAATACATCGGACATGGAAACATTGCCCTGATTATATGTTCTGCGGTTTCCTTGTTTCTGATGACCACCAGAATTCCCATTATTCCTTCCAACAATTCCTCATTGCTGAATAAGTCGATGTTTTATTATGAACTGGGGTTGATATTGGAAATGACATTTTTCATGATGGGTCTTGCCTGGAAGAATAAAACAGATATCATCCAACAAGTACAGGAGAAAGAAAAATTAAAAAGGGAAAAAGAGCGACAGGAATATGAAAGCAAAATGGCTGTATTAAATGCCCGCCAGGCCGAGCGCGACAGGATATCTGCCGACATGCATGATGAACTGGGTTCGGGGGTAACCGTTATCAGGCTGATGAGTGAGATTGTAAAAAGTAAAATGAAGGATAACAATATTCTTCCTGAAATTGAAAAAATCTCCAATTCGGCCAACGAGTTGCTGAGCAAGATGAATACAATCATCTGGACAATGAAAAGTTCCAACGACAGTCTCGAAAGTTTAATCGCCTATATACGCGCTTATGCAATTGATTTTTTCGATTCCACGCCGGTGAACTGCAGCGTAAACGTTTCCATGATTAATGACAGCCCCATGAGCGGGGAGATGAGAAGAAATATATTTCTTAGCATAAAAGAAGCGCTGAATAATATCCTGAAACATTCCAAAGCCACCAGCGTACAGATTGACATGCTCATGCACAACAACCGCCTGATTATCCGTATACAGGATAACGGTACAGGAATAGACGAAGAAAGGCTGAGAAGGTTTGGAAACGGCCTTGCCAATATGAGAAAAAGGATGGAAAGCGTTAACGGCAAATTCAAAATTGAAAACGAAGGCGGTGGCACCAGGGTAAGTTTCACCATACCGCTCGAAACTACTGAAGCAGAAGTATAGCCAGCTTAAATCCTAACCTATCTTATAAAGCCTTCAGGTTGTTTTCTCTCGATTTGTAAATGATAACTGCCATGTATACCCAGGCAATCATAAATAACACACCTCCCAGTGGAGTAATAAGCCCTAATCCTTTAATTCCTACCGCACCTGAAGATTTCATCCAGGTGAGCAAGTAAATAGATCCGCTAAAACAAATGATTCCTGAAAGGAATAAGTAAAAAACGGTTTTAAAACCTTTATTTCTGTATTTCCCGTATAGAAATGCTGTAATGAATAGTGCAAAGCTGTGATAAAACTGATACCTCACACCTGTATCAAAGCTGGATACGAGTTCAGGACTCACCAGTTCTTTCAGTTTGTGTGCTCCGAATGCCCCTAAACCCACTGCAAGGGCGGCGGTAATGCAGGCAGTAATCAGATAGCTTTTATTCATGGCGGATGATTTGAAGAAACTCTTCTACAGAAATTTCATGTTCATTATTGATCACAATCTCTGCCTGGTCGTAATACATTCTTCTTTCATGAAGCTTTTTAAGAATATTGTTTTTAAAAGCTTCATCCGGAATATGCTTCAGCAGAGGTCGCCGGGATTTCCCTTTCAGCAGCCTTTCGGTGAGTACATCTACAGGAGTGTTCAGCCAAATCATTTTCCCGGCCGCCTTCATCCTGTCGGTATTATTATAAAAACAGGGAGTACCACCACCGGTTGAAACTACAATGTTGTCATATTCCTGAATCAGGAATTCCAGCATATTCTTCTCAGCCAGACGGAAGTACTCCTCTCCTTCTTTTTCAAATATCTCGGTAATGGAACGTTTTTCCTTTTCTTCAATAGCCGCATCCAGATCGATAAACTGGTAGCCCAGCCTTTCCGACAGCAGTTTTCCCCAGTGCGTTTTCCCGCTTCCCATAAACCCTGTAAGAAAGTACCGCATGGCAACCGAATTAAGCGAAAGCGTTAAAGCCGGTAATATCAAGCCCGGTAATCAGCAGGTGAATGTCATGCGTTCCTTCATAAGTGATTACACTTTCGAGGTTCATCATGTGGCGCATCACGGAATATTCTCCGGTAATACCCATACCACCCAGCATTTGGCGTGCGTCTCTGGCAATTTTTGTTGCTATTTCACAGCTGTTTCTTTTTGCCATGGAAATCTGAGCAGGTGTAGCCCTCTCTTCATTCATAAGGGTTCCGAGCCTCCAGTTGAGCAACTGGGCTTTGGTGATTTCGGTAATCATTTCAGCCAGTTTCTTTTGCTGCAATTGGAAGCTTCCTATGGGTTTGTCGAATTGAATCCTTTCTTTACTGTACCTGAGTGCTGTATCATAGCAATCCATGGCAGCACCAACAGCACCCCATGCGATTCCATATCTGGCTTTGTTCAAACAGCTAAGAGGGCCTCTCATTCCCCTAACACCGGGAAGAATATTTTCTTTTGGAACTTTTACGTTGTCAAAAACCAATTCCCCGGTAGCGCTGGCACGCAGGCTCCATTTACCGTGTGTGGTGGGAGTGCTGAAGCCTTCCATACCTCTTTCCACAATCAAACCACGAACCACTCCTTCTTCATCCTTAGCCCATACTACTGCGATATCGGCATAGGGGGCATTACTAATCCACATTTTGGCGCCATTAAGAATAACATGGCTACCTGCATCCTTAATATTAGTAAGCATGCCTGCAGGATTGGAACCATGGTTGGGTTCTGTTAATCCAAAACATCCCAGGAATTCTCCTGAACCCAGTTTAGGAAGATATTTTCTTTTTTGCTCTTCGCTACCGAAAGCGTAAATAGGATACATTACCAGCGAACCCTGTACAGATGCAGTAGAACGAACACCACTGTCTCCCCTTTCAAGTTCCTGCATCATCAGTCCATAGCTGATATAATCCAGTCCCCCACCTCCGTATTCTGCCGGAATCGTAGGTCCAAAACAACCCAGCTCACCCAACTGTTTTACGATATGCTGTGGGAATTCAGCTTTTTGTGCATAATCTTCAATTATAGGGGAAATCTCTTTCTTTACATAGTTACGAACCGCATCCCTGATCATTAAATGTTCTTCGGATAAAAGCTCATCAAGATTGTAATAATCAGGACTAACAAACTGGTCTGTACGGGCTGCCATGATAAATTAGTTTTCGATTTTTAAGATTGGGGGCAAAGCTAAGAAATTCCTGCTATAAGAACTGGTTTGAATTAAGAACGGAAATGGGGAATGGGAATTGGGAATTAAGAATTATTATTATATAACTTATTAATACCCGGACTACTCTTTAACACACTGCTTAATACCCTCTTCCCGGTTTATGGAATACTTTCTGCCATTAATCTGCTTACTTTTTTTGCCTCTTCTCCAGCTTTTTCGGCAAAATCTTCCCCTGAAGAAGCAAAGATGATGGAGCGGCTGGAATTGACGATAATGCCAACATCAGGATTCATGGCATCTTTCAGGTCTTCTATACTTCCGCCCTGGGCCCCTACTCCGGGAACAAGGAAAAAATATTCGGGAACTTGAGAACGGATTTTTTTCAGCCATGCAGATTGTGTGGCTCCTACTACAAACATAAGTTGTTCGGCACTTCCCCAGGTGGTGGATTTTTCCAGAACCGTTTCAAACAGATATTTTCCGTTACTGTCTATCAGTTCGAAATCTTTTGAGCCTGAATTGGAAGTCAGCGCTAGTAGAATTGTCCATTTTCCTTCGTACTCGAGAAATGGCTTTACACTGTCTTCCCCCATATAGGGAGTTACGGTAACTGCATCGAAATTCAGGGTTTCAAAAAAAGCTTTGGCATACTGGGAAGAAGTATTGCCAATATCTCCTCTTTTAGCATCGGCAATGGTAAAATGAGAAGCAGGAATATAATGAATGGTCTTCTCAAGACACTCCCACCCCTTTACACCCCTCGATTCATAAAAAGCCGTATTGATTTTATAACTGATACAGTAATCTTTTGTGGCATCAATAATTTGCCTGTTGAATTCAAAAACAGGATCGGAATAGGATAACAAATGTTTGGGAATCTTATTTACATCACTGTCGAGGCCAACACATAAATAAGTTTTCTTCTTTCTGATTTGCTCTGTAATCTCGGCTTTCGTCATGCTGTTTTTATTTTATCCAGGGTATTTTCAAGTACCCTTGCAAATTGATCAATTTCCTCAAAGGTATTGTATAAAGGAACAGGAGCCACTCTGATCACATTTGGTTCCCTCCAGTCGGCAAATATTCCTTCACTCATGATATGGTCAAAAACCAATCTTCCGGAATTGTTGAACAACAGTGAAATTTGGCATCCTCTTTTAGATTCTTCCCTGGGAGTGAGTATGCGGAAAATTTCTCCTCCTGTTTTTTCCTGAATTTTTTCCAGCATTCCCAGTAAATGATTACTCATGGCCTTCCCCTTTTTTCTTAGGTTTTCCATTCCGGCCTCACTGAAAATTTCAAGAGCAGCTTTCAGGCAGGCGTAAAGCATTATGGGAGGGGTGCTGACATGCCATCCTTCCGCGCTTGGGCCAGGAACAAACCCTTTTTGCATAAGAAAACGACGGTCTTTTCGGTATCCCCACCAACCGGCCATTCTGTGCATTGGCTGCTGATGGAATTTTTTGTGAATGAATGCGGAAGCTACTGCACCCGGACCTGCATTAAGGTATTTGTAATTACACCAGCAGGCAAAGTCCACCTCCCATTCATGCAGCTTCAGTTCAATATTTCCTGCAGCATGTGCAAGGTCAAATCCTGCAACGGCCCCTGCTTCATGGGCAGCTTTTGTAATTTTCCCAATATCAAAAACCTGTCCGGTATAATAATTCACACCGCCCCATAACACCATTGCCAGTTCGTCTTTACTGGCATCTATTGCAGCAAGAATGTCATCTTCGTTGATGGTATCCTTTCCTTCTTCCGGAAACACTTCCACAATGGCATCTTCAGGAGCATATCTCCATCTTTTCACCTGAGATTCCAGCAGGTACTGGTCGCTGGGAAATGCACCGGCTTCGCAAATGATTTTATGCCTCCTTCCTTCCGGACGATAAAAACTCTCCATCATCAGATGAAGGTTTACCGTTAAGGCATTCATAATGGCTATTTCTTCAGGATATGCACCCACAATGGGTGCCATCATTTCGGCTAACTCCTGATGATAGTCCATCCATGGATTTTCCCCTTCAAAAAAACCTTCCACTCCAAGGTCGCTCCATGTTTTTAATACCTGTTTTACATATCCTTCTGTAGTTTTAGGCTGAAGCCCAAGGGAGTTACCCAAAAAGTAAATTTTTTCTTTTCCGTTTTCCGCCGGAATTAAAAACCTGTTTCTGAATTCGTTATTAATATTTTCCATAAACTTCGTTTATCTCTGGTATTTAGAATGCTCCGGTTTTGCCTCCATCAACAGGGATGGACACACCGTTGATATAAGCTGCTGCAGGAGATGCCAGAAATAAGGCAAGTGATGCAGGTTCCTCAGGAAAACCGTATCGGCCCGCAGGAATTTCCGAAAGCATCATTTTTCTTACATCTTCTTCTGAAAGACCGGACTTTTTCGCATTAGAAGTGATTAAGGATTGCAGCCTTCCTGTTTCTGTTAAACCGGGTAAAATATTATTCACCGTAATTCCATACGGTGCAAGTTCCATGGATAAGGTTTTTGCCCATGATGCCACGGCTCCCCTGATGGTATTGCTTACGCCGAGCCCTTTTATGGGAATTTTGACTGATGTTGAAAGGATATTGATTATTCTTCCGTAGTGCAACGACTTCATACCCTGTACAAGTTGTTTGGCCAGGATATGATTGCAAATAAGGTGTTGCTTAAAAGCATTTAGAAAATCCAGGGGTTCTGCATCTATAGCGTTTCCGGGAGGCGGGCCTCCGGTATTGTTTACCAGAATATGGTAATTCTCTTTTTCGGAAAATTGTTGAATGGCATTTTTCACTTGCGAAGGATCGGAGAAATCGGCAACTGCATAGCTGTGGTTAAGGGGACTTATTCTTTTCAGTGCCTCTACTGCGGTTTTGAGCTTTTCTTCATTCCTGGCCAGGAGCGTGCAGGCAATACCGTATTTTGAAAATTCCCTGGCAATGGCAAACCCAATACCGTCGGTACTACCGCAAACCACAGCTTTCATTCCGTTTAACTGATTCAACATAGCTCGTTTATTTGGAAAACAAATCCGGTATTCTTTTTTTCATCTCTTCTGCCAATTCCCGGGCATCGCAATCGTCTTCCTTTTCCAGTTTTTCTATAATACTTCTGTACACTTCTTCATTTTCTCTCTGGCTGAGTTTAAATACCGATTCGATCTTGATGATGTCTATATAAAAACCTGCAATATAGGGAAGTAAATCGTTGATATAAGTTGAAGGCAAATAGGAATACCTCCTGGGAGAGTCCTTCCCTTCGAACCGGTCGGTAAGCTTTTGAAGCATGATTCTGAGTTCATCTTCTCCCACAAATCTTATTTTACCTCTTACATGCACAGTCATATAATTCCATGTAGAAGCGGAAACTTTTCCCGGATACCATGCAGAACTGATATAATGGTCGGGACCGTTAAAAATGGCCAGCACTTCACCTGCCTGTTGAAAGCAAAGATGGTGCCTGCAATCTTTCATGATATGTCCGAATATTTTTATTATCCCCTCCTCATTTTCCACCAGCAAAGGAAGATGTGTGGCTTCAACCGAATGATTCGTTTTATCTGCAGCACATAAAACAGCAAAGGGATATTTTTCCAGAAAAGGAAGGATGGCATCCGCTTCGGCTTTTACATGTGGAAGATCGTACATGGAGGAATGTTTAACCCTGAATAATAAAAATAGGGAAGAATACTTAAACTCTTCCCTATTGCTGTAATTAATTCACATCAAACCGGTTTATGCATCTGTAAGTTCTTCCGACACTTTTTCTGTTGGAATGTTGGCATTTATCATTGAAATGCTCCTGATGGCATTGGCAGCAAATTCCATGAAAGCTTCACGGGAGATCTGATCATCGCTAATCATGGCAGGAACGCCAATATCTCCGCCTTCTCTTATGCCCTGAACCAGTGGAATTTGTCCGAGGAAAGGAAGGTCATATTCTTCAGCCAGTTTTTTACCACCCTCTTTTCCGAAAATATAATATTTGTTTCCGGGAAGTTCTGCAGGGGTAAAATAGCTCATGTTTTCCACCAGCCCGATTATAGGAACATTAATTTGCGACTGGCCAAACATGGCAATACCTTTTTTAGCATCTGCAAGTGCTACTTCCTGCGGAGTAGTCACCACAACTACGCCTGTCACCGGTACAAGCTGCATCAATGTAAGATGGATATCTCCGGTTCCCGGAGGCATGTCAATGACCAGGTAATCGAGTTCTCCCCAGTCAACATCAGTCACAAACTGCCTGATGGCACTACTGGCCATGGGGCCTCTCCACACCACCGCATTTTTTTCATCTATCAGCAGGCCAATGCTCATTATTTTAATTCCGAACCTTTCCATAGGTACAATAACGCCCTTGTCGGAATCAGGAAGTTTTTTCATCATCGGCCTTTCCCCCCTTACGCCAAACATAATGGGAGCACTTGGGCCGTAAATATCGGCGTCCATCAACCCCACACGAGCTCCGTTGGCAGCCAGGGCAAGAGCAAGATTGGCAGAAACCGTACTTTTTCCAACACCTCCTTTTCCACTCACCACTGCAATAATATTTTTTACACCCGGCAATACCGTACCGGGATCTACTCTTTTGGTAGTTGTATTGGACTGAAAACGAACATCCACTACTGCCTCAGGGTCTGCTTCTTTAATGGCTTTTACACACTGGTTCATCATCAAATCCTTCAGCGGACAGGCAGGTGTAGTAAGGACAATGGTGAAAGCAACATTTTTCCCTGAAATCTGAAGATCTTTAATCATATTCAGGGTTACAAGGTCTTTTCCCAAATCCGGTTCCTGAACTGTGCTAAGGGCTTTAAGGATTAATTCTTCTGTCATACCACACTTTATTTGCCTGCAAAATTAGCCAATAAAAGCCGCATTTCTTATTTAAAAAAGGATTGATATTTTTAGTGTTAAAATTTCGCTGCGCTGTTAAGGCCTTATTCAAAAAAAACGTAGGTTTGAAGCCCATGAGACGAATTTTACCTTTATTGCTGATTTTTGTTCTCCCCATTGCCGCCAATGCACAGTTTGAAAAGCTGAAAGACTCGGTTGTGCAGTTATATGGGGTAGTAATGACTGCCGACAGCCTGGTGGGAATTCCTTCAGTGAGTGTGATGGTAAAAGGCCAGAACAGGGGTACCATTACCAATAACGATGGTGTGTTTTCCATAGTGGTATTAAAAGGTGATTACATTGAGTTTACTTCCATTGGTTATAAACCTATTCTTGCACAAATTCCCCGCGATTTGGAAGGGAATTATCACAGTATGATTCAACTGATGGTTACAGATACTGTTTATCTTCCGGCAACCATTATTAAGCCAAGGCCTACAAGGCAGCAGTTTGAAAGAGATTTCGTCAATACCGTTATACCTGCCGACGAATATGAAATAGCCAGGCAGAATACTGAGGCTTCCAAAAGACGGATTCTGGCCCAAACCCTTCCGATGGACGGAACAGAATCTGTGAATTATCAGTTGAGAAGCGCAGCTGCAAGGTCTTATTATTACGGTCAGGCACCTCCTCAGAATATCCTTAATCCTTTTGCATGGAATGAATTCATCCAGGCATGGAAAAGAGGGGATTTTAAGAGAAAATAATCTTCCTTATCAATATTATACGCATTTTTGCATCCCTAATGTATAGCTTATGATCAATAAAATAGCCGTTATTGGTGCGGGTACCATGGGAAACGGCATAGCCCACGTATTTGCACAATATGGATATCAGGTAAGTTTGATAGACCTGAATCCTGCCCAACTGGAAAAGGCACTCAGCACTATCGAAAAGAATCTTGGAAGACAGGTAAGTAAGGGGGTAATTACCGAAGACATTGCTTCGGCAGCTTTGAAAAACATTACTACTTTTTCTACCCTTGCTGAAGGGGCGAAAGAAGCCGATCTGGTTGTTGAAGCTGCTACTGAGAATGAAAACATCAAATTGTCTGTTTTCAGGGAACTCGACAGCCTTACTCCCCCCCATACCATTCTGGCCAGCAATACCTCTTCCATTTCCATTACCAAAATTGCATCTGCCACCACAAGACCTGAGAAAGTAATCGGAATGCATTTTATGAATCCTGTTCCGGTTATGAAGCTCGTAGAAATTATCAATGGTTATAAAACAGCACCGGAAGTATCGGCACAAATAGTGGAATTGTCTAAGCAAATAGGCAAAACACCCTGCGAAGCCAATGATTATCCCGGATTTGTGGCCAACCGCATTTTAATGCCTATGATTAACGAGGCTATATATGCGCTATATCAGGGAGTTGCCACAAGAGAATCCATTGATACCATCATGAAACTTGGAATGGCTCACCCCATGGGCCCATTGCAATTGGCCGACTTCATTGGACTGGATGTATGCCTTTCTATTATGCGGGTATTGTATGAAGGATTTGGGGAAGCGAAATATGCTCCTTGTCCGCTGCTGGTAAACATGGTACAGGCCGGCAACCTGGGAGTAAAATCCGGTAAAGGATTTTATGAATACAACAAATAAAGCAGATTGTTCTTAAAATAAAAAAGCCTGCCATAAGCAGGCTTTTTTATTTTAAGGCTTTTACTTCTACTCCGGGAATGTTTTCAAACCTGTATACCGCTTCGCTGACCCTCGATTTGGGAATGCCGATATCAAAAGAACAAAACATGCTGATTTCCTTATTCAGCACAGTGATGTTCATTTGCCTGATCAGAATCATGATATCGTTCATCCTCGTATAATCAAAATGGATATTATACTTAACCTCTATGGGTTTCTGAACAATAGGAGTAACCTGTAATACCAGGGCTGTTGCAGTTTTATAGGCATTAATAAGGCCGGGAACGCCCAGCAAGGTTCCACCGAAATATCTCACTACTATTACCAGGATATCTGTAAGGTTTTTGCTGTCTATTTGCCCTAAAATTGGTTTGCCTGCAGTACCGGAAGGTTCACCGTCGTCATTTACCCTGAACAGGTTTTTATCTGTTCCAAGCCTGTAAGCAAAACAGTGGTGAGTAGCCTTAGGATGTTCTTCTTTTATAGCTGCAAGCATTTTTTTGAAATCTTCCACCGACGTTATCGGATAGGCATAGGCTATAAACCTCGAACCTTTGTCTTTAAACTCTACAACTCCAGGCTGCTCTATCGTGTAATAATATTCTTCCATAATCAACCAAAAGCTATCAGCCCGATTGCCAATAAAGCCAGCACTATTCCTGCCTTATTCAGCATCGATAATTTTTCTTTAAATATAAACCATGCGGCAATGGCGCTAAACAATACAATTCCCATATTATTTACCGGAATCACCATCGCACTTTTTCCTGGAAATGATTCCAGTGCTTTCAATAATGTCCATATAGAGAAATAATTCGGAATACCTATCAGCACTCCTGCCAGCAGGGCTTTTCCCGAAAACTTCTGTATTCCAGAAATATACTGATATAAAAGCAAAAGGCTTCCTCCTGTGGCTGCCGAAAGAAACGTGGTTACCAGATAAGCATTATAATGTTCTCTGGTAATAAAATTCGACTCCACATATTTCAGCATGCTGTCGAGCAGGCCGCTGCAAATAAACAATATTACAGGCAGTATCCAAACTGCTTTTGACTTACTTCCTTGCGGTTGCCCCCCCTCCATCTTTGCGGAAGGATAACATACAAGTACCACCGAAACCAATGCCAGCAAAATTCCCAGAATATTCAGAAAATTGATTTCCTCACCGTACAGATATACGGAAAGAATAAAAGGAATTACCAGGGACAGCTTATTGGCAACCGAAGTAATAGAAACTCCCGCAGTGCGGGCACACCAGGCAATGAGGTTAAAAACACTTACAAACAACAGCCCCATTACCACACCCCAGATCAACCAGGGTTCGGAAAAAGTATGTTTATTCAGAGGAAAACCTCCGGTAAATATACTTCCTGTTATTACGCAGGTGATATAGTTAAATACGATGGCCTGAAAACTGTTTATTTTCAGGTTACCCAGCATTTTAAACGCCAGGGTCAGGTAACTGGTAAGAACAATACAAAAAGCTATATACCACAAATCCTGTAAGTTTTACAAGGGCGAAGATACAGCCTGTTTAAATACCCTGAGTATGGGTGTTGCGGAGGAAGATAATTTCTTCCTGCCCGAGGATTATTCGTGATGCCATTTCTCCATCAGGCATTTTTGGCGCAGAAAGTCCTTTTCCAATAAATAACCCTTTGTTGGTAATCACTCTTGCCTCATCCCACAAACCGGAAGCCAGAAAGGAATTCAATAAGGCAGCTCCTCCTTCAACAATAACCGAACCTATGTTCCGGCTTTTTAATGCAGATAATATTTCGGGTATTTCAGACCGTGAAATTTTTTGGTAGGTTATCGCCCCGACTTCTGCATCTTTTACAGTATTCAATACCAACAGCGGAGCAGTCCGGTCAAAAAGACTCAAATCAGTCGGAAGGCTAACCTGCGGATCTACCACTACCCTGACCGGATTGCATCCCTTCCACCATCTTACCGTAAGCCGGGGATTGTCCAGTAAAGCTGTCCTTCTCCCTACCATAATGGCATCTTCTTCAGCCCTCCATTTGTGCACTATGGTATCTGTTTCCCTCCCGGTAATCTTCAACCTGTCATTTTCGCCTAAGGAAAGATACCCGTCTGCAGTTTGGGCCCATTTTAATATTACATAAGGTCTGTTCAGCTTATGAAGGGCAAAAAACCTTTTGTTCAGTTCATCGGTTTTATTTTGTAAAACTCCTGTTTTCACATTCACTCCTGCTGCTCGTAGTTTTTCTATCCCCTTCCCTGCCACCAATGGATTAGGATCTAAAGATCCTATAACAACACGAGGAATATGATGGTGTACTATCAAATCTGCACAGGGCGGAGTTTTGCCGTAATGTGAACAAGGTTCCAAAGAAACATACAAAGTGCTTTCAGCTATAAGATGACGTTTATGGGCAGGAACTGCATGAATGCAATTCACTTCAGCATGCGGACCTCCATATTGTTGATGGAATCCTTCTCCGATAATCTCATCCTGATATACCAACACTGCACCCACCATGGGATTGGGAGATACTTTACCTGCTCCGTACAGTGCCAGTTCCACACATCGCTGCATATATGTTTCGTGGGAAGGCATGGCCAAAATTAGGAAAGAGAAATCATTTAAGTTTGTAAAATGAACCTGAATGAAGCCAAACAAATTTTATTCAAAGGCTTAAAAGAGCTGTATGAAGAAAGAGAAGCTTCCTTAATTACCGAAATAGTCCTGGAACACGTTACCGGTCAAAGCAGGTCGGAAAGGCTGACCAGGCCCACGCAGGAGCTTTCTGGTTCAGAACAGGCCAAACTGGAGAAAATATTCGCTCTCCTTATGCAACATGTTCCTGTTCAGTACGCCACAGGAGAAGCATGGTTTTATAAAAGGAAGTTTAAGGTTGCTCCCGGCGTGCTGATTCCCCGCCCGGAAACAGAGGAGTTAGTAGAAAGGGTCATCCGCGATTTCCACAATCATTCCGGCATTAAAATACTTGACATTGGTACCGGAAGCGGAAATATTCCCATTACCCTTGCACTGGAATTAAACGCCATCGTTTATTCCTGCGACATCAGTCATGAAGCAATAGCCATTGCCGGAGAAAACAATCTGAATTTTCGTTCAGGAGTAAGGTTTATACACGCGGACGTATTAGATGAAGCAGATTGGGAAAAACTTCCGGAGGCAGACGTTATCATCAGCAATCCTCCTTATGTATCCTTGGAAGAAAAAAGCAGCCTTGAAAAACATGTTGTAGCATATGAACCTCATATAGCCTTATTTCCGCCCGGGGAAGACCCTCTGCTTTTCTACAGAAAAATTGCAGCTTTAGGAAAATGTAAACTGACCGACAAAGGGAGTATTTATGTAGAAATAAATTCCATGCTTGGTAAAGAAACTTTGAATGTATTTACTGATGCAGGTTATGCTGCTGAATTGATAAAAGATATCTACGGAAATGACAGAATCATAAAAGCCCGGAAGTAAATTATCCGGGCTTTGGGAAAAATATGATGCTTAGAATCACTACTCTTTATCTACCATCAGTACGGTTCTTGCTCCCAGTTCTCTTGCAACGCGCATGACGGCAACCACTTCATCAATAGGAACAGTTTTATCGGCATTAATGGCTATTGTGGCATTTAATGAATCTTTTGCAATCAGCGGTTGTAATTCCAGCTTCAGTTGTTCATGCGGAATAGCTTTTCCATTGATAATAAACTGATTGGAGGCGTTAATATTTACCACCACATTTTGCTTTGCACGGGTATCCCCTGTTGCTTTCGGATTAGCCAGTTTGATAACATTCGGGTTGGCAAGCGTAGAGGCAATCAGAAAAAACATCAGCAGGATAAAAAGTATATCGTTCAGCGGTGCTGTATATACTTCGGCTTTATCTCTTAATCTTCTTTTCAGATTCATGTCTTCAATTTTTAACCCTTACCTGGTTGGTTCCTGTAAGGTATCGATAAACTCTGCACTGGCCACCTCCATTTTGTTGGCGGTTTTGTCAATCTGAGTATTCAGGAAGTTGTGTGCTATGTATGCCAGCAGACCGATAATAAGCCCAACTGCGGAAGAAATAAGTTTGGTATAAATACCATCGGCCATGCTTTGAATGGTAAATTCCCCGGTTGAAGCCAGCCTGAAAAACAACTGGAACATTCCTATCAGTGTACCCAAAAACCCAAACATCGGAGCGATACCGGCAATCAGTGAAAGAATGTTAAGGTTCTTTTCCATCTTGTATAACTCCAGCTTGCCCACATTTTCCATGCTTCTTTCAATGGCATCAATGGGTTTTCCGATTCTCTGGATGCCCTTATCAATAATTCTCGCAACCGGGTTAGGCGTATTTTTGGCAAGGCTTCTGGCTGCAGATATATTTCCGGAAATAATATTATCCCTGATAATATTCATGAAATTTTCATCAATTCTGGAAGACTTTCTGATATAAATCAGTCTTTCAAAAAACACATATACGGCAATAACAAAAATTAAAGCCAGCGGAATCATCAGTACGCCGCCTTTAGAAATAAGTTCGAAAAGGCTTATTTCAACAGGTGCATTGGCAGCATTGGACCCGACAGCCTGATTAAGCGTATCGATCTGAAGGAAGAACCATTTCATTTAACGGATAATTTTTTAGTGCTGTAAATGTACTCAAATGTGTGCCTAAATCTAAACCGTAAAATTAAATATTTCACAAAGTTTAATAAACTGTTGATAACTTATTCCTTACCGGGATGCCTTAACTGAAAGGATATGGTTAATGATTTTCGGTGCATGCTCCCGTGAGTTTTCAATAAACCATACATGGGTATTTAACCCTCCGCAAACCACTCCGGCCAGATACAAACCTTTAACATTTGATTCCTGGGTTTCCGGGTTATAGCTTGGCGTCATGCAATCGGATTCATCGAGGTTAACCCCACACGATTTTAAAAAACTGAAATCGGGCTGATATCCTGTCATGGCAATGACGTAGTCGTTTTCAATTGTAACATCTCCATCAGGTGTAGCAATGGTTACGGTTTTTTCTTCAATAGATTTTATGACAGACTTAAAATAAGCTTTAATAGCCCCTTCTTTAATCCTGTTTTCTATATCCGGTTTAACCCAGTATTTTACTCTTTCCCCAATGGCATCACCTTTTATTACCATTTTCACTTCGGCTCCTTTTCTGTAAGTTTCCAAAGCAGCATCTACTGCCGAGTTATTGGCACCCACTACCACTACTTTATGCATTGCATAGAAATGAGGATCTTTATAATAATGGGTTACTTTTGGAAGGTTTTCACCGGGAACATTCATTAATACCGGAATATCATAGAAACCGGTGGCGATAATTACGTATGCACACTTGTAGGTTGATCTGGAGGTGGTAACTATAAACGCATCACCTATCTTTTCCACGCTGTTTACTTTCTCCTGCAAATGAATATTTACTTCATTGGATACCGTAACCCTTCTGTAATATTCCAGTGCCTCAGGCCTTGAGGGTTTTGGATTGATTGAAACAAAAGGTATCCCGCCTATTTCCAATCGTTGTGAAGTGGAGAAAAAAGTCATGTTGACAGGGTAGTTGTAAAGGGAGTTAACCAAACAGCCTTTTTCCAGAACCAGGTATTTCAAATCATTTTTCTTTGCTTCCAGGGCACAACAAATTCCAATAGGTCCGCCTCCAATAATAATCACATCGTAATTATCCATAGCCCGCAAAGTTCGGTTTTAAATCATTAAAAAAATGATAATGCATCCCCTCAGTTCCTTTGTGCTACCCCTTTTCTTCCCAGATTCCTGCAAGGAATACCAGCATTTTAACAGCCTTTTGCATATCCTGAACACTTACATATTCATGCTTACTGTGAAAGGCCATTTCACCGGTAAATAGGTTAGGACAGGGAAGTCCCATAAAGGAAAGCCTGCTTCCATCGGTACCACCTCGTATGCTTTTGGTAATTACAGGTACCCCGAGTTTTTCAATAGCCTGCTTTGCATATTCCAAAACCCGGGGATGAAGGTCCAGCACTTCTTTCATATTTCTGTACTGCTCGTGCCTTATAAATTCCACCTTTCCTCCCTTATATGCCGATACAGTTGCTTTTGCCATATCTGTCAAAAACTGTTCGTATTCCTGAAGTTTTTCCGTTCTGAAGTCTCTGATAATAAACTCCACTTCTGCCCTTTCCACAATACCGGATATTCTGACAGGATGAACAAATCCTTGCATCTCTTCAGTGGTTTCAGGAGACAACCTTTCCTTCGGCAATGCATGAACGAAGTCGGATGCCATTTTTATGGCACTTGACATTACGCCTTTTGCGTAACCCGGATGTGCACTTACACCATGGAATACCACTGTAAAACTGTCTGCCGAGAAAGTTTCATATTCCAGCGACCCCAGCTCACCCCCATCAAGAGTATATGCATAATCGGCTCCTAATTTTTGCAGGTCAACTTTGTCCACTCCCCTTCCGATTTCTTCATCCGGAGTGAAAAGAATTTTGATGGTACCATGCTTCACCTGAGGGTTGGCATTATAAAAACTTATCAGGTCCATAATAATGGCTACACCTGCCTTATCATCAGCGCCCAGCAAAGTGGTACCGGAAGCAGTGATAATATCGTCACCAATTTTTTCTTTTAAATAGAGATGTTGCTCTACCGTAATTACCTGTGAAGGATCATCAGGCAGTATTATAGGTTCTCCCTGATAATATCTGTGAACAACAGGTTTTACTCCTGCACCACTGCAATCAGAAGAGGTATCCATATGGGCACAAAAGCATATCACAGGAATATTCTCTTTATCGGAATTGGAAGGAAGTGTACCATAAACATAACCGTATTCATCCAATTCAGCATCTTCAATTCCCAATGCTTTCAGTTCATTTACCAGCAGTTTGCCAAGGTCTTTTTGCTTCTCGGTAGAAGGATAAGAACCGGATTGAGGATCGCTTTGCGTATCAATCTGCACGTAACGAAGAAATCTTTCTTCAACGGTAAATGCGTAATTTGAAAACATAAATTTATTTTTAAGCTGATAAAATCTTCGCTTTGGAGCGCAAACAAATATCTGTTAGGAATACTGCAATTTCGGTATTAATTATTTTATTCCTGTATACACTGCTGCATTTCGCAGTGGAAAAATTTCTTGCTGGAAAAGTTCCCTTAGGTCAAAAGTTGTTACTGATAAGTGGGATAACCCTTGTATTGGTAGGTATTTTTCAAATAAAGGGAGAAAGAATTTCCTTCTTTTACGGATACCGAGATAAGGAAAAAGGAAAGAACTTTTCAGGAGGATGGTTGCTTGCATCAGGGATGGCCTGTGCCGGAACATTAATACTTTATTTCAACAAAAATATTTTCTGGCAGGACATCAATCCTTTTGTTAACGCTCTTCCTTATATAGCTGTAATGCTTCCTGTAGCTATGGCTGAAGAGTCCCTGTTCAGAGGTTATATTTTGCGGAGATTACAAACCATCATTAAGCCTGTTCATGCATTGGTATTATCATCAATGATATTTGCAATATTTCATGGTTTTAACCCCGGAGTATCTTTCATGGCACTTATTAATATTCTTCTTGCGGGGTGGCTGTTAGGAACATTATACTTAAAGTCTTCATCCCTTAATATGCCTGTAGCATTTCATTTTGCATGGAATGCCATGCTGGGCCCTGTACTGGGATTTCCCGTTAGCGGCATCAAATTGCCCGCCATTTTGGAAACTGAGGCAAGAGGAAACATACTGCTATCCGGAGGCAGCTTCGGATTTGAAGCTTCTCTTGTTTGTACGGTATTGTTGCTGGCAATTTCAGCCCTTGCCTATCTCCGATGGTTATACGAAAAAAAGATTTAAAATGAGGCAAGTTTTGAATCTGCCATATAACCTGCATGTATCACCGAAACAAGTTTGTCAGAAGCATCAGGGATGACGTTATGCAGTTGCTCGGCAAGATATTCGGGAACGGGAAGGTAGGTCCAGGTATTACCTTTATCCATTGAAGATGCCAGTAAAAATTTCCTTTCTCCTGTAGCATTCCTGAAACTCAGTACAGCCTGATTTTCATCCCCTTCTGTAATAAAATGCAACTTAAGCGAATGGGTTACCGGATCAATTCTTTCCCAGTTTTCCAGCAGTTTCACCAGCCTGCGTTTTCCTCCATAATACTGAACATAACCCGGATGAGTAGCATCAATCCAGGCATTCCATTTGCCATCGCGTGCAAGGGCAAGGTAATGTTCGGCAGACTGAAAAAGGGAATTGTTTTTATCAGGAGATTGAGCAGATACTCCAGAGATGAATATAACAGATGCCATTAACAGGCATACCGTTTTACGGATATTGGCCGTCATAGGGTGGAATTTTCAGCCAAGATAAATCAAAATTTTGCCAGATGCAATACCCTGAGGCTTAATATTTCCATAAAATAAAAATCCCGGCTTAACAGCCGGGACCTATCGTTCCTGAATAAATTCGTCTTATGGAAGGATGATGGAAGAGGCGGGTATAATTTCCACTACTTCCACATCAAAAATAAGCTCTTTATCAGCCAGAGGGTGATTAGCATCCAGAACAACATATTCTTCCTGGATATCTACAATTACAACAGGAATCACCTGTCCGTCACCGCTGGTCATGTTCAGCTGCATTCCCAGTTCAGGATGAAGATCCTCAGGGAAATTGCTTTTGGGGAACTGTACTACCATTTCTTCGCTTCTGGGGCCGTAGCCGTCTTCCACGGAGATGCTGATAGTTTTCTTTTCACCCAGGGCCATACCGGTCACACCTTCATCAAAGCCTTTAATTACCTGGCCGCTGCCTGCTTCAAATTCCAGTGGTTCCCTTCCTTCTGAAGAGTCGAAAGTAGTTCCGTCTGCAAGGCGACCATGATAATGTACTCTAACGGTATCCCCCGCTTTAACAGTTTGCATAATTTTCAATTTTAAGAGATGATATAATCAAACCCAACAGAGCTGAGAACACGGAGGATCTAGATGAAGGATTTATTACAAAGTAAAAACAATAATTTTCATTAACCAATTAAAGTTTTTTTAAGGATATTCGGGCTTTTGAAAAAAATGAATCAAAAATGAAACCAACTCTTCTGTTTGCTTTTCTTTTGTCTTTAATCGCGGGATGCACGGATGCCCAACACCAACCTACTGATTCTGAAAGCTTAAGGATTATCCCTGCAGCCGAAAGGACCGACCTGTACCTTCCTCTGCTGGAAGGTAAAACCGTAGGAATTTTTGCCAACCACACATCGGTAGCCGGGGATAAGCACCTGGTAGACCTGTTAAAGGAGAAAGGCGTGGAAATCAAGGCGATATTTGCTCCTGAACATGGTTTCAGAGGCACTGCCGATGCAGGTGAAAAATTCGACAACTCTGTTGACCCTGAAACCGGAATTACCATTATTTCTCTGTACGGACCCAAAAGAAAACCTACAGCAGAAGATTTAAAGGATATAGACATTTTGATTTTCGACATCCAGGATGTGGGAACAAGATTTTACACTTACATTTCTTCACTGGAAGATTTCATGGAAGCCGCAATAGAACATGATAAACCTCTTATTGTACTCGACCGTCCAAATCCCAACGGATTTTATATCGACGGGCCGGTTCTCGACAGAAAATTCACCTCATTTGTAGGCATGCAACCCATTCCTGTTGTGTATGGAATGACCATTGGTGAATATGCCAAAATGCTGGTGGGAGAAAAATGGCTCGACAGCACACTGCATGGAAAACTCAAAGCAAGTGCTGAAGAATCCGGTATCACTGTTATCCCATGTGAAAATTACTCACACTCCAGCAAATATGTCCTGCCGGTAAAACCATCGCCGAATCTTCCCGACATTAAATCGATATACCTTTATCCTTCAACCTGCTTTTTTGAAGGTACTACAATCAGTGAAGGAAGGGGCACTGAAGGACCATTCAAAATATTCGGACACCCCAGCTACCCCGATACGCTGTTTGCCTTCACTCCTGTAAGCATGGACGGAGCAAAAAATCCGAAACTGAAAGACCAGCAATGTTACGGATGGAATCTTGACGGTACTGTTGAGGAAGTACTGCAGCGGGTGGACAACAAAGTGCAGATTAAGTGGCTGATGGAAGCGTACAGGTTATTCCCGGAAAAAGAGAAATTCTTCAACGGATTCTTTGATAAACTTGCCGGAAGTGATGTGCTCAAAAAACAGATTATAGAGGGATTATCAGAAGAAGAAATCAGAAAAAGCTGGGAACCCGGTATTGCAGAATTTAAAAAAATCAGGAAGAAATACCTGATGTATGAAGATTTCGAATAAGCATGAGCGTAAGTAATAATCAGAATTTGAGAATTGTATTTTTTGGAACACCTGAATTTGCCGTAGCTTCTTTAGATGCCATGGTAAAGGCAGGTAAAAACGTAGTGGCGGTGGTTACCGCTCCGGATAAGCCTGCAGGAAGAGGAATGAAACTAACTCCTTCTGCAGTAAAACAATATGCAGAAGCTAATAACATCCCTGTACTGCAGCCTGAAAAGCTTAAAAACCCTGAGTTTGTGGAAACCCTTAGGTCTTATAACGCTCACCTTCAGGTGGTGGTAGCTTTCAGAATGTTGCCGGAAGTTATCTGGAATATGCCTCCTTTAGGCACCATAAACGTGCATGCCTCTTTATTACCCGATTACCGTGGTGCTGCACCGATAAACTGGGCAATCATTAACGGAGAAAAAGAAACCGGAGTTACCACCTTTAAGCTGCAACACGAAATTGATACAGGAAATATCCTCTTGCAGGATAAAGTGGAAATCGCAGAAGAAATGACCGCAGGGGAATTGCATGACCTGTTGAAAGAAAAAGGTGCTGCCTTACTGGTAAAAACCATTGAAGGGCTGGAAGCGGGCACCATTCAGGAATCTCCTCAGCATGTTTCAGATCCTGCTTCCGTGAAACATGCTCCCAAACTGTTTACCGAACATTGCATCATTCACTGGAATCAGTGCACCGGCGATATCTATAACCTGATAAGAGGCTTGTCACCCTATCCGGGAGCATTTACAACCCTTCAGGGAAAACAGTTTAAAATTTATAAATGCAAAAAAGAAATTCAGTCTCATCATTTCGAACCAGGTTCATATCACACCGATGGTAAGACCTATCTGAAATTTGCCACTTCAGACGGATTTATTCATTGTATTGATGTGCAGCTTGCAGGTAAGAAAAGATTGGGAATTGAAGAATTTTTAAGAGGTTATAGGGTTAGCTGATTCAATACCTCCCCCCCCAAAAAAAAAATAAAAGGCCTTAGGAGATTATTCCCAGGCCTTTTTTTGAAGTGTATAAATAATATCCTGTAAACTAGACTATTCCGTAAGTATTAGATTCACCCCCATCTATAGCGATGGTTTGTCCGTTTATGTATGAGCAGTCTTCACTAAGCAGGAATGCCACTACTTTGGCTACCTCTTTGGGAAGCCCAAGCCTTTTGGTAGGATTATTCTGTGCATAATCGTTTTCAGCTTTTTTGGGGTCGTCAGGATTTACTTCTCTGAATGCTTCTGCAACCATTGGAGTAAGTATGGCACCCGGTGCGATGGCATTGGTCATAATATTATAACGGCCATATTCAAGAGCTGCATTTTTAGTCATTCCCGATACTGCATGTTTACTGGCCACATATGGAGTTTGGTTCATCACCCCTCTGATCCCTCCAACAGAGGAAACGTTTACAATCCTGCCATAGTTTTGTTTTATCATTACAGGAATTACATAACGCATTCCGTAATAAACACCCATCAGGTTGACATCTATAACTTTCTTGAAGGTATCAATATTATATTCAACAAGAGGAGCCTGACGTCCTTCAATCCCTGCATTATTATAGAGACCGTCAATCCTTCCCCATTTTTTTACGGCCAGGTCAACATAACCTTTCACATCATCTTCTTTTGAAGCATCACCCACAAAGGTTTCCACTTCTATATCAGCATATTTTTTCTTTACTTCCTCCGCTGCTTCCTGAAGGCTTTTTTCATTAAAATCCATCAGTAAAAGGTTATACCCCTGTGAAGCAAGTTCATGTGCTGCGGCATTTCCCAGTCCGAGTGCTGCACCGGTAATAATTACCACCTTTCCGTTTTTTTTCATAATAATTGATTTTTTTGATGAAGAATATTTACATGTTCGGGGAGGGGGCGTATCAGGCAGATACAAAATAAACAAATCCCCGCCTAAGCGGGGATGACTGTTATCATAAAAAATCTTTTAATATGTCGTAAATAAATCTGAGTAATATCAGTACCTTATCTCCACAGTGAATTTCTGATACCCCCCTCCTAATTCGGAAGCTGCTGCATCTGAAAGTCTGAGGGTTAATCCCTCACTTTCTTTCATGTCAGGAAGTTCCCCCAGCACTTTTGCATAAATTGTCCTGTTGGTGGAAGGAAAATTCACTCTTATGATAGTTCCAACAGGAACTCCATTCATCAGCGCATAATATTTACCATCTTTCCATCCGCTGGTGCTTTTAAACACTCCCGCTATTCCGGAGGTTTTATTGCCACTGCTGGTAAACTGGTTCCGGAAATACCCTCCTTCAGGTATTGGTTGAGCCGGAGCCGATGCAGGCGGATTAGAGGTTACAACAGGAGGAGTTTTTTCAGCAGATGCAGGTGCTGACTCTTTTTTAGGCCCTTCAATAGGGGCATTGGAACGAGGGGCTTCTTTTAGGGTTACAGGTGGCTCAGGTTCCTTATTCTGAGGCTCGGCCGGCCTTGAAGGCTGATTTGCAGATCTTCCTGCATTAGAAGCAAGTGCATTGGGAATTCCGGTGGCTTTTGAAGCAAGAGAAGACTGGTTGGATTTCACTTTCAGGAACCCCACAATCAGCCGTGTTCCTGCTACAGCATCATTGGCTGTAATATTATTCCATCTTTCTAAAGTTTCAACCGGAACTTTGTTGTGGTTCTGGCTGATACGGTACAACCATTCCCGAGGCTGAATAATATGATATACAGGCACAAACACCTCATCAGCCGCCTTTATCTCATTTTGCGAGAAGTTTACTGAGCGTAAAGGAATTTTAATTTCCTGTCCTACCTGCAAACCCGATTCCAGTGTACGGTTGTTAAAGGCTGATATATCTTTCGGAGGAATATTATATGTACGGGATAAAGCATACCAGGTTTCTCCCCTTTGAACTTTATGAATCAGGTATAAATCGGGAGTAGTGCCATGTACCAAAAGATCCTGTGCATTAAGGCTTGAAAAAAACAAACTCAATATAAATATCAATAATGTTCCAATTCTTCCCATAGTATTCTGTTATACTGCCGTGCAAATATTAGAAAATAAAATTGAGCTCCTTACTTTAAAATTCTCCAGGCAGTGGGGTAATAATTATTCAACCTTCCCTGTAACAATTTTATCCATCCCAACCTGAACCCATAATATGAAACAGTTGCCCACCCCTTACTTTTTAAAGATAAAGTAAATGTATCTTTTTTTAAATACTGTAAGGCCTGCTCTAAATTTAACGGAATATCAACAACCTCAGTGCTAAGCCTGGGGCTGACGGCAAGTTCATGATCAGGTATTAATCCTTTTGGAGAAGGCTTGCCCACTGATATCCCCGCCTTCCGAATGTAAAGATGCTGCTTCAACTCAGGCAATGCTTCTCTCAACAATCTGTTTTGCATTAATATTCTGTCGCCAAATAAAACCAGGTTTTCAAAATCTTCCGGAAGAATAAAATTTTGGGGCAGATCAAATTTTTCGTTGGCTTTTTTAATTTTCACTGATTTTCCCCTCCATTTTATTCCGTGTGTTTTTCTGAAGCAGGAAAGATAAAAACCCTCCCCTTTGATTTTGTCCGGGAAAAACCTGTACCCCCATCCTCCGTTACCGGTTGAAGATTCTACGATACCCCAATGGTCTTCAAGCTTTAACCTCACACCTTCCAATCCTCCTTCTTTTATCAGCCAATGGGTAATATCCTCATCTTCTTCTTTGCTGTAAGAACAGGTTGAATATATCAACACCCCGCCTTCGGCAAGGCTGGGAAGGATATCGCTTAATATTCTTTGCTGGCGCTGGCAACAAAGCTTTACATTATTCAGACTCCATTCCGATATCAATCCGGGTTCTCTTCTGAAAAGCCCTGAACCCGAACAAGGGGCATCCACCACAATCAAATCAAAAAATCCTTTTAATCCGGAAAAATCTGAAGGATCGTTATTGGTAACTACCACGTTTCCTGCACCCCACTTAATAATATTTTCTTCAAGAATTTCTGCCCTTGATTTAATGACTTCATTACTTACCAAAAGGCTGTTTTCAGAAATCAGCGACTGGATATGCGTAGACTTTCCACCAGGAGCCCCGCAAAGGTCAAGACATATTAATTCTTCCGCAAGATTAAGCGTTTGCTTCATAGCCTGCTCTAAAAACATTCCGGATGCTTCCTGAACATAATATCCTCCTGCATGAAACCTGGGATCCAATGTATAGGAAGGCCGTGAAGGAAGATAATAACCGTAATCGCTCCAGGGTACCCTTTGCATCTCAGGGAAAAGGGAACCTGATGAAGGTTTTAGGGGATTTATTCTAATGGAAGAAATTCTTTCATCTGAACGATGTACCTCCTCCATGGAATGCCTGTCAAACCCGGGAATTCCTTCTAATGCGTCTAATAAGTCTTTTGGGAGGGACAAAACTTAAAAAATTAGGAATTAAGAATAAGGAATTGAACTTATACCGGTTCAATTAATGGTCAAAATTAAATAAATGCAGGAACTGTTAGGGGGCAATATTTTTCATGGGAAAAATAAACCTTCAGAAAATAATGGGATAAAATCCTTATCAGTTTTGTTTCACTTCTGCAATCAATTGCTGAAGCACTGCTTTTGCATCGCCGAAAAGCATGGATGTTTTATTGCTGAAAAACAACTGGTTTTCAATACCGGCATATCCGGCTTTCATACTTCTTTTGTTGACGATGACCATTTTCGCCTTTTCTACATCAAGAATAGGCATGCCATATATGGGAGAAGAAGGATCGGTTTTGGCGGCAGGGTTCACCACATCATTGGCTCCCAATATCAACACTACATCTGTAGTGGGAAACTCCTCGTTTGCAGCTTCCAATTCAAGAAGCTTATCATAGCTCACATCGGCTTCTGCAAGCAGCACGTTCATATGCCCGGGCATTCTTCCTGCAACAGGATGGATGGCATATGCTACCTGAACTCCTTTCTCGGCCAGTAATTTTTCCAACTCATGACAGGCATGCTGTGCCTGGGCTACTGCCAGTCCGTATCCGGGAACAATCATTACTTTAGAAGCATAACTCATTACAACAGCAGCATCACTTACAGTAATTTCTTTAATAGTTCCTGTTGCCGCAGCTCCGCTTCCCTGCACTTTACTTCCGCCAAATGCCCCTATCAATACATTTTTCAAAGAACGGTTCATGGCTTTACACATCAGAATGGTTAACAGCGTTCCCGCAGCACCCACCAGTATTCCTCCTGTAAGCATTACTTTGTTGTTGTACAAAAATCCCCCGAATGCTGCCGCAACACCTGTAAATGAGTTCAGCAACGAAATCACAACAGGCATGTCTGCACCACCTATTGGCATTACGAACAATACTCCGTAAATCAAGGAGAGCACCAAGATAGCATAAAACATAAACCCAGCATTATCAGGAAGCCGGCCAATCATATAAACAGCCAGCAAAAGAATTAATGAAAGCAGAGCAAGGTTTACGATATGCTGTCCGGGGAATATTTTGTCTTTAATTTTTCCATTCAGCTTTCCCCAGGCAATCATACTTCCTGCAAAAGAAACAGATCCAATAACAAGGCCGGAAATAATAATGACTAACATTCCCCTAAGCGAACCTTCTGCCGCCCAGTTTACCACACCCGCATGCGAAAAACCATGCATGATATGATTGAATTCTATCAGGGAAATAATGGCCGCACAAGCACCACCCATCCCGTTAAACATACTTACCATCTCCGGCATGGCGGTCATTTTCACCCTTTTCGCCATTAGGGTTCCAATGACACCTCCGATAAAAATTCCTGAGAATATCCAGCTATAATTGCCCAATTTTTGGCCATCTTCTTCATAAAGAAAAATAGTTGCCAAAATAGCAATGGTCATTCCCGTAGCAGCAAGGAGGTTTCCCGTTCTGGCGGTAGCCGGACCGGAAAGCAGTTTTAACCCCAGTATAAATGAAACCGAACCGATGATATAGGCAATGGTAAGCAGACTTATTTCCATAAAAAAAGATTCAGCAACTAAGCAATTATTTTTTCTTCTTCCTGAACATTTCCAGCATTCTGTCGGTGACCACAAATCCACCCACCACATTCAGCGTACCGAGAATAACGGCAAGAAAACCCAGCGTTAGAGCCAGGTAATCATCCGGATTGGCTTTTCCCATCACTATAATGGCACCAATAATTACTACTCCGTGTATGGCATTGGCACCACTCATCAGCGGAGTATGCAGAACCGAGGGCACCCTCCCTATAACTTCAATCCCCAGAAATATCATCAGGATGACGATGTATATCAGTTCTTCATTGGCATATAGCCAGGTTAAAAAATCCATTTTGAAAAATTTTCTTTACAGTTATTTATTGGCAATCAAAGGATGTACAACTTCTCCGTTATATGTAATACAGGCTCCTTTCACCAGGTCGTCTTCAAAATTCAGTTGTAACCCGCCTGATGTGTTTACCATAAGGTCTATGAAAGCCGAAAAGTTTTTGCCCAACAGCTTGCTTGCATCTGAAGGCATGGTGGAAGCCAAAGCTGAATTTCCCACAATGGTTATCCCTTCGTAATAAACGGTTTCATTATTTTTTGTCAGTTCGGTATTACCTCCTGTTGCGGCGGCAATATCTATTATGATAGAACCCTTCCGCATATCTTTGATCATTCTTTCTTTAATGAGTACAGGAGCTTTTTTCCCGAATATCTGTGCGGTGGTGATAACAATATCAGCCTTCTTTACGCTTTCGGCTATCTTTTCTTCCTGCCTTCTCATATAATCTTCAGATTGTTCAACTGCGTAACCTCCTGCAGAAGAGGGATCTGCCGCACCTTCCACTTCCACAAATTTTGCACCTAGGCTCATCACTTCTTCTTTCACTGCCGGCCTGGTATCAAATACTTCAACAACAGCCCCAAGCCTTCTGGCAGTGGCAATTGCCTGTAACCCTGCAACACCGGCTCCCAAAATCAACACTTTTGCAGGTTTAATACTTCCTGCAGCAGTCATAAACATTGGAAAATAACGGCTATACATAGACGCAGCTAACAACACAGCCTTATAGCCTGCTATATTGGCCTGAGAGCTGAGCACATCCATTACTTGTGCCCTTGTCGTACGGGGCAACATATCCAGGCTGAAAGCAGAAATATTATTATCTGCCCACTGCTGCATTTTTTCTTTGTTATAAACAGGCTGGAAAATGCCTATGAGGATTTTATCTTTTAATAAAGCAAGAATTTCATCTTCGGGATGACTCATGCTTAGCAGGATTTCCGAACCTTCAATCACCTGCCTTCTGTCTTTAATTTCAGCACCTGCAGCAATGTAATCTTCATCTTCACTGAATGCTTTTTTCCCCGCATTGGTTTCTACCAGAATTTTCCATCCTTTCTTCTTCATAATTGCCACTGCTTCCGGTAATAAGCACACTCTGTTTTCAAATCCGGGTTCTTTGAGCACTCCTATTGTCATACAGTTAATTTGGCTTTTACCTGTAAGATATAAAAATTTCGCTAAACCTTTTAGGGAAACCCCTGTTAGAAACGAATGGTAAAATGCTGCTTTTCCTTTTGTTCATTCCTGAAAAATACCAGGCCTATGCGGAAAAGGTCAATAGTGAGGGTGATTTCTTCCCGGGCTTTCAACCATTCCCAGACTTCTTCCATTTCCCGGCTCCAGTGAATGTCATCGAATATCAGTACAGAACCGGCATGGGTAAAAGGAAGGATTTTTGTGTAATAATCAATGGTAGGATCTTTTTGGTGATTCCCGTCGATAAAGGCCAGATCTACGGTTTCCATAGAATTCAGCACCCCGGATAATACATCTTCAAACCGTCCACAATATGCATGAACATTCTTCAGCTTGAGCCTGTTGAAATTTTCTTTTGCCAGGTTGGCTATTGCCTCCGCACCTTCAATGGTATAAAGAAGGCCGTCAGAATTTGCTTTTGCAAGATAACATCCCGATATACCCAAAGAGGTTCCCAGTTCAAGCAATTTGGAAGGTTTGTAACAGGCTACGATCCTGTAAAGCAGTTTTCCGAATTTAGGGGATTTGGCAGTTCTGCTGACAATGCGGGAGACCTTTGCAGTACGGACACTTCCCTTAACTGCTCCTGCCCCAAAATCGGTTATCTGAATCTCCTGGTGATTGTTTTTTAATTCCTGCCTTAAAGCTTCTATTTCTTCATACGCAGGATAGGAGAATTTATCGTTGAGCACTTTTTGTATAAAATCAAAAACAAAGGGAGAATGAATGCCATGGCCTTTACCACTGGCTGCGGTGAAGTAGTAGTTCAGATATTTTCCTGCTGCCTCAAAAAGATTATACATTTCACTTCTGCTTTTTCTCCCATTTTTCGAAAGAATACGGCCAGGGGTGTTTTTCATCCTTATCGAATTCTACCCTGGAAACCAATTCCCATTCATCCTCTTTCAAAACAGGATAATAACTGTCGGCATCAAATTCAGCTTGCACTCTGGTAAGATATACCCTATGGCTATATGGAAGGAAAAGCCTGTAAATTTCTGCACCTCCTATAACAAAGCATTCGTTTACGGAATATTTTTCGGCTTCCCGAATTGCATCCTCAACCGAATGCACAATCGAAATTTCAGGATTCGTCCAGCCATGATTTCTGGTGAGAATAATATTTGCCCTTCCCTTTAAAGGTTTGCCACCCAATGATTCGAAAGTTTTCCTTCCCATTATCACCGGCATAGCCCAGGTGGTGTTCTTAAAGAATTTCATATCATTGGGAAGGTGCCAAAGCAACGCGTTTTCCTTCCCAATTTCATTTCTCCGGCCGGCGGCTACTATCTGACTGATAATCATGGAAAAATTTTATACCGCCACAGGGGCTTTTATAGAAGGATGTGACTGGTAGCCTACTAAATTGAAATCTTCAAACCTGAATTCAAAAAGGTCTTTCACTTCCGGATTCAGTTCCATTGTAGGCAATGGAAAGGGATTTCTGGTCAGTTGCAAATCGGCCTGCTCAATATGATTGCTATATAGGTGAACATCACCAAAAGAATGGATAAATTCTCCGGGTTCCAGACCACAAACCTGCGCCATCATCATGGTAAGTAAAGCATAAGATGCAATATTGAATGGCACTCCAAGGAAAACGTCGGCACTGCGCTGATAAAGCTGGCAACTTAATTTTCCATTATTAACATAGAACTGAAATAAGGCATGGCAAGGCATAAGCGCCATATTTTCCAGTTCAGCAACATTCCATGCACTCACAATCATTCTTCTGCTGTCGGGATGGTGTTTAATCTGATGCAAGACCTGAGTAATCTGATCATAAATTTTTCCGTCTTTTCCTTCCCATCTTCTCCATTGCTTTCCGTAAACCGGACCCAGGTCGCCATTTTCATCAGCCCATTCATCCCAAATGGTTACGCCATTTTCCTTCAGATAGGAAATATTCGTATCTCCTTTCAGGAACCAGAGCAGTTCATGAATAATACTTCTTAAATGAAGTTTTTTGGTAGTGACCATGGGAAATCCCTTGCTTAGGTCGAACCTCATTTGGTAACCAAAGCAACTGAGGGTTCCTGTACCGGTGCGGTCGGTCTTGCGTTGACCATTTTCTCTTACATGTCGCAACAACTGAAGATATTGTTCCATGGACGCAAGATATATTTTCTTCCCCTGACTGCATTCCCTGAACAGGTTGAAGAAAGAATAATGTGTTTAATTTGTGAATATATTCAGCTATTGAAAAGCGGAAATCCCCAAACCACGAATTATTTTCCGCTTCTCTCCCTTGTCCATATTTCAGCAATCGGGTTTCCGGTTGAACTGTTTCCGGAATGCTTCCATTTATCACCGGAAACTTCTCCGTCAAAAGTAAGGCTGGCGCCCACGCGGGAGTTATCTCTGGAGAAGAATTCTATATTCTCGGTATATTTTCCGTTTTCAAACGTATAAGTACCTCCGCCTGTTCCGGAAAACTGCTTCGTTTCCGGATTAATAGCCGCCCACTGGAATCGTGTACCGGATAAGATTTTTAAAGTTTTTCTCGGCCCCCTGTTACCGGTTTCCTGCATTTCACCATTTTGCATTCTTCCTGTAATTCTCCAGTTACCGGCAAGTTCTCCTACCCCATTATCTATTCTTTTCCATTTTTCACCATTCCAGGTGGCATTTCCATCCACATCTACGGCCAGATTTGCCTTTTCCTCTTTCCCTATGGCATCGGAATTTTTGGTATCAAACTCAATGAAGGCTTTAAAATCATTGTTATCATAGCTGTAGGTTCCTCCACGGGTTGAGATAAATTCCTTATCGGTAAATACCGTCTGCATGAAATATCCGTCCTGGAATATAACCACCTCTCTTGTATTACCGGTAGTAACTTTTTCCCATGCCCCGGTTAATATATCCTGGGCGAATGCCGGTAGCATAATCAACGAAAACAGCAGCGTAAATATGGCAGGCTTTTTCATATCGGTAGTTTTTTTATTTTACTCACCCAATAAATATACCAATATGACCGGAATTCTCCTGCATTACTGTAGTGTAATGTGGAGAAATGGGCTATAATAACCCTCTTCTCTGCATTTCTTTTCTGATCAGGCTGAGCTCCCTGCCGGTTTGACCTGATACGGAAGAATTCTCCTCGGCCCTTCTCATCAGGTAAGGAATTACATCCTTAATCGGGCCGAAGGGAAGATATTTGCTCACATTATACCCCTTGCGTGCAAGATTGAAGGTGATATGATCACTCATTCCGTAAAGTTGTGAAAAATTAATATGCGGGTGGTTGTGAGGGATTCCAAGCGAATCGATGATTTCTGTACCCAGTAAATTACTATCCTGATTATGCGAAGCAATGATCACCGAAATATCTTTATGATTCCTGATGCAATAATCTACTGCTTCATTGTAGTCTTTATCACAAGCGGGTTTATCGGGCTGGATGGGGGAAGGATAACCTTTCTCTAAAGCTCTTTCTCTTTCTTTTTCCATGTATGCACCACGAACAATTTTTGCGCCCAGTATATACCCTTTCTCACGGGCTTCCTTATGCGAAGCTTTCAGGAATTCCAGCCTGTCGGAACGATACAATTGGAAGGTGTTATACACTATTGCTTTTGCTTTGTTGTATTTTTCCATCATTTCGGCTACCAGTGCATCCATGGGATCCTGAATCCAGCTTTCCTCTGCATCCACCAACACTCCCACTCCGGATTCAGCAGCAAATTGCACTATTCTGTCGAGGCGGTATTTTACTCTTTTCAGTTCTTCCCTTTCCTGTTCGGTGAGAATGCCGGTATGCAACAATCCCGTATAGCCAAGCTTTTCTTTTGCAGCAGCATCCAGTTTTTCCAGCAATCCAAACCTGGCAATGCCCGTGAGCTTTATGCTCATAAAGGGAATATGTTCATTGGAAGAAGCATATTTAATAACCTTTAAAAAAACTTCAGTAGCCTTGTCGAAACTTTCTTCATCTGATTTTCCTTCCACACCATAATCCAAAATCACATTTACCCCGTATTTCGCCAACAATTCTGCTACAGCTCCGGTTTCTTCCATGGATTCTCCTCCCACAAACTGGCGGAAAATGGTATTCCTGATAAGTCCATTTACAGGCAACCCCCACCTCATCACCATGGGGGTAAGCGATGTGCCGATGTTTACCAGAAATGATGAATTCATCAGCTTGAACAGAAAATGCGCTTTTTTAAGGTCTTTGTCGGATTTGTAGGCAAAAGCAATCGATGTATCTTCAAAATCGGGCCTTTGATTTACTGTTTCAGCCATAACTGAGTTTTGCCCAAAAATAATCGAATCTGATTAAGTTCTGATACCCGGATGAAAATACCCCGCTGAAACCGTTAAATTTGCAGTCATTTTAAAAGCATTTTTAATGAAAATCACCCACACACAGATCTGGAAATTCAGCATACCCATGGAACCTTTTACCATAGCCACCGGAACTATGGATTATGCCCAAAACATATTTATCAGACTTTTTTCCGATGAAGGAATATATGGCGTAGGAGAATGCTCTGCTTTCCCCATGATTGTGGGAGAAACCCAGAACACCTGTTATGAGCTGGCTAAAGATTTTGCCGCCTTATGGAAAGGTAAAGATGCCACTGAAATAAACAACCGGATTGGCGAACTCCACCTTGCCATTGCCGGCAATTCCACCATTAAAAGTGCCTTTGACATGGCCTTGTACGACCTTGTTGCAAAAAGCAGGAATCAACCGGTGTATGAAATGCTGGGTGGAAAAAACAGGGAGCTGAAAACAGATATTACCATTGGTATAGATACAGCAGAGCAAATGGCAGAAAAGGCAGTCGGAATGATTCGGAACGGAGCCGAAATGCTGAAGATTAAAGTGGGTAAAAATGCCAGGGAAGATGTTAACAGAATTAAAACCATCAGGAATGCCATTGGCCCCAACATCATCTTACGAATAGATGCCAATCAGGGATGGAGTTTTGAAGATGCCGTATATGCACTGAATGAAATGGAACCTTTCGATATTCAGTATTGTGAGCAGCCCATGAGAAAATGGAACGACCATTTGCTGCCCGAGCTGCGGAACATGGTTAAAATTCCCATCATGGCTGATGAAAGTGTATTCTTTGCCCATGATGCGGAAAGACTGATAAGAGAAAATGCTTGTGATTATGTGAACATTAAATTTTCCAAATCAGGAGGATTTAATGAATCTCTTCAAATCAACCAGGTTTGCGAAAATGCGGGCATACCCTGTATGATAGGAGGAATGCTCGAAAGCCGCATTGCCTTAAGTGCTTTTGCGCATTTTGCCCTTGCTTGTGAAAATGTAAGATTTCATGATTTGGATACTTGCCTGGTAGGTCATCTTAAAGACCCTGTTATTAACGGAATACAATACAACAAATTAAATATTACTGTACCCGATTTACCCGGAATCGGCGCGGATGCCGACGAGGAATTTCTTTCCGGGCTTGAAAACACCATCATTTAAACTTTGAATTTTAGTTATGGAAAACAATACGAAGACTTCTTCTCAAACTTATGTGGCCATGACCGAGCTGGTACTTCCAAACGATACCAACCTGTTTGGAAACCTTATGGGAGGCCGCTTGATGTACTGGATGGATATTGCAGCAGCTCTATCTGCAATGAAGCACTGTGCTTCACCGGTAGTAACCGCTTCAGTGGATAATATTTCCTTCCAGAACCCCATTAAGCTCGGAAACGTAGTACATATAGAAGCCAAAGTTTCAAGGGCGTTCAATACATCCATGGAGGTACACCTGGTAGTATGGGGAGAAGATGCCATCCATCAAACCAGGTACAAAAGCAATGAAGCCTATTTCACTTTTGTAGCCCTTGATGCAAACGGCAAACCCAAACATGTTCCGGAACTGGTTCCCGAAACTGAAGAAGAAAAAAGATTATATGACGGAGCTTTAAGAAGAAGACAGTTAAGGCTTGTATTAGGAGGGAAACTCAAAGCCGATGATGCCATTGAGTTAAAAAATCTCTTTATCAAAAAAGACTAATATCAGTTGCAATAGTAAAAATGAATGTGCTTAACGGCCATTCATTTTTACTTTTCTGAACTTTTCACTTTGCCCTATCGCATCCATCACTTGTTCAAGGATAACTTCCACCGGGGCTTCATAATCAATATTTAAGGGTGGTTTGAAATTTACTCTTAACAAAGAACCTCTTTTCTTAAACTTAAGCCCGGTTTTGTTGAAAGCTCTCCAGAATCCGTTGATTACAACAGGAACCACGATAGGTTTATGCATTTTAATAAGCAGTGCGGTGCCTTTTCTTCCAGGGGCAAAGGGTTTGGTAGTTCCCTGAGGAAAAGTAATCACCCAGTTATCTTTTAATACCCTTTCTATTTTTCTGGTATCGGAAGGATCAAGCCCTCTTCTGGTTTCTTCCGTACCTTCCTTCCAGGTTCTTTTAACAGTAATGGCACCTCCCAGTTTAAACAATTTACTCACCCAGCTGGAATTCATGGTTTCAGCTGCAGCCACATAATACACCCTTGTAAAAGGATTTAATAAATAATACGGAAGTCCGAGGCGGTTTTGTTTTCTCCACTTTACTGCACAGAAGATATGCAGAAATGTTATTACATCCGCAAAATATGTCTGATGATTGCTTACAAACAACACATTCTTTTTGGGAAGGTCTTTGATATATTCGGTACCCGTAATTTTAAGCCTGTTGAATATTACAAGTCCCGGATAGGTAAACAAACCCACCACCGCAAAAACAAGCTTTTTTACGATTTTATTTTCAGCAAATTTATCCCAGCTTAGTCCCATGATTCAGGAATTATTGCGCAATAAATATAACATTGAAACTTCAGATTAAAATGAAATTTACTGATTTCACCAATTTTCCGGAAACGTGAAATCTTTCCGTAGCTTATTGGTAGTTTTGCGGCATGCAAATCAATACGGTAATATTTGACATGGATGGCCTGCTGATTGATTCTGAGCCATGTTGGGAAAAAGCAGGAAAAGCCATATTGAAAGAATTCGGATACGATTTAACTACAGAACAATATTTTACCACTACAGGGTTAAGAAGTAAAGAATGGATTCAGTACTGGTTCAATTATTATAAAATTGACATGAAGCATGCAGTGAATGCAGAACTCAGGCTGAATAAAATAGCATCTGACCTCATAAAGAATGAAGCACTCCCCAGACCGGGTGTAAGGTATATTTTCAATTTCTTCAGAGAGAAAAACTTTACCATTGCTATTGCTTCTTCCTCCGCTACAGCTTTAATAGAAGCTGTTATTGAAAAACTCAATATCGGAACCTACCTTACCGCTTATGCATCTGCCGAATCTTTGATATACGGAAAACCCCATCCTGAAGTGTACCTGAATTGTGCAGGAATGTTAAAAGTTAACCCTTTACAGTGCATTTGTTTTGAAGATTCCGTAACTGGAATGATTGCGGCTAAAGCTGCCAGGATGAAATGTGTAGCAGTACCTATGCCGCAAACCTTGCATGATAAAAGATTCGGGCTGGCAGACTTAGTGATTGCCTCACTCCAGGATTTTAATGAAGAGCTCCTGGATGAACTTACCAAAACAATCTCTACCTGATCACCAGCATCTCTGTGAACCTTTTTCCTCCGGTATTCAGCACCATGCTGTACATTCCAGGAGTAAGCCCCTGGAGGGAAATCTGTTTTACAGATTCACCTGCAGATACTTTTTCGCTGTGCATAAGGCTTCCGTTTACAGACCTGATTTCAATGGTACCATCAAAACTGTTTCCTGAGAGGTTTATTTTCACCCATCCGCTTGCAGGATTGGGAAACAGGCTGAAGTTTGTGGCCTTCAGATATTCCTCAGTTAGCACAGAACTGAAAGTTTCAATCCCATTTACAGAAACAGCTTTGATTCTGTAATACCTTCTGCCTTGTTGATCCATGCGGTGGTTGTAAAGATATTGGGCGTTTTGATTCAGGGAATGCACTTCCCCTACTGCATAATAATTTCTTCCGTCTATGCTTTCCTCAATTACAAATTTTTGCACCGCAGATTGATCCAACATTTCCCAGTTAATTTGAACCATTCCGTTTTGAAGTCTTGAAGAAGTTTTTCCAAAGCTAACGGGGAGGTTTACCTGCATAGTGCGATAGTTGTAGGCAACAAAAGCAAGATCGCTGTTACCATTCAGCAGGATTCTGAAACTTTTAATTTTAGATACATCAGAGGGAGTAATATTGAAATCGCTGAAGTCTGCCGCCCAGAGACGAATTTCCCTTTCAGTTTTGGTAAATCCTGTGGTAAGATTCATTGGGTTGGTACTGGCTTCGTAAAAATCTGCCACCCATGTACCAACACTTGCAATATTTGTAAGGTTGATTCCCACCCTGGAACCCACTCTTTTTCCTTTTGCATCCAGAAACTCATACTGATCAAAAGAACTGGAAGGATCCGCAATCTGAGTTATCAGTATATCCGGCACACCATCCCCTACCGCATCAGGAAAGAATTCGTTAATAGAAAATTCAATATAACCCTGAGGAATATTCGCAACACCGGTGCCAAGATCAAGCCCTTTAATCCCGTCGGTGAGATAATATTGCATATCATTCACAGGGGATGGATTAGACTTCCCATTATCCACTCCATCATATAACTGGCCCAGGCCAATTTTAGTATTGCTTGTTGGGTTGCTTCCAATCAACTTGACAGGTAATGCCCTGAAATCAGCAGCGTAAAACAATTCGTTATGCTGACTTAACAAGATATCATTTACTCCTGTGGAATATTGAATGCCATTAAAAGTAAAAGCAAGAAGATTATGAGAGTTCTGTGGTTTTACGGGATTTTTATACCCTATACCGGATTTCCAGAATCCCTGATAATCGGTAATTACACCGGTTACCTGCTGGGCATTGACTATGCCGGCTATTAAAACACAGACCATTAAAAGGTTCAGAGGCTTACAGGGTAATTTTATTTTCATCACTTTGCTTTTCGGTTAGGATTTGTACCGATACTTTCCAATTAGTATGCAAAAAGATAAAATCCTATCTAAAGCATTGATTTATAATAAAGTATCAAATTTCCGGCACGAACTCCCACCCGGTGATTTTTTCCAAATCATGCAATACTTTCCAAATTATGGAATCATTCCGCTTTTATATCATTTTTAAATCCTTCGATGCTCTTAGAATAATTTAAGTATTTACACTTATTCATTAACGTAATATCAGAGGGAATATTACAATTTTTGTTAGTTGTGGCCAATTGTTGAGGGGGATTAATTTGTAATGCAGGAAAGTTTAAAATTTCGAAGCGAGAAAAGGGGTGACAATATAGACTAGCACATTTGATTGTAGTTTTCAAAAGTAAATTACCGGAGATGAAAAGAAAAGAAAATAATCAGGGTTTTTGGGGTAAACACCCTAAAGAGGATGATTTTTCTCCCGTAATCGGGCCCTCCCCCGCCACCACCGTTACCTCAATTTTTTTGAGCAATGTTATGTCACTTCCCCGCTGAAAATCCTTCCAATTTTCAGCTTAAGTTATTGCAATTAAATTTCCGTACCTCCCCAACCGGTTAAGCTTATTTTTCCAATGGCAGCTCCACAAATTTCCCAATACTCCTATTCCTTCCCATGTGAAAATTCCCTGTAGGATAAAAGATTTTTCTCATCTGCCTAACCAACCAGGTTTTTATAAATAAAAAAGGCTGCCCTAACGACAACCGCATAAATTCTTCCGACTTCGGCTTACTAAATCCCCCAGGTGATGGACATTCAAACTCTAGTACTCTTAAAACAAACAACCCCGCCTGTTAGGCGAGGCTGCTTATATTTTTTAATTCAGCTGTTATTCTGCTGATTTATCTTCTGAAGATTTATCGGCTGATTTAGCATTTTTTTCTTCATCCTGAAGTTTTTGCTTCAGTTCAGCCAGAGCTCCCAGATCACCCAGAGTAGCTTTTTCTACTTTATTCTGAATGGTCTTAACAGCTTTTCTGGCGCTGTCAGCTTCAGCACGTGCTTCTTTTCTTGCAGCTTCTTTTTCTTCGTGCTTAGCTTGTTCCCAAATACGGGTGTGAGAAACCACAATGCGTTTTTCATTGCGATCGAACTCAATTACCATGAACTGGTCAACATCATCCTGGCCAAGCGTTTTTCCGTCTTCTTTGGCAAGGTGACGGTTGGGAGCAAAACCTTCCAGACCGTAAGGAAGCTGAACGATAGCACCTTTATCATCTTTTCTGATGATGGTTCCTTCGTGAACAGTACCTACAGCAAAGGTATCTTGTAAAGCATTCCAGGGATCTTCTTCCAGCTGTTTGTGACCCAGCTGAAGTTTACGGTTTTCTTTGTCGATACCCAGAATGATTACATCGATTTCTTCACTCACCTTAGTGTATTCAGATGGGTGATTGAAGCGTTTCAGCCAGCTCAGGTCGCTGATGTGAATCATACCTCCGATGCCGGGAGCTAGTTCAACAAATACTCCGTAAGGAGTGATGTTTTTGATAACACCTTTGTGCTGACTTCCTTCAGGGAATCTTTCTTCAATTGTGCTCCATGGATCTTCGCTGAGCTGTTTGATGGACAGGCTCATTTTGCGGTTTTCTTTATCCAGGGTAACAATTTTAGCGGAATGTTCATCTCCCAGTTTGAAGAATTCTTTAGCGTTGATAGGAGTATTTGCCCAGGTAATCTCACTTACGTGAACCAGCCCTTCAACACCCGGCAGAATTTCCAGGAATGCTCCGTAGTCTTCAATATTTACAACTTTACCTTTTACTTCGGCACCTTCTTTAATGTTTTCAGGCAGGATATCCCATGGATGTGGAGTAAGTTGTTTCAGACCAAGGCTGATACGTTTTTTCTCATCATCGAAGTCAAGCACCACCACTTTAAGTTTTTGGTCGAGTTTAAGCACTTCTGAAGGATGAGAAATCCTTCCCCAGCTGATATCGGTGATATACAGTAAACCGTCGAGACCACCCAGATCCATAAATGCTCCGAAGTCGGTAATGTTCTTGATGGTTCCTTCCAGCACCTGGCCTCTTTCGAGTTTACTCATGATTTCAGCACGTTGTGCTTCAATATCACTTTCAATTAATGCTTTATGGGAAACAACGGCATTCTTGATAGCTTCGTTGATCTTAACCACTTTGAATTCCATGGTTTTACCCACAAACTGATCGTAGTCGGTAACAGGTTTAACGTCAATTTGTGAACCAGGAAGGAAGGTTTCCATTCCAAATACATCCACAATAAGACCACCTTTGGTTTTGGAAGTAACCTGTCCGGTAACCACTTCGCCGGTTTTGTGAACTTCAACGATGCGTTCCCAGGCACGGGTAATGCGGGCTTGCTTGCGGCTCAGATTCAGATTACCATCGCGGTCTTCTTTCTCAACCACCATCACTTCCACTTCATCACCTACTTTCAGGTTTGGCATGTCTCTGAATTCGTTCAGAGGAACAAGGCCGTCACTTTTAAAACCAATGTTGATTACCACATCAGTTTTAGTAATGCCCACAACAATACCTTTTACCAGTTCACCATCGGTAACTGCTTTAAAAGTACTGTCGTAAATAGCATCATACTTAGCTTTTTCTTCCGGTTTGTAAACAGCAATGTTTCTTTTGTCTACGCTCCAGTCGAAATCATCATGTGCAGTTTCCTGCTGTACAGGTTGGTTTGTTGTCGCTGTCGCTGCCTGAGCTTCCTGAGCTACAGGTTCCTGTCCTTCAGCGTTTGGGTTAACAATATTGTTTTCAGACATAATAAAAATCCCGTTTGTTTTATTCGGGGCGGCAAAGATACAATATTATAGCGGTTTTTAGGCCGGAAAGCCCTATAAAATGCCCTAAAAACTGCATTTTTCCCAAAAATTCCATTATTTGAATATAATCAGGTGAATTTCAGGATTTTACCTGAGCAGCTTGTATTTTTGGCAACAATTTCCCCCATGAATCCACCCGGATTACATATCAGAAATGTTGCCCTTACCCGGTATGTTACCCCTCTCAGGGAAGGTGGTTCGCTTCCGGCTATTATGGAAGCCGACGACGGATTTATGTATGTGGTGAAATTCAGGGGGGCAGGACAAGGTACAAAAGCCCTGATAGCAGAATTAATTGGCGGAGAAATTACCCGGTTCCTGGGATTTAAAGTTCCGGAAATTGTTTTCGCATATCTTGATGAAGGTTTTGGAAGAACCGAAGGGGATGAAGAAATCCAGGACCTGTTAAAATTCAGCACCGGGCTCAACCTCGGAGTGCATTATCTCTCCGGCGCTATCAGTTTCGACCCCGCCGTAAATTCCGTAGATCCCATAACTGCTTCCGGGATTGTTTGGCTGGATGCCTACCTGATGAACGTAGACCGCACTGCTCGTAATACCAACATGCTTACATGGTATAAAGACCTGTGGCTTATCGACCATGGTGCTTCATTATATTTCCACCACAATTGGGAAAGCCGTGAAAGAACTATTCAAAGCAACTTTCCGCAGATAAAAGATCATGTATTACTGCCATGGGCAACCGAAATTGATAAGGCAAATGAGGAATTTACTCAAAAACTGAACAGCGAATTTTTACATTCCCTAACGTCTGTAATTCCTTCAGAATTCCTTTCCGGTGAAGATGATGTGAAAGGAGAAAATAAAAGGGGTTTGTACCTCAATTTTTTAACTGAAAGGCTTAAAGCAGCCGATAAATTTGTAACCGCAATTAAAGATGCCAGAAAAGGTATTATATGAATATGCAGTTATAAGAATTGTTCCCAGGGTTGAGAAAGAAGAATTTTTCAACGCAGGAGTGATACTGTATTGCAAAGACAGAAAATACCTGAATACCATTACCCATCTGAATTTGAAGAAACTTTCCTGCTTTGCTCCCGATGCCGATGTAGAGGAAATCAATGCGCATCTTAATGCTTATGAACAAATTGCAAAAGGCGAAAGCAAAGGCGGGCCTATTGCTCGGCTGGATATGGCATCAAGATTCAGATGGCTTACTGCTACCAGAAGTACTATGGTACAGAGCTCTCAAACACATTCAGGATATTGTGAGGACCCTGAAAAAGCATTGGAAGATTTATTTGAAAAATATATAGGCAAATAACCGTCACACTCAAATTATTTCCCCAGCCTTCCTGCAATAAATCCACTCGTCCAAGCATGCTGGAAATTAAATCCCCCGGTTACTCCATCCACATCCATCACCTCCCCCGCAAAAAATAATCCCGGTTGTAACCTGCTTTCCATAGTTAAGGGATTTATTTCCTTCAGGCTAACGCCCCCTGCAGTTACAAATTCTTCCTTAAATGTGGTTTTGCCCTTCACCGGGTATTCATCCAACAGCAGATGCCTAATCAGTCTGTTTGCAGCGGCAGAGGGTAAATCTGCATAGCGCATACTGTCAGGTATTCCGGAACGCTGGCATTGCAGTTTCCATAACCTTGAGGGAAGATTGACGACAAGTTTATTTTCCACATGAGCCTGCGGGGATATTTCCCTTATATTTTGTAATAACGATCGTAATTCCTGTTCTTTCATTTCACCGCACCAGTTAATCCTTACCGAAAATTCATAACCTATTTCATATAATTCCCTTGCAGCAAATGCCGATAGTTTTAAAACAGCAGGGCCACTAACACCCCAGTGTGTAATCAAAACGGGGCCGTATTCTTCTTTCTTCAGGAAAGGTATGCTTACACGGGCATGAGCAACCGCAACGCCCATCAGTTCTTTTAAAGGATGCGGTTGAAAATTAAACGTAAAAAGAGAAGGAACTGGAGGAACTATACTATGACCGGTACTTTTAAGAAAATCAAACATTTGAAGTTTATTCAGTCCTCCGCAGGCTACGCATACAAAATCAGCAGTAAACTTTTCATTGTTCAGGCATTCAACTTCCCATTTCTTTGATTTATTAATGCTGACAACCTTCTTCCTGAAATACACCTTAACCCTGTGAAGATTCAATTCCTTTATAAGGGCATTTATCACCGTTTGCGAATCATCGGTTACAGGAAACATTCTTCCGTCTTCTTCTGCTTTTATTTTTACTCCCCTTGCTTCGAACCATTCGATTGTATCTGTGGTAAAAAATTCATGAAAGCTTTTCTTAAGAAAATTTTTCCCTCTGGGATAGTTTTTAATCATTTCCCCAATATCGTGGCAATGATGTGTGATATTACACCTCCCCCCTCCGGAAACTTTTACTTTGGATAAAAGCGCTGAACTTTGTTCCAGCAGAATTACTTCCATGGAAGGATATAATGCAGCAGCATTGCAGGCTGCAAATACTCCTGCCGCCCCTCCTCCTATAACTATGAATCGCATAATCCCAATTGAAAAGTTTTCCCGAATTTTAGAAAATCAAAGATACGATTCCGGAGGCCAGGCTCCTGCAAATTCATTCCATTCACCCCAGAAAATAAAAAATGAGAAAAATTCTGATTTTAACCCTTTTACAAACCGCATTCATTCTTTTTACCTATGCCCAATCCGACACGGTATATTATACTGTTGATTTCAGCAAGGCAAAAGAACATGTATTCATAGTCGAAATGAAATTCAATCCCTCACATACAGGGATAACCGACCTTTACATGCCTTCCTGGACCCCAGGATATTATCAAATGCTGAACTTTGCCGACAACATACAATTTGTTGAATATTCTTCCGGGAACAAATCCCTTCCGGCTACACGTCTTTCACGCCACAGTTTCAGGATTCCGGTAAAAAAAGGGGAAGAGGTTAAAGTAAAATATGCTGTTCTTGCCAATGTTCATTTCATTGCCAGGCCTTATATCGATACTTCCAGAGCTTTTATCAGACCCACAGGAGTATTCCTTTATCCCGAACATCTTCCTTCTGCAATTGCTGTAATCAGTTTTAAAAATAATCCGTGGAATAAAACTGCTTCCGGCTTAAAACAATTGGGCGATACACTTATTGCCCATAACCGTGATGAATTAATGGATGCTCCGATTCTGGCAGGAAACCTGGATACCTTAAAGACGTTTTACGTAAAGGGCATACCTCATTATTTTTCCGGAAGGGATATGGGGAATTTCGACAGGGATAAGTTTATTCAGGATGTAGAGAAAATCGTAAAAGCATCGGTTGAGCTTATACAGGATATCCCTTATGAATGCTATCATTTTATTGCCATAGGAAAAGGAAACGGAGGCATTGAACAAACCAATTCCACTGCTGTCAGCTTTAACGGAGACGGGCTGAACCAGGAAGCCGGAAGACAAAGGATACTGAATTTTATTACCCATGAATATTTCCATCATTTCAATGTTAAAAGAATTCGTCCCATAGAACTGGAGCCTTTTAATTACCAGTATCCCAATCGTACAGGAATGCTTTGGGTGGGAGAAGGGTTAACTGTGTATTATGAAGCGATAATCATGAACAGAGCCGGCCTTAAATCAAGGCAGCAAATGTTAGACGAATGGGGAAATCTGATTGGCAATTATGAAAATAATGATGGTAAAATCCATCAAAGCCTTTATGAAGCTAGCACCAACACCTGGGAGGATGGTCCTTTCGGGATAAGAGGAAAAACCATTTCAGTATATGAAAAAGGCGTGCTAATGGGAATGCTTCTTGACATCTCCATCAGACATGCTTCAGATAATAAACATTCTCTTGACGATGTTATGAGAACGCTATACAAAAGGTATTACAAAGAAGGAAACAGGGGATATACAGAAGAAGAATTTAAAAATGTGTGCAGGGAATTTGCAGGGACAAATCTGGACGATGTATTTGAATATGTTTATTCGAAAGGTTCAATAGATTATAATAAATTCTTTATAAATGCCGGATTGGAAGTGCTTTCAGAAAAATTGAATGATAAAATTGCGTTTACTGTGAAACCAATTGAAAAGATGAATGCGCTGCAACTTAAAATTTTCAATGATTTATTCAGGAAATAAATAAAATAAAACAGGGGGATACGATGTTGTATCCCCTTAGTATCAAACCGCCTACTCCCTGCAACCGGTGATGAGATATCCGCTATTCCCGGACTGCTCCAACTCAAAATGCAGGTTGCCTTCCATGATGAGAAAACTGTCTTCCAAATCCATTTTTAAAATAACCCCTCCGAAAAATCGTGCTCTGCCTCCCTCTTCTTCTATACTTATGATTTGCAGCTTTACCAACGATAATTCTTTCGGTAAATCATAATACCTACTGTATTTCGCATGAGGTTTCCCCTTTTCCTGAAAGTTGAACAAACAAGCTTCAAAGGGAGAATAATTACCGGAAGATATTATTGCAAAAGCATCTTTTAGATAACATTCAATAGCATCATACATTTCAATCCACGAGTGAGGGGCAAAGGCCAGCAAAGGATATACTGTTAACATGCCGGGATGATGGTAACCATAACATTTCCCCAGTAAAACATAGTCTACGAAGAAGTTGTATTTGTTCAGCAGGCCTTTAATGGCTGATGGATCGAAAAGGATATGACGGTCTTCAAATTTCTTGAGCAACCTGCACAGCTCATCCCAGATTTCAGGATCGTCAGGATCGGTAAATCGCTTAATCTCAGGCTTTCCTGCCAGTTCGTAAAAATTATTCGCCGGCCGGCCATCCTCTGATGATTTATGGGAATCATAAACATATTGAAGAAAATCGTGCAATACTTCCGGAGGGGTGTTGTCATTTTCTCCGGCGAAAAACCGTCCACCCAACTCCGCCGCAATTTTCATTTTAAGAATTTCATTTTCCGTTTCAATATCAAAACGGAGATCTTCTTCCGGGTATTGATGGTCCATAAAAAAAGCATTGATTCGGCAATAAAACTAAATCAATGCTTGTGCGGTACAATGTGTTTTTCCCCCTTACAGAAAGCTTTTTTCCTTATTCAGCTTTGATATTATTCTGCAGAAGAAGCGGCAGTTTCATAATATTTCGTATTCAGTTCAGGATTAGCTTTTTCAGCTTCCTCGATAATATCAAAAGAAGAAAGGATGTCGGCTTTTCCTTTACGCACACAAATTGTATGTTCATAGTGTGCAGAAAATTTACCATCCCGGGTCTTTACTGTCCATCCGTCGTCTTCGTAATAAACATCTTTGGTTCCAAGGTTTACCATGGGTTCAATAGCCAGGGTCATACCTTCTTTTAATTTAGGCCCGGTTCCTTTTTTACCGTAATTGGGAACCTGAGGATCTTCATGCAAATTTTTTCCTAATCCGTGCCCTACCAGTTCTCTTACCACACCATAACCATGGATTTTTTCGCAATATTCCCATATTGCAAAACCAATATCTCCTACCCTGTTTCCGGCCACGGCTTTTTCAATTCCCAGATAAAGGGATTTTTTGGTAACGCGCAACAAATTCAGTACTGCCTCATCAACGTTTCCTATGGCGAAAGTATAAGCACTGTCACCGTGAAATCCGTTCATATATACGCCGATATCAATGGAAATGATATCGCCGTCGCGAAGTTCGCGTTCGTTGGGGAAACCGTGTACTACGGCATCATTCACAGAAATGCAGGCAGCAAATGGGTAACCGTTGTAATTTAGAAATGAAGGATAACCTCCGTTATCGCGGATAAACTCTTCCACAAGTTTATTGAGATGCAGCGTGTTCACCCCCGGTTTAACTTCTGATGCAATCATGGCATGGGTTTTACTCACCATCAAGGCACTATTACGCATCAGTTCAATTTCTTCCTCTGTTTTTAATTTGATCATTTTGCTTATTAATTAAAAACCTGACCATACGGAAAGCAGGTCAGGTTATATTTTTAATTTACCCGAAGGTAAAGATTACGTGCAAATCTGAATTACAAAGCTGATACGCCCTGTCTTCCCTGGATCTTTCCGCTTTTCATCAGCCCATCGTATTGCCTCATCAGCAGTTGGGTCTCAATTTGCTGTAGTGTATCCAGCACTACCCCAACCATAATCAGCAGGGAAGTACCTCCGAAGAAAGCTGCAAAACTCATTTGTACACCCAGCAGTTGGATAAATCCGGGAAGGATACCGATAAAGGCCAGCAGGAATGCACCGGGGAGGGTAATCCTGTCAAAAATCGCACCAATGTAATCGGCAGTAGCTTGTCCGGGTTTTACTCCCGGAATAAATCCGTTATTCCTTTTCAGGTCTTCTGAAATTTGCTTGGGGTTATATACCAGTGCAGTATACAGGAAGGTGAAGGCAATCACCATCAGTGCATAAATCAGCATATACCATCCGTTGGCAGGGTTGCTGAAAATTCTTGCAACACCCATAGCTGTTTCAGAACTTTGGAAGTTACCCAGCAGAGTGGGCAGGAACATGATAGCCTGGGCAAAGATGATAGGCATTACACCTGAGCTGTTCACTTTCATGGGCAGGAACTGCCTTGCTCCACCAAACTGTCTGTTACCAACAATTTGTTTGGCATATTGAACGGGGATTTTCCTTACACCCTGAATAAGGGCGATAGTACCCATGGTAATTAATACGAATAAGGCGATTTCCAGAACGAAAATCAGGATGCCTCCACCGCCGCCGGTAGATACTTTGGCTTCCCATTCCTGAACAATAGCCTGAGGGAAACGGGCAAGGATACCGATCATGATGATCAGCGAGGCACCGTTACCAAGACCCTTATCGGTAATTTTTTCACCCAGCCACATTACAAACAGGGTACCTGCGGTAAGGATGATTACGGTAGAGAAAGTAAAGTACGATTCAAAAGCGGGAATAATAGCTTCTTTATAACCGGGCTGATTCAGGTAAGCCATATAAGCACTTGCCTGAAGCAGGGCCACTACTACAGTAAGGTAGCGGGTATACTGGTTAATTTTCTTCCTTCCACTTTCACCCTCGTTTTGCATTTTTTTGAATGGAGGGTAAAGAATAGTGGCAAGTTGCATAAAGATGGAAGCAGAGATATAAGGCATAATTCCCAGGGCAAGGATAGAAGCCTGAGAAAATGCACCACCAGCAAAAGCGTCAATAAGTCCGAGAATACCTCCCTGTGCACCCGCATTGGGGTCAATCAGTTTGGCATCCATTCCCGGTAATACAATATGCGTTCCGATACGATAAATACCTACAATCAGAAGAGTAAAAAGGATTTTAGATTTCAGCTCTTCTATACTCCAGATGTTTTTAAGTGTCTGAATAAACTTTTTCACCTATACAAGTAGTTTAGAGTCAGTTACAGAAAACAAAAACAGGTTTGCAATTTCAAAGATTCCTGACTTGCAAACCTGGTTCTGCATATTCTCAATTATTTATTTTATCACTTCGTTTCAGGAAGTGTGCAATATAATCAATTTAGATTAGTTCCACGGTTCCCCCGAGGTTTTCTATCGCAGATTTTGCTTTTTCGCTGATAGCATCCACTTTAAAGTTCAGCTTTTTGGTAAGCTCACCATTTCCCAGAATTTTTACTTTATCGGTGCGGCTGATAAGTCCGTACAGATAAAGTGTTTCGGGGTTGAACTCTTCGATTTCATATTTTTCTACCAGCTTGTCGATCTGACCCAGGTTAAAAACTTTATAGGAAATCTTATTGATATTTTTGAAACCGCGTTTTGGCAAACGACGTTGGATGGGCATCTGACCACCTTCGAAAGCCATTTTTCTGGAATGGCCTGCACGGCTTTGTCCACCTTTATTACCTCTGGTTGAAGTACCACCTTTACCTGATGCTTCACCTCTACCCAGCCTTGGTTTTGGTTTATGTGTAGCTCCTGATGCTGGTTTTAACTGATGTAATTTCATGATCTGATTTTGATTTTTACTCAACGGAGAATCTCTCCTCGCTTGTTAATGAAATGATACTTACTGCGATCAGGCGATTTCTTCAACCTGAACCAGGTGTTCTACTTTACGAACCATACCTAATATCTGAGGTGTGGCTTCCACTTCTCTGGATGCATTGATCTTGTTCAGCCCGAGTGCTTTCAGAGTAGCTTTCTGGCGTTCACTGCGATCAATGGCACTTTTAATCTGAGTGATTTTTATTTTCTTCATGATCAATATGATTATCGGTTAAAGCTGAAAAGTTATTACAGCCTGTTACCCGTTAAATACTTTTTTCAGGTTAAGATTCCTTCTCTTTGCCACTTCAACCGGTTCACTCAGCATGGCCAAAGCTTTAAAGGTAGCCTTTACCACGTTTTGAGGGTTAGCAGAACCAAGAGATTTGGCAAGTACATCGCTAATTCCGGCGCTTTCCAGCACTGCGCGCATGCTACCTCCTGCAAGTACTCCGGTACCACTGGCGGCAGGTTTAATCAGTACTTTTGCTGCTCCGTCTTTAGCCATTTGGTCGTGAGGAATAGTACCGTTCATAACAGGAACCCTGATCAGGTTCTTTTTGGCATCCTCAATACCTTTGGTGATGGCTTCCTGAACTTCTTTAGCCTTACCCAGTCCATGGCCTACTACACCATTTTCATTTCCCACTACAACAAGAGCAGAAAAACTGAAAGCACGGCCTCCTTTGGTAGTTTTCACCACGCGATTGATGGCTACAACTCTTTCTTTTAGTTCCAGGTCGGCAGCTTTTACTTTATTTACGTTAACTTTTGCCATTATTGCTATTTGTTAATTTAATTCAGATAGATTAATTAAAACTGAAGACCACCTTCCCTGGCTCCGTCGGCCACGGCTTTAACTCTTCCGTGATAAAGGTTGCCTCCTCTGTCGAATACCACTTTGCTGATTCCCAGTGCAAGGGCTCTTGCAGCAATTGCATTTCCTACCAGCTTGGATTTCTCTACTTTGTTTCCTTCTTTGGATTGAATATCCTTTTCACGAGAGGAAGCAGCTGCCAGCGTTACTCCGTTATCGTCATCAATCAGTTGTACATAAATGGCTTTATTGCTTCTGAAAACGGATAGGCGTGGCCTTTCGGCGGTACCACTGACCTTTTTCCTGATACGGAATCTGATCTTCTGCCTTCTTTCTAATTTAGTTCCCATTTAAATTTATATTTTACCGGCTCCGATACTGCCGGAACCTTAATGAATTTTTATTAAGAATTATTTACCTGCTGCTTTACCTGCTTTACGACGGATATATTCTCCGGTATACCTTACACCTTTTCCTTTGTATGGTTCAGGCTTACGTAAGCTGCGGATTTTAGCGGCTACCTGTCCGAGCAGTTGTTTGTCGGCTCCTTCCAGGAAAATTCTTGGGTTATCACCTTTCTCAGAAGTTGTTTTTACAGACAGTTCTTTAGGGATTTCGATAATAATATTGTGAGAATAACCTAATGAAAGATCTAGAATGTTACCCTGGTTGGAGGCTTTGAAACCTACCCCTACCAGTTCCAGTTGCTTGGTAAACCCTTCAGTAACTCCTTTTACCATGTTGGCAAGAAGGGCCCTTGAAAGACCGTGGAGTGCTTTGTGCCTGTTCTGATCTGTCGGGCGGGTAATGTGAATCACTCCGTCTTTAAGTTCGATGTTGATATCGCGGTCAAATTCCTGCTTCAGTTCTCCCTTTGGACCTTTAACGGTTACCACATTGTCTTTTCCGATGGTAATGGTAACTCCTGAAGGAACCGTAATGGGCAGTTTTCCTATACGAGACATAATTGTTGGTTAAAATTGTGATTGTGTTTTGTTTCTACCGATTTCAGCTCCGTATAGAGAGCTTAATATTCGGTTATATATTACCGTAAAACGGTATGGTATATTAATTAATATACGTAGCAAAGAACTTCTCCTCCGACGTTCTGGGCTTTGGCAGCCTTATCGGTCATTACACCTTTGGAGGTACTGAGTATGGCAATACCCAGGCCGTTTTTCACTCTTTTGAATTCGGAAGGGCTTGCATATTTTCTTAAACCCGGACGGCTCACTCTTTCCAGAGATTTGATAGCCGGTGTTTTGGTAACGGGATCATACTTCAGGGCTATTTTAATCATTCCCTGTTTGTTATCATCCTCGAATTTATATTTCAGGATATACCCCTGGTCGTATAATATTTCAGTAATTCTCTTTTTTAGGTTGGATGCAGGGATTTCCACAATCCTGTGCCCGGCCATCTGAGCGTTTCTCACTCTGGTCAGGTAATCTGCTATCGGATCTGTAACCATAATCTATTTAGATTAGCGATGAATGTTTTAATTAGTTCCTCACAGCAACAGCTGTTCTTTATTACCAGCTGGCTTTTTTAATTCCCGGAATTTTTCCGTTCAGTGCCATTTCACGGAATACTACCCTTGAAATACCGAAGTATCTCATGTAACCACGTGGACGGCCTGTAAGCTGACACCTGTTTTTCAGGCGCACTTTGGAAGAATTTTTAGGCATAAGGTCAAGAGCTTTCCAGTCACCCGCAGCTTTCAGCGCAGCGCGCTTTTCAGCATACTGTTCAACAAGTCTTTCTCTTTTTCTTTGCCTGGCTTCAACAGATTTCTTTGCCATATTAACTTTTACTATTGGTTTTGAATGCAGGTTGCAAAATTACTTAAGCTTCCTGATCTTTTTTAATGTTTTTGAAAGGCATTCCCAGTTCTTTCAGCAGTTCGTAAGCTTCTTCGTTGGTTTGTGCAGAAGTTACGAAGGTGATATCCATACCGGTAATTTTATTAACCTTATCGATATCTATTTCAGGGAAGATAATTTGTTCTGTAATACCCAGGGAATAGTTTCCTCTTCCGTCGAAAGATTTATCATTCACACCTTTGAAATCGCGCACCCTAGGAAGAGAGGCAGAAATCAGCCTGTCGAGGAATTCATACATTTTATCTCCGCGAAGGGTTACTCTGGCTCCGATGGGCATATTTTTACGGAGCTTAAAGTTGGAAATATCCTTCTTGGATACAGTGGGAACAGCCTTTTGACCGGTGATCAGGGTAAGTTCTTCCACTGCAATGTCAATCAGTTTTTTATCGGTAACGGCCCCGTTCACACCACGGTTCAGGCAAATCTTCTCCAGGCGGGGAACCTGCATGGGAGATTTATAATTGAACCGCTTCATCAGTGCGGGTACTACATCTTTTTTATATTTCTCTGCTAAGCGCGGAGTATAGTTTGCTATTGTACTCATGACTTATTTTTATTTAATAACCTCACCGGATTTTTTAAAAATTCTCACCAGCTTTCCGCCTTCTCTGGATCTTTTCACCCTGCTGGGTGCGTTGGCAGTGCTGTCCCACAGCATCACATTGGAAATGTGAATGGGGGCTTCTACCTTCACGATACCGCCTTTGGTATTCCTTGCTGAAGGCTTAGTGTGCTTTGTTACAATATTTACTCCTTCCACCAGCACCTTTGCTTTATCGGGATACACCTCAAGCACTTTTCTGGGCTTGGTTCTGTCGCGGTCGTCACCGGCAATCACCACTACGGAGTCGCCTTTTTTAATATTGAACTTTGCTTTAAATCTTTTACTCATTTTATATGCTTTTTCTCCTTAAAGGAGTTTAATACAATATCTTTTATAAGCTTGTGATTAGAGTACTTCCGGTGCCAGTGAAACAATTTTCATATAACCTTTATCCCTCAGTTCCCTAGCCACGGGGCCGAAAATACGGGTTCCCCTGGGCTCGTCGGCATTGTTGAGAAGAACCACGGCATTGTCGTCAAAACGGATGTAAGAACCGTCTTTACGGCGGAGTTTGTTTTTGGTACGTACGATTACCGCTTTGGTAACGGTACCTTTTTTAATACCACCGGATGGAATGGCATCCTTAACGGTTACCACAATCTTGTCGCCAATTTTGGCGTAATCCTGTCCGCTGTTACCCAAAACGCGGATACACAGAACTTCCTTGGCACCGCTGTTATCAGCTACGTTTAACCTGCTTTCTTGCTGGATCATTATTTTTAGCTTTGAGCTGGCAGTACATTACTGCCGGCAATTAAACCATGTTTATTACTTACGGCCACCCGGGCCGGTCGCATTATTTTGCTTTCTCAATTATCTCAACAAGCCTCCAACGTTTGGTCTTGCTGAGCGGACGGGTTTCCATTATTCTTACCACATCACCGATACCACCCTCATTTTTCTCATCATGAGCATGAAACTTCGTAGTTTTTTTTACGAATTTTCCATAAATAGGGTGTTTTACTTTCCTTTCAACATTAACGGTAATGGTTTTATCCATTTTGTTACTGCTGATCACCCCGATCCTAGTTTTACGCAAATTTCTTTCAACCATTTGTATTGAATTTATAAGACAGGTTATTTACCTGATTTTTTTCTTTTATTAAGTTCTGTTTTCAGCCTGGCCAAATCTCTACGTAACGCCCTTATGTTCATCGGATTCTCAAGAGGTGAAACGGCATGGGCAAATTTCAGTTTCTTAAGACGAAGTTCGTCTTCCTTAATCCTGGCGGCCAGATTTTCATCTGTCATTTCTTTCAGCCCATTTAAGAAATCAATTCTATTTGACATTGTATCTGAATTTGAATGTTGATAGTTGTTTATTTACTACGCTTGCAAATCGCGGCGCAGAACGAATTTTGTTTTTACAGGCAGTTTTTGTGCAGCCAGTGCAAAAGCCTCTCTTGCCACAGATTCAGGAACTCCGTCACATTCAAATATAATACGTCCGGGTTCTACTACGGCAGCCCAGAATTCAGGGTTACCTTTACCTTTACCCATCCTTACTTCAAGTGGTTTTCTTGTGATTGGCTTATCGGGGAATACCCTGATCCATACATTACCTTCCCTTTTCATGGCGCGGGTGAGTGCCTGACGGGCTGCTTCAATCTGACGGTTATTCAACCATACAGGTTCCAGTGATTTTAAAGCAAATGAACCAAAAGCGATGGTAGTTCCGCGTTTTGCAACGGAACGGATCCTTCCTTTCTGCGCCTTCCTGTGTTTGCTTCTTTTCGGCTGTAACATTTATCTGAAATTTGAAATTTTTAAAATATTTGTTTCGCTCCCCTTATTATCTCCTTCTGTCACCTCTTCTATCGCCTCTTCCAGACCTGTCGGGGCTACCACCGCGCCTGGTTTCCTCCTTGCCTCCAAGGAAGTTGAGGTTCAGGTCTCTTTTACCTAAGATTTCCCCTTTACAAATCCATACTTTGATGCCAATTTTACCATACACGGTTTGGGCAAATACGTTGGCATAGTCAATATCCATTCTTAAAGTATGCAATGGCGTACGACCTGATTTAATCTCTTCACTCCTGGCGATTTCGGCACCACCAAGCCTTCCGGACACCTTCACTTTAATACCTTCCGCACCCATTCTTAAGGCTGAAGCGATAGCCATTTTCACCGCCCTTTTATAGTTAATCCTGTTTTCAATCTGGCGTGCAATGGTTTCACCAACAATTGCAGCATCCAGTTCAGGACGACGAATTTCAAGAATGTTGATCTGTACATCTTCGTTACCGGTAAGCTTCTTCAGCTCTTCCTTAATACGATCTACCTCTCCACCCCCTTTACCGATGATAATTCCGGGCTTAGATGTATGTATAGTTACAATCAGCTTATTCAGTGTACGCTCGATAACAATTTTGGAAATTCCGCCTTTGTTAATCCTTGCGTTCAAATAAGTTCTGATCTTGTGGTCCTCGATCAAACGGTTAGCGAAATCTTTCTTGTTACCATACCAGTTAGATTCCCAACCGCGAATGATCCCTAACCTGGCACCAATAGGATTTGTTTTCTGACCCATATTATGGTTTAAATATTTTAGTCAATTTAATTTTTACTGTTGTTCTTTACTGTCTACCACTATAGTGACATGATTGCTACGCTTGCGAATTCTGTATGCCCTACCCTGTGGCGCAGGAAGCATTCTCTTTAATGTTCTGGCTCCATCTACGAAAATGGTTTTCACATAAAGGTTGGCATCTGCTGCACTTTTCCCCTCATTTTTATTCTGCCAGTTGCTGATTGCGCTCCTCAGTAATTTGTTTAAGGGTTTGGCGGAATGCTGAGGGTGGAACTCCAAAAGAGCCAGAGCCTTCTCAACATCCATACCACGAATCTCATCAGCCAGCAAACGCATTCTGCGGGGAGATGTAGGATAGTTTTTTAATTTAGCTACTGCTTCCATGTTTTATTCATTTTCAAAGTAAGCCGGGCTTACTTCTAATCAATTACATTTTTTTACTTGAGTGTCCTTTGAAGTTTCTGGTAGGGGCGAATTCGCCAAGCTTGTGGCCTACCATAAATTCTGTAACATATACCGGAATGAACTTGTTCCCGTTGTGCACAGCGAAGGTGTGACCTACAAAATCAGGAGTAATGGTAGAGCGGCGGCTCCAGGTTTTGATTACCCCTTTTTTCACTTTCCCTTCATTCATGCTCAGTACCTTTTCTTCCAGCTTTGCAGCTACATAAGGACCTTTTTTTATTGAACGAGCCATATCTTAGAATTCGTTATTGAGTATTATTAAATGGTTTTACAACCTTATTGAGATAATTTCTTTCCTTTCCTGGTTTGAAGGATCAGAGCGTCGCTTCCTTTACCGCGCTTCCTGGTTTTCAAGCCCTTAGCGTATTTACCGGTTCTGGAACGAGGATGACCTCCTGAAGCTTTACCTTCACCACCACCCATTGGGTGATCAACAGGGTTCATAGCAACTCCACGGGTACGTGGCCTGATTCCCAGCCATCTGTTCCTACCGGCTTTACCAGCCCTTTCAAGGCTATGGTCGCTGTTGGAAACTACTCCTACGGTTGCATAGCAGTTAATCAATACTTTTCTTAATTCCCCGGAAGGCATTTTCAGTACCGCATAACGGTCTTCTTTGTTGGCCAGCTGAGCAGATGCACCTGCACTTCTTACCAGTTTACCTCCCTGGCCGGGTTGCAATTCAATATTGTGAATATTGGTACCCAGAGGAATGTTTTTCATCATCAGGGCATTGCCTACTTCAGGAGCAACGGCATCGCCGGAGATAACTTCGGCACCTACCTGCAGCCCTTCAGGAGCAATGATGTATCTTTTCTCCCCATCCGCATAATTCAGCAGGGCGATGAATGCAGACCTGTTGGGGTCGTATTCAATGCTTGCTACTTTAGCAGGGATATTTTTCTTATCTCTTTTGAAATCGATGATACGATATTTCCTTTTGTTTCCACCTCCACGGTAGCGCATAGATAATCTACCCTGGGCGTTTCTACCACCGGTAGCACTCAGCGGTTCCAAAAGGCTTTTCTCAGGTTCGTTTGTTGTAACCTCCGCATAGGCATTCCCGATTCTCCAACGGGTACCTGCTGTGGTAGGTTTGAATTTCTTTAATGCCATTTTCTGCTTCTTAAACTGTTTACTAAATTGTCATTCTTTGCGGCGACTGACCCGCCATTCTTTCAATTATTAAATGTGCTCGTAAAGATCAATGGTTTCACCTTCAGCAAGCTTTACAAAAGCCTTTTTATAACCGGGCTTTCTACCGGTAATAAATCCTGACTTTGTAAATTTTGATTTGTTTTTTCCTGGAACAACGATGGTGTTCACCTCAGCTACAGTAACTCCGTAGAATTCTTCTACAGCCTTTTTGATCTCCAGTTTATTTGCTTTACGTGCAACCTTGAAAGCGTAAGTATTCAGATTTTCTGAAAGCCTGTTGCTTTTTTCGGTTACAATGGGTTTTATCAGTACTTCAGAGCTTTTCATCTCTTATTTGATTTATACTATTAATTAATCGGCCGGGTTGAGTTCTTTAAAATCTTCAGCAATTCTGTTGGCTGCACTTTCCATCAGGAACAATACCCTTGAATTCACGATGTCGTAGGTATTCATATCCGTAAACGGATATCCTGTAACGTTAGGAAGGTTGCGGAAAGACAGCAGCAGATTGTCATCTACTTCTGAAGTAAGAATCAACACCTTTTTATTCTGGGCATCCAGCGCTTTCAGAGCTTCTGCCACTACTTTGGTTTTTGGAGCATCCAGTTTGATGTCTTCCAGTACCACCAGGCTGTTTTCTTTTACTTTATAAGAAAGGGCAGAGCATTTGGCAAGGCCTTTTACTTTATAGTTCAGCTTGATGTCGTAGTTTCTGGGCTGAGGTCCGAAGATGGTACCACCACCTCTGTAAAGAGGGTTGCGGATGTTACCTTTACGTGAACCACCGGTCCCTTTCTGACGGTGAAGCTTTTTGCTTGAACCTTTTACTTCAAGACGGGTTTTGGTTTTGTGAGTACCCTGGCGCTGTGCAGCCAGATATTGCTTAACAGCCAGGTAAATCACATGGTCATTAGGTTCAATTCCGAAAATCTCATCCGGAAGTTCAACAGTGCGCCCTGTTTTTTCACCTTTTATATTGATAACGTCAACTTGCATTTGTAATCGGAATTAAATTATTTCTGAATTAAAACTATAGAACCGTTGTGTCCGGGTACTGAACCTGCAACTAGCAGATAATTCTTTTCAGGGAATACTTTCAGTACTTTAAGGCTCTTGATTTTCACTCTGTCGCCTCCCATGCGGCCGGCCATACGCATTCCTTTGAATACTCTGGACGCATCGGAAGAGTTACCGATTGAACCGGGAGCACGCTGACGGTCGTGCTGACCATGTGAAGATTCTCCCACACCACGGAAACCATGACGTTTAACAACACCCTGGAATCCTTTTCCTTTGGAGGTACCTACTACGTCAACTTTTTCCCCTTCCTGAAAAATTTCTACAGTGATTTTGTCGCCTAAGGCTTTTTCTTCGAAGTAGTTGCGGAATTCTTTTACAAACTGACCAACAGGAGCGTTGGCTTTAGCGAAGTGATTTTTCTCTGCGGCGGTAACGTTTTTTTCCTTTTTCTGACCAAATGAGAGCTGTACCGCACTGTATCCGTCATTATCTACAGTTTTCACCTGAGTTACTACACAGGGACCTGCTTCAATGATCGTGCACGGGGTTTGTCTTCCATCCTCCAGGAAGATGCTGGTCATACCGATCTTTTTTCCAATTATACCTTTCATCGTTATTGATTTGCGCCTTCAAGGTTGTAGAGACAGTGTTGATGAAAAGCATAACACTTCAATCCCCGTTTAGCTGCCGACCTTTTCCGTGGTTCGCCGATATCTTATGCTTAAACGATATCTGTCAATTAAGACAGGCGGTGGAAGTACCGACAGTAAACTAACCCAGAATGGCTAGTTCATATGTTAGTCCGGATTCACCGGTGATTTTTTTTATTTTTCAAATCCAGCGCTCCTTTCTTCGGTTACCCGATTTTGGGAGATGGATGTATAAGAACTTCAGACTAAAAGTCTATAAATATATAAACAGGCCGAAGCCTGGTTATTACGCTTTGATTTCTACGTCAACACCACTAGGCAGATCCAGTTTACTCAACGCATCTACTGTACGGGAAGAAGAGGTGTAAATGTCCAGCAGACGTTTGTGGGTTGCCAGTTGAAACTGTTCCCTACTCTTCTTGTTTACGTGCGGAGAACGCAGTACCGTAAAAATCTTTTTACGGGTAGGCAGAGGAATAGGGCCGGTTACTACAGCTCCTGTACTACGCACTGTCTTAACGATCTTTTCAGCCGATTTATCAACCAGATTGTGGTCGTAGGACTGTAATTTTATTCTTATTCTTTGCGACATAGCTCAAAATCCATTTTTCGAATGGGTTGCAAAGGTAAGGATACCTTTACAACACACAAAAGAATTATTAGAATATTTTTTTTATTTTTTAAATTTTCCCCGTAATTTTTAACCACGCCTGTTAGATAAACCCGGCCTGAATTTTCCCGGAGAGGCGCAAAGTTAGGCAATTTATCAACTGAACAAATATTTATTTTACAAAACCGGGGCTTTTTCTCCATTTTTTTCTGCCTGAAAACCTGTAAGGGGCTTTATACCGCGTTGGAATCGCCTTCCGGGCTTTTATTTCCTTTTCTAACCGGATTTACGTAAAAAAGGCTGCCTTTTTCAAGGCAGCCCTGTTTATCTGATTTTTGTTTTAATATTAAGATTCCTGAGATTGCTTTCCTTTGGCTTTGGCAATCACTTCTTCGGCGATGTTGTTAGGAGCCGGAGAGTAGTGAGAAAACTCCATGGTAGAAGTGGCACGGCCGGAGGTAAGTGAACGAAGCTGAGTTACGTAACCGAACATTTCGCTCAGAGGAACTTTAGCTTTAATTACCTGAGCACCTGCCCTGGTATCCATTCCTTCCAGCATACCACGACGACGGTTAAGGTCACCAGTTACATCACCCATGTATTGGTCAGGAGTGGTAACCTCTACTTTCATGATAGGCTCCAGCAGAATAGGATCGGCTTTCTTACCGGCTTCCCTGAATCCTGATTTGGCACAAAGCTCGAAAGACATAGAGTCAGAGTCTACCTGGTGGAAAGATCCATCGTACAGCCTGATCTTCATGTTATCCATTGGGTAGTTAGCCAGTACACCGGTTTCCATTGCAGATTCGAAACCTTTCTGGATGGCAGGGATAAATTCCTTAGGAATAGCACCACCGAAGATATCGTTAACAAACTGCATTTTTTCTGTGGGATGTTCTTTAACCCATTCTTCATCAGCAGGACCGATTTCAAATACGATGTCGGCGAATTTACCGCGACCACCGGTTTGTTTCTTAAGGGTCTCTCTGTGCTGAATGGTTTTCCTGAAGGCTTCCTTGTAAGCCACCATTGGAGCACCCTGGTTAATTTCCACTTTAAATTCTCTCTTCATCCTGTCGATGATGATCTCCAGGTGAAGTTCACCCATACCTCTGAGGATGGTTTGTCCGGTAGCTTCATCGGTTTGTACCCTTAATGTTGGGTCTTCTTCGATCAGCTTGGCAATAGCCATACCCATTTTATCCACGTCGGCCTGAGTTTTAGGCTCGATTGCGATGGCAATCACAGGCTCGGGGATAAACATGTTTTCCAGTACGATGGGGTTATTTTCATCGGCGAGTGTATCACCGGTTTTAATTTCTTTGAAACCCACTGCTGCTCCGATATCACCGGCTTCGATAAAGTCGATTGGGTTTTGCTTGTTGGCGTGCATCTGCATGATACGGCTGATCCTTTCTTTTTTACCGCTTCTTACGTTCAGCACATAAGAACCTGAATCCAGGCGGCCGCTGTATACACGGAAGAAAGCCAGACGTCCTACAAACGGGTCGGTCATGATTTTGAAAGCCAGGGCTGCAAATGGTTCTTTTGCACTGGGCTTACGGTAAATTTCTTCACCGGTTTGAGGATGCGTACCTTTAATGGCTTCAATATCAGCAGGGCTGGGCAGATATCTTACCACTGCATCAAGCGCTCTCTGTACACCTTTGTTTTTGAAAGAGCTACCGCAAAGCATTGGTACGATAGACATATCGATGGTAGCCTTTCTGATAGCCGCATGAATTTCATCTTCGGTGATGGAATTAGGATCATCGAAGAATTTTTCCATCAGCGCATCATCATATTCAGCAACTGCTTCAATCAGCTGGCCTCTCCAGTATTCTACCTCTTCCTTCATATCGGCAGGAATCTCAACTTCCTGATAGGTTTGACCATGAGTAGCATCGTCCCAGATAATTCCTTTCATGGAAATCAGGTCTACTACTCCTTTGAAAGCATCTTCGGCACCAATAGGCAGCTGAATGGGTACTGATTTTGCACCCAGCATTTCCCTAACCTGTTTTACCACGTTCAGGAAGTCGGCACCCTGACGGTCCATTTTGTTTACGAAACCAATACGTGGTACTTTATATCTGTTGGCCTGGCGCCAAACGGTTTCAGATTGAGGTTCAACACCGTCTACTGCGGAGAACAGGGCAATCAGACCGTCGAGCACCCTCATGGAACGCTCTACTTCCACAGTAAAGTCTACGTGTCCCGGAGTATCGATGATGTTGAATTTATATTTTTTGGCATCCGGAGTAGGCTTACCCTGAACGGTGGGGAAGTTCCAGTAGCAGGTTACGGCTGCAGAGGTAATGGTAATACCCCTTTCCCTTTCCTGCTCCATCCAGTCTGTAGTTGCTGCCCCGTCGTGTACTTCACCAATGCGGTGAGACATACCTGTATAGAATAGAATACGTTCTGTAGTGGTTGTTTTACCAGCATCAATGTGAGCGGCAATACCAAAATTTCTTTGTAAATGTAAGTCTGCCATGACTTGTTCTGTATTTTCTTTTTAAATTAATGAGAGCACTCCCTTTTGGGAGCGCAAAGGTAGGTTATTTGAAATAAAACTTATAAGTTTTTATCCTAAATCTTGTTATTATTTTATTATTATTCCTGCCCGGATGTGGATTCCCGGGGGAAAATTTTCCTTCGATACCGCCATTATAAAAAAATACCCGGAGGTCATCCGGGTATTAAAGTTTCATATGGAAAATATTATATCCTGAAGTGGGCGAAAGCCTTGTTGGCTTCAGCCATTCTATGGGTATCTTCTTTTTTCTTGAATGCCGCACCTTCTCCTTTGCTGGCAGCGATGATTTCAGCAGCCAGTTTTTCAGCCATGCTTTTTCCGTTTCTCAGGCGTGCGTAGCGGATCATCCATTTCATACTTAATGAAATTTTACGATCGGGCCTTACCTCAGAAGGAATCTGGAATGTAGCACCACCAATCCTGCGGCTTCTCACCTCCAGGGCAGGAGTTACATTCGCCAGGGCTTTTTTCCATACTTCATAACCGTTTTCACCGGTTTGCTGAGAAACGCGGTCTATGGCGTCATAAAATATGGTAAATGCTGTATTTTTTTTGCCATCCCACATAAGATTATTTACAAATCTTGTAACCATAACGTCATTGAAACGAGCGTCAGGTGCCGGGGCGATTTTTTTGGCTTTTGTCTTCCTCATTTATATAATGATTTGAAAATATCTGTCTTGAATAAATTATTTTTTCGCTTTTTCACGTTTGGTTCCGTATTTGGAGCGGCTTTTCTTACGGTCTTTCACACCGGCAGTATCCAGGCTACCCCTTACGATATGATATCTCACACCGGGCAGGTCTTTAACCCTTCCACCGCGTACCAGAACAATTGAGTGCTCCTGAAGGTTGTGTCCCTCTCCCGGAATGTAGGCAATCACCTCAATTTTATTAGTCAAACGCACTTTAGCCACCTTACGCAAAGCAGAGTTAGGCTTTTTGGGAGTGGTGGTATACACACGGGTACAAACCCCACGACGGAATGGACTGGACTCCAGAGCCGGCGATTTACTTTTTGCTTTAATAATTGTTCTTCCTTTACGAACCAATTGTTGTATTGTTGGCATTCTTAACCTTTTATTTTGGGAGGGCAAAGGTAAATTTCCTTACCCGAAAAAAAAAATAATTCCTCAGCTTTTCGCAGAAGTTTTTTTCAAAATTCCTTATTTTTTATGAAAATCAGGCATTTTTAGCAGCTCAGTAGCCAATTATACCTGTCTTCTACCCTTCCGTAACGGATATCATCCAGGTCTTTTTTCATTTTTACCGCCACTGTACCCTCTCCTGTTTGAAGCGGCATATCCGTTCCTCTGTAAGAAAGCAGGGCTATTTCAGAAATAGTTGCTGCGGTACCGGTTCCAAAGGCTTGGGTAAATTCTCCTTTTTGATGAGCTTCTACCAGCTCCTCAAGGCTTACAGGCCTTTCTTCCACAATATATCCCAAATCTCTTAAAACCCTGATGGCAGAATCGCGGGTAACCCCTGCCAGTATGGTTCCGGATGATAAATCGGGAGTAACCACTTTTCCGTTCAGCACAAAAAATACGTTCATGGTGCCAATTTCCTGAGCATATTTATGTTCCACCGAATCGGTCCACAATACCTGGTCGAATCCTTTTTGCCTTGCCTCGCGGGTAGGAAGCATACTCAGCGCATAGTTACCGGCAGCTTTGACAAAACCAACCCCACCCGGAGCCGCTCGGGTGTACTTTTCTTCCACGTAAATTTTTACGGGAGCACTGTAATATAATCCTGCAGGGCTGAGGATAATCATAAACTTAAAGCGCTCTGCAGGCGCTACGCCAATAAATTCCTCAGTGGAAAACATAAACGGCCTGATATATAGGGAATGGCCGTCTTTATCGGATACCCAGGCCTCATCCAGCTGTATCAGCTTCTGCATGCCTTCTATAAAAATGTCGTATGGCACTTCAGGCATGCAAAGCCTTTTTGCCGACTGGTTAAAACGTTTCCAGTTGTCTACCGGCCTGAATATGTTTACCTTACCGTCTTTGTTTTTGTAAGCCTTTATCCCCTCAAAAATAGATTGTCCGTAATGAATTGCGGATAATGAGGGACTTAAAACCAGGGGCTGGTATGGCTTAATTTCCACATTCACCCATTCTCCCTTCTCGTAATCGGCTTCCAGCATATGGTCGGTAAAATATCTTCCGAAAGGAATTTTGTCAAAATTCAGTTCGTTCAACCTGCTGGTTTCCGCCCTGGTGATTAAAATATTCCTGTCTGCAATCATATCCATAAATTTATATTTTGAGGGCACAAAGGAACAAACAATCTTTGTGGTTCCAAAATTTTTTACTAACAATTGTTAGTTTTAATGGAAATGTGTATGGATAAGGATTTTGATTTTAAAAACTGGAAACTGCCGCTGCCTGTTATCGGACAATTATACCCCGGCGAGCTGGTGGTATTCCCCTCTTCCAAGAGGAGAGCCGCTGTTAAGGAAAAGGACCTTCCCGCAAAAGAGGAACCTAAAGAAAACAAAGGCCTTCATTTTCTGGGAGGTAACGGGAAAAAGGTAACGGTAATCATTAAGGCACCGCAATTTGCCTGGTTGCCCGATGACGAACTGGCATTTCTGTATAAAATCACCGGTTCGGTACAAATGAACGCATCGGACATAGCTATTATCAATATTGGCCGCAAACCGGCTGATTATCAAAATATTAAAGATGAGCTTCACCCCGGCAAAGTATTGATGTTTGGAGTGGAAGGCGCCGATATAGACCTGCCGATAGAATTTCCGGAATTCCACGTGCAAAAATTCGACAATATTGAATTCCTGAAGTCTCCTGAAGTGAAAGTTCTGATGAATGAAAACACACCGGGTAAGCCGCTGAAAAACCAGCTTTGGGCTGCCCTGAAAAAAATGTTTTTAAACAAGTAGCCCATGCAACCCACTCTGATATTTGCCACGGGAAATCGCAATAAAGTAGCTGAAATTCAGCATGCCATAGGAGATATTATAAAGGTAATCAGCCTCGAAGAAGCAGGAATTCATCAGGACATCCCCGAGCCTTATGATACACTGGAAGAAAATGCCTCCATTAAGTCGCAGACCATTTTCAGGCTAACCGGTAAATCCTGTTTTTCTGAAGATACCGGCCTTGAAGTGGATGCGCTGAACGGCGAGCCGGGTGTTAGATCTGCCCGTTATGCAGGAGAGGATGCCAACCATGCGGCCAACGTAAAAAAATTATTGGAAAATATGGAGGGTAAGGAAAACCGGTTGGCAAGGTTCAGAACGGTCATATCATTGATTTGGGAAGGGAAAGAATATAAGTTTGAAGGCATTTGTGAAGGGGAAATCATCCATGAACCCAGGGGAAGCAAGGGCTTCGGTTACGACCCGGTGTTTATCCCTAAAGGAGCGGATAAAACCTTTGCCCAGATGAACATGGAAGAAAAAAACCGGTATAGCCATCGGAAAAAAGCTGCCCTTCAGTTGGTTACATTTTTGCAACAAATGAAAAAATAAAAATTTGCAGGCTGCCAACCATAACATACCTGAATCCGACTTAATAAAAGGCTGTCTGAAAGGCAATCCGCAGATGCAGGAAGAATTGTACAGGAGATTCTCTCCCAAAATGTATGCAGTTTGCCTGAGATATGCCCAGGACAGTGATGATGCCCGGGATTTGCTTCAGGAAGGGTTTATCAAAGTATACCGCAACCTCGACCGCTACCGTGGCGAAGGATCCTTTGAGGGGTGGATTAGAAGAATTTTTGTAAACACCGCCATTGAATATTACCGGAAAAAATCGCTTGAGTATTCCAGGGTAAGCGAAAAGGAGGAAACCACCATTGCGGATGCCGACATTTCCGTACTGGACGAACTGGCAGTAAAGGATATAATCGGATTGATACAGGAACTTGCACCGGGGTACCGTGCGGTTTTTAACCTGTATGTGATAGAAGGGTTTTCGCATAAAGAGATTGCGGATATGCTGAACATTTCCGAAGGCACCAGCAAATCGCAGCTGGCAAGGGCGAAATCCATTCTACAGAAAAAAGTAGAACAGTTTTTATCCGATACCAATAAATCTTATTCCGGGAAAAATGGCTGAAAACTTAAGACATAAATTACAAAAAGCCGAACTCCTTCCTCCGGAAGGCAGCTGGGATACGATTCAACGTCGTCTGAAAGCAGAATTCGATGCAGGTGAGTACAGGTTAAGGGAAAGAATTTACCAGGCCGAATTTACGCCTCCGGAAGGTAGTTTTGAAGCCATTACTAAAACCCTTCAACCCAGAGCCGCCGTAAAACGGATTAACGCCCCCTATTTAAAAGTTGCTGTAGCCGCTGCAATTCTTTGTATTGTGTCTGCAGCAGCTTTCTATATCTTTAATCTTAACCTTCCCACCTCCGTAAAGGACAGTGCTGTGAACATGCCTGTTTTCGACCATAGAGACCGATTGGGTAATGCCTCTGCCACTGAGCAGGTTTCTGAAACCGAGCAAAGCATAGCTTCTAAAAGCCCAACATATTCTCTTCGCCCATTACATGATTCGGGAATTCAGCTCAGAGAAAAAAACCTTCCCTCATACCAGGCTGTGCAACCGGAATCCTATCCTCCGGGATATGTTGCCGTTCATGCAGATAAACTTGTCATCCGCCCCTATACCGATATACAAGTAGAAGCACCCCCTATTACAGATGAAAACGGAAGTGTGATCATGGACATGGAACTGGTGATGGACGATTCCGGGCAATTCCTGATTGTTACCGGACCCAACGGACAACAGGTACGGCTATCGGAAAAATTTGCCGATAAGCTTGCTTACCTGAATAAGCATTTCCTTCCTGCTTATTTCGATTTCGAAAGTTATAAATGGATTTATACTTTCGACAAATGGAGAGAAACCCTGCTTTCCCATTCCGACTTTATTCCCACTGCAGGGAATTATTTTGATATTCTAGAACTGAAAGAATTGATTCAAAAAGTGGATTAACAATTGCGTATTATATTTGGGGCTTAATGCACACAAGCCCATGTCCAGAATACAAATTTCACTTCCGGAAAACTTCAGGTTTCATACAATCATAAAAGTTAGGATTACAGACCTCAATTATGGAAATCATGTGGGAAATGATAAAATCCTCAGTTATGTTCATGAGGCAAGAGTGCAGTTCCTGAATCATCTGGGATATTCCGAACTGAATGCCGGTAACGGAGGCTTAATTATGAGCAGTGCCGCCATACAGTATAAGGAAGAAATTTTCTACGGAAATGAAATTAAAATAGGGGTAAAGGCAGCAGACTTTTCTTCATCCGGATTCAATCTGTACTATCACCTGCAAAACAACGCCACAGGTAAAACCGTAGCAATTGCTCAAACCGGAATGGTATGCTTCGATTATGGGTTAAGGAAGGTTATCAGGATGGAAGAAAATTTCAAGAAAGCCCTGGAAGAAAATTAATACTCTTTACTGTTCCATATTTGCCAGGCTGCCTCTGCCTGAAGTATCAGCATACGGTATCCATTGCTTGTAAGGGCTCCCCGCTCTTCTCCTTTTTTAAGGAACAAAGTTGTTTCAGGGTTATAAATCAGGTCGAATAAAAAATGTCCTTTACCTATGGCTTCATAGGGAATTGGCGGACATGCATTCACGTGGGGAAACATGCCCACCGGAGTGGTGTTGATGATCAGCGGGTGCCTTGCCACCATTTCATTGGTTAGTTCGCGGTAATGTATGGTTCCGGAAGGGAGGTTTTCTCTTCTTGAAACGGTAAGATAAGGGATACCCAGTTCTTCCAGAACGTATCGGACTGCTTTTGCAGCCCCCCCTTCCCCCAGAATCAATGCGCGGTTGTGCCTGGGCGTGAGCTGATCTTTCAGCGAAATCCTGAAACCTGTTACATCGGTATTAAAGCCTTTTAGTTTTCCGTCGGGATAAACTTTAATACAATTACAGGCTTTAAGGGATTGAACCACCTCATCGGTTTCGTGCAGATAAGAAATTACTTTTTCCTTGTAGGGGATGGTAACATTTAAACCGTTTAGCTGTTGAGAGTGAATCAGTCCCGGTAGTTGTTCAATATCCGTTAAGGCAAAATTTTCGTAATAGGAATCGGTAATCCCTTCGGAGCGGAATTTATCCGCAAAATACTTTTTGGAAAAGGAATGCTCCAAAGGGCAACCTATCAGTCCGAATTTTCGCATTACTATTTTTCCGTGTTGTTAAGGAAGAGGCGGAAAGTATCCCCACGCAAACCAATCCTCATGGTTTCAAGGGAAATCACCTCATTGGGTGCGATGTTTCCCAGGTTGGCATTGCAGCCCAGCAGTTCAATAAAATACAATTGCTGTGCTTTCTGAGGAGCCTCCCAAATAATTCTGTCTCCGGGAATCTGGGTAAGGATTTCCTGTACCAAACCTTCCCTGACTTCTCCTGTTCCCCTGTAAATCCCTACGTTTCCGGCTTCACGGGCTTCGGCAATGACATAAGAGGAACCGGCATCCAGTTCGGCTTTCATCAGTTCAATCCATTTATAGGGGGGAATGATATGTGCGGCATCTTTACTTCCTACTTCACTTAATACTTTTCCGAATTTGGTGAGTTTTTCAATATATCCGCATTTTTCGGCATGGGGAATTTCGATAGATCCGTCGCTCACTTCCATATAGCTTACCCCGTATTCCCGGCAAACCTTTACATATTCGTCAAACTGGTTCCTGATAAGGAATGCTTCGAAAAGCGTTCCACCGAAGTAAACCGGAATATCGTATTTACGGTATACCTCAAGTTTCTGCCTGAGGTTTGGGGTAACGAAAGAGGTACCAAAGCCTAATTTCACCAGATCAACATACGGCCCGGCAATGCTCAGCATGTTTTCCACTTCATTAATACTCAGACCTTTATCCATTACCATGGTTAATCCGGAGGTTCTGGGCTTGGCCGTTCTTTGAGGAATCTGGGAGAGGTTAAAATTCATTTACAATGGGTTTTATGATTGGAAATTGGGCGCAAAAATAAAGCATTTCCGAAAGCTGTAAAGGAGAAATTACGATCGGATATTCTTACGGTAGCGTGCAACAAGGTCTACTACCTGCTGATGTTGCAACAGACTTGGATCCAGCGAAATGAATTTTTTCAGACTGCGGGGAGCGGTTTCCAGTGCAGCTTCCAGAAACAACAATCCTTCCTTAAACCTTCCTGAGGCGAGGTTGATGGCGCTTTGGTAATAAAGGAATACCGGCTTATTGGAAGTCAGTTTTCGGGCGGCTACCACCTGTTCCAGGGCTTCATCATAAAATTCGCCGTAATACAGGCAGCGGATAAGCGACTCCCAGCTTTGGATATTTTTAGGCCTGTTTCTGATTACAAGGGAAAAATGGTGGATGGCTTCGCGGTAATTACCCAGTTGCATCAGACATTCTCCCATCGCAAGGCTGCAATCGAGCGAGGAACCGGGCATTTTCAGGGCATACTCCAGCTTTTGGGCTGCAGTAGCCCATTGGTTTTCGTACATGTAGGTACAGGCTATTTTATACACCAGCCTGCTTTCTTCCTGGTTAAGGTGAGAGGCTTTTTTATAATAAAACCTCGCCTGGGCATAGTTTTTCAGCTTTTCGTAGCAATACCCAATGGCCTCAAAAATTACATCTTCCGGCCGGCTGAGTTCCAGCACCCTTTCCAGCACTTCAATGGCTTCGCGGTATTGCCTGAGACGGATATAAGCATCGCCCATGTTGCGGTAGGCATAGTCGAACTTCTCGTCTATTGCCACAGCATATTTATAAGCATCGATGGCTTTTTCGTATAGTTTCAAGCCCTGATAAGCCGCACCAAGGTTAAACCAGGCCAGCTCGTTATAAGGTACTTCATCGATAATTTTGGTATGAAGCTGAATACTCTCCTCATTACGGCCGGTAAAATCGGTCCAGAAACAAATTTTGTATAAAGCCTCTTCATTTCCCGGATCCTCTTCCAGAATCAGTTTCAGGCAATCGAAAATTTTTTCAAACTCCTCATAGTCGTCGTATACGTCGGCCAGTTCAAACAAAAGCTCTTTTTTATCCTCTCCCTGAAACAGGGTAAGGGCATTTTCCAGCAACCGGACTGCCTTTTCCTGCTCATCCAGGGCCAGATAAGCATCTGTTTTCAGAATGTAAATGTTGATATCAGTGGCATCCAGCAACTCTATGTAATCTAAAAGCTGCAGGGCTTCCTGATATTTTCTGGAAGCTATGAGAAGGTCGGCTTTTCTAAGCAGGAGCTGCGAGGAATAAGGAAAACGTTCAATTCCTGCTTCCGCAGCCTCCATGGCAAGCGCCAGGTCTTCATTTTCGTCGTAATAATCAATGATTTTGTCGAAAGCTTCCTCGTCGAGGAAAGTGGCAGGTTTACCTGCCCTGAGTTGCAGGAATTGCCTGATCAGTTCGTGAATATTGTCCCGGTCCTGTCTGTAATCTTTCATCTTCGGTGTATGTAATGTAGGTTATCTCCCTTATTCTGCCAATTTTTAGTTGTTCAGACCTGTGGAAAACAAATTTTATTAAAATTCTTATGGAAATGTAACTTTTATGGCATCATATTCGTTAAGTAAAATGTAAAAAATTGGATGAACGGTTAAAACTTACCCAAATTTTTTATATAATTTTGTAATAATATTTCGGAAGAAAGAAATCAAAATCACCACACTATGTTTAAAAGAGCAGTCATATCGTTTGCTGGATTGGTTGGGATAGCTGCTTTGGCTGTTGCCAGTACCGGTGGGGGTAATAAAAGCAAATCTTCAAGCTTTTATACTGATTTTAAACCGGTTAGGGTTAACCAAACCAGTTTTACCCTGAAGTCTGCTCCCGAATATTCCGGCAGCCTCGTTTCTTCTTCCATGCGTAAAAATGACGGGTCCACTCTTTATAACACCATGGTAACCTATCAAAGAGGAAATACCATATACCTGGTTCCCATCAATTATCAGGTGAAACCCGGAACAGCCAATAACGGCTTTAAATCCAACCTTGAGGTTCTTGACATTAAGTTCAGGTTGAATAAGAACAAATAATCAGGGGATTTCAGAAGATTACATTCCCTTTCACTTTTCTGCAATCAGCGCCTTAATTGCTGGCTCTCCTCGTAGGTCATTACCCTGTATCCGCTTTTAGGGATATCAAACTTTGAAGCAGGAACAGGATTGAGGTTTATCATGGAAACAGTATACCTGATTACCAGATTCCCCTGAGATAGTTCATATTCCAAAGGAAGGCCGTTCAGGTCTTTAAACTGATAATCGTAGCTTTTATTTTCAGGGATAATTTCGGTGGTATAATACACTTTAAAACTACTTCCGTCTTTCAGGGTAGCTATGGCTTCCTGACAGTTATAACCGGCTATGGATTTCGTTTTACCGGTATTTTCAAATTTCACCCCTTCATATTTACTGTTCTTTTCAGCCATATTTTCAGCAGTCATTCTGATCATCAGTTTCTGACCGCTTACTTCCCTCAACACCACCGCATTGCCGGTTCTGGCATCGTGAATGGTAGTGGAAGAAAACAGTGCGCTGTTCATTTCAGAACGGCTGAGATGGCCTTTTATATAAACAGTGGTAACGGCTCCGTTCAATGCGTCGGCTAATCCGGGTTGTTTATTTTCTCCCGCTGTTATGGATGTTTCAAATACCAGGGTAAGATCTGAGATTTTTTTCTGGGCAAAAAGGCTTTGAAGGCCGGCAAAAAGCATCAGCGCCACTATAAAAAATCCGGAATGGTAGTTTTTTCTCATATTGAATGTAAGACGCATGAACGACATCATTAGTTGTCTAAAATATAAAAGACCCGTGATATTTCATAATATCCGGGTCTTTCAGCGATATTTAACAAAGTCTTATTTCTTCTTGCCTTTAGAAGCTTCCTGCATGGCTTGCTGCTGGCGTTGAATTTCTTCCAGTCTTTCCTGCCATTTGGATTTGGTTTTAGGCTTTTTGCGGTTTTCTTCAATTTTAGCCAGAATTTTTTCATGGTCGATAATATAATTCTGGATGATAAACTGAAGTATCAGCGTAATCAGGTTGGAAACAGTATAATACCATGTTAAAGCCGACGGAAGGCTGTTGAAGATGAACAACAAGATTACCGGGAAAATATAAGGCATGTATTTCAATGCCGGGTTTCCTGAATCCGGAGTCATGTTCATGTTGTAAAGAGAGATCATCATACTGGTACCTGCAGCCAGAATGGTAAACAGGCTGAGGTGATCTCCAAGTCCCCAAAAGTAGAAAGGCAGTTTTAAGATTACATCATAAGAAGATAAATCATCTGCCCAGAGGAAGCTTTGCCCCCTCAAATCTATATTGGAGTTAAAGAAGCTGTACAGTGCAAAGAAAATAGGAATCTGAAGCAATGCAGGTACGCAACCACCCAGGGGGTTTACTCCGGCTTCTCTGTAAAGCTTCATTTGTTCCATTCCCAGTTGCTGCTGGTCGGAAGCATATTTTTCTCTCAGCTTTTCCAGTTCGGGACGCAGGGCTTTCATCCTTGCACCACTGAGGTAACTGGAATATACCAGCGGAGAAGTCAGGAGCCTGATAAATATTGTCAGCAAGGCAATTACAATTCCCATCTGGCCGGTGAAGCCGCTGAAGAAATTAAATATCGGCCGTACAATGTATTTGTTAATAGGGCGAACGAATGCATACATGTCGCGGCCCAGGTTAACAATTTTATCCATCTCGGGAGCTGTCTCCTTCAGGATAGCGTAATCATTCGGACCGTAATAAATCTTTAAAGGAATATTAGCGGTAGCACCCACAGGAACAGTCGTCTGGAAGTTAGCGGTTACATTGGCAATGATATTGGAAGTATCATCCATGTTTTTATTCCAGCTTACATTTCCTGCTGTAAATCCGTTAGGGGCTATCAGAGTAGTATTGAAGAACTGCTGTGCCACTCCTACCCATCCTATTTGTTTTTCAAAAGTTCTTCCCGATTTGCTTTGGATATAATCGAAGTCGTTGTCTTCATAATAGCTGATAGTACTCATTTGTTTTTCGTACTTCAGGTCTTTCTCGTGCTGAATAGCCCTGTTTTGCCAGATCAGGTTGAAATTTCCCTGCGACAACAGTTTGTCAGCACCTTCCATCTGAATATCCCAGCCTATTAAGTATTTCCCTTCTTCCAGTGTAAACCTGTGAACAATCTTTTCTCCAGATGGAGTGGTATAGGTATAGGATATCGTTTGTGCATTTCCGTTATCAACCACTTCCCCACCGGAGAAGTACAGCTCACTTACTTGTGCGGCCTGGTTTGCGCCGGTATTTATCGGATAAGAAAATTTATCAAAATCGGAAGCACTGAGTTTTACGACAGAAGAATCGTATGAAGATATAAAATGCTTCAGTTCTACACCTGCGGGTTGGCCTCCTTTATTGGTAAACCTGATTTTTACCAGGTCATTTTCCAGATAGGTAAATTCTTCAGTAAGGGGCATTACTGCAGCAGCAGTATCGATTCCTTCCACCGGGCTGAGCATCATGGTATCTTCGGCAAGTTTTCTCAACGAATCATATACCCTTTGAACCTGGGCAAGGGAATCGAGCTCCCTTTGTTTTATTACCTGCAACTCCCTGGAATTTTTCGAGGCGAGAAACAGATAAAAGAATAATAATACAGCCAAAATAATAAAACCTATTACGGTATTGCGATCCAAACTTCCCATTGAAGAAATTTTAAGGGTGCAAAGATAGGGTTAATCCATCTTTGAAGGGGTTTAAATAATTATAACCTTATTTTACGGGCTCTGCGGGCTCTGCGGGCACTGCAGGCTTTGCTGAACCAATCTTGGCATTCTTTTCCTCTGCATATTGCCTTGCTGCCTTTACAAAGTGTACAAATACAGGCTGAGGATTTTCTACAGTACTTTTCAATTCAGGATGATATTGTACGCCAATGAAAAACGGATGCTCGGGGAGTTCCACAATTTCCACCAGTCCGCTTTCAGGGTTTTTACCGCTGGCAATCATGCCTGCTTCTTCAAACTTGGAAAGATATTGGTTGTTAAATTCCCACCTGTGCCTGTGCCTTTCCCTGATATGGGTGGTGCCATAAATCCGGTGAGCCAGGGTACCTTCTTTTATCACGCAATCATATGCCCCCAGCCTCATGGTTCCCCCTTTATTGGTAACTTTCTTTTGTTCTTCCATTAAATCAATTACAGGATGTGGAGTGTTTTCATCCATTTCGGTGGAGTTTGCTCCTTCCAGCCCTAAAACATTTCGTGCATACTCAATTACCGCCATTTGCATACCCAGGCAAATACCGAAAAATGGCAATTTGTTTTTACGGGCATATTCCACAGCCAGAATTTTACCTTCCACCCCTCTGACACCAAAACCCGGTGCTACCAGCAATCCGTCGAGATTACCCAGTTTTTCCTCTACATTTTCTTTGGTAATAAATTCACTGTGAACATTTTTAACGTGCACTTTACACTCATTCATGGCACCGGCATGTACAAAGGCTTCGAGGATAGATTTATAAGCATCCTGAAGTTCAATGTACTTTCCTATCAACCCTATTGTAACAGAACTCTTGGGGTATTTCAGTTTATCGATAAATTCTTTCCACCGGGTAAGATCGGGTTCGTTGTATTGTGTGATGTTGAGAAGCTTGAGACAAATCACATCAAGTTTTTCGCGCATCATCATCAAGGGTACCTCGTAAATAGACTGCGCATCCGGTGATTCAATAACAGCTTCCTGTTTTACATTACAGAATAAAGCAATTTTTCTCCTGATTTCCGGAGTAAGCGGCTCTTCGGTTCTGCAAACAATAATGTCGGGATGCACGCCGTCCTGGCTGAGCAGCCGTACGCTATGTTGAGTAGGTTTGGTTTTAAGCTCTTTGGCCGCTTTCAGATATGGAACCAGAGTAAGGTGTACCACCACGGTATCTTCTTCGGGAAGTTCCCATTGCAGTTGCCTCAAAGATTCAATAAAAGGATGGCTTTCAATATCCCCTACCGTACCACCGATTTCGGTAATAATTATATCGTACTCTCCTGTTTCACCCAGGGCAAGCATTCTTCGTTTAATCTCATCCGTTATATGGGGAACTACCTGAACGGTTTTACCTAGATAAGCCCCTTCCCTTTCTTTGTTTATAACAGTTTGATAAATTCTGCCGGTGGTAACATTATTTGCCTGTGAAGTATGAATATTGAGGAACCTTTCATAATGCCCTAGGTCGAGGTCGGTTTCTGCCCCGTCTTCGGTAACATAACACTCCCCGTGCTCATATGGGTTGAGGGTACCCGGATCGATGTTGATATAAGGATCAAACTTCTGAATGGTCACTTTCAGCCCTCTGGCCTGCAAAAGTTTGGCTAACGAGGCAGCTATAATTCCTTTACCCAAAGAAGAGGTAACCCCTCCTGTTACAAAAATATACTTTGCCATGATGGTCTTATATAGAATTTTTTAATACAACTTATTGGGAATGAACAGATTGAAAGAAAACCCTTTTTCGTTCACCGTTCACTGACCTGAGGAAATCATTTGTATGAAAAATATCCAGGAGGTCATGCAAAGGTACCCTTATTTTTTGTTTCCGAAAGAAAAATGGGGAAGGAAAAATAAAAAAACCGGCAATCTGCCGGTGCTGAATAATATGTGGTAACCCGAATAAATTTTATTTCAATATTTTCAAAATATTCGAATTGTCTGCTCCTGCTTCCTGAACAGGAAAATGATAACTCAGGGTTGGCGTTTTAACTGCCTGGCCGGAGAAATTTTGACTGTCTGCATCTTTAGACCTGATTTTTTCGGCATGCAGGAAGGAAATAGCTACAATTAATGCTAAAAGGAAAATTTTGGATGATCTTTCGCTCTTCATAGGTTTGTTATAACTCTTTAATAACGTAATGGTTAATTCTTTAGTATTTAACCAACAAAATTATGCCAATTAATCTCCCGGGCGAAGAAAGTTTGGACATTACGAAATGTTTAAATATAAAATGTTGTGAATGCTAAGGGTTTTCCCTGAACTTCCTTGCATTTTTAAAAAAATTTTAAATCTGTGGCTAATCGCATAAACCCTGCTTCCATGCAGGCGAATGCGGGAGATTTACATCCCTTTTATTTTTCTAAAACTGGCTACCAGGCCCCTTATTAAGGAGGAGCTGAATCCCCTGTGTTCCATTTCATTAAGGCCGGCAATCGTACACCCCTGGGGAGTGGTTACCTTATCAATTTCCGACTCAGGATGGGAATTATTCACCAGTAACATTTCAGCCGCACCTTTTACGGTTTGCGCAGCAATTAACCTGGCAGTGGCTGCATCAAAACCAATTTCTATTCCGCCCTGGATATTAGCCCTGATATAGCGCATGGCATAGGCAGTTCCACAGGCGCCTAATACCGTGGCTGCATCCATTAATTTTTCCTCAATGACCACAACTTTCCCCAACTGTGAAAAAATTTCATCTACCAGTTCTGCCTGGTCATCCGTGCATTGGGTGTAGCTGATACAGGTCATGCTTTGGCGGATGGCTATGGCGGTATTGGGCATAGCCCTGAATACATTTTTGTCTCCACCGGTATATTCCTCAATTTGTCCGAGGGTAAGGCCGGTTACCACAGATATCAAAATATGGTCGTTACGAAGTGCCGGACTAATCTGCTGTAATACTTCCTTAGCCTGGTAAGGTTTCACACACAGCAATACCACTCCTGCATCTTGCACTGCCGTCAGGTTATCCTGCATTACCCGAACCCCTTTCCTTTGCAAAGGTTCCAGCACCACCACATTTCTTCTGGTTACAGTGATTTCTTCAGGTTTTTTATACCCTGACAACAGCAAGCCTTCTGCAATGGAAATACCCAGGTTGCCACCTCCAATGATGGCTATACGATTATTCATGATTCTGGTTTTAAAACAAAATTACTCCGGGATCATCCGGTAAAAAGGGGGATTATACAAGCGGCAGCAATCAGGAAAGAGGATATGGCCTGCATGTATCGTTACAATGCAGGCCATTTTAATGTTTTAGGATACCAGCCCAGTCATGGCCTTTTCAAGCTTATTGCCGGATAATATATTATGGATGGCAGTATCATATTTTCTTGACCAGTCGGATATACTTCCCCAGTTTTCTCCTTCTACTAAAACCTGATCTTCGGTTACAGTACCCAGGTATTCATAAGGATGATTGCCCATAGCTTTCAGGAAAGTGTCCTCATTTTCAGGGCTAACGGATACCACTACCCTGCTTTGCGCTTCGCCAAACCAATAAGCATCTTTTCTGATGGAAGCATCGGCAGCTTTAACATCAAAACCTTTTTTATTGGGGAATGCAGATTCCATCAGGGCTATGATTAATCCTCCTTCACTGGTATCGTGTGCAGAAGCGATCAGCTTCTTCTCAATCAGTTCTGCAATTTTTTGCTGGAGGATAAATTCAGTCTCCAGGTCAAAATCAGGAGCAGGGCTGAATTCTATCTTATGATACTTGTGAATGTATTCTGATGATCCGATGTCGTTTTTGCTTTTACCTACCAGGTAAATTTTATCGCCTGCTTTTGAGAAAGCAAGTCCCATCTTATGATCGGGAGATTCCAGAATTCCCACCATTCCGATGGTGGGGGTGGGATATACCGGACCGTCGGGGCTTTGGTTGTAAAAGCTAACGTTACCTCCGGTAACCGGAGTATCAAATTTCCGGCAGGCTTCACCCATCCCTTTGATGGCTTCCACAAACTGATAATAAACCTCTGGATCGTATGGGTTTCCGAAATTCAGACAGTTGGTTACCCCCAGTGGTTTACCTCCGCTGCACACAATATTCCTGGCTGCCTCGCTAACAGCAATCATAGCACCTTTATACGGGTTGGCATAAACATAACGGCTGTTGCAATCTGTTGTTAAGGCCAGTGCCTTATTGGTAGGCTTAGCCAGAACGATGGCGGCATCGGCAGGAAAATTGGTGGTAACGGTACCCGCGCCTACCATGCTATCGTACTGTACATAAATCCATCTTTTAGAGGCAATATTGGGCAGGGTTACCAGAAAATCGGCAACTTCCTTTAAATGCTCCGCAACTTTGATGTTATCGGGGTTAAAAGCTTTTACTTTTTCAAAATATTTTGGCTCACGGTATTCACGGGTATACTGAGGGGCGCCCCCGCCCAGCACCAGTTCGTGCGCCGGAATTTCAGCTTCCAGATTACCGTGCATATAGAAACGAAGGATTCCGTCCCCGGTAACTTCTCCTATCTGGGAACAGGGCAGATCCCATTTTTCAAACACTTCCAGCACTTTCTCTTCTTTCCCTTTTTCCACCACTATCAGCATCCTTTCCTGGCTTTCACTCAGCAGCAGTTCCCATGCTTTCATATTTTTCTGCCTGGTAGGAACCTTATCGAGGTCGATACGCATACCCACCCCGCCTTTTGCACTCATTTCAGCAGTAGAGCAGATAATACCGGCTGCACCCATGTCCTGCATACCCACTACCGAACCGGTTTTGATTACTTCCAGACAAGCCTCCAGAAGTTTTTTCTCCTGGAACGGGTCCCCTACCTGCACTGCAGGAAGTTCTTCCACGCTTTCCTCGGTAATATCGGCAGAAGCGAAAGAAGCACCGCCAATACCGTCTTTACCTGTAGCAGATCCGACGATGAATACAGGGTTTCCTACCCCTTTTGCAGTAGCAGAAATAGTTTCCCCTGCTTTGACAATACCCGCACTCATGGCATTCACCAGCGGGTTGGTATGATAACATTCTTCAAAATATACTTCACCGCCCACTGTAGGTACTCCGAAACAGTTTCCATAATGACCGATACCGTGAACTACACCGGATAACAGGTGTTGCGTACGGGCTTCTTCCAGCTTACCGAACCTGAGCGAGTTCAGGGCTGCAATCGGACGGGCACCCATGGTAAAGATATCCCTGTGAATCCCTCCTACTCCTGTTGCAGCTCCCTGGAAAGGTTCCAGCGCAGAGGGGTGGTTATGCGATTCTATTTTAAATACCACACCATAGCCATCGCCCATGTCCATGAGCCCGGCATTTTCTTCACCGGCTTTCACCAGCATTTTACCCCCTTCGCGTGGAAGGGTTTTCAGCCATTTGATTGAATTTTTGTAACTGCAATGTTCACTCCACATTCCGCTAAAAGCACACAACTCTGTAAAATTGGGCGTCCTTCCCAACTTTTCCTTAATCATTTCAAATTCCTCGGGAGTAATTCTCAACTGTTCGGCAGTTTTTACGGTAATTTCCATCATTCGTATAATAAAAGGCCGAAATTACGAAGAGGCAGGCAATCTTATGGTTATTTTTATCTTTAGTTTTTATTAAAGATGAATAAACCCAGCCTTAGGATAGCTTTTTTGCATGAGGGGAAAGCCTTTCTTCCGGGAATTAAAGCCTATACGGAATACTTTTCACGGATGAATGCAGAATGCATTTCGGTAAACATATCTGAAGATCCGATTCCTGATGCAGATGTCCACTGGCATTTCATGGGAATGCATACTGCAAAAAAAATCCCCGGCACTTACCTTATTCATGAATACGCATCAGCATCTGTTCCCCCATTCCGTAAATCGAAGGATTTTTTCAAGAGGCTGCTCAATACCAAACCCGATTTGCGGGTATTTCTTAATAAAAAAGTAGAACAACAACTTAATTTTTCCGATAACATCCCTTGTTGTTACAGAGATGTGGGAATTTATCCTGAAGGCAGAAAATACGATGGCAGTACTGAAAAGCAGTACGATTTCATTTTTACCGGGGCGGTTACCCGCGATATGAATTTTGAAAATTTCCTCAGCCTGTTTACGCAAGGCAAATTAAGGGATAGAAATATTTTAATCTTAGGAAGGACTGAACCTGTATTCCGAAACAAATTTTCTTCATTCTCCAATATTATTTTTCATGGACCTGTCCCTCAGGAGGAAGTGATTCATTATTTATCTCAATCTAAAGTTGCAATAAATTTCAAACCCGATATTCCTCCCTATAATTTCCAAACATCCACCAAACTATTGGAATACTTAAACTTCGGGATCCCGGTAATCAGCAACCGAAATCAATGGGTAGAAAATTTTCTTCAGGAATCAGGAGCTTCTATTTACTTACTGGAAGAGGATTATTCCAATGCAGATTTTCAAGCAATATCCGGTTTCCCGTATGTATTCCCTGACATGAAAAATTATTTGTGGGAAAGGCAGATAGAAAAATCGGGGCTTCCGGAAATTATTCGAAAGCTGATTGAGCAAAAGGGGCAATCATATTAATCGGGAATCACTGAGGAGATCGTCTGCTGATAGGCTTCTTTGATATTATCAATTCCGAATTTTCTATGTACGTGCAATCTTCCGTATTTGCCCATACGCACTCTTTCGTTATCGTCGAGGTTAACCATTTTCTCCATTTTTTCTGCAAGGTCGAAAGGATCATTCTGTTTGCAAATAAACCCGTTGGAATTGTTCATCACCACTTCCTTACAGCCACGGTTATAGGCAGTAATTATAGGAAGTTCCATGCTGGCTGCTTCCATCAGGCAACGGGGAACTCCTTCTTTGTAGAAAGAGGGAAAAACAAAGCAATCGGCATGATCCAGAAAAGGCCTGACATCGCTGGCGTAACCTTTAAAATCGATTAATCCTTCCTTCTGCCAATCCTCAATGGTAGCTTTTGATATGGCATCGGGGTGGTCTTCTTCAAATATCCCCAGCAGGGTAAAATTGACGTCGTAATTTTTATTTTTCAAAATCCGGGCAGCATTGGCAAAAACTTCCACTCCTTTGCTCTTCAGCAGTCTGGTAGCCATCAGGAAATTAAATTGTTTTCTTCCGGGGTTCAACAAAGGAACGGAACGGCTGAAAAATTCCGTATTTACACCTTCTCCGGGAAGAACCCTTACTTTCTTAATGTCCACCAGCTTTTTCTGCAGGAAGATATTAGCATCTTCATTATTCAGAAACCAAACTTCTCTCGGGCCTTCAAGGGCACGCTGGTAAAGTTTTTCCACTACCCTGGTGAGCCAGTTGTTTTTGGCAAAACTGTATCCCAAACCGGTAATAACGGCTACAGAAGGAATACCTTCGGCTGATGCTGCCAGTGAGCCGTAAATATTGGGTTTGATAACGTAATGGAAAATAAAATCGGGGCGGAGTTCGCGGTAAAGCCTGCGTAAGTTGCGGTATAACTTAAGGTCACCGAAAACGTTTTTACTGCGGTTGTTGAATTCCACAGGATAAAACCTGCAACCTATTTCTGTAAGCTTAGCACTATAACCATCATCCGGGGCAATGACAATTACTTCATGACCGTTTTCTATAAACATCTTCAGGATATCCAATCTGAAGTTGTAGATAGACCATGCATTATTCGAAACAAAAGCAACTTTTTGTGACATTGGCCGGAACAGGGTTAATTTATTTGGGTTTCATCAGGATATGGAAACGCTTTCAGTTTTAACGACAAAATTAGGGATAGATTGCCCAAAAACCTGCTGCAATCCTAAAGGTACTAAGGGAATAAGACAAAACACTTAGCTAATCATTAATTTTCTTTTAGAATAAAAGGCCGGTGATTCAAATTTCCGATGCTCAAACCCAAAGATTAATTCGTTTACCTTTGGCCCCGTTGGGCCCGGAACAGCAAATCGGAGGACAATTGGTAATTTAGTAATCGTGAAACCCTTATAAATCATCATTTTACAATCGTTCATGCCTGTAGCCAACATCTTTCTGTTTGTTATATTTTTTATTGCCGCTTCGGCAGCGATATGGCGTATTCAAAGCAAAAAGACGGGTTTGTCGGCTCTAGCGTTATTTTCTGCTTTTGGTTTCAAAACCACCATGGCGATTTTATATGGCTATCTTTTTCTGAAGTTGTATAACGGAGATGACACCTGGGAAATCCACAAAGAATGCCTTGAAGCCTGGGAAATGTTGCGCTCTTCGCCCGGAGAATATTTCAGACAGTTTTTGCCGTCCGGCTCATCATCAGGTGAAACGGCGGCTGAATCGCTGAGCATATATCTGTATAACCTCGAGCAGCATCTGATATCCCTTATGATGCTTCCCTTGGTGCCAATTACCGGCGGGAATTATTACCTTATGGTAATATTCCTGTCTGCCATTCTTTTCCCTGCCCAATGCCGGCTTTTCAGCATATTTAAACAGTCTTTCCCTGATAGCAATACAATAATATATACACTGGTTTTCTGGTTTGTCCCTGCCGTATTCTGGTTAAGCGGGCTAAGGGCAGACGGGTTTATTTTCCTCGCCTTTACAGGCATTCTGATCAGCTTCCCGAAATGGATTCAAAAGTCCGATGTGAAAAGCCTGCTTCATTGCTTTGCCTGCTGGGTACTGATATTTATTTTTCGCTGGCAGGTAGCTCTGGTTATCCTTCCCGGCCTGTTGGCATGGTGGATTTCTGCAAAACGAAATTTATCCCCATTTAAAATTTTCGCTTTGGCATATGCTGCCGGGTTTGTTTTTTTAATACTGCTTGAATGCTTTCCCCTGCCCTTCCAACCCTTATCCATTATTAAAAATACCCAGCAGGCATTTCTTAGCTTAGAAGGAACCAGATTCACCCTTCCTCCGTTAGAAGGATGGAAATCGTGGATAGAAATCTTTCCATATGCTTTGAGCAACAGCTTTCTAAGACCGTTCTTATGGGAAGCCCATGGGCCGCTTCAACTGATGGCCGGCCTGGAAAGCATGCTATTGATCATCACTGCCGTAGCAGCATTCAGCCGATTCGGCCATTTTGCAGGGATTGTGCAAAAGCCATTATTCTGTTTTCTATTGTTCTTTAGTATATTTCTTTATTTATCAATAGGTTATATCGTCCCCTTCCCCGGAGCGATTGTACGATACAGGATAATGGGTGAGCTGATTCTGCTGCTCATTTTCATTTTGTCATTCGAAAGAAAAGTAAAATTATAATTTTTTATAATATTTATTTTTTTGCACATTTTCTCAACTTTTCACCACATACAGGGAAATTTTTTTGATTTTTTTGGCACAAGACCTAAAAATTTTTGGAAATTTCTCCTCAAAATATCTTTTTTTTGTGCCCATAAAAAATCATTCAATGGAATCACTTCGTTTTGCCGCATTAAAAAAAGTTCTGCACAGTGCTCCGGAACTGGACGTCAAACCCACAAGGGTAACCGCAGTTTTTGCTGAAAATGTCTTTACCCTGAAAGTTGCCCGGGAATACCTGAGCGATGAGGCTTATAAAAGCCTGGTAAACTCCATAAGGGGTGGAAAGAAAATTGAGAGAGGAATGGCCAATGAAATTGCTGCCGGATTAAAGCAATGGGCAGCTTCAAAAGGGGTTACCCATTTTACGCACTGGTTCCAGCCACTGTCTGGTGTAACTGCAGAAAAGCATGATTCATTTTTTACCATTAAGTCTGATGGAACACCTATCGAACAGTTCGACGGAGACAGCCTGATTCAACAGGAACCTGATGCTTCTTCTTTCCCCAACGGTGGAATAAGGGCTACCTTCGAAGCAAGAGGCTATACTGCATGGGATCCCTCCTCACCCGCTTTCATTATTGAAATCGGCCATGGAAAAACTTTATGTATTCCTACCATTTTTGTTTCTTATACAGGCGAACTGTTAGATTATAAAGCTCCTCTGCTGAAAGCTACTGAGGCGCTGAATAAAGCAGCCGTGGAGGTATGTCATTATTTTGACCGCAATATCAGCAGGGTAAATGTTACACTGGGATGGGAACAGGAATATTTTGTGATTGATGAAGCCATGTTCAATGCCCGTCCCGACCTTGTAGCATGCGGAAGAACAGTATACGGGCATACTGCGGCAAAAGGGCAACAACTGGAAGATCATTATTTCGGAGCAATTCCTGACAGGGTGTATTCTTTCATGCGCGATTTTGAATATGAAGCATACAAACTGGGTATTCCTTTAAGAACAAGGCATAACGAGGTAGCTCCCGGCCAATATGAATGCGCACCTATTTTTGAAGAAATCAGCGTTGCTGTAGACCACAACACTCTGCTGATGGATGTAATGGAAAGAGTAGCCAGAAGGCATAAGCTGAGGGTGCTTTTTCATGAGAAACCATTCAAAGGCATTAATGGTAGTGGTAAGCACAACAACTGGAGTATGATGACCGATACCGGCATTAACCTGCTGGCTCCCGGCAAAACTCCAAAGACGAACCTCATGTTCCTGACCTTTTTTGTTACGATCATTAAGGCAGTACATGATTACGCTCCGTTGTTAAGAGCATCCATTGCTTCTGCTGGTAATGACTACCGCTTGGGAGCCAACGAAGCTCCTCCCGCAATTATTTCCATTTTCATCGGCGATTTCCTTTACAAGGTATTGAATGATATAAAAGAAAGAGTGGGTGATGATTTTGATGAACAGGATGAAGCCATCCTGAAACTGGATTTACACAGAAGCATTCCAGAACTGCTGCTGGACAATACCGACAGGAACAGGACTTCACCCTTTGCTTTCACCGGCAATAAATTCGAATTCAGGGCAGTGGGTTCTTCTGCAAACTGCGCCGGACCCATGTTGATTCTGAATACTATTGTTGCAGAAACCCTGAGAAAGTTCAAAGAGCAGGTAGACAGCCTCATCGAAAAAGGCGAGAAAAAAGAAATCGCCATTATGCAAACCATAAGGGAATTTTATGTTACCAGCGAAAAGATCATTTTTGAAGGGGATGGATACAGTGAAGAATGGCATAAGGAAGCAGCCAAAAGAGGACTGCCTAATCTGAAAACTACTCCTGAAGCCATGGATGCCATGGTTTCTGAATCTGCCATTCAATTGTTTGAAAACAATAAGGTGCTAAATAAAGTAGAGTTGGAAGCCAGATATGAAATTGAGCTGGAGAAATTCATTAAGAAAGTTCAGATTGAATCAAGGATGATGGGAGAACTGGCTACCAGCCATATTCTTCCTGCAGCTATTGCTTATCAGAATGCGCTGATTCAAAACATACGCGGACTGAAAGAAGTAGGGCTTGAAGGAGAATCTTACAGCAATCAAAGGACAATTCTGGAAAAAATCTCCGAACATATCAGCAAAGTGAGTGAACTGGTTCAGGATATGATTGAAACCAGAAAGCAATGCAATGCAATTGAAGATACTGCTGAAAAAGCAAGAGCATATCAAACCAGAATTAAAGATGCCTTCTTTGACAAGCTCCGCTACCATGTAGACAAACTCGAACTACTGGTTGGCGATCAGTACTGGCTGCTGCCGAAATACAGGGAAATGCTGTTTCTGAGATGATTAAGAATTGAGCATCAGTAATGGTAAAATGGTAAGTTGTAACTGATAGCATCATAAATATGAACGTAAACAGGGATCTGCATTTAAATGCAGATCCCTGTTTTTTTTGAAGGAATTTTGAAATGAATCAAAAAGTCACCCAACTAAAGTATACCCCAATCGTATATCGTATGTCGTTTGTTCTTTATCTCATCCCCAATCGTAAATTATCTTCTTACAAGTTTTACCACCTCCATCCACAACGTTCCGGCCATTCCCAATCCAATACAAATTAATAACTGAGAAAAGTTTAAAGATTCGAAATGGAAGAAAGAGGTAAGAGATGGTATTGTAAGCATAAGAACATTCAATAATACGGTTAATCCAATTATACCTGCTATGAGTTTGTTTTTATAACCCAGGGTCACCCATATGGGAAATCTGAATGACCGGTTTACCAGGGTAAGGAATATGTTGGAAACAATAAGGGTGATGAAAGTCATAGTACGGGTCAGATTTTCACCGTAGCCCTGATGTATTGCATACTTATAAGCTGTAAGACAGGCAACAGCGATTACCAACCCCTGCAGAATGCTTACGGATAATTCCCTGAAGTTGAAAAAAGTTTGCGTAAAAGGTTTAGGCGGCCTGTTCATAGTACCGGCTTCCATGGGTTCCTGTTCGTAAACAATAGAGCATGTAGGTCCCATTATCAGCTCAAGGAATATCACATGCACGGGAGTAAATATGTTGGGATATAACCATCCCAATGCCAAAGGAACGAATACAATTAATATAATAGGGATATGAATGGAAATGATATACTGGATAGCTTTTTTGAGGTTATCATAAATTTTTCTACCCATGGCAATGGCATCCACCATTTTCGACAAATCATCATCAGACAATACCAGTGCTGCCGATTGCTTTGCCACTTCAGTTCCATTTTTCCCCATTGCCACCCCAATATGTGCAGCTTTTAATGCAGGGCCATCATTAATACCGTCTCCAGTCATGGCGACAATTTCACCGCTTGATTTCAAAGCACGTATAATACGTAATTTGGCTTCAGGAAATAACCTGGTGAATATTCCGGTACGTTCCACAACTTCCTGTAGTTCTTCATCGGTTTTGGATTCTATTTCTTTTCCTTCCATTATATACTCATTATCCTTAAAACCAATTTTATCTGCAATGGCTTTGGTGGTGGTGCTGTTGTCTCCAGTTAATATTTTCAATTTAACACCTGCATTATAAAACGCATCCAGCACAGAGGGGATATTTTCTTTTGGCGGATCAGCAAGCGCCACTAAGCCAAGGAAATCCACTTTAAAATCTTGCTGATTTTCCGGAAGATGATCAGGAATAATTTTACTTCCGGCAACACCTAATACCCTGTAACCCTGAGCAGCAAGGTTATTCAGCGCATCCATTGCCTTAGCTTTTTCCTCTTCTGAAGTAAAATGCGCATGCTGAAAAATTGCTTCCGGGGCCCCTTTCACTGCAATAAACTTTTCTCCGTTCAATTCCATCACATTAGACATCATGGGTGGTTTACCGGAAAGGGAATATTGTTTGATTACTTTAAAATTTACATTTTTTGCAAACGCATCAGAAGCTTCATGAAGGGCTACTTCCATGGGGTCGTAAGGAAGCTGGTCGCTGGCGGCTTTTGCATACAAAATAAGGAAGCCGGTAAGTTCTGAACTGAATTTATCTTTAGAAATAATTCCGTTTCCGGGTAGATACACGGAATCCAAATTCATTTTGTTTTGGGTAATGGTCCCTGTTTTATCTGCACATATAACTGTAGCCGCTCCCAGTACTTCCACCGTTTGGTTTTGCCTTACAATAATCCCTTTCTGCATCAGCCTCCAGGATCCTATAGCCATGAAGGTTGCAAAAGCAACAGGAATTTCTTCAGGAAGGATACTCATGGCAAGCGTTAAGGCTTTAAGCAGGCTTTCAATCAGTGAACCGTCATTAAAATAATTGATTGCCCATACTACAAGGAAAAAAGCCAGACCTATAAAAACCATCTTCCTCACGAAATTTGCAATTTGTATTTCCAGAGGAGTTTTTTCTGCCTTGATAGCTTCCAGGCTGGCGCCTATTTTCCCTAATCTTGTTCGGGTGCCCACTGCTGTTACTTCAACAACCCCTACCCCTTTTATTACCGTAGTTCCGGAAAAAACTTCATTTTCCCCGTCTTCTGACGATTTATAAACAGCAAGCGATTCACCTGTCAGCAAAGATTCATCTACTGTAAAATCCAGGGAATGAAGCAATTTTCCATCCGCTACAATCAGGCTACCCTCTTCCGCTATAATTAAATCCCCCACTACCACATCTTCGGCAGGGATGGTTTCGAGATTACCATTTCGTATAGCCTTACAGGATGGCTGAGTATATTTCTGAAGTTGGTTTAATGCTTGCTCACTTCTCCTGTCCTGGTACACGGAAATTCCTCCTACCAAAACAATAGCCACACCCAGAAAGATGGCATCCCCCGTATCTCCGGTGATAAAATACAATACCGATGCCGCCAGCAACAGTACCACCATAGGTTCTTTCAAAACACCCAGTATCAACTCCCACAACCAAAAGGATTTCTTTTCTTCAATACGGTTCCTGCCATGAAGCCTGGCAGACGCATCAATCTGCGTATTATTTAAGCCCTGAAATTCTTTACCGAGATAAAACATGGAGACAATTTACGATTTACGACCTACGAATAACGATTTTTTTATTATTATGGCAAGCTTTTCAAGCACCTTAAAATATCCCTGATTAACCCCATTCGTACATTCCATCGTTAATCGTCATTCGTATATTCCTGTCATTACCCTATGAGCTTACTCAATTTCATGGTGGTATTCCAGTTTCTGATAGTAATCACCTGATATAATGGGGAAGAAATTATCTTTGAAAGCTTGCTTGACGTAGCTTTACTGATAAGCCTTCTGAAATAAATCACTTTCTTTCCGCAATACTTGTCATCCACTCCTTCCTTGATTTCAATGGATTCAAAATACTCTTTTGGAGAATGGCCGTGAAAGAAAAAAAGGACATCATAACGGTATTTATCAGGCTCTTTGCCAAAACCTTTGGGGGCACCCGCTATTACTTCATTCAAATCATTTGCATCCAGCACCACTGCAGTGGCAGAATAATTGAAATCAGAAGATAGCTTTTGCTCTATCTGAGCGGTTAATGTTTTTACAGATTTTTTTCCGGCAGAAAAAATAATATTTCCGCTCTGAATATAACTCTGCACATTGGAGAAGCCCAGCGCTTCAAAACTTTTTTTCAGGGCTTCCATTTTGATGATGTTTTTACCGCCAACATTGATTCCGCGGAGAAGACAAATGAATGTAGGATGTAATCCTTTCGACATACAAATGCGATTTACGATATACGAATTACGATTTACGATATGGTATATACTTCATTAAGTTTCATTTGATGGGAATTCATTTGAATCGATGTCTTTCATTTTATTCCGAAATCTGACAATATGCTTAATTTTAAAAAAGCAAAAGATATACCCTATCCTCGTTGTATGAATTTAGAAGTTTTTCGCAACTTTTGTCTGAGCCTTCCGGGGGTTTACGAAAAAACTCCTTTTAACGAAACCACACTAGTCTTTTATGTGGGCAGTAAAATGTTTGCATTAACCGATATGGAAATTTTCAGTGCAGTGAACCTGAAAGCCGACCCTGAAATTGCAGTTCAGTTAAGAGAAGCATTTCCTTCCGTAAAACCCGGATACCACATGAATAAAAAACACTGGATTACCGTGGAAATGGACGGCTCCATACCTGACAAGCTGATATTGGAGTGGGTAAAACATTCTTATGATTTGGTGTTTGATAAGTTGACGAAACGGGAAAAGCAAGAAATCCAGTGAAATTACGAATTACAATTCGGGAATTTCCATACAGCCTATTAAAGGAGCTTTTTTATTTTGTACTTCTTTAATTTTTTCTTCCTCACCACTTACCAATCTTCATTCCTAATTTTTTCCCATCAGTCTTTCTTAAAAATATTCCCAATCCCTTTACCCAGTTTCTGAATGGTTTCAATACCCTTACTCAGCGGCTCTGTGGTGGTAAGGTCTTCATAGCTTTCGAGCTGATAGCCATTGGAATATTGTTGCGGGTAAATGACGATTTTACTGTTTTCGGGGAAATGCTTATCCAGTTTTGCAGGTAGGTTATCCAAAATATTCATATGTGAGGCCGAGCCTTTTCTGGCAGAAGCCAATACGATTAAATCGTCTTCATGCACATACCGGGAAAGAATCAGAAAATCTTCCCAGTCGTTGAACTCCTTAAAGTTTACCACTGAGGATAGCTTGGCAGTTTTTATCAGCTTTTGAACAGCTTTCTGGGTAGCGGAGTTACAGAAGATCAGCATGGAGATACTTAACTCCTGGGAAAGTTGCGAAAGCTTCATAAACCACAATTCGAATCCATTTTCGAATTCTCCCAAAGGTGGAATCGCCACCAAAATCCGTTTATGATAAACTGAAGGATTTTTAATATCACAGATAAATGTTGTTTTATCGGTATTGCTGAGAATAGTCTGTAGTTTTTCTCCCATCAGCTTGTCGAAGAATCCTGTATGCTGCGGCCAGCCGAGAATGATGATATCTGCCATCAGTTCACGGGAAACCCTTGTAATACCACTGGCAACGTTATGGTCTATAGTGGTCACCACATTCACTTTTGCTTCATAGGAAGAAGCAAGCTTTACAGATTCTTCCAGTTCTTTTCTTGCCCTGATTAGATTTAATTCTGCTTCATCATTATTGGATACTACCGTTAAAATAGAAATCGGATTGGGGGATTTTTTGTCTTTGATATAAACCGTAAACTCCAGCAATTTTTCAATATTATTGATGTTGGCAGTGGGCAGCAGTATTAACTCATTATGCATCCACGATGTATCCAGGTTTTCATCCACAGCATCCTGGGTTTCCACAATAATTTTCTTTGCGGCTTTTTCTGTAGCGAAAGAGGCCACAATACAGGTAATGAGAATAAGAATGATCGTTCCGTTCAAAATATTTTCATCCAGCACTCCTGCCCTGAAGCCCACCAGGATTACTGCCAGCGTAGCGGCTGCATGCGCATTACTTAACCCGAAAATGAGCTGCCTTTGGGCAACGGAATATCTAAATACTTTTTGGGTGATAAATGCAGCCAGCCATTTACCCATGATAGCGGAAGCAGAAAGCGTAAGAGCCACCAGAATGGCCATATGTCCGCTTAAAATCACTTTCACATCCACCAGCATTCCCACGCTAATGAGAAAGAAAGGAATAAAGAGGGAGTTGCCAATAAATTCAATCCGGTTCATTAAAGCAGAGGAATGCGGAATGAGCTTGTTCAATGCAAGCCCGGCCATAAATGCTCCTATGATGGGTTCCACCCCTGCAACTTCCGCAAGGAAGGCAGCAAAGAACACTACCGAAAGGACAAATATGTAGTGAGAGTGTTTTTCACTTTCAAGCTTTTGGAAAAACCATTTTGCTACCCGGGGCACAATGGCAAACATGATGATGGAAAAAATGGTAAGCGATACGGCCAGGGTTATCCAAAACTGATTGGTAAGGCTGCCCTGGTTTTTCCCGATTATCACTGCCAGGATAATCAACACTGCAGTATCGGTGAGAATAGTTCCGCCCACGGTAACGGCCACTGCCTGGTTTTTGGAAACTCCCAGCTTACTTACAATCGGATAGGTTACCAGCGTATGTGTGGCAAACATACTTGCAGTAAGGAAACTGGCATCGAAATCATACCCCAGCACATAACGGCAAACAGGATATCCGATAGATATAGGTATTAAAAAAGTAAACAACCCAAACAACAAGCTTTTATTCCTGTGGGTTTTAAATTCATTCAGGTCGAGTTCCAGGCCTGCAATAAACATTATATACAATAATCCGATAGTAGAAAACAGGTCAATGGCAGAGCTTTTTTCCAGAACACCAAGGCCGTAAGGGCCAATCAGTACACCTGACAATATCAATCCAATGATGGAAGGAATATTTATCTTCCTTAAAATAATGGGAGATAAAAGGATAATAAATAGGATAAGGGAAAAAATCAGGACGTAATTTTCCAGCGGTATCTTGAATTCTTCCAAAAGATGCTTAAAAAAATCTGTCATAATGCTCTGGATACTGTTTGCTTCTTAAATCTGTTTAACTATTGTTCTGATGCATGGATTAAAATCCTGACCTGGAATTTTTTTCCGAATAAGGCAGATACAGGGGTAATGCTGCGGATCCATACCATTTCAGATATTCTGCATCGAGGAATCCATCCCTTACTGCCGGATCATTTTGTACTAGTTTCCCGGCTTCCTCAATATCTTCAACATCCAGAATGAATATTCCACGATAACTGAGTTCATTTTGTTGTAATGGTCCGGCCACAATAAGTTTTCCATCCCTCACCATCTTATTTATATTCTCCATATGTCCTTCAAATGCCTTCCTGATGGCAGCAGTATTGGTATTTAGACCGGTTTTCAAAATAACCAGCACATAATACTTCATTCCGTAATCATCTGCACCCAGTTTTTTAGCCAGTACAGAATCATATTGTTTGCCGGTATCCTGGGCAAGGGAATACATGCATATGCATGAAAATATCGTCAGAATCAATAATTTTTTCATACCTGGGTGATTGTATGTAAAGGTAATAAACTCCCGCCGTAAGGAAAGGAATTCAGGCAAAAAGAGTGGTGAGTTTTTGCAATTTATTTAAACGAAGAAATAAGCCTTCCCGAATTAATTGGGGACGGCTGCGGATTTGGATTTAATAGCGGTGAGTGCCCATTTTTTGGCAATTGCCAGTTGTTCATCCATGGTGATATTTGTATTATCGAGAACCCTGGCATCAGGGGCTTTTCTCAGCGGACTTACTTCACGGTTAGAATCTATATAATCCCGCATCTCAAGATTGTTCTTTACTTCTTCCAAAGTAATGTTTGGATTCTTTTCATAGAGCTCTTTAAATCTTCTCTCCACTCTTACTGCAATATCCGCTGTCATGAAGATTTTCAACTCTGCACCGGGAAACACGACCGTACCGATATCCCTACCATCCATAACGATGCCCTTTTTCTTTCCCATTTCCTGTTGCTGCTTCACTGCAAACTCACGCACTTGAGGTATGGCTGCCACTTCGCTCACTTTCTCTGCCACTACCAGATCGCGTATTACGTATTCCACATTTTCTCCGTTAAGATAAGTTTCGGATTTATCGTTTAACGGATTTCTGATAAATTCTATGGAAATGTTTTTAAGGGCTTCTTTTGTAGCTTTTTGATTCGTCCAGTCGACATGGTTGCGCAGAAAATACAAAGTGACGGCTCTGTACATAGCGCCGGAATCGATGTAGATATAACCGAGTTCTTTGGCCAGTTGTTTGGCCAGGGTACTTTTACCACAGGAGGAATGTCCGTCTATAGTAATGATGATTTTATTTTCAGTACCTGAACTCATGGTACAAATTTGAGGAATATGGGGGAAATCTCCCAATTTATTCAAGGGTTTGGGAAGAATAAATTTCAATTAAAAAAATACCCGTCGAAGGCTCGACGGGTATCATTATCTTTAAAAACCGAATGCTTATACTTCAGCGGAAGTTTCAGGTGCAGGATTGGGATTTTTAAGCCTGAACTGAATTTTGGTTTTGTCTTCACTCAGTTCTCCAATCAGCACATCACCGGGTTTGATGCTCATGTTCAGGATTTCTTCAGCCAGAGGATCTTCCAGGTATTTCTGGATAGCCCTGTGCAATGGTCTTGCTCCGAATTGTGAGTCATAACCTTTCTCGGCAATAAACTTCTTCGCATCTTCGACAAGCTCGAGCGTGAATCCGAGGTTGTCGAGGCGTTTCATTACTCCTTTCATCAGGATGTCGATAATCTTGAAGATATCTTCCTGAGTGAGAGAGTTAAAGATGATTACATCATCAATCCTGTTTAGGAATTCAGGAGAGAATGTTTTCTTCAGTGCTTTTTCAATAACCGCTTTCTGGTTTTCTTCCTGATTTTGTGTCCGAGCACGGGTAGCAAATCCTACTCCGTCGCCAAAATCTTTCAGCTGCCTTACACCGATGTTGGAAGTCATGATGATTGTGGTGTTTTTGAAGTCCACTTTTCTTCCTAAACCATCGGTCAGCTGACCGTCGTCGAGCACCTGCAGCAGGATATTATAAATATCGGGGTGGGCTTTTTCGATTTCATCCAGCAATACTACCGAATAGGGTTTGCGTCTTACTTTTTCGGTAAGCTGTCCGCCTTCTTCATATCCCACATATCCCGGAGGAGCACCAATCAGCCTGCTGACAGTGAATTTCTCCATATATTCACTCATATCAATTCTGATAAGAGCGTCTTCGGAATCGAAGAGGTACCGCGCAAGCGCACGGGCCAGTTCAGTTTTACCCACACCTGTTGGCCCAAGGAAAATAAATGTTCCGATAGGCTTTTTAGGATCTTTCAATCCTACCCTGTTACGCTGAATGGCTTTTACAACTTTCTTAATGGCTTCATCCTGCCCTACTACCTGCTGACTGATTTCATCAGCCATTTTCCTCAGTTTTTCCGATTCAGCCTGAACCATTCTCTTAACAGGAATGCCTGTCATCATGCTCACGATTTCAGCAATATCTTCTTCGTTGATGGGATAACGTTTGTGTTTACTTTCTTCTTCCCACTGGTGCTTAGCTTTTTCCAGTTCTTCCTGCAACCTTTTCTCTGTATCTCTCAACGAAGCAGCTTCTTCGAATTTCTGGCTTTTCACCACTTTATTCTTTTCAAGCTTCACTTCTTCGATTTTCTTCTCGAGGTCGAGGATTTCCTTAGGTACATTAATATTTTTCAGGTGCACCCTTGCACCCACTTCATCCATTACGTCGATGGCCTTATCGGGAAGCAGCCTGTCGGTAATATACCTGTCACTAAGCTTTACACAGGCTTTAATGGCATCTTCGCTATATATCACATTGTGATAATCTTCGTATTGAGATTTGATATTCTGCAGAATCTGAATGGTTTCATCCATAGAAGGTGGTTCTACCATAACTTTCTGGAACCTTCTGTCTAATGCTCCGTCTTTTTCGATGTACATCCTGTACTCATCTAGGGTAGAGGCACCAATACATTGAAGTTCGCCTCTGGAGAGAGCAGGTTTGAAAATATTGGAGGCATCGAGGGAACCGCTTGCTCCGCCTGCACCTACGATGGTATGAATTTCATCGATAAACAAAATGACATCGCGGTTTTTCTCCAGTTCATTCATAATGGCCTTCATCCTTTCCTCAAACTGGCCTCTGTATTTGGTACCGGCCACCAGGGCGGCAAGGTCTAGCGAAATCACGCGTTTATCAAACAACACCCTTGAAACCTTACGCTGAACGATTCTCAATGCAAGGCCTTCCACAATGGCTGTTTTACCCACACCGGGTTCACCTATCAGAATAGGGTTATTCTTTTTCCTTCTGGAAAGAATTTGAGAAACTCTTTCAATTTCCTGTTCCCTTCCTACGATAGGATCCAGTTGTCCCATTTCGGCCAGGCGTGTAATATCACGACCGAAATTATCCAACACGGGAGTTTTACTTTTTGCAGAACCTGTAGCTCTTGCTTTGGATTGGGTGTATTTCTTTTCTTCATCGAAATCGTCTTCGTTTTCCTCAGCATAATCGCTGCGGATATCGTTGCTTTTTACCAATCCGAGTTCATTTCTGAACAGGTCGTAATCTATATCGAACTGATTCAATATCTGAGTAGCGATATTCTCTTTGTTTTTGAGAATGGAAAGCATCAGGTGTTCGGTCTCAACAGTAGGGCTTTTCAAAGCCTTGGCTTCAAGTACCGTTACCCTTATTACCTTCTCCGCCTGTTTGGTTAAAGGCAAGCTATTGATATTGGCAATGTTTTTACCGGTTTTATCCTTTACTGCAAGTTCTATTTCCTTCCTCAGTTCATATAAGTCTATGTTCAATCCCTTCAGAATCTTAATTGCAGTATTATCTCCCTCACGAATCAGGCCCAGGAGCAAATGCTCCGTACCGATAAAATCATTTCCCAGCCGCAACGCTTCCTCCCTGCTAAATGAAATGATCTCTTTAACCTGGGCTGAAAAATTATTATCCATTTTAAATTAATTAGGGTTATATACAATAATAACGAATATTTTTGATTTGTTTTCCAGCTATAAGTAAAACGAACTGTTAACAAATTTAAGTGTTTATGAAGGTCAAAATTGATACCAGAGAGAAATTCCATGTCATAACTATCCTGGAAAAAAATATATCTGCAAATATGTCAGAAAACCTGTTAAGAACTGTTAAACCTTTTCTGGATGCGCAGATTAAAAATGTTATTATTTCACTTGCAGAGGCCGAGACGATAGACGTGGAATTTGCCCGTGCATTGCTGAGCCTGCAGCAGGAATTTTATGAACATAACTGTTCTTTCGTGGTTTGTTGCCTTCCCAAAGCAGCGGAATTTCAGCTCGACCAGGAAGAAATTCTGGAACTTTTAAACCTAACTCCCACAGAATCAGAAGCCTGGGATATTGTTCAACTGGAAGAAATCGAAAGAGAATTACTGGATTAAGATGAAGAAAACTGCAGTCATCCTGGCGGGAGGAAGTGGCACAAGAATGGGGAAGAACCTTCCCAAACAGTTCCTGCTGCTTGACAATAAACCTATCCTGTTCCATACGCTGGAAACTTTTCTTGATGCGTATGATGACCTTGAAATTGTTCTGGTTCTGCCGGAAGATCATCTGGCTCACTGGAAAAACCAGCTACCGGCTTCATGGTTATCAAGAATAAAATTTACCACGGGAGGAGCCACCCGTTATGCATCGGTCCAAAACGGATTGAAGCTGGCGGGTGATGAAGGGGTAATATTCGTACACGACGGGGTGCGTTGCATGGTATCAAAAGAGCTGATTCACCGCTGCTATGAAGAAACCCTGAAATATGGTAGTGCCATTCCGGCCATCACACCGGTAGACAGTATGAGGATGATCACCCCCGATGGATCGAAAATAGTCAACCGAGACCATCTTCGCATTATTCAAACTCCGCAAACATTCCTTGCCGAAGTGCTGCTGAAAGCTTTTGAGCAGGAATATGAAGAGAGCTTTACCGATGAAGCCGGTGTGGTAGAAAAAATGGGGGAACAAGTGCGTCTGATAGAAGGCGAATGGACCAATCTAAAAATCACCCGGCCCATTGACCTTGAAATAGCCCTGGCAATATTAAAATGGAAGAGCAATCCTGAAGGATTATAAAATCCCTTTACTGATTTTACGGATACCAAATTTTTGAATATCCAGTGTAAAGGAAATCCGCTTTCCAAACCCTGTAGTTTCAGGAACGGTATTCAGGTTATTTTTTATTTCTGCACTCATCAGTATAGGTGCATAAATTTCCAGCACATCTTTCAGGATGCTTAATCTCAATCCCCCAACATACATAAACCTTGCTCCCCGGTAATCCTTATCCCAGGCTTCGGCATATGTACCTGCATCAAAGAATACGGATACAGGAAGCCATATCGGAAAGAGTTTTTCCGGTAAAGTAGTATTAAGGTTTATTGCCGCAACCCAGTTGCCTGACCTCCCCTGGAGACCCTGGAACATATCAGTCCTGATTTTCAGGTTACCGTCCCTTCCCATAATCTGGCGGGAGCCAAATCCATTTACTTCATTTCTTCCGAGGAAAACAGTTGAATAGGTATAATCTTCCCATCCCCTTACAGCAGTAAGTTTTGGCTGATATCGCAATGTGCTGAAGGAAGGGCTTGAACCTGTATGATGGAATTTGGAAGCAAAAATCCTGAAGCCCAAACCACCCCCGTGTCGATAGTTGAAGAAATAATTCATTTCGGCATCTGCCCTGAAAAAATCTTTTGCCTGATGCAGTTTAAGTTCAACAGACCACGGATATAACACTCTGTAATCGGCGTGAAAAAATTTCAGTTCATTCACATAGCGATGCGCAAACTTTCCTTCTGCACCATGCCAGGTAGAATCAGAATGGCGTATGACATAGCTGATGTCTTTCTCAAATATCTGGTAAGATTTAAACTGAATGTAGGACTCTTTTCTGCTTACCGGGGAACGGTTGAATTCAAGTTTTACAAAAGGCGTAAATTTCCTGAAAGAAGCAAACACCTCCGATCCCAGGCTGTCCACAGCATCATTCACAGCATAAGAAGCGACATGCATCCCTGCAGCCATTCTTCTGAACTTTCCATCAGCATAGCGGTTATAACCAAAGCTACCCAGATAATTGATTTTTTTACTTCCAAAACCGTATTGAGGGAGAAATGCAAACCGGAATTTTGGAAGGGGAAGGTTGTAATTACTCATCAGCAAACCGGCCATAAAACCATCATATTGATTAATGCCCGGAAGAACCATTAAATTGAGATAATTGTACTTCTCCGTCCCGGCCAATCTTCCAAAGAATACAGGTTTTATTGTCTTTTTACCGGGAGCCTCCAGCGGGCCTTTTTTACTTAATAACTCAAAATGTTCATTTATTTCATCGCCTCCGTATTTCACCATGATTTCCCTGAATTCCTCCGGGCCGGGATGTTTGAATTTCCAGGTGTCATAATATTCCCTCATGGCTTTATCGAAAGTGTCCCTGCCCATTTTCTTTTCCATCATTTCCATCCATAAGGCAACTTTGCTGTAGACCATCATGGAATAATTCACCATGGAATAATCTTCCGCAGGAAGGTTCATGGGTTGGTCGATATGCAGGGAAGCAAGGGTGTTTACAAAGAACTCATTTTCATTCTCAGGAAGCATTTTACTTTTTGCGCCTTCAGACAAACGCAGGTAAACATTGGGGCTTCCGTATTTTTCAACCATATAACGGTTATCATAATACGAATTCATTCCTTCATCCATCCAGGGATGTTGGCGTTCATTGGTGGCAAGAATTCCGTAAAACCAGTTATGGCCTAGTTCATGTTCAATAACATAGTCGAGCAACCTTTCATTACCGCTGCTTCCCAGCCTTGTGATGGTAGGATATTCCATTCCTCCCCCGCCATCATCATATCCGGCCACCACCGTTGCAATGGCATAAGGGTATTCCCCCAAAACTACCGAGCGAAACCATAATGCCGATTTGGCAAATTCCATTGCTTTATCCCAGGATGCGTGGGAATTGGGAAACCGGTAAACATACACATCTATAATTCTCCCAGAAGGAAGCTTCAAGGTATCGTTATGCACTATATACTCGTCGGAAGCAAACCATGCGAATGCATGGACACTGTCTTGCGAAAATTGCAATGTTTTATATCCGGAAAGACTTCCCTGATGTTCCGAAATTTCACCTTTTTCCTCAGCGATCAACCTTCCTGTTGCAGCCACTTTCATGGATTCAGGAACGGTTATATTCACTGTCCACTTTCCGAAAGGGGCATAATATTCGCCAAGATTTAAATAAGGCATAGGATGCCATCCTTCCTTATCATACATAGCAGGAACAGGGTACCAGTGGGTAATTGCATATTCAGGGCCCATTACTCCCATGCGTGAAAACAATTTGGGAAGTTTAACCCTGAAAGGTGTTGATATTCTTACAGAATTTCCCGGCAACAACGGCTCATTCAAATGCAGTTTGATAATATCTATATGCTGAGGATGATCGGAAACCTGAAGGGTACGTCCTTCTGACTCGAAATTCAGCCGGTGGATATATCCCCTTTCTTCATCCGATGAAAAATAAAAATCTGTTTCTCCGTGTAAAAGATACTGTTCGCTGAATGCAGTGCGATCGGTTTTAAAAGCATTGGGGAAAAGCTGCATCCAAATGAATTCAAGCGTATCAGGGGAGTTGTTATAATAATCAAATACCATGAAGGCATCCAGGGTTTTGGAAGCCGTATCAAGTTTAACATCAATCTGATAGTCTACCCTTTGCTGCCAGTAGCTCTGCTGAGCATGTACAGAATTTGCAAAACCAACAGCAAGCATAACCGAAAACAGTATTGTATACACCTGTGCTTTCATGATTTACCCGGTTTCCTTTTATTATTTCCCTTTTCCTCTAAGTAAAATTCTAAGGGTATGCAAAAGAATTTTGATATCCAACCCTATGGAGATATTTTCTACATACAGCAAATCGTATTTCATCCGTTCCAGCATTTCTTCAATGTTTTCGGCATATCCGAACTTCACCATTCCCCAGGAGGTTAGGCCGGGTTTTACTTTCAGTAAATAGCGAAACATGGGTTGCCTTTCCATTATTTGTTTTGCAAAAAATTCCCTTTCAGGCCTAGGTCCTACGATACTCATTTCCCCTTTGAGCACATTCCATAATTGCGGAAGTTCATCAATCCTCCATTTACGCATCACCCTGCCCCATGGGGTTATGCGCGGATCATTTTTGGATGACAACCTTGGGCCGTCAGATTCCGCATCCTGGTACATAGAACGGAATTTGATAATCATAAATTTCTTCCCTTTGTAACCCAGCCTTTCCTGAAAGAAGAGTACAGGACCGGGAGAAGAATATTTTACCCTAATGGCAGCATACATAAAAACAGGAGAAAGTATAATTAATCCTAACAAAGCAAGCGTAATATCCATGATTTGTTTCAGGTGCTGCTGCCATTCCGGAAGCAGTCCCGATTTAATTTCCACAAGGGTATCTCCCATCACATTGCTGGTGCGTATGGTTCCTGAAATCAGGTCAAGAGGATCGGGCGGTATTTTTATTTCTACATCAAAACCCGTAACAGTATTCAGGAAATCCTGCAGTTCTTTTCCCGATTGCCTGTCGGCAGCAATTACAATAAGCCTGATATTTTCTTTTTCTATAACATCATCAAGGTTTTCCGTTCCCCCCAGAAAAGGAATATCCAGATTATCCAGTTTTTTTCCTGATTTGCTCAGATAACCTTTAAAATGATATCCCGCATCGGCAAGCCCTTCTGCCGAATCATCATACACTCTACGGGCAAAATCGTCTTTTGCCAGCAGGAGCGTATTAAACTGAAGTTTACCTTTAACGATAGCATTTCTAACGCTTGAAAGTACGATCATTCTTCCTGTAGCCGTAAACAAGAAATGAGCAAGAAAGAATGTAAGAAATGCTTTGTAATAATAGGTATAATCGGTTTGAGGGTCGTTGATGACGATGGAAAAGAAAATTACCATACAGCCGATAAGGCTAAGCAGAAAAGTTTTCCCCAGTTCGTTTACCCTGGATTTTTTATGAATGTTGGAATAGCAACCTGTGATTTTATAGAACAGCATCCAGGAAAGAGGGAACAATGCAAGACCAATCCAGAATTTTGTATGCACAACAATCTTTCCGTCTGCAATAAGCACTTCATTCAGCAGGTATCTTCTTGCAAAAAACAACACCATCCACGACAGGATTGCTGCGAAATAGTCTGCCGCAGTATAGGCATATAAATAGCTTCTGGTATTTTCAGCAGTTTTGGTCAAATAACCGGAGTAGTATTTTTGATTTTTTGAAGAATCTGATGTGCAATTTCCATTGCCCTGTATCCGTCAACTTCATTCACCGGAGTTTCGGTATCCTTTACAATGGCATCCCTGAACTTTTCCAGCTCCATCTTGATGGCATTCACCTCTGGTACGGGAGGATTGGATACTGCAATTGTTTTTACTCCGGAAGGTGTATCAATATCGAAAGTAAAGCTATTGATATCGTATTTGGTATTCAGCCTTATGATTTCAGACTGTTTTTTCAGAAAATCGATTCCGATATAAGCATCTTTCTGGAATATGCGCATTTTACGCATTTTTTTCATGGATATTCTGCTGGAAGTCATATTGGCCACGCATCCGTTATTGAATTCAATACGCACGTTAGCAATATCGGGTGTTTCCGTCATTACAGCCACTCCTTTTGCAGAAATAGACTTCACGTCACTTTTTACCAGGCTCAGCACGATATCAATGTCATGAATCATCAGGTCGAGTATTACACTCACTTCCGTACCCCGCGGATTGAATTGCGCCAGGCGATGCACTTCAATAAACATGGGTTCGATATGATAATTTTTCACAGCCAGCAGAGCCGGATTAAACCTTTCCACATGTCCTACCTGAAATTTGAGATTGGATTCGCGGGTGAGCTTGAGAAGTTCTCTGGCTTGTTCCATATTATGCGCCAGAGGCTTTTCCACAAAAACGTGTTTGCCTTTTTTAAGGGCTTTTGTACAAAGATCGAAATGCGCTGTGGTAGGAGCTACTATATCTACTGCATCTACGGCATCCATTAGTGTATCGGCATCGAGGAACCTTGCCACCGGGTATTTTTCAGAAACTTCGGTAGCAGTTTTATTATCGGGGTCGTAAAATCCCACCAATTCTACTCCCTCTATCTCCAGCCAGTTGTTTAAGTGAAATTTTCCCAAATGGCCTGCCCCAAATAATCCGACTTTTAGCATAAGGTATAATTTGGGTCCAAAGATAAAGAAGCCTTTGAAGGACAGGAGATTTTTTAGGCAAAATCCTGAAATTCAGCTTGTTTAACCTAACAAAGCGGATTGTTTAAGGTAAGCATCCGAGGGATGATAGATAAACAGCAGGGTTCCGTCTTTAATCAGGTTGATAACAGGCTTGTGGAATTCTGCGGGAATAGCGGGGCAACCCAGGCTTCTTCCCAGATAGCCGAGCGATTGAATGGTTTTTTCACTTACATAATCGGCAGAATGCATCACAATAGCCCTTGCCATGGCGTTGGAGTTGATTCCGGGCTCCAGGCCAATCAGCCGTAAAGAATATCCGTGTTTACCGTTATAGGTGGAAGCTGTTTTATAAAATCCGAGGCTGCTCTGATATGAACTTACCTTATTGGAGAATTTTGTGGCCATCAGAGTACCTGAATTTTTCCCGTGCGCCACATAAGTTTGGAACACCACCTCTTTAGATTGAATATCAATTACATATAATCTTTTCCGGGTGGAAGGCTGGCTGAAATCGATAATGGTAAGCAGCCCTGTTTCCAATCCGCGGTCTTTAGCCTCAAGCTTTTTCAATCCTCTGAAAGCTAATTCGAAAGCCTTGAAATTCAATCCTCTTTCTTCCAGGCCGATTTCTTCATACAGGGAACCGATCAGCGCTTCAGTAAGATCTTCCGCACCAACTGCAGGTACAGGCAATACTGAAACCGATGCGGCTTCTGGTTTACTACTGTTTGTATTGAAGGAAGTAAAAGCTGTAGCTATAATGAAGCATCCCAGTGCTACAAATAATTTAACTGCCGGTTTATTCCTAAAACGCATTCCGCTGATATTGAATTTTATTGAGATAATGGATTTTGCTAAATTAAAATGCTCCCTTCCATAACAGGAATCGTGCCTGTTAAATTACTTCTCTCCTAACGTTAAAATCTTAGGAAAAATTTTGGTGAAAGTTATCATAAGGGCCGGGGATTCTTAAAAATAAGAGTTTTCCTAAAAATACCCGGGAAAAATTCAGCCGAAAATCCGAGATATATTTCATTTTTTAAAATATTTCATTGTAAATTACTATACATAAACCTTCTCCTATGCACTATGCAGCCATTTCCTCGCTGGAATCTTTATTCCACCAGCCTGCGATAAACAGGGAGTACAGGATTAAACCATTTTCCATGCCCATTCCGGATGATGACAATCTGTTGCATGCCGCACTGATTGCTCCACACAATCGTTCGGGTTATTATTTCAATACTGCGTATCCCAAGAAAAGAATTGTTTTGCATTACACAGCAGGCCAGTTGCGTTCCGATATTCAGGCACTTACTCAAAACAACTATCATGTTTCCGTAGCCTTTGTCATTGCCCGAGACGGGAGGATATATCAGCTGTTTTCCAGCAAATACTGGTCGGGACATATTGGAAAAGGAATTGGCAATACAGGCACCGGCAATAAGGAAGATAAAATGACTATCGGAATCGAACTTTCCAATTACGGCTGGCTGACCAGAAGAGGAGATAATCTGGAAACATGCTATTCCCGCTCTATTGCTTCCAACGGCAACGTAACAGGGCAGGATGTTTATTGTCATATTTCTGAAAAGCAAGCCTATACAGAATTGGAAGTTCCCTTCAGAGGCAAAAAATATTTTGCAAAATTTACCGATGAGCAATATAACAGTTTAATCATCCTGCTTCGCTACCTTACTGCCACATACGGCATTGCCAGGAAGTTTCCAGACGAATCGGTGCGTTACACAGCATTTAATGATGTGGTCAGCTTTAACGGAATAGTTTCGCATGTTAATTACCGTGAGTCGGGTAAATGGGATATAGGCCCTGCATTTGATTGGGACAGAGTAATATCCGGTGTGCAGGCCGATTCTTATACCGATTTATTTCCTCCGGGAGGCATGAGAGGAGGTGAACTTATAACAGAAGAGGAAGATTCCTTCTTTCCCGAACCTGCCCCTGCTGCTGAGGAAGACCAACCATACGAAGAAATTACCAGGAATCCTGAAGCCTATATCGGGGATGGAGACTGATTCAGGCCTGGCCCACCAAACTGGCTTTTAACATATCTTCTCCTTTCCATTGCGGATCGCAGTAAATACCGTATTTGGATAATACCTGGTACATTACTTTGAAATCATCATTCACCGAGTTGATCATCCATTGTTCGTGAGGAAGTTTTAAAGCTTCAGCATAATAGTCTTTGGCCGTATCCATTTGTCCCAGTCCGTAATAAGCATGTGCCGTATTAGCCAATATCCAGAACTTATTTTAGGCAAGGCTTTTATCCTGAGCTTTGGTAATATTTTCATCATTGGGCAACTGATTAAGAACAGGTTGGGCTGCTTTCTGCATGAGCATTTTAAATTCATTATTGCTGATTTCAATCACCTCCCTCCTTATTCTGTTTGCCCATACCAGGTCGGTAATTTTATCTGATTGCTTCGGATACAAATCGGTATCCACTCTCCGGGTGAGTAAAAGAGCCAGGTTAATCCCGTTGTATCGGTTGTGTAAGAGGAAATATCCTCTCTGAAAAAATTCAATGGCTTTTTCGAGATGTTTAACCCCTTCTCCATTATAAAATAATCTTCTGGAAATTCTTCCTGCTAAAACGACGGTTTCTGTATCGTTGGAATGTTTTAATCCAATAGAGTATAGTAAATCGAGGGCATATTGAAGTTCTTTATTATCCAGAGGGCTTGATTTATAAATGCACAATGCCAAACGCTGCACAATGTAGGGGTCATTACCCTCATCATTTTTTTTTATGCTTTTAAATATGGCATAAGCTTCTTCAAAATACTGCCTTGCTTCATGAAATTTATTGTTTTCCAGCGCTTCTTCCCCCGCTTCGGTAATGGTTGAAAGGCTGATGTTGAAATTACCCGGAGAAAGCACTGAAATATCCTCAGCAACCGCCTCCTTACCGGAATCTGAATAAAATGCAGGTGTTCCTGCCGGAGGAATATCAGAGGATTCTTCTTTAATCACAGGAGGCATGAGATTTCGCAAATATGTATACACCGGACTATCGGGGTCTTTGCTGTTCAATACATTGTCAATGGTTTCCGAAAGCAGTTGCCGGAACCTTTCCACTTCTTCATAATCAATGGCATGGCCAAGATGGGTATATTTCTGAATACTGATATGGTTAAGGTCAAAAGGATAAGGAAGCTTTTCTTCTGATATTACTATTGTAGTTCTCGGCCTCAGCGCATGCCTTATTCCCAGTTCGTATAACGCATTCGGATTGGCTGTAGAAAGGTCTGCAATAACAATATCCGCTTCAAGCAATTCGCGATACATCTGCAAATCAATGCTGCCGGAATGCTTGATTTCATCTGCCCTCACACAAAGCATTCCTTTATTTTCCACAACAGGCTTAATTAAAACTTTATAAGTCTTGTTAAGATCGAGTTGGCGTCCGGTGGCAAAATCGGTTTTAATACCGAACCCCATTACCACAAAGCATTTTTTCTGAGACATAACCGGAGATTTTCCTGAAAGAATAAAAGGGAGCGGATCCGGCGGGTAAACAGGGGTGAATTAAAGTTACGAACTTGTTTTCTATAAATCATACCACTTTCCGGTAAATCATTGTCGACGCGAATTTTGAATGAAATAATTACTGAACTTTAATTAAGGAATTCCTTCCCTTAGAAACTTTCTTTTTTCTTTTACTTCTTCCACCTTCAAAACTTACAATTATGGATGCCCAATTTTTTGTGGATCTCCACAGCCATCCGTCCAGCAAAGCGTTTGCAAGAAGTTTCGCACGCAGTCCTCAGGGTAAACAATCGCCGAATCCCAAATCTTTAACATCATTATGGAGGAAAGACTCACCATCTCTGTTTGACAAAATCAAAAACTATGTTGTTACACTGACCAATTTTATCCAGGCCGATGGGGAAAGCCTTTTAAGAGGAAGAGTAGCTGTAACCTGTCTGTCTCTGTATCCTCAGGAGAAAGGATTCTTTGCCAACAAACTGGGCACGGGGGCTTTGTCGGATGCGTTATCTGCACTGGCAACGGAATATGGGAAACAGAGAATTGACCATATACAAAAGATGAAAAGCTATTGGGAAGATCTGAAGATGGAAACTGCTTTCCTTTTACAGATGGAAAACAAACCAGTAAATGTAGCCGGGAAAAAGGCCAGTTATATAATAGCCAGAAGTTTTGATGATATCGCCGCACTGATGCGCACTGAAGAATTAGGTCAAACTGTACTAGCCTTCATTCCTACCATTGAAGGAAGCCATGTATTTGACCAGATGATGGACAGTAACACTCCGCCTTCAAAATATCCGAAAGGTGTTCCGGATGAATTTATGGATACGCTATTAAGCAGGGTGTATGAGCTGCGTACGGGGAGCAACGGGTTGATACCTCCTGCATTCCTTACGCTTGCCCATCATTTCTGGAACGGCCTGTGCGGGCATTCCAAAAGCCTGGGCAATATGGTAAAATGTGTGGTAGACCAGCAAAACGGAATGGAAGAGGGAATAACCATAGCAGGCAAGGAGGTTATCAGAGCATTATTAAGAGAAGAACATGACCAAAACATGCATTTGGTAAGGAAGGTTCCTATTGATATCAAGCACATGAACAGAAGAAGCAGGCTGGAATATTTTGAAATGCTGGATGATGAATTTAAAGAACAGGGAATACCCGTGCTTGCAAGCCATGCGGCAGTAACCGGACTTCCTGCCCCCGGATTGCCCCCAGTTACTCCTGCGGCTAAGGAAGGCCTTTTTATGAGCGACCCTATTAATATTTACGATGATGAGATTCTGAAGATTGAAGAAACCGGAGGGCTTATAGGATTACAGTTGGATGAAAGAAGGATTGGCTCACAGCAAGCGTTAAGGGAAGCAAGAGGCAATATCAGGAGAAGGGATATTTTATATTCATGGTCTAAACTGGTATGGAATCAAATACGACATATTGCAGAAGTGCTGGACATGCACGGCAGATACGCCTGGGGAATTCAGGCAATGGGAACAGATTTCGATGGTATTATCGATCCTATAAACGGGTACTGGACTGCAGAATCTATGGATGACCTGGATGATTATTTACTAAAACATGCCTATAACTACCTGAAAGAAACCAAATACAGCTGCCCGCTTACTATGGAGCAAAACCGGCTGATTTCACCGGAAGAAGTGGTAGAAAGGGTGATGACGAGTAATGCTTTGAATTTTCTTGCAAAATACTATACATGATAAAAGTGGATAAAGATTATTTCTACTTTTCCGTGCAGGGCGGAGGGCATTCCGTATTTTTGCCTCATGGCAATTGAATTTTGTTCGCTGAATTCGGGAAGTAACGGAAACTGCTATTATATAGGGAATAAGGAAGCCGCCATTCTGATTGACTTGGGAATTTCCTGCAGGGAAGTTGAGAAGAGAATGAAGAGCCTTGACATTCCGGTGGAGAAAGTGAAAGCCATATTTGTTTCGCACGAACATTCCGATCATATCAGAGGGATTCCTGTTTTTTGTAAAAAACATAATGTTCCCCTGTACATCACGCAGGCCACCCGGAAGCATGCGAAGATGTTTTTCAAGCACCCTTATATTTTTTCTTTTGAAGAAGATGTTCCTGTTACGATTGGAAACCTTACAGTAACGGCATTCAGGAAATTCCATGATGCAGCAGATCCTTACAGCTTCACCGTGGAATATAAAGGCATAAGGATTGGTGTGTTTACCGATATAGGCAGGTGTTGCGAAAAGCTGATTTCAAATTTCCGCAATTGCAATGCTGCATTTCTGGAAAGCAATTATGACGAAGAAATGCTTGCAAACGGTTCTTATCCTTATTATCTGAAATCAAGGATTACTGGAGGGCTGGGCCATCTGAGCAACAGGGAAGCCCTTGAGCTTTTCCTGAATCATCGTTCAGCTGAGTTGAAACACCTTATCTTATCACATTTGTCACAGGAAAACAATCGCCCCGAGCTGGTGGAGCATTTGTTCAAACAACATGCAAACGGCACTGAAGTGGTTGTGGCATCAAGATACGCACCTACATCTGTTTTCAGGATTGAAGTCCCGCAAACACAAGAAGCAGGGTTTCTGAACCAGGAATTCGAGAATATACTATAATAATACTGCCCTTATTATTGAGAAGGGCAGTCTGTTTTTGGAAGATTACATTTAAATCCGCAGCATTAATCTTTATAAAAATAAATTTCCATTTTTCCGCTTTCGGTTATTGCTCCCCGATACATTCCTTCGGTATTGAAAGGCATTGCCATATTACCATTTTTATCCAGGGCTATCAGACCTCCATTTCCACCGGCATCGCCTACCTTTTTTATTACAGCAGAAGCGGCATCGGAAAGCGGCATATTTTTATATTCCATTAATGCAGAAACATCATAAGCCACCACATTCCGGATATAAAATTCCCCCCAACCGGTACAGGATACCGCTACGGTATTATTATCGGCAAAAGTACCTGCTCCTATTATAGGCGCATCACCAATACGGCCGTATTTTTTATTGTTCATTCCTCCGGTAGAAGTTCCGGCAGCAAGGTTTCCGTTTTTATCCCTGGCCACACAACCCACAGTACCAAACTTCCGGTCTGGATCGGGGGTGATGACAGCGGTTTGGTTTTGCATTCGCAAAGAATCGTTTCTCAACGAACGTTGCAAACCTCTCCAACGTGGTTCTGTACGGAAATAGGAAGGAGGTACCGTATCTATGTTTTGAGCCATTGCAAACAATTCAGCACCTCTTCCCGCCAGCATAACATGTTCAGATTTTTCCATCACCGCTCTTGCTGCAGTAATGGGATTTTTAATTATGGTAACACCTGCCACAGACCCGGCCATCCGATTTTTACCATACATAATGGAAGCATCCAGTTCATTTCTGCCATCATTTGTAAACACAGCACCTTTTCCGGCGTTAAACAAAGAGTCGTCTTCCAGTATCCTCACGGCAGCTTCCACAGCATCAAGGGCATCCCCTCCATCCTGAATGATTTGGTATCCTGCCAGCAAAGCCGCTTCCAGTCCCGACCGATATTGCGCCTCCCTTTCAGGAGTCATGTTCTGGCGTGTAATGGTACCGGCTCCTCCGTGCACTACCAGCACATATTTTTCCCTTTGTTCTGATGCGCTGCCTTCAGCGTTGTTGCAGGAATAAGCAATGACAATAGAAAGCACAAACAATAAAGAGGTCCTGATGTTCATAAGCAGTGGTTTAAAAGTCTAAATTAAGTTATCTGAAGTAATACAGTACTGTAAAATTTTTATCTTTCCTAAATGAAAAAACTGCTTTGCCTTTCAGCTTTATTTTTAACATACCTTTCTTCCAAAGCACAACTGAATCATCCCAATGAGCATTTCACCCGGGTAAAAGGAGGAATAGTAAGAGGTGATTCTACCCTACCCCATGTTTATCTGGTGTTCACCGCAGATGCCGAAGCGGAAGGCATGTTGCATATTCTGAAAGTGTTGAAAGAAGAAAAGGTTAAAGCAGGATTTTTCTTCACCGGCAATTATTACAGGAATCCTGAGAACAAAGAGGCCACCAAAAAGCTCATTCGGCAGAAACATTACCTGGGCCCCCATTCCGACAACCATCTACTTTACTGTTCCTGGGAAAACCGTGATTCCACCCTGGTAAGTAAAGATAGCTTTCTTACCGATCTGAGGAAAAATGTATCTCTGATTCAGCAATATGGTGCAAAGCCGAAGACTAAAATATATATTCCTCCTTATGAATGGTGGAACGATACAATAGCTGCGTGGAGCAAAGAAGCGGGCTGGAGCATTATCAATTTCACTCCCGGGATACGCACCAATACCGATTACACCACCCCCGACATGGTAAATTACCGGAGCAGTGAATGGATTATTCAATCTTTAAAGGAATTGCATGCCCAATCTCCCAAAGCATTCAACGGAGCGATCATTCTGGTACATGCCGGCACCCATCCTGCAAGAACCGATAAATTTTATTACCGGTTGAAGGAGATGATACAATGGCTGAAAGGAGAAGGGTTTGTATTTAAAGAAGTGGTCAGGTGATGATGAAACGGTTATAAGTATGCGAAAAATTTTATTTAGACGGAGAAGGAAAATCACTTTTAAATAGTGGAAAATACCGCAGTAAATAAAGGAATTTCACATGGTGAAGATAAAAGGGCATAGGAAATTTGTATCGCTACCATACGAGAAGCGGAAGACAGGCGCCTAATTCTGCGAAGGTTGTTGGAAAATAAAAGAAATTCCAAGCAGGGAGGGATTTGCCTTCGTGCAAATTTTCAAGGAGCGTTGGTGGCGGGGGAGGGCCCGCCGGGGGAATTTCCCTTACTTAAAATGGTGTTTTCATCAGGAAAAAACGAGATTTTTCTTACCCCCTATCCGCTCATTACTCTTTATTTCTCCGATTTCAATTCCTTTATAATTCCACTGTTCTGAATGAATTTTCGTTAAAGCCATTCATTCCATCATAAATATTCATCTATTATTCCCCACCCGCTTCCCGGTTATTCCATCTTATTTAAACCGGAAAAATCTCCTTCATCATTATTACTTTTCCCATGGAAGGATTTTTTGATATTAAGAAATTTGCTTTGCTACCATCAGGAAAGCAGAAGATAACCCGGGGATACTTCTGAAAGGATGAGTGGAAATGAAAAGATTTCCATGCAGGGAAGGATTTGCCTACGTGTAAATTTTCAAGGAGCGTTGGTGGCGGGGGAGGGCCCGCCGGGGGAATTTCCCCTAACGGATGATGTTTTTTCACCATCCCTAATCAGTGTTTTTCTGCCTTTCGAAACTGTAATCCCTACCCCTTACCCCTTACCCTTTACACCTGACACCTTACACCTGACACCTCTAACCCCCCCCCAATATCCAATTCCTCCCTACCCTTCCATTCTTTACCTCATTCAACAAAAAAGGCTGCCTATAAAGGCAGCCCATTTCTATGAACTCTTAACGCTAAAACCTGTATTGAATCATTCCCGAAAAACTCCTCGGAGCAATCCTGTCAATAAAAGTGGTTCTGTAAGCATCATAACCTACAGCATCCAGCACGTTGTTAACAAACAACCTTACAGACCAGTGATCATTGATATCATAACCTGCCTGTGCATTCACAATAGTGTATGCTTTGTTTTTCCAAGGTTCTTTGCTGGTATCCAGGCCGTGAGTGGTATACCCTTCCTGAGTCCAGTCGTTATACGGACGTTCACCTATATGATATAATCCAGCTCCGATATTCAAACCTTTTAATGTACCTGTAGTAAAAGTGTAATTTGCCCAGGCATTATAGGTATGTTTAGGGGTGTTGTTCGGTGCGGAACCTTCCACATATACGCTGGTTTTAATAAACTGCGCATCAATGAATGAATAACCGGTAATTATCTCGAAATTATTAGTTACTCTTCCTGCAATTTCCACCTCCACACCCTGGCGCCTGTCATTTCCTCCGGCACGATATACATTTCTTCCCTCTACCTGAATAGGCTGGTTATTGATATCATACAATTGTTCAATCAGATTTCTCTGCTCAATTTTGTATAACGTAAGGTTGAATCTCAGCCTGTTGTTCAGCCAGTCTGATTTCACCCCTGCTTCCAGTTGATTCACATAGCTGTTACCGAAAGTATTGCCCTGTTCATCTACCTGATTAACATTTTCCGGTTTGGTGCTATTGGTATAGGAAGCAAATACGTTCAAGCCTTTCTTCACGGTAAACATAATCCCTGCAAGAGGGTTGAAGAAAGATGTCCTGTTGAAGGCGGAATTCAGGGGAGAACTGCTCTGATTGGTGCTAAACCTGATGGCACCGTAAATTTTTAACCTTTCACTGAGTTCCACCACATCCTGAACGGTAGCACCCATATTCGTGGTTTTTGATATGTTCTCTCCTGTTTTGGAAAAAGAAGCTGTTCCGTAAGGCAGTGCATTGCTCACAGTAGAAGGATCGAAAATATCAATCACCCCCGGAATGGCAATGGTATTGTAAGTATATTCCGTCAGGTTGGTAAACTTATAATCCATCCCTGCCATAAAAGTATGTTTTATGGCTCCGGTGAAAATATCTTTTCCAACAAAATCCACCTGCACAACGGTATTCTTGTCCAGTCTTGGAGAATTTTTTCCGATGGTGCGGGTAAACAAATGCACTCTGGTGTCGTTTACCCCGTCTGCACTTGGCAGGGCATTCAGCGTGGTTCTGATGGCATCGTTGTCGAATACCGATCTGTACAAAGCTGCACGGATATAGGTATTCTTTTTTTCATTCATATAACGCTGATACCTGACCGCATATGTGGAATGTGTTACGGAAGAAATATCGGTTTTAAATCCGAGGTACCTGTTCGTGGGAAGGTCATAAATTTCATTGGTGCGGTTGGTAACGTATTTGGGATTTCTGTTAGAAACCGGCTGTGCAGGATCAAAATCAGGATTCAGCATAACCGAAGTATTTACCGTACCGGCGTCCATATTTTCATTCACATTATAAAAATCCATTTCCAGGTAAATGGAAGTAAGTTCATCAGGGCGGAAAGCCAGTGAGGGGTTCAGATAGAAAGATTCTTTCTGCATTCCTTTACGGTATTTTCCTCCGTACTGATAAGACCCGTCGATTCTGAAGGCTACTTTTCCTTCTTTATCCAGCACCTGCTGAACATCGAAAGTTGGCCTGAATAATTCAAAACTCCCTGCACGCAGGGATACAGTTCCTGCATTGATAAACTTTGGAGTTTTGGTAACGATATTTACCAGTCCACCCGGAGCGCCAAGGTCGGTTGCCTGTCCGCTTGCCTGTCCAAGTCCCTGGGTTACTGCAGCGCTTCCCTTCATCACCTGAATATTTTCCACTCCCTGCATATCGGTAGGAAAGCCCGAGCCGCGAAAATCGGTCATCACTCTCACACCATTTTTTAAAGTAGGAATTCCCCTGAAACCTCTGGAGGAAATACTTTCTTTTACTCCGCCATAAGTAGCATAAGTATATACTCCGGGGATATTCCTCACCCCTTCAATAACGGTAAGCGCTCCCTGTTTTTCTATCAACCTGTCTGAAATAACAGAAATGCTCTGGATTTGGTCACTTGGCCTTAAAGGCATGCGGGTAATGGCATCCAGTTTCTCAGGCTGGCGGTTTCTCTGCCCGAAAACCTCTACCTCATCCAAATCGTTGTGCAGTTCGCTTAAAATAAAATTCCGCTCCAGTACCTGCCCCTCTTCCAGCTTAACCTTTTCGGTTTGTGAATCATATCCTACAGAAGTTACGGTAATCAAATAAACACCGGAACCCAGTGGAATGCGGTAATTCCCGTTTTCATCGGCTTGATAACCTATTCCTGAATGCTGAATACTAATGGTGGCAGATGGAACGGCTTCACCTTTCAGATTCAGGATTTTCCCTTTTATAACAGCGGGATATTGCCCGATGGCCATTTGAACCAATAGCAGTGAGAATGTAAACAATGCTCCTTTTATAACTTTCATACCTGTCTTCTCAATTTTTTTGCAAAGCAAGCCCTAAAAGCACTTTTTTCATACCGCTAATGGTAAATCCGTTTTCGTAAAAGGGAAAAATTGCCGGGAGGGTTTCCTGAATCCGAAAACAATCCGGAATACTGGATAAGCATGTGGAAGAATCATGAAAACTTTCGCCAAAATATGATGACAATTTCCCTTTTTCCCGATAGAAGAGAGATCGAACCCCTTGTCGTATCATTCAACAGGATAGTTTCGGGGTAACAAAGGTTAGATGTGAACGCAGGTTTCTACCTGCGTTTTTTTCAAATATGTTTGCTGAGAATCGGATTGTTTAAAGTTGAAGAAAAAATTATTTGTTTTAAAGCTAACCAGCCATTTGTTCATCATATAAAGTTTTTACAGTCAGCCTCTCATGGTAACGGACCGGCATTCCTGTCGGTTCTTTTTTAATATGCCCGGTGAATTGCTTTCATATCTTTGAATAACACAACGAGCCATTCTTGGGGCAGGGAACGGGACGAATTTAATTTTTTTTGGAGGGAAAACAAAGGGAGGAATTAGTTAATGGCATATGGTAAGGAATAGATAATAAAAAAAGAACTAAAAACCGGTGAAAGTAATTTAAGCTTCAGACCAATTTTTAATTCTTTATTATTCCTTAATGCACGAAGTGATGGTGGAGGTGACGGGAATCGAACCCGTGTCCAAACATATTCCCCAAAAGCTTTCTACATGCTTATTTCCTTATTGCTTGTCGGGATGAGACAGGAAAGGAACAAACCAATCTCATCCTTAGCTGGATAGTCTTAAGTGCAACGCACAGCCTTGTTGCACCGCATTTCTGTTTGTTTCGAGTCGGCGACGACTGAGGTACAGAAACTAACCTCTTGTCGCGGCCCAAATGACTGGCTAATCACTGATTAGGCAGCCATGGCATATTGATTGTTGCCATTTATAGTTTGAATATTCAGATTAACGAGCTAATTATCCAACGCTCGGCATGCTTACACTTTCAAAGACCTATGCTGTCAAAACCTGGCACCCCCGATTTTTTTGCAGTTTACAAATATACGAAATCCGGAGGCCTTATGTATTTTTCCTTTGTTAAAAATGCTATTTAAAAATTCGCATGAAATCTAACCCTATGGCATAAGCCATTAAGCCCAGCAATATTACCATACCCACCATCTGTGCATATTCCAGAAACTTGTCTCCGGGCTTTCTTCCAGTAATCATTTCATATAAGGTGAAGATTACATGTCCCCCGTCTAAAGCCGGAATGGGCAGTATGTTCATAAAGGCCAGAATGATGCTTAACAGTGCAGTCATATTCCAGAACCTCTCCCAATCCCATTCGGCTCCAAACATATTCCCTATACTGATAAAACTTCCCAGCGATTCTTTTGCTTCCACTTCTTCGGAAGTAAACAGCAGCTTGAAGTTCTGCACATTCATGGTTAAGGTTTCCCATCCTTTTCTGATGCCGTTGGGGAATGCCTCAAAGAATCCGGATTTTCTGGAATAGGCGCCGCTTAGTTTGTCAACATTTACATAAAAACCAATTGAACCCATGGAATCGGTAAGGGCTTTTACTTCCACTGTATCCTTTCCTCTTAATACATTCAGCACAACTTCCTGGTTGGGATAACCGAATTTGGCTTTCATGTATTCATCATAAAAATTTGTCTGCTCCCCATTGATGGCAAGAATGCGGTCACCGGCCATCAGCCTGTCCTGAGTGAATTGGGCGATTTCATCGAAAACGGTATCCACCACCGCATAGGTACGCGGAGTTACAAATTGTGTTTTGGATTTTATCAGGCTTCTCACAGTTCCTGCCGGTACGGGTAAAGATATTTCTTCACCGTTGCGCCTTACCTGAATGGTTTTAACTTCGTTTAATATCAGATCGCGGTTGATGTTGTAAAAATCTTTTACGGGTTTGCCATCCATGGAAAGAATGACATCTCCATTCTGCAAACCTGCCTGCTCGCTGATAGGGTTCACCGCAATACCATGCTGAAGCCCGTCCATAGGCAATGTCCTTTCTCCCCATACAAACAAAATCATTGCAAACAAGAGGAAGCCTAACAACAGGTTTACGATAACCCCTCCACACATAATAATCAGCCTTTGCCATGCGGGCTTGCTCCTGAATTCCCAGGGTTGCGGCGGTTGCTTGAGCTGTTCTTTGTCCATGCTCTCATCAATCATCCCGGCAATTTTCACATAACCTCCCAGCGGAAGCCATCCAATGCCGTATTCTGTTTCTCCGATTTTCTTTTTGAATAAGGAAAACCATGGATCAAAAAACAGGTAAAATTTTTCTACCCTGCATTTAAACCATTTAGCAGGAAGGAAGTGCCCGAGTTCATGCAGCACCACCAGTATGGAAAGGCTTAAGATTAACTGTCCGGCTTTAATTCCTACGGTTGCCCAATCTATCGCAAGTAATGTCATCGACTGTCCCATTCAGGTATTAGGTGAAAAATAAAAGTTTCAAATATCGATTAAAAATCGTTGAAATATTTATAAAATATGCATTCCTTATATGCAAGCGGCAGATTTCCGATTATAAATTAATCAATGAAGCCGCATATTCCCTTGCTTCTGCATCACTGTCGAAATAATCTTCCAGTTCGGGATTGGCGATAAACTTCACTTCATTCATGGTTTTTTCTATGATATCTGTCATATCCAAAAATCCGACTCTGTTTCTCAAAAATGCATAAACGGCTATTTCATTGGCTGCATTCAGAATACACGGCATATTTCCTCCCTGCTTCAAAGCTTCCTGTGCAAGGTAAAGGTTCCTGAAGGTTTTGATATCAGGTTCTTCAAACGTCAGTGTATCGGGCTTCAAAAAGTTATATCTGGGGAAATCGCTGGGTATCCTTTGCGGAAATGCCATGGCATATTGAATAGGCAGTTTCATATCGGGTAAACCCATTTGCGCTTTGATGCTTCCATCCTGAAACTGGACCATGCTGTGAATGATACTTTGAGGGTGAATGATTACTTCCACCTGGGACGGTTCTAGATTAAACAACCATTTGGCCTCAATCATTTCCAGTCCTTTATTCATCAGCGTAGCAGAATCGATGGAAATTTTCGGCCCCATACTCCAGTTGGGATGTTGCAAAGCATGGTCTCTTTTTACATTCACCAGGAAATTAGGTTTCCTTCCGAGAAAAGGCCCGCCGGATGCGGTAAGAATCACTTTTTCCACGGGGTTGCGGATTTCTCCTACCAGGCACTGAAAAATGGCCGAATGTTCAGAATCCACAGGAATGATCGGAGCACGGCATTCCACAGCTTTCTTCATTACAATATCTCCTGCTACCACTAGTGTTTCTTTATTAGCCAGCCCTATTGATTTTCCTTCTTCAACAGCTCTTAAGGTAGGCTTTAGTCCTGCAAAACCCACAATGGCCGCAATCATCATATCATAACAATCAAGCCCTGCAGTATCTTCCAAAGCCTGCTCGCCGGCAAATACTTTAATATGGTGTGCACTCAAAGCTTCTTTCACCTTCTGGTATTTTTGCTCGGCACCAATAACTACAATATTGGGCTTATACTTTATGGCCTGTTCAATCAACAACTCATCGTTCTGATGGGCGGTTAATACCTCCACACTGAACAAATCGGGGTTGGCATCTATTACTTCCAATGCCTGCCTCCCGATAGAGCCGGTAGATCCAAATATGGCAATTCGTTTTTTGTTTATTTCTTCCATGTCAGATTGGTTCACGCAATGTATGCTTTCAGCAAATCGGCTATTTTTCTGTCATTACTCAAACGGGGTACCTTATTCTGCCCACCCAGTTTGCCCTGAGATTTCATCATATCGATAAAACCATTTTTTCTAACAGGAGTTATTTTTAAAGGTGTCAGAATATTTCCCTGTATAAGATCTCTGTAATAAATATTCTTTTCCTGAAGGTTTTGATCCACTTTTAAGGCAAATTTTTCAAGATCGGAAGGAGTTTCTTCAAATTCTATAAACCATTCGTGATAAGATTTTCCTTTTTCTTCAGGATTAATATAAGGAGCTACTGTAAACTCGATGATTTTCACACCCGCTTCTTCCGCAGCTTTGATAAGGCTGTAATCTACCTCTTCTCCAATGACGTGTTCGCCAAAGGCAGAAATGAAATGTTTAATCCTTCCGGTTACCACCACACGATACGGGGAGGTGGAAACGAACTTCACAGTATCTCCTATATTATATGACCACAAACCTGCATTGGTGGTAAGTATCACAGCATAGTTCTCCCCGGTTTTTACTTCGGAAAGTTTCAGCCTGGTGGGGTTATCATTAAATATTTCGTTGGAAGGAATGAATTCAAAGAATATTCCGCTGTTGGTATTTAATAATAAGCCTTCGGCTTCCTGGCTATCCTGAAATGCCATAAATCCTTCCGATGCGGGGAATGTTTCAATGGTATCTACTTTTCTTCCGATGCTGTCGAAGAGTTTGGCTTTATAAGGTTCGAAGTTTACTCCTCCGTGTACCATAACCGAAAAATTCGGGAATAAATCTCCAACCTTTTTACCGGTAACTTCCAGCAGCTTGTCAAAATACATTTGCATCCAAGGTGGAATACCGCTGATAAGGGTCATGTCTTTCGAGCGGGTTTCTTCCACAATTCTTTCCAGCTTATTTTCCCAATCTTCAATACAGTTGGTTTCGTAAGAGGGGAGCTGGTTGGTTCGCAGGTAAGCCGGAATATGGTGGTTTACAATTCCGCTCAGCCTGCCGGTAGGAATCCCTCCTATTCTTTCCAGCACGGGGGAGCCTGAAAGAAATATCATTTTTCCGTCGGTAAAACGATGGTTGCCGGTTTCTGCTATATAACAAAGCAGGGCATGCTTGGCCCCGTTAATATGGTTGGAAATGGAATCTCGTGTAATGGGAATGTATTTGGTACCGCTGGTGGTGCCGGAAGTTTTGGCGAAATATATCGGCCTGCCCTTCCATAATATATTATGTTTACCTTCTTTGATTTTCTCAATCCATGGTTTGAAGGCTTCGTATTCCCGCACTTTCACCGCCTGAGTAAACTCTTCATGGGAATTCACATCTTTCAGGTGATGATACTTGCCGAAATCGGTTTCTTTTCCCACCTTTAACAGCTCTTTGAAGATCTTTTCCTGGTCTTCAACCGCCGTTTCCATTGATTTCTTAATGCCTTTGTATACCAAACCCGCATAGGGTTTGGCCAGCATAGATTTAAATTTCATAATCTAATTCCTTACAAACCAATAATTTATTCACAATCAACCCATTTGGGGCAGAGGGGGTCAAATTAAACCCAAATTTCCGTTTTTTGTGCTTAAAACCCGAATATTGCATAATTTTGGCTTTCCGAAAAAATACTTGAAAAAAACTGCAGGGAATCATTTTAAATAATTACCTTTGCACTCCTAATTTCAGAAAATATGTTCGCAGTAGTAAAAATTGCAGGTCAGCAATTCAAAGTTGAAAAAGACCAGACTTTATATGTACCCCATCTTGGAGGTAATGCGGGAGATTCAGTGGAATTTTCAGAAGTGCTTTTGCTCCAAAATGGCGGAGACGTTAAGGCAGGATCTGACGTTAAAGCAACTGTAAAAGCTGAAATTGTAGATCATATTCTGGGTGACAAGGTAATCGCCTTCAAAATGAAAAGAAGGAAAGGCTTCAGAAAGAAGAAAGGTCACCGCACCCATTATACTAAAATCCGCATCAGCGAAATCGCTTAATGCATCCAGTTAAGTTTAAAACCGTTATAACAAGATATTGATATGGCACATAAAAAGGGTGAAGGTTCCGTAAAAAACGGACGCGACTCACAAAGCAAAAGATTAGGTGTAAAAATTTACGGTGGTCAACCCGCTGTTGCCGGTAACATCATCGTGCGCCAAAGAGGTACTGTATATCATCCAGGTAAAAACGTGGGTATTGGTAAAGATTTTACTTTATTCGCCCTTACTGATGGCGTTGTAGAGTTCAAAAAATCTAAAGGAGATAAAACAACTGTTCACGTTGCTCCCTTTGCCGGATAATTTTACGGAAAAAATATTGTGAAAAAAGTTTTTGATGGTAAAAAAAATGTTTATATTTTTACCATGAAAAACTTTGTTTTTTTTACTAACCATTAAAATTCACAATCATGGCAACAAAGAAAAAAGCTGCCAAGAAAGCTGCTCCTAAAAAAGTAGCTAAGAAAGCAGCACCTAAAAAAGCAGTTAAGAAAGCTGCAAAAAAAGCAGCTCCTAAAAAGGCAGCTAAAAAAACCGCTAAGAAAACTGCAAAAAAAGCAGCAGCTCCAAAAAAAGCGGCTAAAAAAACTGCTAAGAAAACTGCTAAGAAAACTGCAAAAAAAGCAGCTCCTAAAAAGGCAGCTAAAAAAACCGCTAAGAAAGCAGCTACTAAAAAATAAGACTGAATTCAAAAGCTTTTCAAAACCCCGGAACGCTCCGGGGTTTTTTCTTTCCTTCCCATCCGGTTAATGGATTTGCCTATTGAATTGAACATTAACTTTGGCCAATGGACAATTACGATATCGCCAAACAGTTTTCCCTCTTATCCAAACTCATGGAGGTGCACGGGGAAAATGCTTTCAAAGCCAAATCTTATAGCATTGCTGCCTACAATATTGAAAGAATCCCTCAGGATATATCATCACTCAGCAGGGAAGAATTGTTTGCACAAAAAGGTATCGGCGCTTCAATAGGCAAAGGAATTCTCGAAATCCTGGAAACCGGACATCTTAAAGCGCTTCAGGAATACATGGAAAAAACTCCTCCCGGCATACTTGAAATCATGCAGATTAAAGGGTTGGGGCCAAAGAAAGTGCACGTCATCTGGAAGGAAATGGAAATTGAATCTCCGGGGGAATTACTTCACGCCTGTACCGAAAACCGTTTAGCCAGGTACAAAGGATTCGGAGAAAAGACACAGAAGAACATAGAAGAAGCTATTCTCTTCCTGATGAAGAATAAGGGAAGAATGCTTTATGCTGAAGCTGAACCGGCTTTTGAAAAGATGCAGAAAACACTTGCAGAACTCTTTCCGGTAGAACGTTTCAGCATCACCGGCAAATTTCGCAGGCAAATGCCTGTGATAGATACGCTCGACTGGGTAATCACCGTATCTCCTGAAATACTGGAAGAAAAGCTAAGTACGCTTGGCTTTGAAGTGCATGAAAAAGGTGCCGGCTTCTTATACCTCAAACAAGAAAACAGCCCCATGCACAGGTTCTATTCGGTATTGCCTGAAAACTTTTTTGAAAAGTTGTTTCAATCATCCGCCTCTGCTGAATTCCTGGAAAAGTGGAATGCCGAAAAACTTCCTTACACTCCTAATCCTGTTTCCGAAGAAGAAATATTTGAAAAAGCAGGTATACCTTTTATCATTGCTCCTTTAAGAGAATCTTTCAACAAGAATAAGCCATATCCTGATGCTTCTTCCCTTATTCAAACATCCGATATTAAAGGCATTATCCACTCGCACAGTACCTGGAGCGACGGCAGCCACAGTATTGAAAAGATGGCCAGAGCTGCCATGGAAAAAGGTTATGAATACCTGGTCATCAGCGACCACAGCAAATCGGCTTTTTATGCCAACGGCCTGAAAGAAGACCGTATAGCCGAACAACACCGCGAAATAGACGATCTGAATAAAAAACTTGCTCCTTTTAAAATATTTAAAAGCATTGAATCGGATATTCTTTACGACGGTTCACTCGACTATTCCGATGAAGTGCTGGCTTCCTTCGACCTGGTAATTGCTTCGGTACATTCTATTTTAAAAATGAATGAAGAAAAAGCAATGTCGAGGTTGATGGCCGCTATTGAAAATCCTTATACTACCATACTCGGACACATGACGGGCAGACTGCTGTTAAGCCGTCCGGGATATCCTGTTAATCACCATGCCATTATTGATGCCTGTGTGAAAAACAATGTGGTGATTGAGCTGAATGCCAATCCGCGCAGGCTGGATATCGATTGGCAATACCTGGAATATGCCCTTGAAAAGGGTGCCATGATATCCATCAATCCAGATGCCCACGAAGTAGATGAATTCGATTATGTGAAATACGGCGTTTTGGCAGCACAAAAAGGAGGATTAACTCCTCCCCGCAACCTTAGCAGCATGGGCTTGAAGGAATTTGAAGCATTTATACATCGTTAAGGGGAGATTCTCACATAAGGAAGGCGTACATAAAAGGTTGTCCCGACATTTTCTTCGGTTTCAAACCAGATATCTCCATTGGCTTGCTGGGCAATGCTTTTACTCATGGCTAAACCAAGCCCTGTACCTGAAGATTTGGTAGTGAAGTTGGGAGTAAAGATTTTTTCCTGCATGGCTTCGGGAATTCCGGTTCCGTTATCGGTAATGGAAATGATTACCTGATCACCGTCAAGCCTTTCCTTAATCAGAATCTTCATGTTTTCTCTTCCTTCAGATGCATCAATGCCATTTTGAATCAGGTTGGTAAACATCCTGTTGAGTT
>Ga0207868_1000040_pt1 | contig 170761 bp, 161 predicted proteins | sample Passage237B_FD_187370 | JGI IMG/M metagenome (GOLD analysis project Ga0207868, IMG submission 187370) | Cellulose adapted compost microbial communities from Newby Island Compost Facility, Milpitas, CA, USA - Passage2 37B (SPAdes) (version 3) ...
TGGCGAGGGGAACGTCGGGGCGACCTTCCCGCCGGCGAGCCACGCCGTGAGCCGGTCCACCTCGGCGTCGATCCCGGCGCGCGCCCACGCCGGGACGTCCTCGAGCAGCGCGACCTCGACCGTGCCGGTGCTGGCCGCCCACGCGCCGACGACGCGACCGTCGACCCAGACCGTCGGCCCGGCGTTCCCGACCGAGTCCACCACCTCGGGGCGTGCGGGCCGAGGTACCAGCCGCGCTCGGCCCAGCCCATCGTCGTCGGGTCGAGCGCGGGCAGGAGCGCGACCCACGGCTCCGGCGGCTCGACGGGGTCGAGGTCGTCGGGCAGCAGCCAGCCGACCGCCTCGCCCTCGAGCCCCACGGGCACGGCCCCGAGCTCGGCGAGCGACCGGCGCACCGCCGTCAGCGTCGAGCCGAGCCACCACTGCAGGTCCCGCTCGGTCCCTGGCCCGAACGCCCGCAGCCACCGCCCGACGACCTCGGTGTGCGCGGCGTGCTCGTCGGGCAGCAGCAGGTCCCCGCCCAGCCACTGCCGCGTGAGCGCCCAGGTGGGCCGGGACGCGGTCCACCGGCCGCGGTTCTCGCCGCGCACGACGAGCCCGCCGGCGGACAGGATCGTCAGCACGCGCGGGGCGAGCGCCATCTCCTGCCCCCACTTCGTGCCCGGCGCCGAGGCGAACGTCCGCGCGAGCTCGGGGACCTCGTCGCGCAGCTCGGCGGCGGTGCGGCACCGGCCGTCCGCGAGCACCTCGAGCGTCGCGACCTCGGCCCGCGCGAGCGTCCCCTCCGGGTCGGGGAAGCGACCGTCGACGCCGAGCTCCTTGACGAGGCGGCGCCGCTCGACGCCTGCCACCCGGGCACCGGGTGAGGCGACGAGCGCGGGCAGCAGGTCGGTGCCCGCGACCCACAGCGTGCGGCGCATCGCGAGCTGTCGCACGGCGGTGCGGCGGCCGAACAGCAGGTCGTCGAGGTCGCTCGTCGTGAACCCGGCGACTCGCGCCCACGCGGCCATGTACGGCCCGGACGCGTCGGTCCCGTGCAGCGCGACGAGCGCGTCGAGCGCCGCGGGGACGTCGGCCAGCGGGGCGGCGAGGCCGTGGCGCCGGGCGAGCCGCGCGCGGCGCTGCGCGCCGTCGACGACGCCGGCGAGGGGCGGGCTCACGCGTGCCATCCCCCGATCATGCCGACGCGCACCCACACCCGCCCCCGTCCGGTCCGTCGCGGTCCCGCCCGCCCGTCCGGTTCGTCACACCGTGACCGTTCGTCCCGACCCCGCGGCGCCCCGAACGATCAGATCCGAACAGGACGGGTTCACCCGCTCGTGGCGAACGCCGCGTCAGGGACGCGCACTCGTGTGCGTTCATGTTCGGACATGATCTACCCTGTGGTGGCGGCGTCCTCGTCCCGGGCTAGGCTCGAACGCATGACGTGGTTGGTGACGGGCGGGGCGGGATACATCGGCGCACACGTGGTGCGGGCTTTCACCAAGGTCGGGCTGGAGCCGGTCGTCCTCGACGACCTGTCCAGCGGCCACGAGGAGTTCGTCCCCGCCGACGTGCCGTTCGTGCGCGGCTCGGTCGACGACGCCGACGTCGTCGCCGACACCCTCGCGCGGCACGGCGTCGAGGGCGTCGTGCACCTCGCCGGCTTCAAGTACGCGGGCGTCTCCGTCGAGCGCCCCCTGCACACCTACCGCCAGAACGTCGCCGGCACCCTCACGCTGCTCGAGGTCATGGCCGAGCAGGGCGTCGACACGATCGTCTACTCCTCCTCCGCGGCCGTGTTCGGCACGCCCGACGTCGACCTCGTCACCGAGCAGACCCCGACGACGCCCGAGTCGCCCTACGGCGAGTCCAAGCTCGTCGGCGAGTGGCTGCTGCGCGACGCCGGCCGCGCGTCCGGGCTCAAGCACACGAGCCTGCGGTACTTCAACGTCGTCGGCTCCGGCACCCCCGACGTCTACGACACCAGCCCCCACAACCTGTTCCCGCTGGTCTTCGAGGCCCTGCTCGCCGGCCGCACCCCGCAGATCCGCGGCGACGACTACCCCACGCCCGACGGGACGTGCGTGCGCGACTACATCCACGTCGCCGACCTCGCCGACGCCCACGTCGCCGCCGCCCGCACCCTCGCCGACGGCGGCACGCTCGAGCCCGTCTACAACCTCGGCTCGGGCGAAGGGCTGTCCGTGCGGCAGATCATGACCGCCGTCGCGCAGGTCACGGGCATCGACTTCACCCCCGACGTCACCGAGCGCCGCCCCGGCGACCCCGCGCGCATCGTCGCGTCGGGCGAGCTCGCCGCACGCGACCTCGGCTGGCGCATGTCGCACACGATCGAGGACATGGTGCGCACCGCGTGGGAGGCCCGCACCGCGCACCAGCCGACCACCTGACGCGGGTCCGCACGCCAGGGCCCGCGTCAGGCGCCCCGGCGCCGGAGCCGAGCCGGAACCGTGGCCACGCTCGTCGTGCCCCGGCGACGCTCGTCGCGCCGGCTCGGCGACCCCGTCAGGCGAGGCCCGCGGCGAACTCCTCCAGCGCGCGCTCGGACCCCGCGTAGACGCCCTCCGCGCGCGGCCAGTGGACGACGACGTCCGTGAACCCGAGCGCCGCGGCCCGCTCGACCCCCTCCGCGGCGAGCTGCGCGGACGTCAGCGAGTACACCGGCGCCCCGTCGAGGCTCAGGTAGCGCCGCAGCGGCACGTCGCCCGGCCGGTGCGCGCGCTCGATCTCGTCGAACTGCGCCACCTGCCGCTCGAGCGCCGCCCACCAGCGCTCCATCGCCACCGCGGGCGAGGCGTCGGCGTCCTCCGTGGCGTACGCCGCCCCGTACGTCACCCAGCCCTGCCCGTACCGCGCCGCGACCGTCATGGTCCGCGGACCGGCCGCCGCCACGACGAACGGCGTGCGTGGCCGCGCGACCGTGCCCGGCACCATGCGGGCGTCGTGCGCCGTGTAGAACTCCCCCGCGTGCTCGGTCACCGGCTGCGTCAGGAGCGTGTCCAGCAGCCCCACGAACTCCTCGAAGCGCCGCGTGCGCTCCCCGCGGCTCGGCGCCGGCCCCGTGACCGACGCGTCGAACCCCTCGCCGCCCGCGCCGACGCCGAGCAGGAACCGCCCGCCCGAGACGTCGTCGAGCCCCATGACGTCCTTCGCGAACGGCACCGGGTGGCGGAAGTTCGGGGACGCGACGAACGTGCCGAGGCCGATGCGGTCCGTCACCTGGGCCGCCGCCGCCAGCAGCGGGACCGTCGCGAACCACGACTCGGCCGCGAGGCTGCGCCACGCCAGGTGGTCGTAGGTCCACGCGTGCGCGAACCCCATGTCCTGCGCCCGACGCCACTTCTCGCGCTGCGTCGCCCACCGCTCCTGCGGCAGGACCACGATCCCGACCTGCACGTCCGCTCCCATGCGCCCGACCCTACGACCCGGCGGTCGGGCCGGCGGTCAGGCCCAGCCGAGGTCGTGCAGCCGGTCGTCGTCGATGCCGAAGTGGTGCGCGACCTCGTGCACCACCGTGATCGCCACCTCCTCGACCACGTCGTCGCGGGTCTCGCAGATCTCCAGGGTGGGGTTGCGGAAGATCGTGATGCGGTCCGGCAGCGACCCCGCGGCCCACTGGTGCGTGCGCTCCGTGAGCGGCACCCCCTCGTACAGGCCCAGCAGGTCCTCGTCCCCGGGCGGGGGCTCGTCCTCGACGAGCACGACGACGTTGTCCATCACCGCGGCCAGCTCCGGCGGGATCTCGTCGAGCGCGTCCCGGACGGCGTCCTCGAACTCCTCGCGCGACATCTCGACCACGCCCCCATCCTGCCCTGCGACCTGGTGGGACGCGCTGTGACCAAGGCCGCGCGCGAACCGGTTTGGGGATCCGGCCCGGGACCCCGTATGCTCATCCACGGTCAACCGACGCCTCGACGTCAGGGGCGACGCCCTCATCGTCTAGCGGCCTAGGACCCCGCCCTTTCACGGCGGTAGCACGGGTTCGAATCCCGTTGGGGGTACGAGCAGGTGCAAGTGAAAACGCAGTACAGGTCTCACCACGAGGCCCCGTAGCGCAGTTGGTTAGCGCGCCGCCCTGTCACGGCGGAGGTCGCGGGTTCAAGTCCCGTCGGGGTCGCTCGACAGATGCCGGTCACTCGTGACCGGCATCGTCGTTGGGGGGTAACCTCCCCACCACGGCTCTGTAGCTCAGTTGGTAGAGCGTTCGACTGAAAATCGAAAGGTCACCGGATCGACGCCGGTCGGAGCCACAGCACGAAGCCCGCCAGGGAGCAGCCTGGCGGGCTTCGTCGTTCCCGGGGCGCCTCCCGGGACCTCCCGTCGGCCGCACGTCCCCGACCGCACGTCGCCCGCCCACCTGCGACGACGCGCGCGCAACACGGCTCCGCGCGGGCTCGCCCTGGCTAGGCTGGCGTCACACCGCGCCCCGCGAGGAGGAGCCCGTGACCAGCACCCCCGGTCCCGAACGCCGTCGCTTCATCGACCGCCTCACCGACCCGATCACCGAGCGCGCCCGTGAGAAGCTCGGCCAGGCCGAGGACCGCGTCCGCGCGTCCATCCAGGCCGAGATCGACGCGGTCAGCGCGAGCGTCCGCACGCGCGCCGTCCAGGTCCGCCCGTCGGCGATCGCGTTCGCCGGCGCCGCGGTCCTCACGTTCCTCGGGCTCGCGCTGCTCGTCACGGCCGCCGTGATCGGGCTGGCGCACGCCGTCGAGCCGTGGCTCGCCGCGCTGCTCGTCGGCGTCGCGCTCCTGCTCGTCGCCGCGGGCCTGGCCGCCTGGGGTCGCTCGCACCTGCCGCGCACGCCCATGGTCGACCTCACGCGCATCCAGGAGCCCACCCACCCGGCGGGTGAGCAGGTGCACCCCTGGGCGGACTGACGCTCGCCTCGCGGGCCGCGGGCGGCGCCAGCAGACTGGGCCCGGACGGCAACGCCCCGACCACCGCGGTGGGACGGGCGGTCACGACGACGAGAGGCAGACCATGACGACGCAGGCGGACCCGGGTCAGCGCTCGCTCGGCCGGCTGGTGAGCGACTTCAGCGAGCAGACCTCGCGGCTCGTGCGCGCCGAGATCACGCTCGCCAAGACGGAGATCGCGGAGCGCGCGAAGGTGATGGGCCTCGGGGCCGGGCTCCTGGTGGGCGCGGGCGTGCTCGCGCTGTACCTGCTCGCCGCGGTCCTGGTCACGCTCACGATCGTGCTCGACCTGTGGCTGCCCCTGTGGCTCGCGTCGCTCGTCGTCACGGTGCTGCTGCTCGTCGTCGTCGCCGTGCTGGCGCTGCTGGGCGTCAAGGCCCTCAAGAAGGGCTCGCCGCCCGCGCCGCAGGCGGCCATCGAGAGCGTGAAGGCCGACGTGGACGCCCTCAAGGGCGCCGCGTCGTGAGCAGCCCGACGACCCCGGAGGGTGGGACCCGATGACCGACAAGACCCCGGAGCGGTTCACGACGCCCGCGATGCTCGCCGCCGAGGCGGAGATCGCCGCGACGCGGCGGGAGCTCGCGGCCACCGTCGACGAGCTCACCGCCCGCCTGGCGCCCCGCGCGCAGGCCGACGCGGCGGTGGCGACCGCCAAGCGCCTCGCGTCGGACGCGACGAGCCCGGACGCGGACCCCGAGGCGCGCGCCCACGCGCGCAAGGTGCTCGCCGGCGTCGCGGTGGGCGTCGCGTTCGTCACGGCGGTCGTGGTGCTGCGGATCGCGCGCCGCTGACGACCCGCACGCACCCGCCCCGCACGCACGAGGACCCCGGACGGGATCGACGTCCGGGGCCCCCGGCGTCTCGGGGGACGCTGCGCCACCCGTGGGCGGCGGGTCCGCGGCTCAGCCGGAGAGCCGCTGCTGCGGGATGCCCTCGAGCAGCGCCTGCACCTCCGACTCGAGGTAGCGGCGGTGCCCGCCGAGCGTCCGGATGGACGTGAGCTTGCCGGCCTTGGCCCAACGGGTCACCGTCTTCGGGTCCACACGGAAGAGCGTCGCGACCTCGGACGGCGTCAGCAGGTTCTCGTTCGGGGCGGGCTTGACGGTCATGGTGGCTGCCTCCTGGCTTACGAGTGGTCGGGCCGGGACCCCCCGCCCCGGCTCCACCACCGTGGGTGGTGGCTGGTCAGCACGGACCTGGATGCCGTTCGGACGACGTCCGCTCGGCCCGCACCCTCTAGCATGGACGAACCCGGCATGGGGCGCATTCCGGGCTACGATTTCGTCACGAAATGGTACATCTCGACCGGAAGATCCGACGACCCGGCAGGTCGACGCGCGAGGAACAGCCTAAACCGGACGAAACGACCTAGCGAGACGGTCTCGTCTCACCTCCCCCGAACGAGTGCGCCCGGACCGGTCCCAGCATCCGGGTACGCGGGAGTCGTGTGCCCGGGGTGAACGTGACGCGAGTCGCGGCCCCGCGAGTGGCCGGAACAACTCTTCTCCATGTAGCGTTACGGCACGAACAGACGATTCAGCACCCCGGGGCCGCACGTGTGAGCACGGTGCCGCCCCGCTTCCACGTTAGAGGGGGTCGATGCCATGGGGCGCGGCCGTCAGAAGGCTAAGCAGACGAAGGTGGCCCGGGAGCTGAAGTACTTCAGCCCGGAGACCAACTACCGAGCCCTCGAGCAGGAGCTGGCGTCTCGCAACCATGACCTCGTGGACCGTCGCGGCGTCGCCGCGGTGGACACCGAGGACGAGCCGCTGGACGACTACCGCCGCTGGCTCGACGACGAGCGCTGACTCCAGCTCTTCGCCGTACGGCCCGCACGGCCGACCTGCAGCACCTCCCGTGGGTGCGCCCGAGGGCGCACCGACTCCAGCACGGTAGGGGCCCGGCCGAGCGGGCCGTCGGCGTGCCTGGGCACTGACCGCCCGGCCGGCGGCTCGTCAGGCCGTGCGGTACTCCCCCGTGAGGCGCACCGCGCCGCCCTCCACGCCCTTCGTGCCCGACACGAAGCCCGGCGTCCCCGGCACGTCCTGCGCACCGGGCTCGCGGACACGGCCCAGCTCCCACGCCGGCAGCCCGAGCTCCGCCGCGTGCGCCAGCACACCGTCCACGGCGTCCTCCGCCACGACGGCGACCATCCCCACGCCCAGGTTGAGCGTGCCCTCCAGGTCCGTCCACGGCACCTGGCCCAGCCGCTGCACCAGGGCGAACACCGGCGGCACCGTCCAGCCCGCACGGTCGACGTCCGCCACCAGCCCCGCGGGCAGGATGCGCGCGACGTTCGCGGCCAGCCCACCACCCGTCACGTGGCTGAACGCGTGCACGCCCGCCGTGCCGGCCCGCCGGGCGATCGCCAGGCAGTCCGACGCGTACACGCGCGTCGGCTCCAGCAGCTCCTCGCCGAGCGTGCGGCCCAGCTCGTCGACGTGCCGCTCCAGGCCCCAGCCCGCCTGGCGCACCACCGCGCGCACCAGCGAGTAGCCGTTCGAGTGCAGGCCCGACGACGCGAACGCCACCAGGACGTCCCCGGCGCGCACCCGCTCCGGGCCCAGCAGCTCGTCGGCCTCGACGACACCCGTCGCGGCACCCGCCACGTCGTACTCGTCGGGCGCGAGCAGACCCGGGTGCTCCGCGGTCTCGCCGCCGACCAGCGCCGTCCCCGCGACCCGGCACGCGTCCGCGATGCCACGCACCACGTCCGCGATGCGCTCCGGCACCACGCGGCCCGTCGCGATGTAGTCCGTCATGAACAGCGGCTCCGCGCCGACCACCACGATGTCGTCCACGACCATGCCGACCAGGTCGAAGCCGATCGTGTGGTGCACGTCGAGCTGCTGCGCGATCGCGACCTTCGTGCCCACGCCGTCCGTCGACGTCGCCAGCAGCGGCTTGCGGTACCGCGTGAGGAAGCTCGCGTCGTACAGACCCGCGAAGCCGCCGACCCCGCCGAGCACCCGCGCCGAGTGCGTCGCGCGCACGGCGTCCTTCATGAGCTCGACGGCCTTGTCGCCCGCCTCGGTGTCGACGCCCGCCGCGGCGTACGTCAGCGGGGCGTTCTCGTCGGGCAGGGTCACAGGTGCTCCATAGTGATCGGGCCTGCCGGCGGGCAGGTCTGGTCCGTGCTGCTCAGATGCTGCTCAGGTGCTGCTCAGGTGTGCGTCAGGGGTGGTCGAGGGCGTTCGCGCCGCCCGACCCGGGGATGATCGCGACGAGACCGTCCTCCGGCGCGCCCAGCGGGAGCTCGTTCTGCTCCAGCAGGTGCTTGCCGAGCTGGTCCGACGACGGCAGCTCGATCGGGTACCGGCCCGAGAAGCACGCGGTGCACAGCTGGCTCGCGGGCTGCTCCGTCGCCTCGATCAGCGACTGCTCGGAGATGTAGCCGAGCGAGTCCGCCCCCAGCGACGCGCCGATCTCGTCGGGCGTCAGGCCGTTCGCGATGAGCTCGGCACGGCTCGCGAAGTCGATGCCGTAGAAGCACGGCCACTTCACCGGCGGCGACGAGATGCGCACGTGCACCTCGGAGGCCCCCGCCTCGCGGAGCATCCGCACCAGCGCGCGCTGCGTGTTGCCGCGCACGATCGAGTCGTCCACGACGACGAGCCGCTTGCCGCGGATCACCTCGCGCAGCGGGTTGAGCTTGAGACGGATGCCCAGCTGGCGCAGCGTCTGCGACGGCTGGATGAACGTGCGACCCACGTACGCGTTCTTCGTCAGGCCCTGACCGAACGGGATGCCCGACTGCTGCGCGTACCCGACCGCGGCCGGCGTGCCCGACTCCGGCACCGGGATGACGAGGTCCGCCTCCACCGGGTGCTCGATCGCCAGGCGGCGGCCCATCTCGACCCGCGCCGCGTGCACCGAGCGGCCCGCGATCGTCGTGTCCGGGCGGGCCAGGTAGACGTACTCGAAGATGCAGCCCGCGCGCTCCGCCGGGGCGAACCGCGTCGAGCGCAGCCCGTCCGCGTCGATCGCGATGAACTCGCCCGGCTCGACCTCGCGCACGAAGCTCGCGCCGACGATGTCGAGCGCCGGGGTCTCCGACGCCACCACCCAGCCGCGCTCCAGGCGGCCGAGCACGAGCGGGCGCACGCCCTGCGGGTCACGCGCCGCGTACAGCGTGCGCTCGTCCATGAAGACCAGCGAGAACGCCCCGCGCAGACGAGGAAGCACCTCGAGCGCCGTGGCCTCGAGCGTGTGGTCCGGGTCCCCCGCGAGGAGCGCCGTGATGAGCGCCGTGTCGGTCGTGTTGCCGCGCGCGAGCTCGCCGCGCCGCTGGCTGCCGTACCGCTCCGCGACGAGCTCGACGAGCTCCGCGGTGTTCGTCAGGTTGCCGTTGTGGCCCAGCGCCACGGTGCCGGCGGCCGTGGGGCCGAGCGTCGGCTGCGCGTTCTCCCAGTTGCTCGCACCGGTCGTCGAGTACCGCGCGTGCCCGATGGCGATGTGCCCCTGCAGGGCGTTGAGGGCGGTCTCGTCGAACACCTGCGAGACCAGCCCCATGTCCTTGTAGACCAGGAGCTGGCTGCCGTTGCTCGTCGCGATGCCCGCGGACTCCTGGCCGCGGTGCTGCAGCGCGTAGAGCCCGAAGTAGGTGAGCTTGGCGACCTCCTCGCCCGGTGCCCAGACACCGAAGACGCCGCAGGCGTCCTGGGGGCCTTTCTCGTCCGGGAGGAGGTCGTGGTTCAGTCGTCCGTCAGCGCGGGGGGCCACGCGCCCATGGTCGCACACCGACCGCGGACGCGTGGCCCCCCGTTCACCTGCTGTCAGGAGAGGATCAGCCCGTCACCACTTCGCGTTGCGCGCGAGCTCCAGGGCGATCTCCTCCCACCACTGACCGGCGGCCGGGCCGCCGTTGCACGCACCGTCGGACTCACCCGGCAGCTTGACCCACAGGATGGCGTCGAGGCCGGTCGAGTCGTTCACCAGGCGCGGCTTGTCACCGAGCGCACGGCCACGCGGGTTGCACCACTCGCCGTTCGAGCCGTTGCCGTTGCGCGAGGTGTCGATGACGTAGCCCTTGCCGCCGAGGCGCTGCGAGATCTGCTCGCCGTAGCGCTGCGAGTCGGACGTCGTCTGGTAGTTCGACGTGTTGAGCGCGAAGCCCACCGCGTACTCGAAGCCGATCTGGTTGAGGCGGCTCACCGCGGTGTCGACCGACAGCCAGCCCGAGTGGCCCGCGTCGATGTACACGCGGCCACCGGCCTGCGTGAGCGACTTCGCCGCGTACTTCAGGAAGCCGACACGGTCGCCCTGGCCGTCGCAGTCACCGAGCTGGGCGAGGGCGTCCGGCTCGAGGATGATGATCGGCCGGCCCTGGATGCCCTGCGCGACCGAGTCGATCCACTGCGCGTACTCGCTCTCGGCGACACCGCCGCCCGAGTGCGAGCCGCAGTCACGGCCCGGGATGGCGTAGATGACGATCGAGACGGTCTTGCCGGCCGCCGCCGCGCGGCTCGTCGCGTCCTGGATCTGCTGGCGCGAGACCGTCGGGCTGTTCCAGTTGCCGATCCACACCGACTGCGGGGTCAGCGCGATCTTCGCCAGGAGGTCCTTGTTGCTGCCGGACGCGGCCTGCCAGGCGGCGTACGCCTGGTTCTCCGTGTCGACGTACAGGTCACCGGCCGGCTGCTCCGGCTGCGTCGGGTCGTCCGTCGGCTCCTGCGTCGGCTCGTCCGTCGGCTCCTGCGTGGGCTCCTCGGTGGGCTCCTCGCTCGGCTCCTCGGACGGCGTGATCGTCGGCTCCTGCGTGGGCTGCACCGTGCCGGTGCACGCCACGCCGTTGACCGTGAACGACGACGGGACCGGGTTCGTGCCCGAGTACGAGCCGATGAAGCCGAACTGCGCGCTCGCACCCGTGCCGAGCGAGCCGTTCCAGCTCACGTTGGAGGCCTGCACGCTCGAGCCCGAGGTCCGCAGGTCGGTGTTCCACGACTGCGTGACGCGCTGGCTCGACGACGGGAACGTCCAGGCGACGGTCCACGACGAGAGGGCGGAGCCCAGGTTGGTGACCTTCACGTCACCCTGGAAGCCGTCGTTCCACTGGCTCTGGACGGTGTACTCGACGCGACAGCCCTCGGCTGCGGTCGCGGCGCTCGCGGCGACCGTGAGGCCACCGAGGGTCAGGGCTGCGACGGACAGCAGCGCGGAGGTCGTTCTGCGGGCGGACATGAGTGCTCCTCGGTCTCGCGGACACGGGCACCGGCCGCAGGGACGCGCTGCGACACGTGCGCTGCCGCAGCGTCGACGACGACGTCGATGCGTGAGCACACCCGAGGGCCGGTTGTCATCGACGAGACAACCCGACCGGCCCGCACCTGGGCCACACCGGACGCCCGGCCACATCGTTTAGGTCGACACACCGGTCGAGGTGTCGTCACGTCGGGCCTGCTCAGCGGCTCTTCGGTCGTGGGCCCGTCGCTGGTCAGCGCAGCGGGTCGCGGCTGCGCCGGTCGGCCAGGGCGGCGATCCCGCCACCCGCGAACCCACCGACGAGCGCCCCCGCCGTGGCCATGACCGCCCGGATCGCACCCTGGCCGTCGAGGAACGAGATGAAGCCCTGGCCCGCGGCGACGTCCGACGCGCCGTCGTCGCCGCCGACGAGCAGCGTGAGCAGCAGGCCGACGAGCGCGCCGACGACCATCCCGGTCACGATGAACACCCCGAACTTCGGGGCCCGCCGCACCCGCGCCGGCACCGCCACGCGCGCGAGCTCGTCCTCGCTCGGCACCTCGCTCCGCTCGTCCGTGGACGCGGCCTGCGCACCGCTCACGGCGTCGACCTGCTGGCCGCTGGTCGACGCGTCAGCCTGCTGACCGCTGGTCGCGGCGTCGACCTGCTGCCCGCCCTCGAGGGCGTCCGGCTGAGGGTCCTGCGGGTCCTGGCGCTGCTCCGACACCCCGCGATCCTACGGCCGCCCCGGCCCTCCCTCGGCAGGGCGACTGGTCAGCGGGCGCGACTGGTCAGCGAGCCGGCGGTCAGCGGGGCGGGTGGCCTGGAGCGGGAGCCAGGCGGAGAGGTCGGCGCGCTCGCCCGAGGCGTGCACCCGGCCGGCGTCGACGGCGTCCGGCCAGGTCAGCGCCCCCGTGGCGAGCTCGAGCCACGTCTGCGGGTCGGTCTCGACGACGTTCGGCGGGGTGCCGCGCGTGTGGCGCGGACCGGCGACGGCCTGCACCGCGCCGTCCGGCGGCACGCGGACCTCCACGGAGTTCCCGGGCGCGACCTCGGCCAGCTCCTCGAGCGTGAAGCGGACCGCGGTGCGCCGGTCCGGCACGGACGTGGGGTCGGCGCGCCACGCGGCGACGGCGGCGCGTCCGGCGACGGGATCGGTACGACGACGAGCAGGCACCCCCCGATTCTCCCCCGCCCCACTCCCCCGGGCCCGGACGTGCACCGCCCGTGAAGTCGTGCGTTCCTCGCCGACTCGTGCGTTCCTCTGCACGACTTCACGAGAAACGCACGACTTCAGGCGCGGGCGGGTGACGGCGGCCCGGGCGGCACCGCGTGCTCCGGTGGTCGTGCGTCAGCCGGTCGGTCGTGAGTCCGGTCGATGGGTCGCGGGTTCGTCTGCGCGACCTACCCAGCGACTCGCGACCCATCAGCGGGTGCACGACCGGGGCGGGGGCGTTCAGGTGGGGCGGGTGGTCAGGGGCGGGTGCCGTTCGGGTGGCGGGTGCGGTGGCGGTAGGCGGCGGTGACGCGCTTGATGCGGGCGCGCTCCTCGGCCGCGAGGCGGGCGTCGACGCGGCGGGCGGCATGGGCGGCCTCGCGCTCCAGGGAGCGCCAGCTGTCGTAGCGGCGCTCATCGAGCGTGCCGTCCACGAGCGCGGCGCGCACCGCGCAGCCAGGCTCGACGCGGTGCGAGCAGTCCGAGAACCGGCAGCGCTCCGCGAGCGCGGCGATGTCGGCGAACGTGTGGTCGATCGCGTCGGCGTCCGCGACCAGGCCCACGGCCCGCAGGCCCGGGGTGTCGATGAGCACCGCCCCGCCCGACAGCGGGACGAGCTCGCGGTGCGTGGTGGTGTGCCGCCCGCGGCCGTCGGCACGGCGCTCGCCGGTGGCCATGGCCTCGCGGCCGGCGAGGGCGTTGACGAGCGTGGACTTGCCCGCACCGGAGGGCCCGACGACGACGAGCGTGCGCCCCGGGGTCAGGAGCGCGCGCAGCGGCTCGAGCCCCTCGCCGCTCGTCGTCGCCACGACGTGCACGTCCACGCCGATCGCGGCAGCGGCGACGTCCTGCGCCATGCCCGCGGGGTCGGGCACGAGGTCGGCCTTGGTCAGCACGACGACGGGCAGCGCGCCCGACCGCCACGCGAGCGTGAGCAGTCGCTCGACGCGCCCCAGGTCCGGGTCGGGGTCGAGGTGCTCGACGACGAGCACGACGTCGACGTTCGCAGCGAGCACCTGGGTCAGCGACGAGCGGCCCGCGGTGTCGCGCACCAGCGCGGAGCGGCGCGGCAGCACCCGCGCGAGGCGGCCGACCTCGTCGACCTCGACCAGGTCCCCGACCGCGGGCACCACGCGGCCCTCGTCGGACGCGGCCGTCCCGGTGCGGTCGACGGTGGCGCGCACGGCGTCGGCGGGTGCCTCGTCGTGCGCGCTGTCCGCGGGTACGACGAGCACCGCCCCCTTGTCGACGCGCACGACGCGCCACGGTCCGGTTCCCACGTCCGCGACGGTAGGACCGCCCGGTGCCGTCCGTCGTGTCCTTTTCGCGGAGCCGAGGACGACGGAGGCGGCGTGGGTGTCCACGCCGCCTCCGTCGTGACCGGGCGCAGCCCGGCGGGGTTCAGACCAGGCCGAGCGCGAGCATCGCGTCCGCGACGCGCACGAAGCCGGCGATGTTGGCGCCCGCCACGTACGAGCCGGGCACGCCGTACTCGTCCGCGGTGGTCAGGCACCGGTCGTGGATGTCGCGCATGATCGCCGCGAGGCGCTCCTCGGTGTGCTCGAACGTCCACGAGTCGCGCGACGCGTTCTGCTGCATCTCCAGCGCGGAGGTCGCGACGCCACCGGCGTTCGCGGCCTTGCCCGGGGCGAACAGCACGCCCGCCTCGGTGAGCAGCGTGATGGCCTTCGGCGTGGTGGGCATGTTCGCGCCCTCGGCGATGACCTTCAGGCCCGAGGCGACGAGCGCGCGCGCGTCGTCCTCGTCGAGCTCGTTCTGCGTGGCGCACGGCAGCGCGACCTGCGCCCCGACCTCCCACACGCGGCGGCCCGGGACGTACACGGCACCGCGGCGCTCGGCGTACACCGAGACGCGCCCGCGCTCGACCTCGCGCACCTGGCGGAGCAGGTCGAGGTCGATGCCGTTCTCGTCGAGCACGTAGCCCGAGGAGTCCGAGCACGCGACGACGTGCGCGCCGAGCTGCTGGGCCTTCTCGATCGCGTACAGCGCGACGTTGCCCGCGCCGGAGACGACCACGCGCTGCCCGTCGAAGGACTCGCCGATCGTGTTGAGCATGCTCTCCGCGAAGAGCACCGTGCCGTAGCCGGTGGCCTCCTTGCGGACGAGCGAGCCGCCCCACGTCAGGCCCTTGCCGGTGAGCACACCCGACTCGTAGCGGTTGGTGATGCGCTTGTACTGGCCGAACAGGTAGCCGATCTCACGGCCGCCCACGCCGATGTCACCGGCCGGGACGTCCGTGTACTCGCCGATGTGGCGGTACAGCTCGGTCATGAACGACTGGCAGAAGCGCATGACCTCGCCGTCGGACTTGCCGCGCGGGTCGAAGTCCGACCCGCCCTTGCCGCCGCCGATCGGCATGCCCGTCAGGGCGTTCTTGAAGACCTGCTCGAAGCCCAGGAACTTCACGATGCCGAGGTACACCGACGGGTGGAACCGCAGGCCGCCCTTGTACGGGCCGAGAGCGGAGTTGAACTCGACGCGGAAACCGCGGTTGATCTGCACCGTCCCGGAGTCGTCGACCCACGGGACACGGAAGATGATCTGCCGCTCCGGCTCGCACAGCCGCTCCAGGACGGCGGCGTCGACGTACTCGGGATGACGCTCCAGCACCGGTCCGAGGCTGTCGAACACCTCGTGGAGGGCCTGGTGGAACTCTCGTTCCCCTTGATTGCGCGCGAGCACCTGCTCGAGGGCGCGCTCCAGCTGCACCTGCATGTCTTTCGGCTCCGCTCTGCTCCGCGTGCCTGGATGTGAACGCCTCAGGCTAACGACCGTCCGACTTCCGGGAGGGGGACGGTCGCCCTGTGGACGCCTCGGGGTCGTCGGGCGACCCGCGTATCACCGCCGCGGCGCCCGGCTCCTGGGAGAGGTCACCTGTTCGCGACGGCCGTCAGGGGGTCCGCGATGCGCACGACGACGAGGACGTCCGACGGGGCCCGAGGCGGCCAGACGGCCCGCAGGCTCCTGACGGTGTGCCTCCTGCTGCTGGGCCTGGTGCTCGCCGCGTGCTCCGGCCCGCAGGGCTCGCGCACGGCGGGCGGCGGCGGCCCGGCGCCGAGAGGGCCCGGCGGCGGCGAGGCCCCGCAGCGACCGCCCTCGGGCACGATCGTCGTCAGGACGCCGGTCCCCATGGCCGGTGAGCTCGCGTTCGACGGGGAGGTCTCCTGCGGCGCGCTCGTCTGGCAGGCGGAGAGCCTCCCGGACGGTGTCACGTTCGAGGTCGAGCTGTCCGTGCCCGCGACGTGGCGCGTGAGCGACCGGGCGTGCCCCGGCGGCGACGGCCAGCGCTGCGAGACCGGCGTGCTCGACGGCGCGACGCCGAGCTGCATCGCGGTGCTCGAGCCGGTGGACCCGCAGGACGTCGACCGCACCGCCGTGCTGAAGGTCTCGGGGCTCCTGCACTGCGACGACCGCGAGGTGTGCGACGCGACGGCAGCGGTGCTGGAGGAGGCCGCGACGCTCGACGTCGTCGAGCTCGTCGGCCGCGACGAGTCGGCGCCGGGCCCCGAGGGCGAGGAGGGCCCACCGACCGACCCATCGACCGACCCGGCGGTCGACGGCGAAGAGCCGGCGGTCGACGGCGAGCAGCCGGCGGGCGGCGCCGAGGAGCCCGAGGCCGAGGAGCCGGGAACCGCACCGTGACGTCCGACCAGCCCGCGGCCGGTGCCGCACCGCCCGAGCAGAGCGGCCCGCCGCCGCGGCGCGGGCTCCCGCCGTGGGCGACGCTGGTCACGCAGCTCGTCGCGCCCGCGACGCTCATCTCGGGCTTCCTCTTCTACTACGGCTACGTGTTCACCCCCGCGGAGCTCTGGTACTTCGGGCTGGACGTGGACACGGTCGGGCTGTCGCCGCGCGAGATCGTCATGCGCTCACCGCGCTCGCTCGCGGTGCCGCTCGTCGTGCTGACCACGACGTTCGTCGGCGTCGCGTCGCTGCACGCGCGCGTGGACGCCCGTGCCCGGGCGCTGCGGGTGACCCCGGCGGGCGCGCGGCGCGTGGTGCGGGGGGCGCGTATCGCGGTGGGCGCGGGTGCGGCGGTCCTGGTGAGCGGCGTCCTGCTGCTGCTCGCGTACGCGTGGCTGAGCGGCTGGGCGTGGCTGCAGGTGGTGGCGGCGTCGGTGATCGCGGTGGGCGCGGCGCTCACCGCGGGGGCGCTGCGGCACCTGCCGTCGCGACCGGCTGGCGTCACGGCGGGTCTGTGGGCGCTCGTCGTCGCGGCCGTGCTGTGGGCGGTGTCGGAGACGGCGGGCTGGGCGGGGGTCGGGTTCGCGCAGCAGACGGCGCGCGACCTCGAGAACCTCCCGCTCGTCGTGCTGGACACGACGACCCCGCTGCGCCTCACGAACCCGCAGGTCGCGGTGGAGGACCTGTGCGCGCACCCCGACAGCGGGACGGTGGACTAGGCGTGCGTCGCGTCCGAGGTGCCGCGGTGGCGCCACCGGGGGCTGCGGCTGCTGGTGCAGGGGCCGGCGGCGATGTTCCTCGTGCCGTCGACGTGGGACCCGGGCGCGACGACCGTGATGGTGCCGCGGGACCTGCCCGCGCAGTGGCAGTTCCAGTTCGTCAACCTGCCGCCCGGACCGGCCTGACGCTCGCCGCGGCACCGCCGCCCGCGTCCATCTGACGAGATTTCCGACCGATCCGGTATCCATTTCCGCGAGCGCTGCTATACCCCTCCCCAGGTCACGAGAACCAGCGCCAAGCCCCGGCTCGCTGGTCGGCAACCCCGGTCACGCGCGGGGTGCTCCGGGGGACGACCTGGTCGGCCCACGGGCCGGCAAACGTGACGGATCGATTGCGAGGGACCATGAGCACCAACGCACCTGCACCCCGCCCCGAGCCCACCGTCGTGGTGGTCTCCGGCAACCCGCGCGCCGGGTCGCGCACCCTGGACGCCGCCCGCACCGCCGCCACGGCGGTCGCCGCGCACGTCGGCGGCGAGGTCACCACCACCGTCGACCTCGCGACGGTCGCCGACGAGCTGTTCGCCGCGCAGCGGCCCGGCGTCGAGGCGGCGCTCGCGGCGCTGGCCGACGCCGACGTCGCGGTCGTCGCGACCCCGGTCTACAAGGCCTCCTACACGGGTCTGCTCAAGACCTTCCTCGACCTGTACGGCCCCGACGGCCTCGCCGGCGTCGTCGTCGTGCCGCTCGTCGTGTCCGGCAACCCCGCGCACGCGCTGGTCGGCGAGGTGCACCTGCGGCCCGTGCTCGTCGAGCTCGGCGCGGTCGTCCCCACCCGGGCGCTGACCGTCACCGAGGCGGACCTCGCGGACCTCGGCCGCGTGGTCGACGCCTGGCTCGCCCGCGGCGGCGACGCGCTGCGCCGCGCGGTCGGCCAGGTCGAGCGCGAGCTCGCGGAGGTGGCCCGATGACCGCCGAGCCGATCACCCGCCCCCGCACCGACGCGCCCGCCGAGCCGCGGCTGTCGCCCGACGAGTACAAGGCCGTCTTCCGCGGACACCCCGCGGGCGTGGTGGTCGTCGCGCTGCGCGACGCGGACGGCCGCCCGGTCGGGTTCACCGCCACGTCGGTGATCTCGGTGTCCGCCGAGCCGCCGCTGCTCGCGTTCTCGCTCGCGTCCTCGTCGTCGTCGTGGCCCGCGGTGTCGCGCGCGACGACCGTCGCGCTCAGCTTCCTGGCCGACCACCAGGACGACGTCTCGGCGCGGTTCGCGACGAGCGGCATCGACCGGTTCGCCGCGGGCGGCTGGACGGCCCTGCCCACGGGCGAGCCCGTCATCGACGGCGCGCTGTCCTGGGTGCGCGGGCGCGTCGTGCAGCGCACCCCGGTCGGGTCGAGCCACCTCGTCTCGGTCGAGGCGATCTCCTCGAGCGCCCACGTGGGCGCGGAGACCGCGCACCGCACGGGCCTCGAGCACGCGTCGCCGCTGGTCTACCACGACCGCACCTACCACCGGATCGGCGAGCACTCCGCGATCTGACGTCGGCCACCCCACCTGGACGACGCGCGAGGACCCCCGGCCCGGACGGGCGCGGGGGTCCTCGCGCGTGCGGGTCAGCGGCGCACGGGTCGGCTGCGTGCGGGTCAGCAGGGCCCGGTCGGGAACCGCACCGAGGAGACGACCCAGCCGGCCTCGGTCCGGCCGAGGTCGACGGTCCCGAGATCGAGTCCGTCGACGAGCGCGCGGACCGTGACGCTGCTGTCGTCCCGCAGGACGCGGTCGTCGTCCGCGTCGCCCGCGCGCAGGACGTCGAGCGCTGCCGCGAGCGCGGGTTCCTCGGACCGCGGCCGCGGCGTCGCCCCGGCGTCGAGCTCGAGGACCTCCTCGATGGCCTCCTCCGGGGTCGCGGTGCCGGCGTCCTCCGTGTACTGGGCCTCCCAGCTGCCCCAGCACCCGGCGGGCGTCGGGCTCGCGGTCACGGGCGGAGTCGGGGCCGCGTCCTGCGACGAGCCCGACGAGCTGCATCCCGCCAGCAGCGCCACGGCGACGACCGCCGGTGCCAGCCCACGCACGATCCTCATCGGTGTCCCTTCGCTCCCCGAATGCCCCACGACGTCCTCGTGTCGTCGCGCACCGTACTCCTGCACCGGCGCGCGGGTGCGGGGACCGGTCGACGTGGACGGGCGGGTCAGGGGAGCCGGGGCGCGGCCGTCGTGATGCCGCGCTCGTCGAGGAGGGGGCGGACGCCCTCGGCGAACCAGTACGCCTCCTCCAGGTGCGGGTAGCCGGAGAGCACGAGCTCGTCGAAGCCCGCCGCGTGGTACTCCGCGACCAGGTCCGCGACCTCCTCGTGGCTGCCGACGAGCGCGGTGCCGGCGCCGCCGCGGACGAGGCCGACGCCCGCCCACAGGCCCGGGTGGACCTCCAGGTCCCGCGCGTGGCCGCTCGCGGCGAGCGCGCCGTTGCCGTGCAGCGCGACCATCCGCTGCTGCCCGACCGACCCGGACGCACCGAGGCCACGCTGCGCGGACGCGATCTGCTCGGGGCTCAGCTCGTCGAGCCAGCGCTGCGCGAGGTCCCACGCGTCCGACGAGCGGTCGCGCGTCACCACGTGCAGACGCACCCCGAAGCGCACGGTCCGGCCCTGCGCGGCGGCGAGCGCGCGGACGCGGTCGATCTTCTCCTTGGCCTGCGCGGGCGGCTCGCCCCAGGTCAGGTACACGTCGGCGTGCGCGGCCGCGACGGGCAGCGCCGCCTCCGACGAGCCCCCGAAGTAGATCGCGGGCCGCGGGTCCGGGGCCTCGGGGACCTGGGCGCCCTCGACGCGGTAGTGCGCGCCGTCGTAGGAGAACGGCGAGGAGTCCCAGACCCCGCGCACCACGTCGAGGAACTCGTGGCAGCGCGCGTACCGCTCGTCGTGCTCGAGCCGGTCGCCGAACCGGCGCATCTCGAGCTCGTCGCCGCCGGTGACGACGTTGAGCAGCAGCCGCCCGCCGGACACGCGCTGGAACGTCGCGGCGGTCTGCGCGGCGAGCGTGGGCGACAGCAGGCCCGGGCGGAACGCGACGAGGAACCTCAGCCGCCGGGTGACGGCCGCGAGCGCCGCGGTGACGACCCACGCGTCCTCGCACCACGTGCCGGTCGGGGTGAGGACCGCGTCGTAGCCGAGGGTGTCGGCGGCCTGCGCGACCTGGGTGAGGTAGTCGAGCGTGGGCGCGCGGTAGCCCGCGGCGTGCGCGCGGGAGTCCTTGGCGTGGAAGCCGCCGAGGATCCCGCGCGCGTCGCCGGACGTCGGGAGGAACCAGTGCACGCCCGTGAGCGGGCCGCGGGCGGTCACTTCGCGGTGAACCCGGCCGCGCGCCGCTCGTCGGACTCGCTCCACAGTGTCGTCGAGACCTCGGCCTTGACGACGGGGACGACCTCCTCCGCGAACCGGCGCAGCACGTCCGCCTGCTGCTCGAGCGGCAGCAGGTGGTTGACCGAGACGGACTGCAGGTCGTGACCGTAGGACGCGTGGTAGTCGAGGATCTTCTCCGCGACACGCTCGGGCGAGCCGACGAGCGCCGGGCCGCGCTCGACCGCCTCCTCGACGGTCTGGAAGCTGTTGCCGACGCCCACGTGCTCGGGCCCGTAGCCGCGCCGGCGCTGCGCGGCGATCTGCCCCTCGAAGATGGGGCGGAACTGCTCGATCGCCTGCTCGGTGGTGTCGGCCAGGTAGAGCCCGCCCGAGCCCGAGCCGACGAACGCGTACGCGGGGTCGTGGCCGTGGGCCTCGTACTGCTCGCGGTACCGGTCGATGAGCACCTGGTAGTTCTCGCGCGGCTGCAGCGCGTTCGCGCTGACGATCGGGTCGCCGTAGCGCGCGGCCAGGTCGACCGCGAACTGCGACGTCGCCGAGCCGTGCCAGATCCGGAACGGGCCCGAGAACGGGCGCGGCAGCGTCGTGGCGTTCTCCAGGCGGTGGCGGTGCACGCCCTCCCAGGTCACGTCCTCCTCGCTGAGCAGCAGCCGCAGGAGCTCGTAGTTCTCCTGCAGGTACTCGTACTGCTTGGTGATGTCGAGCCCGAGCAGCGGGTACTGCAGCACCTCGTTGCCCTTGCCGATGACGATCTCCAGCCGCCCGCGGGACAGCTGGTCGACGGTCGCGAGGTCCTCCGCGACGCGGATCGGGTCGAGCAGCGACAGCACCGTGACGCCCGTGGACAGCAGGATGCGCTCGGTGCGCGCCGCGACCGCGCCGAGGATCACGGTGGGGGCCGACGAGAGCACCTCGCCGGCGTGCCGCTCCCCCACGGCGAACGAGTCGAAGCCGAGCTCCTCGGCGAGCACCGCGGTCTCGACGACCCGGTTGAGCCGGTCGGACGGCGGGACCGCCTCGCCCGTGACCGGGTGCGGCGGGTTGAAGACGATGTCGAGGACCTGGAAGCGCACGGGATCTCCTGCGGGGTTCGGTGGTGGGTCAGGCGGCCGACGACGCGGCCTGCGCGGCGGCGCGCGCGTCGCGCTCGGCGACGCCCTCGCGCACGAGCGGGATGACGTAGCGGCCGAAGTCGATCGCGTCGTCGAGCAGGTCGTAGCCGCGCGCGGAGATCACGCGGACGCCGAGGTCGTAGTAGGCGAGCAGCGCGTTCGCGACCTCCTCGGGCGTCCCGACGAGCGCGTTCGAGTTCCCGGCACCGCCCGTCGCCTTCGCGGTGGCGGTCCACAGCACGTCGTCGTACCGCTCGCCCGCCGCCGCGATCTCCAGCAGGCGCTGCGAGCCCGCGTTCTGCGGCGAGTCGATCGGGTGCCGGCGGCTCAGCACGCCGCCCGCGGCGGCCTTGCGCGCCTCGATGCGGTCGAGCACGCGGTGCGCCTTCTCCCACGCGAGCTCGGTGGTCGGCGCGACGATCGGGCGGAACGCCGCGTGGATGCGCGGCGGCTCGACCCGGCCCGCCGCGGCGGCCTCGGCGTGCACGCGCTCGATCTGCTCGCGCGTGCGGTCCAGCGGCTCGCCCCACACCGCGTAGATGTCGGCCTCCGCCGCACCGACCCGGTACGCGGCGTCCGACGAGCCGCCGAACGAGATCGTGGGCGTGCGGCCCTCGAACGGCTTGGTGTCGAGCACGAAGTCCTCGAACTCGTAGAACTCGCCGTGGTGGTCGAACGGCTCGCTGCTCGACCACGCCCGCTTGACGACCTGGATGTACTCGCGGGTCCGCGCGTAGCGCTCGTCCTTGGTCAGCCGGTCGCCCTCGCGGCCCTGCTCGTGGTCGTTGCCGCCCGTGATGAAGTGCACCGACAGGCGCCCGCCCGAGAGCTGGTCGAGCGTCGCGAACGTCTTCGCCGCGTACGTCGGGTACGACACGTTGGGCCGGTGCGCGAGCAGCAGCTCGATGTCCGGCACGCGCGCCGCGACGTGCGCCGCGAGCGCCGCGGGCTCGGGGCCCGACGAGCCGTACGCGAACAGCACGCGCGTCCAGCCGTTGTCCGCGTGCGCGCGCACGATGCGCTCGAGGTAGCCGAGGTCGAACGGCCGCGTGGTGCGGGCCGTGGTCTCGGACTGGTCGTTGGTCGTGGCGATGCCGAGGAACTCGACGGGCATGGCGGCCTCCGGGGTGTGACGTCTGGGCGGGCGATCAGGGGTCAGGCGGTGGTGGACGCGAGCGCCAGGTCGGCGGCGCCGGCGGTCGACGGGGCGCGCCAGTGCTCGGCGAGCAGCTCGAACGAGCGGCGCGCGTCGGCCGGGTCGTGCGCCTCGGTGGTGACGAGCAGCTCGTCGGCGCCCGTGACCCGCTGGAGGGTCTCGAGGCGCTCGACGACGGTCGCGGGGCCGCCGACGACGCGCGTGTCCACCCGGTCGGCGACGAGCGCGCGCTCGTCGTCGGTGCGCTCGTCCCAGCCGCGCACGGCCGCCGGGTCGGGGTAGGCGATCGCGCCGCTGACGCCGCCGCGGATCGACAGCACCCAGTCGGCGAACGGCCGCGCGAGCTCGTGGGCCCGCTCGTCGGTCTCCGCGACGAGCACGTCCGCGGACACCAGCACGTACGGCTCGGCGAGGACGCCCGGGCGGAACGCCTCGCGGTACGCGGCGACCGTGTCGAGCGTCGCCGCGGGGCTGACGTGGAAGTTCGCGGCGAGCGGCAGGCCCAGCTCGCCGGCGACGCGCGCCGACTCCCCCGCGCTGGACGCCAGCACCCACAGGTCGAACGTGCCGCCCTGCACCGGCGGGCTCGTGTACGCCGTGCCGTTCTCGTCGCGGTACGTGCCGGCCTGCAGCCCGAGCACCAGCTCGAGCTCCGCGCGGAACGACGCGGGCGTGCGCGAGACCCCGACGACCTTCTTCTGAGCCAGCAGCCGCTCGCGCAGCGCGGAGTCGTTGAGGTCGACCGGCGGCGCGGCCGGCACGTACAGGCCGTCGACGACACGCGCCCCGCCCGTGGGCCGCGGCCGCGACGCGCGCGGGTCGACGGCCTTGTCCTGGCCGGGCGGCGGGCCGAACGCCCGCCCCACGCCCAGGTCGACGCGGCCCGGGTGCAGCGCCGCGAGGGTGCCGAACTGCTCGGCGCCGACGAGCGGGCTCGTCGTGCTCAGCAGCACCGCGCCCGACCCGACGCGGATGCGGCTCGTGCGCGCCGCGACGGCGGTCGCGAGCACCGCGGGCGAGGCGGACGCGACGCCCGGCGCGAGGTGGTGCTCGGCGTACCAGACGCGGTGGTAGCCGAGCTCCTCGAGGTGGACGGCGAGGTCGACCGCGGTGCGCAGCGCGTCGGCGCCGGTGCCGCCCTCGGGGACGATCGCGAGGTCGAGGACGGACAGAGGGACGCGCGTGGCGTGCGGGCGGGCGTCGGTCATGGGGCTGCTCCTTGCGGGGGACGGTCCGGGGGGTAGTCGGGGTCGGGTCAGACGCGCTGCGCGGCGAACCGCGCGAGCGCGAAGCGGGTGAGGTCGGGGCGCACCGGCGCGGCCGGCTCGCCGCGCGCCTCGTCGGCGAGGTCGGCCAGCACCCGCCCGACGGCGGGCGCGAACTTGAAGCCGTGCCCGGAGAACCCCGCCGCCACCACCACGGGCCCGCGGCGGTCGAGGACGAAGTCGTGGTCCGGGGTGGTCGTGTACGTGCAGCTCACGGGCGCCAGGTCGTCCGGGTCCGCGCCCGGGACCCAGCGGCGCACGTAGTCGCGCAGCGCCTCGAGCTGCGTGGGCTCGGGGGTGCGGTCGCGGCGGTCCGGGTCGACCCGCGGGCCGACCGCGTGGAACCCGACCTTGACGCCGTCCGCGGACGCGAGCCCGTACACGCCGCTCGGGTAGCCCGCGTCGGGGCCCGGGTCGTGCGTGAAGCTCGGCCAGGGGACGGCCGGGTCCCGCGGCGCGAAGTGCGCGGGCTGCTCCTGGGTGACGACGAGCGGCAGCGTCGCGCCGCCACGCGCGTCGGGCCCGTCGAGCAGCGGCGCGACGAGACCCGCGCTCCACGCGCCCACCGCGACGACGAGGCTGCGCGCGACGACCTCGCCGTGCTGGGTGACGACGCGCACGCCGTCGCCCTCGCGCTCGAGGTGCCGCACCGGCGTCCCGTGGCGCACGTCCGCGCCGTGCGCGACGGCCCGCCGCTGCAGCGCGGCCACGGCCCGGTCGGCGTGCAGCCGGCCGGCGGTCGTCGTCTCGTGCAGCACGCGCCCCTCGAACCGCAGCCCCGGCCAGCGGCGCCCGGCCTCGGCCGGGTCGAGCCACTGGAACGGGATGCCGCGCGCCGCGAACGCCCCCGCGACGGCCTCGGTGCGCCGCGCCGACGGCAGCCCGGGGCGCGCGTGGCTCACGCCGCCCGTGACCTCCAGCAGCGTCTCGTCGGCCTCGACCTCGAGCAGGCGCCACAGGACGAACGACTCCTGCGCGAGGTCGAGGTACGTCGCCTCGGGGTACGTGGTGCGGTAGATGCGCGACGAGCCGTGCGACGCGCCGTGGTCGTGCCCCGGGCCGAACCGCTCGAGCAGGACGACCTCGCGGCCGCGCCGCGCGAGCTGCCAGGCGGCCGCGGAGCCCATGACACCGCCGCCGACGACCACGTGGTCCACGCGCTCCGTCATCGTCACTCCGTCTTGGGCAGGCCGGGCGGGTTCGACTCGGAACGCTCGATGGCCTCGTTCTCCAGGCCCCAGCGCTGCAGCACCTGCAGGTAGGTGCCGTCGTCGATCGCGTGGTTGACCGCCGCGGTGATCGCGTCCACCGCGCCCGCGCCCTTCTTCGTCGCGACCGCGATCTGCGCGGTGTCGGGCCAGCCGCCGTTGAGCGTGCCGACGACCGTGAAGTCCTGCGGCGAGATCTTGGCCTGGTACGCCAGCGACGCGTTCGGGCCGACGTAGGTGTCGATGCGCCCGGACTGCAGGGCCAGCAGCACGTCCGTGAACTGCTCGTAGTACTCGGGGCCCTGGATCGGCTCGAGGCCGTCCGCCTGGTTGAGGCGGTCCCACTCGAGGACGATCTTCTCCTGGTTGGTGCCGGAGCCGACCGCGACGACCTTGCCCGCGATGTCCTCACGCTTGGTGATCGACGTGATGTCGGAGCCGGTCTTCACCAGCCAGCCCAGCTCGTCGTTGCGGTAGCTGGAGAAGTCGATCGTCTCCTTGCGCTCCTCGGTGACCGTCACGTTGGAGATGACCGCGTCGACGTCGCCGGACTGCAGCGCGAGCGGCCAGTCGGCCCACGCCTTGACCTCGAGGCGCAGCTCCTTGCCGAGGGCGTCGGCGACGAGCTGGGCGATGTCGGTCTCGTTGCCGATCGGGGTCGCGTCGTCGTCGGCCAGGAAGCCGAGCGGCGGCGCGCTGCCCGCGGAGATCGCCACGACGATCTCGTCCTTGTCCTTCCAGGAGTCCGGCAGCAGCGCGACGGCCTCGTCGGAGACGGTCGTGCGGACGCGGTCCTGGTCGGGGCTCGTGCTGACCTCGAGGCCGGCGGCCTCCGGGTCGGCGGTCACACCGGCCTGGGGCTTCGCGTCGGTCTCGGGCTTCGCGGTGCTCGCGCCGGAGCACGCGGTCAGGGCGAGCAGGGACGCGCAGGCGAGGGCGGCGAGCGTCGCGCCGCGGCGCGTGGTCGTCGTCATGGGGTGCCTCTCAGTCGTGCGGCGGGGCGCCGCGTGGGGGTCGGCCGGATGGCCACTGCTCGGGGGACGCCTGCTGCGGGTCAGAGGACCTTCTGCAGGAAGGCGCGGGTGCGGTCGTGCTGCGGGTCGTCGAGGACCTGGGAGGGCGGGCCCTGCTCGACGACGACGCCGCCGTCCATGAACACGACGGTGTCGGCCACCTCGCGGGCGAACCCGATCTCGTGGGTGACGACGACGAGCGTCGTGCCGGTCCGCGCGACGTCCTTGATGACGTCGAGGACCTCGCCGACGAGCTCGGGGTCGAGCGCGGACGTCGGCTCGTCGAACAGCAGGACCGACGGCTTGAGGGCGAGGGCGCGGGCGATCGCGACGCGCTGCTGCTGGCCGCCGGAGAGCTGGCGGGGGCGCACGTCGGCCTTGTCGGCGAGCCCGACGCGGGCGAGCAGCTCGCGGGCCTCCGGCTCGACCTCGGACCGCGGGCGGCCCTGGGCGGAGACGGGCGCCTCGACGACGTTCTCGAGCGCCGTGAGGTGCGGGAAGAGGTTGAAGCTCTGGAACACGAACCCGATGCGCGTGCGCTGGCGCAGGATCTCGCGCTCCTTGAGCTCGCGCAGCGTCCCGCCGCGGCGCACGTACCCGACGAGCTCGCCGTCGACGGAGATGAAGCCCTTGTCGACCTTCTCGAGGTGGTTGACGGCGCGCAGCAGCGTGGACTTGCCGGACCCGGACGGGCCGAGCACGACCGTGACGGAGCCGGGCTCGACGGTCAGCGACACGTCGCGCAGCACCTCGAGCGTCCCGTAGGACTTGTGCACGCCGTGCACCTCGACGAGCCCGCGGGGGCGGGCCTCCTGGACGGCGGTCATGCCGCACCCCCGGTGTGCTCGGTCCTGGCGGTGCGCTCGGTCCCGGCGGTGCGCTCGGTGCGGGCGGTGCGGACCAGCACGCCGACGCGGGCGCGCGCGGCGTACGCGGGCGGGACGCTCGCGGGCAGTGGCCGGCCGGACAGGCGCGACGCCGCGACGAGCAGCGTCCACCGGGCGCGCTGCAGCGGGGTCGGGGGCAGCGTGCGCACCGCGCCCTTCGCGTAGTGCCGCTCGACGTAGTACTGCACGACCGTGATGAGGGTCGTCAGCACGAGGTACCAGATCGACGCGACGAGCAGCAGCGGCACGATCCGGCCGTTGCGGCCCATGATCACGCTGACGATGTAGAACAGCTCGCCGTACGCCAGCACGTAGACGATCGACGTGCCCTTGAGCAGGCCGATGACCTCGTTGACGGCGGTCGGCACGATCGAGCGCATCGCCTGCGGCAGGATGATCCGGGTCACCTGGCGGCGCCGCGGGATGCCGAGCGACGCGGCCGCCTCCTGCTGCCCCTGGTCGACCGACAGGATCCCGGCGCGCACGATCTCCGCCGAGTACGCGGCCTGCGACAGCCCGAGCCCGAGGATCGCGGCCCAGAACTTGTCGACCAGCGACAGGGTGTCGAAGTACAGCAGCTCCGGGCCGAACGGCACCCCGAGGCTCAGGTACGGGTACAGGTACGCGAGGTTGTACCAGAGCAGGAGCTGCAGCAGCAGCGGCACCGAGCGGAACACCCACGTGTACGTCCACGACACGGCCTGCAGCAGCGGCGAGCGGGACAGCCGCATGAGGGCCAGCACCGTGCCGAGCGCGAAGCCCACCACCGACGCGACCGCCGTGAGCCGCACGGTCGCCCACGCGCCCTGCACGACGGACGGCCACGTGAGGTACCGCGCGACGAGGTCCCACTCCCAGCGCGCGTTCGTCACCAGCGAGCTGACGACCATCGCGAGCAGCAGCAGCACCACGCCCGTGGCGACCCACCGCCCCGGGTGGCGCGCCGGGACGATGCGCAGCTCCTCGAGCGGCACCTCGTCGGCGGCCGGCGCGGGTGTCGGCGGCACGACGAGCCGCGACTCGTCCTGCGCGAGCGACGTCATCGCGGGCTCCCGGGGTCGTCGCCGGCGGCCGGCGCGTCCAGCCACTTCTCGAACGCGAGCGGACCCTCCTGCGGGCGGTCCGCCGGGTCGAACAGCGGCGTGTACCCCGCCGCGAGGTACAGCGCCGCCGCCTCGGGCTGCCGCGGGCCCGTCGTCAGGTAGACCCGCCGGTACCCGCGGGCCCGGGCGCGCTGCTCGAGCTCGACGAGCACACGGCGGGCCAGGCCGCGGCGGCGGTGCTCCGAGTGCGTCCAGATCCGCTTGAGCTCGGCGGTCGGCAGCGCGGGCGAGCCGTCGGCCGCGCGTGCGCGGGGCCGGGCCAGGCGCGCGGGGTCGCCCGCCTCGGGCTCGACGCGGCGCCGGAACGCGCCGCCCGCGACGGGCCGACCGTCCTCGAGCAGCAGCACCAGGTCGCCCTCCGGCGGGGCGAACTCGTGCGCGGGGTACTCCTCGAGCTCGGCGCGCAGCTGCTCGGCGGTCAGGACGCGCTGGTAGCGGGTCCAGTACTCGTGCGCGAGCTCGTCCAGCAGCGGCCGCACGAGCGGGTCGTGCATGAGCACGGACCGCACCTCGAGGGTCGACGTGGTCATCGCGGTGCCTTCTCCCCCGCCGTCACGGCGAACGGGACGTGGTTGCCCTCGACCGGGGCGGGGCACGTGCCGAAGTCGCTGAACGCGAACGGCAGGTCGATCGCGCGGTTGAGGTCGAGGCGGACCGTCGTGCGGTCCGCCGAGGGCTCGGCGAACACGATCCGCCACGGCGCCAGGCCCGGCGCCTCGTCGGTGAACAGCAGCGCGGGCGAGCCGCCCTTGCCGGCGGTGAGGCGCAGCGTCGCCGCGCGCCCGTCGCGCTCCAGGTCGACCTCGCCGACGAGCGTCACGTGGTGCACGAGCCCGGGCCGCGCGGCGCCGACGACCGCGGGGCGCGGCTCGTCGTACCAGCGGACGGGGACGTCCAGCACCCACGACTCGTCGTACGGGAACGTCGGCACGCCGTCGAAGTCGCGCAGCGCCGCGGCGCGCGGGTCGCGCAGCCGGACCGCGTACCGCCCCGTGCGGCGGACGAGCTCGACCGCGACCTCGGCGTCCGCGCCGCTGCGGCCCTGCGGCGTGTACGTCTGCACGACCTGCGAGCCGGCCTCCGCGACGACGTGCGTGGTCGCGTGCGGCACGTCGGCCTCGTCGCGCGCGTGGTGCGCGCCGTCCGCGTCGGCCCACCACAGGCCGGGGACGTCGGCGAGCCGCGACGGCGTGCTCGGCAGGTCCAGGTAAGCGACGAGCGTCAGCCAGCCGTGCGGCGTCGCGAGGTCGCGCTCGCGCGCCTCGTGCCACGTCGCCCAGTCGGCCTCCGCCTGCGTGCGGGTCTCCAGCGTGGTCATCGGTGCGCCTCCTTCGTCGTCGTCGCGCGGCCCGGGATCGCCCCGACCAGCTCGACGGTGTACGGGTCCTGCGGGTGGTCGAAGACCTGGTCGACGGGCCCGGTCTCGACGAGCCGGCCCGCGCTCATGACGCCGACGACGTCGGCGACCTGCCGCACGACCGCCAGGTCGTGGGAGATGAACAGGTAGGTCAGGCCGCGCTCGGCGCGCAGGTCCGCGAGCAGCGCGAGCACGCGCGTCTGCACGGACACGTCGAGCGCGCTCGTCGGCTCGTCCAGGACCAGCAGCTCCGGGTCGAGCGCGAGCGCCCGCGCGATCGCGACCCGCTGCCGCTGCCCGCCGGACAGCTCCCCCGGGCGGCGCCCCGCGACGTCCGCGGGCAGGCGCACGAGGTCCAGCAGCTCCGCGACGCGCGCGCGACGCTCGGCGGGCGTCCCGACGCGGTGCGAGCGCAGCGGCTCGTCGACGACCTGCGCGACCGTGAACCGCGGGTCGAGCGACGCGTACGGGTTCTGGTGCACGAGCTGGGTACGGCGGCGCAGCCGCCGCAGCGCCTCGCCCCGGGCCCCGGCGACCTGCTCGCCGTCGAACCGCACCGACCCGGAGTCGGCGCGCTCGAGGTCGAGGACCAGGCGCGCGGTGGTCGACTTACCCGAACCGGACTCGCCGACGAGCGCGAACGCCGAGCCGCGCGGCACGGCGAACGACACGTCGTCGACCGCGCGCACGCTCACGCCCGAGCGGCGCCCGCCCACGCGGAACGTCTTGCGCAGGTGCTCGACGACGAGCAGGTCGTCGAGCACCTGCGGCGCGTCGACCGTCGGCGCGGGCCGCGGCGACGTGGTGACCGGCGCCCGGTCGGCGTGCAGCCCGGGCGCCGCGGCGATGAGCTCGCGCGTGTACGGGTGCTGCGGGTCCCCGAGGACCTGCGCCGTCGGTCCGGACTCCACCACGCGGCCGTCCTTCATGACGACGACCCGCTCGGCCCGGTCCGCGGCGACCGCCAGGTCGTGCGTGATGAGCAGCACCGCGGTGCCCGCGCGGGCCGTGAGGTCCGCGAGCAGGTCCAGCACGCGCCGCTGCACGGTCACGTCGAGCGCGCTCGTCGGCTCGTCCGCCACGACGAGCTCCGGCTCGCACGCCAGCGCGATGCCGATGAGGACGCGCTGGCGCATCCCGCCGGACAGCTCGTGCGGGTACTGCCGGGCCCGCGCCCGCGGCTCGTCGATCCCGACGGCCTCGAGGATCGCCACGGCGCGCTCGCGCGCGTCGCGGCGGCCCGCTCGGCCGTGGATCCGCAGGACCTCCGCGACCTGGTCGCCGATCCGCTGGACCGGGTTCAGCGCGACGCCCGGGTCCTGCGGGACCAGGCCGACGCGCACCCCGCGCACCTGCGACCACGCGCGCGCCGGCAGCGCCGCGAGGTCGAGGGCCGCGCGCTCGTCGGCGCCCAGCGTGACCGACCCGGCCGTCACACGGCCAGTCTCCGGCAGCAGCCCGACGACCGCGTGCGCCGTCGTCGACTTGCCCGAGCCGGACTCGCCGACCAGCGCGACGACCTCGCCCGGCCGCACGTGCAGGTCCACGCCGCGCACCGCGTCGACTCGCCCGGCGGTGCCCTCGTACGACACGTGCAGGTCCCGCACGTCCAGGACCGTCCGGCGGTCGGTGGCCGCCTCGACCGGCGGCGTCAGCGTCCGCGTGCTCATCGCGCCGTCCTCCCCCCGCGCTCGAGCGCCCGCCCGAGCCGGCCCGCGGCCAGCACGACGACCGCGATGACCAGGCCCGGCAGCGTCGAGAACCACCACGCCGTCGCCAGGTAGTTGCGGCCCTCGGCGACGAGGGACCCCCACTCCGGGGTCGGCGGCACCGCACCGAAGCCCAGGAAGCTGAGCGCCGACACCGCGAGCACCACCGAGCCGAGCTCGACGGTCGCGAGCGCGAGCACCGGGCCCGTCGAGTTCGGCACCACGTGCCGCGCCAGGACCGCGCCGCGCCGGGCGCCCGCGAGGCGCGCGGCCTCGACGTACGTCGCGCCGCGCACGCGCAGCACCTCGGCGCGCATGACCCGCGCGAACGTCGCGACCGACGCGACACCCACGGCGACCGCGACCTTGAGCGTCCCGAAGCCGAGGACCGTGACGACCGCGAGCGACAGCAGCAGGCCGGGGATCGCGAGCAGCACGTCCGTCAGGCGCATGAGCGCGTCGTCCACGCGCCCGCCGACGAACCCGGCGACGAGCCCCAGCGCGGAGCCCGCGCCCAGCGCGATCGCGATCGCGACCACCGCGGCCTGCAGCGACAGGCCCGTGCCGTGCACCGTGCGCGCGAACAGGTCGCGGCCCAGGTGGTCCGTGCCGAACCAGTGCGCGGCGCTCGGCGCCTGCAGGTTGTCGGCCGGCACGCCCGTGACCGGGTCGTACGACGTGAACGCGCCGGGCACGAGCGCCCACGCGAGCACGACCGCCACGACGACGAGCGACAGGACCGCACCGGGCCGCGCGAGCGGGTGCCGGCGCACGCGCGCCCAGCGGGTCGCCCGCACGCTCGTCGTGCCCGCGCTCGTCGTCGGGGCCGCGTCCGTCGTGCCCGCGCTCGTCGTCGCGGCCGCGCTCGTCGTGCTCGTCGCGACCGACCGGGGCGCCGCGACGCGCGCACCCGACCACCGGGTCCCCAGGACGCTCATGCCGCGCTCCTCGCGAGGTGGGCCCGCGTCCGCGGGTCCAGCAGCGGGTAGGCCAGGTCCACCAGGAGGTTCACGACGACGAACACCGCCGCCGCGACCAGCACCAGACCCAGCACCACGGGGATGTCCTGCGACGTGACCGCCGCCTGCACGAGCCGCCCGAAGCCCTGCCGGGAGAACACCGTCTCCACGACCACGGCACCCGCCAGGAGGTTCCCGACGACCACGCCGAGCAGCGTCAGCGCCGGCAGCGACGCGTTGCGGGTCACGTGCCGCACCTGCACGCGGGTGCGGGTCGCGCCCTTGGCCAGCGCTGTCTCGACGTACGGCGCCGCCCACGCGGTGCGCATGCCCTGCGCGAGGACCTGCGCGATCGTCGCGGACAGCGGGATCGCGAGCGTCACCGCCGGCAGCACCAGGCTCGCGAAGCCCTGGTTGCCGACCGCCGGGAACACCGGCAGGCGGAACGACAGCAGCTGCAGCAGGACCAGGCCCACCCAGAACGTCGGGACCGCGACGCCCAGCGGCGGCAGCGCGAGCAGCAGGCCCCGCAGCCGCGCCGAGCGCGTCCACGACGCCCACGACGCGAGCCCCGCCCCGCCGGCGACAGCGAGCAGCAGCGCCAGCCCCGTGAGGCGCGCCGTCTCCGGCAGCGCCTGGCCGATGAGCGCCGTGACCGGCGCGCCCGTCGCGTACGACGTGCCCAGGTCGCCCGTCGCGGCGGCGCCCAGCGCGGAGAGGTACTGCTCGACGGGGCTGCGGTCCAGCCCCAGCCGCTCGCGCAGCGCCTCGGCCTGCGCCGGGTCGACCGACGCGCCACCGGTGCCCGCGTCGAGCATGATGCTCGCCGGGTCGCTCGGCAGCAGGTACAGGACCACGAAGGTCACCGTGAACGCCGCGAGGAGCACGACGAGGGCCGCGGCGACCCGGCGCAGGACGTAGAGGGTCATCAGTCCTGCTCGATCCAGGCGTCGTGGAACAGCAGGCGGGACGAGGCGTCGAACGCGACACCGTGCACGTCGCCGGCCACGCCGATGGACTGCGCGAGCTCGAACAGCGGGACCGCGAGGCCCTGCTCGACGATCTCGGCCTGCGCCTGCGCGACCAGGTCGGCGCGCGCCCCGGGCTCGCCCGTCGCGAGCTGCTCGGTCAGCAGCGGGTCGAGCGTCTCGTCCGCCGCGCGGCGGTTGATGTTGCGGCCCGTCGTGGAGAACTGGGTGCGCAGGATGTCCGCGTCGGCGCGCGTGACGTTGTAGTAGTACGTGTCGTAGTCGCCGGAGTCGAGCAGCGCCTGCTGGTCGCCGGGCGTGACCTGGCGCAGCACCAGGTCGACCCCCACGGCCCGCAGCTGCTGCTGCACCAGCTCGAGCACCGCCTGCGAGCCGGTGAACAGCGGCGCGTAGACCACGTCGATGCTCAGCCTCTCGCCGTCCTTCGCGCGGATGCCGTCCTCGCCGGGCACCCAGCCCGCGTCGTCGAGGAGCTGCGCCGCCGCGGCGGCGTCGAGCCGCAGCTCGTCGGACAGGTCGGTGTAGCCGGGCGTGGTGGACGCGAGCACGCTCGTCGCGGGCTCGAACGCGTCCGACAGGACCGTGTCGACCAGCTGCTGCCGGTCGATCGCGAGGTTGAGCGCCTGGCGCACGGCGACGTCGTCGAGCGGCGCGGCCGAGACGTTCGGCTGCAGGACGAACGCCACGCCCGGGTTCGTGCGGGTCAGCACCGAGCCGCCCGCGCCGTCGACCTGCGGCACGTCCTGCGGGAGCACGTCACCGACCGCGTCGAACTGGTCGGACGCGAGCCCGCCGGCCCGCACGCCCGACTCCGGCACGACCGTGAACTGGATCTTCTCGAGGTAGGCCTCGCCGTCGTTCTCGCGCAGCGCCGACGGCCACGCGTACCCGTCGCGGCGCGTGACGACCGCGCCCTGGTCCTGCGTGTAGCTCTCGAGCACGAACGGCCCGGAGCCCACGACCTTCCCCTGCAGGCGCTCGGCCGGGTCCGCCGTGGCCGTCGCGTCCGAGAGGATCGCGAGCGACACCGTGGACGTGGCCTGCAGGAACTGCGCGTTCGGCTCCGCGAACACGACGGTCGCGGTGTGCTCGTCGTCGACCCGCGTCTCCACGTAGCCCGCGAGGTAGCTCGCCGCGAGCGGCGCGACCGCCCCGAGCTCGCCCGCGAGCGCGTCGAGGTTCGCCTTGACGGTGGTGGCCGTGAGCGGCGTGCCGTCGGAGAACGTGACGTCGTCGCGCAGGTGGAACGTGAACGTCGTGAGGTCGTCGCTCACGTCCCAGGACCGGGCGAGCCACGGGACGATCTCGCCCGTCTCGAGGTCCTGGTCCGTGAGCGAGTCCGCGAGCTGGCGCGCGATGTAGATGCTGACGTTCGAGCCGACCTGCTGCGGGTCGACGCCCGACGGCGACGCACCGAGCGCGAAGCGCAGGGTCCCGCCGGGCGTGGGCCGGGCGTCGGTCGTCGCGGCGGGCGCGCTGCCCGTCGCCGTGCCGCCCGCGGAGCCGTCCGACGCGCAGGCGGACAGCAGCAGGGCGGGGGCGAGCAGCGTCGCGGCGAGCAGGCGGACGGGGAGCCGCGTGGTGCGGGTCATGGGGGTCCTCTCAGGGGGAAGGGGGACGTGCGGGGGGAAGGGGTGGAGGTCAGCCGACGAGCTCGGCGGCCCGCTCGCCCTGCGCGGCGGGGCGGTCCAGGCCGAGGTGGTCGCGCAGCGTCGGGCCGGAGTACTCGGTGCGGAACACGCCGCGCTCCTGCAGCAGCGGGACCACCTGGTCGAGCACGTCGTCCAGGCCGTGCGGCGTCAGGTGGGGCACGAGGATGAAGCCGTCGGAGGCGTCCTCCTGGACGTGCCGGTCGATGCCGTCCGCCACCTGCTGCGCGGTGCCGACGAAGCTGCCGCGCGTCGTGGTGTGGATGACGAGGTCGCGGATCGACCAGCCGTGGGCCTCCGCCTGCTCGCGCCACTGCTTGGCGATCGCCAGCGGGTCGCGGTGGTGACGCACCCGGCCGCGCGTGATCGAGATGTTCTCCACGTCGGGCTCGACGTCGGGCAGCGGCCCGTCCGGGTCGTACGCCTCGAGGTCGCGGCCCCAGACCTGCTCGAGGAACGCGATCGCCGTCGGGCCCGAGACCTGCTGGCGGCGGATGTGCGCCGCGCGCTCGGCGGCCTCCTCGGCGGTGTCCCCCAGCACCACCGTGACCGCGGGCAGGATCTTGAGGTCGCCGCGCGGGCGGCCCGCGGCGACGAGCCGCGCCTGCACGTCGTCGTAGAACGCGCGTCCCGCCTCGAACGTCGAGTGGGTCGTGAAGATGACGTCCGCGGTGCGCGCCGCGAAGTCCCGGCCCTCGGCGGAGTCGCCGGCCTGGAACAGCACCGGGTGGCCCTGCGGGCCGCGCGGGGTGGGGAACGTCCCGACGACGTCCGCGTACCGGCCGTGGTGCTCGACCGGGCGCACCGCGCCGGGGCGCAGGAACGTGCCGGACTCCGCGTCGGCGAGCACGGCGTCGTCGTCCCACGAGTCCCAGAGCTTCCGGGCGACCTCGACGACCTCCGCCGCGCGCTCGTACCGCTCCGCGTACGGCAGGTACCCGCCGCGCCGGAAGTTCTCGCCGGTGAACGCGTCGGGGCTGGTCACGAGGTTCCACGCGGCACGGCCGCCGGACAGGACGTCGAGCGTCGCGAACTGCCGCGCGAGGTCCCACGGCTCGTTGAACGTCGTGTTGATCGTCCCGGCCAGGCCGATGCGCTCGGTCACCGCCGAGAGCGCGGCGAGCACCGGGAGCGTGTCGGGGCGGCCGACGACGTCGAGGTCGTGGATGCGCCCCTTGTGCTCGCGCAGGCGCAGGCCCTCCGCGAGGAAGAAGAAGTCGATCTTCGCGGCCTCCGCGCGCGTGGCGAGGTGCTCGAACGACGAGAAGTCGATCTGGCTGCCGGACTCGGGGTCGCTCCACACGGTCGTGTTGTTCACGCCCGGGAAGTGCACCCCGAGGTGGATCTGCTTGCGGCTCATCGGTGGCGCTCCCCTCAGGCCGTCGCGGCGAAGACGTTGGCGGGGCGCTCGAGGCCGAGCGTGTCGCGCAGGGTCCGCCCCGGGTACGCGGTGCGGAACAGGCCCGCGGCCTGCAGGGTCGGCACGACCTTGTCGACGAGCGCGTCGAGGTCCGTCGACAGCGACGAGGGCCGCACGACGAACCCGTCGGCGGCACCGGCGCCGACCCACGCGTCGATCGTCGCGACCAGCGCGTCCGGGGTGCCCACGTGCTCGAACGTGGTCCGCGCGTCCGTGCGCGGCTCCAGGTCGTCGAGCAGCTCGAGCCGGGCGCGCGCGGCCGCCTCGTCGTCGGCGAGCACGACGAACGCGTCGACGAGCACGCGGACCTGGTCGGCGTCGCGGCCCGCGTCGAGGGCGAGGGCCCGCAGGCGCTCGCGCAGCGTCCGGGCCTCGTCGAGCGACGTGGCCTGCAGCCGGACGACGTCCGCGTAGCGCGCGGCGAGCGTGAGGGCGGGCTCGCTCGTCGCCTTCACGACGACGGGCGGGCGGCCCTGCGGCGGGCGCGGCGTGATCGACGGGCCCTTGACCCGGAACCGGATGCCCTCGTAGTCGACGTAGTGCAGCTTCTCCCGGTCGACGTACCGGCCGGTCGCGACGTCGCGGATCTCCGCGTCGTCCTCCCACGAGTCCCACAGCCGGCCGACGACCTCGACCACCTCGCGCGCCTCGTCGACCGCGTCCGCCTCGTCCTGCACGGGCTTGCGGCCGAATGCCCGGGTCGCCTCCTGCGTCGTCGACCAGCCCACGCCCCACGCGGCGCGGCCGCGGCTCACGTGGTCGATGGTCGCGACGGCCTTCGAGACGTGGAACGGCTCGGTGTGCGTCGTGTCGATCGTCGGGACGAGTCCGATGCCCGAGCTGCGCGGCGCGAGGCGGGACGCGACGAGCGCCGCGTCGAGCCGGCCCTGCGCGCCGTGCCGCTGCACGGGCTGGAGCGAGAACGCGTCGTCGAGCACGACGAGGTCGAGCAGGCCGCGCTCGGCGGTCGCGACGAGCGACGCGAGGCGCTGCGGGTCGAACAGGCGGGGCGCCTGCGAGCCCAGGTCGCGCCAGGCGGCGGGGTGGGCCCCGGCGTCGGTCAGGTCGACGCCCAGGTGCACCGAGGTGGCGTGATCGTCGGTCCGGTGGGTGGGGTGCGACATCGGCTGCTCCAGGTGATCGGTTCGGGGAACGAGTGGTCGGGCTCGTCGGCGACCCGGTGCGGTGGGTGCGGACGAGCGGGTGCCGCGGCGTCCGTCGGGACGCGCGGGGGCGGCTCCTGCCCGGGCCGCGCGGGTGCGCCGGGGTCGTCGTCGGGCGTGCGTGGGTACGCCGACGACCGTCAGGTCGGGAGGTCCGGCCGGTGGCCGGTGGGCGGCTCAGCCGCCGTGCCCGGGAGGCGTCGTCAGCGACAGCTCTCGACGGTGCACATGGAGCGACAACACATGGCGAGGCGCGTGGCTCGGACGTCCACGTCGGTGCTCCTCGTGCTCATGGGCTCGTCTCCCTCGGTCCGCTGCGTTGCCGTCCGGCGGGTGTCGCCGGACGACCAGGTCCTCACCCGGGGCACCCCACCGCGCGGGAGGGTTGCCGTCCGACGAGCCGGGGCTTGGCGTCGGAGCTCATGACCTTCGGTCTGCAGACCGGAAAATTCGGACTGCATTGGTCCGGAAAACTAGCCACCGGCCGCGGCGGCGTCAACGCCCCGCACTCCGGGTCCCACAATCTGGACCAATCCGGTCCCCATTTGAGACCGCCCCCCTCCGCGACGGCCACTGCCGGCCCGACCACCGCCCCGCCCGACCGCCCCTCCCCGACCCCGCCACCACGCCCCTCGACCACGCCACCCCTCGACCCCGCCATCCCTCCGGGTAAGCGCCACCGGAGCCGGAGCAACCCCGGTCTCGCGCGGAGTCGATCCGCCGACCCCGCCATCACTCCGGCCATGCAGCCCCATGACCGGAGGAAGCGCGGGGTCGGCGCGGGTGGCGGGCGGGATCGAGGGGGACGACGAGGGCCCCGCACCGGGTGGGTGCGGGGCCCTCGTCAGGGTCGTGCGGGGTCGGCGCCGGCCGAGAAGTGGCACAGGTCGGCCGAGGAGCAGCGCGGGTCAGCCGAGAAGCCGCGCGGGTCAGTCGAGAAGGTGCGCGGGTCAGCCGAAGTAGCGCGGCAGCGTCGCCTCGAAGACCTCGCGGGCCTCGTCGAGCGGGATCGTGAACAGGCCCTCGACCTCGAGCGCGGGCACCTCGTCGTCCTCGCCCGTGGCGACGACGTCGGCGGTCTGACCGAGCCGCACGGCCGGCACGCCGCGCGCGACGCACAGGTCCGCGAAGCGCACCTCCTCCGAGCGCGGCACCGCGACGAGCGCGCGCGCCGTGGACTCGGAGAACAGCGCCTCGAACGGCGTCACGCCGTCGCGCTCGCACAGCGCGTCGAGCGAGACCCGCGCACCCACGCCGAACCGCAGCGAGGACTCGAGCAGCGCCTGGACCAGGCCGCCCTCGGACAGGTCGTGCGCCGCGTCGACGAGGCCGTCGCGCGCCGCGTTCTGCAGCACCGCGGCGAGCGCGCGCTCGGCGGCCAGGTCGACCCGCGGCGGCAGGCCGCCGAGGTGGCCGTGCTCGACGTCGGCCCACGCGGAGCCGTCGAGCTCGGCGCGGGTCGTGCCGAGCAGGTAGACCGAGACACCCGGGGCGGTCCAGCCCGACGGCACGGCCTGCGCGACGTCGTCGAGCACGCCCAGCACGCCGACGACGGGCGTCGGGTGGATCGCGGAGTCGATCTTCCCGGGCTCGCCGGTGCCGTTGTAGAGCGAGACGTTGCCGCCGGTCACCGGCACCTCGAGCGTCTGGCACGCGTCGGCCAGGCCGCGGATCGCCTCGACGAGCTGCCACATCGAGTCCGGGTGCTCCGGGCTGCCGAAGTTGAGGCAGTCGGTCACCGCGAGCGGGCGGGCGCCCGTCGTCGCGACGTTGCGGTACGCCTCGGCCAGCGCGAGCTGCGCACCCGTGTACGGGTCGAGCTTGCCGTAGCGGCCGTTCGCGTCGGTCGCGAGCGCGACGCCCAGGCCGGTCGACTCGTCGACGCGGACGACGCCGGAGTCGTCGGGCTGCGCGAGCGCGGTGTTGCCCTGCACGAACCGGTCGTACTGCTTGGTCACCCACTCCTTGGACGCGAGGTTCGGCGAGCCGAGCAGGCGCAGCGCGGTCGCGCGCAGCTCGTCGGCGCTCGTCGGACGCGGCAGCGAGGCGGAGGAGTCCGCGTTCAGCCCGTCCTGCCACGCCGGGCGTGCGTACGGGCGGTCGTAGACCGGGCCCTCGTGCGCGACCGTCTTGGGGTCGACGTCGACGATCCGGTGGCCGTGGTGGTCGATGGTCAGGCGGCCCGTGCCCGTGACCTCGCCGATGATCGCGGTCTCGACGTCCCACTTGCGCGTGATCGCGAGGAACTCGTCGAGCTTCTCGGGGCGGACGACCGCCATCATGCGCTCCTGCGACTCCGACATGAGGATCTCGCCGGCGGTCAGCGTGGGGTCGCGCAGCAGGACGTTCTCGAGGTCGACGTGCATGCCGCCGTCACCGTTGGAGGCGAGCTCGCTCGTCGCGCACGAGATGCCCGCGGCGCCGAGGTCCTGGATGCCCTCGACGACCTTCGCCGCGTAGAGCTCGAGGCAGCACTCGATGAGCACCTTCTCCATGAACGGGTCGCCGACCTGCACCGACGGGCGCTTGGAGGGCTTGGTGTCGTCGAACGTCTCCGACGCGAGGATCGACGCGCCGCCGATGCCGTCGCCGCCCGTGCGCGCGCCGAACAGGACGACCTTGTTGCCCGCGCCGGACGCGTTGGCGAGGTGGATGTCCTCGTGCCGCAGCACGCCCAGGCAGAGCGCGTTGACGAGCGGGTTGCCCTGGTAGCAGGGGTCGAACACGAGCTCGCCGCCGATGTTCGGCAGGCCGAGCGAGTTGCCGTAGCCGCCGACGCCCGCGACCACGCCGTGCACGACGCGCGCCGTGTCGGGGTGGTCGACCGCGCCGAACCGCAGCTGGTCCATGACCGCGACCGGGCGCGCGCCCATCGAGATGATGTCGCGCACGATGCCGCCGACGCCCGTGGCCGCGCCCTGGTAGGGCTCGACGTACGACGGGTGGTTGTGCGACTCGACCTTGAACGTCACGGCCCAGCCGTCGCCGATGTCGACGACGCCCGCGTTCTCGCCGATGCCGACGAGCAGGTGCTCCTTCATCGCCGGCGTGGTCTTGTCGCCGAACTGGCGCAGGTGCGTCTTGGACGACTTGTACGAGCAGTGCTCGGACCACATGACGGAGTACATCGCGAGCTCGGCGGCGGTGGGCCGGCGGCCGAGGATGTCGCGGATGCGCTGGTACTCGTCGGGCTTGAGCCCGAGCTCCGCGTACGGCTGCTCGAGGTCGGGGGTCGCCGCGGCGTCCTCGACGGTGTCGTAGTGCTGGTCGCTGCTGGGGCGCGCGGGTGCGGAGGTCATCGGTTCCCTTGGGCGAGTTCCAAGCCGTGCTGGCCGGCCGGCAGGGACACGGCCGTCGTCGGCGGACGCCCGACAGGATACCGACGCCCCGGGGGCCGCCCGACGGGCGTCCACCGACCGGTTACGGCACCCCCGCGGCGGGGCCGGGGAGGGCCCGACGACGCGCCCGGCAGGGGCGCCGCGGAGACGCCGACCCGGACGCTCGTCCAGGCGCCCCTCTCCCCCGGACGGGCGAGGCGGGTGTGCTCTCAACGGGTGACACGTGCCCGAAATGCGGCACGCCGGGGGCGACACGCCGATGGGGGAATTGTGCGTTATGCCTGGCCACCCCTACTCTCTGGGCCTGGTCGGATGTCCGATTCGACCCGTTTCCGACGCATTCTCCGAGTCGAGGTCCGATGCTCTCCCGTGCCGCTGCCGCCACTGCCGTCCCCCTCGTCGCCGGTCTGCTCCTCGTCGCGTCCTCCACCGGCGCCTCCGCCGGGGGTTCGGACGACCCCGTGCCCTACGCCGTCACCGTCGACGGCCTGACGCTCGCGCCCGGGGACACGTTCCAGGCCCACGACCACGTCAACGTCACCTACACCCACCGCGGCAAGACGAAGTCCGCGAACCTGCACATCGAGGGGACGCGCTCGACCGGCGCGCTCATCGGCAAGAAGTCGGTCGGCTGGGACCTCGTCGGCGTCCCGGAGAACTCCTGCATCACCTGGGTCCAGGTCTCGAAGTACAACGAGCACTACGGCGAGGGCGGCCAGAAGCCGGTCTGCGGCACCACGTGCAAGCCCTACCCGCCGCAGCCGACGCCGAGCCCGTCGCCCTCCCCCACCGGCTACCCGACCTACCCGCCGAAGCCGACGCCGACCCCGAAGCCGACGCCGACGCCGACCCCGTCGCCCACCGTGACGCCCACGCCGACCCCGACGCCCACGCCGCCGGTCGACGAGCCCACGCCGCCGGCGGACGAGCCGACGCCCCCGGTCGACGAGCCCACCCCGCCGGTCGACGAGCCCACCCCGCCCGTCGACGAGCCCACGCCCGAGCCGACCGTCGAGGCCCCCACGCCCACGCCGGGTGACGACGACACGCCCACGCCCGAGCCGTCGCTGTCGGCCCCGGTCGTGCCGGACGACGAGGACGAGGACGTCGTGGTCGCCGGCCCGACGCCGACCCCGAGCTACCCGTCCGAGGTCCTGGCGGACGAGCCGGACGACGACGGCGAGCTCGCCGCGACGGGTTCCGACTCGCTCGCGCCGGGCCTGGCCCTCGCGCTCGGCGCACTCGCCGCGGGTGCCGGACTCCTCACGGTCCACGCCCGCAAGCGGCACCGCCCGGCGCACCGCGTCTGAGCCACCTGCGGGCGCCGGGGTCGGGGCGCAGCGGTGCCCCGGCGCCCGCAGGCGTACGTCCGGCCGCGAACCCCTCCCTCGTGCGGTCGGACGGAGCCCGGCGGACCGAGCGTGACGCTCGGCCCGCCGGGCTCACGTGCGCGCTAGGTTGCGGCCCGTGCTGAGACCGGTGGTGGGCGTCACCCTCGTCGTCGCGCTCGTGGCCGGGTGCGCCCCGGGCGCGGGCAGGTCGTCCGCGCCCGCCGCGCCCGCCGCGCCCGCCGCGTCGGCCACGGGCTCGTCGGCCACGGGCTCGTCGGGCGCCGCGGCCGACGGCGGTGCCCCGGGCGCGCCCACGCCGGGTCCGACCGACGCGCGGTCCCTCTCGGACGGGGACCGCGCGCTGCGGTCGGGCACGACGGTCGTGTCGCGCGGGCCGCGGACCGTCGCGCTGCGCGCGCTCGCCGACGCCGCCCCCGAGGCCCTGGACGACGACTCGGTCCGGGTCCCGGTGCCGCCCGGCGGGCGCGTGGTCCTCGCCGCGCCGCCGCCGCTGCGGCTCGACGTGCTGCTGGACGGCACGGCGGTCGTGCTGCTCGACGACGAGCCGGTCGCGGGGCTGCGACCGTACCCGCGGGGGCGGCTCGTCGCGGTGCGCGGCGGCGACGCGGACGCGGTGGTCCTGACCGCGCGCGAGCAGCCGACGGCCGTGTGGTTCACCGCGCGCTCGGTGCTCGACCTCGACTGGGGCGAGCGGGAGGGCGGCCGCTCGCTCGCGGTGACGCCGGCGGACTGGTCGCGCCGCGGCGGGCTCGCGGCGGACGCGCTCGTGCCGGCGCAGGTCGTCGCGGCGGAGCCGGAGGCGGGCACGGCGACGATGCGCGACCAGCTCGCCTGCCACCAGCACGGCGCGCCGCGCAAGGCGCGGTGGAACATCGAGCCGTGGCGCCCGCGGGTGTCCGCGCTCGAGCTGGTGGCCGCGCGGTGCAACCCGTGACTCAGAGCCGGGCGTCCTCGAGCTGCACGAGCCCGGTGATGACGGGGCCGACGACCACCACGTAGATCAGCCCGAGGAACGCGGCGGTGAGCACCGTGAACGCGACCATGCCGCTCAGCCCGCCGGGCTCGCGCAGGTGCGCGACGACCTTGCGGACCAGCGAGGCGGGGTGCCGCACGTCCCACGAGTTGAGGCGCAGGTTGCGGCCCAGGTAGATGCCGAGCGCGACGAGCAGCAGGACGACGACGCACAGCACGACCGACGACCGGTCCGCGAGCGCGCGGGCACCCTCGCCCGAGGTGACGTAGACCCACTCGAGCTGCACGACGAACACGTTGAGCACGGTGTTGAGCACGCCGGACATCGCGAGCGTGAGGACGAGCAGCGTGTCGAACCACATGGGCACGCGCTCGCCGGGCTGCCGGTGGCTGAGGTTGAGCTCGGTGATGAGGTAGGCGGCGTTCGGCAGCAGCAGGAGCCAGGCGAGCGCGCCGACGGCGAGCACGGCCGCGCCGAGGCCGCGCTGGTCGGCGCGCACGAGCAGGACCCACACCAGCGCGACGGCGCCGAGCAGCGCGAGCGGCGCGACGGACAGCGCGAGGTTCAGCAGCATCGGCCGGTAGACGCGCGTGCGGAACGCCGGTCCGCGCGCGAGGACGAGGACGAGCGCCAGCAGGTTCATCCCGGCGCCGCCGAGGACGAGCGGGGTCAGCACGCCCTCATCCCACCAGAGCACGACCGCCCCCGCTCCCCCACGACGAGGGGACGGGGGCGGTCGTCGGACGGCTCAGCGCAGGTGCTTCTCCGGGACGGCGAGGCGCCCGGCGGCCCGCTCGGTGCGGTAGTGCTCGCGCGCCTCGTCCTGCCGGGCCTTCTCGGCACCGGACGCGACGGGCGCGCGCAGGTGCTCGGGGCCGAACCCGAACGCGTCGACGAGGTCCTGCGCGTGCGGGCGCAGGCGCTGCAGGAGGCGGTCGATGTACGACGACACGGTGCGGGCCCGCCCGGCGGACAGGCGGCCGTTGACGAGGTACCAGGCCAGGTGGCGCTCGATGACCGTGAGGCCGAACAGGTCCCGCAGCCACGTGAGCACCTGCCGCGTGCCGGGGTCGGTCGCGGCGTGCACGCCGCGCGTGAACGCCTCCCACTGCACGCGCTCGGCGTGGGCGCGGGCGGCCTCGATGAGCTCGTGCTGGTGCGCGTTGACGAGCGCGGCGGCCTCGGCGGGCGCCATCTTGGTGGCGGGCCGCAGCGCCGTGGCGAGCTCGGCGACCATGACCTCGACGCGCTCGGTGAGCAGCTCGCGCTGGGTCTCCTCGTCGCGCAGCTGCCCGGCGGAGCGACGGGCGTCGCCCGCGTCGGCGATGGTCTGCACGGCGCGCACGAGCAGCGTGCGGTGCACGGCCTTGTCGGCGACCATCCGCGCGACGTCGCCCGCACCGCCGGACTTGAGCGCCTTGGCGAAGTCGCCCAGGAGCCGCTTGCCGACGAGCTGGTACAGGACGGTGTTGTCGCCCTCGAACGTCACGTAGACGTCCATGTCCTGGTGCAGCCCGACGAGCCGGTTCTCGGCGAGGAAGCCCGCGCCGCCGCACGCCTCGCGGCACTCCTGGATGGTGCGCATGGCGAGCCACGTCGAGGTGGGCTTGAGCGCGGCGGCCAGGGTCTCGAGGTCCTCGCGGTTCTCGGGGGTGTCGCCGCGGCCGGAGAACACCTCGTCGAACGCGGCGAGCAGCTCCTCGTGCGCGAACGTCGAGGCGTACGTCTCGGCGAGCAGCGGCAGCAGGCGGCGCTGGTGACGCTGGTAGTCGAGCAGCGTGACCTCGTCGCCGCCGGGGCCGGCGAACTGGCGGCGCTCGCCCGCGTACCGCACGGCGATGGCGAGCGCGATCTTGCTCGCGTTGACCGCGGCGCCGTCGAGCGAGACGCGGCCCTGGACGAGCGTGCCGAGCATCGTGAAGAAGCGGCGGCCGGGGCTCGCGATGGGCGAGGTGTACGTGCCGTCCTCGGCGACGTCGCCGTAGCGGTTGAGCAGGTGGGTGCGCGGCACGCGGACGTGGTCGAAGTGCAGGCGGCCGTTGTCGATGCCGTTGAGCCCGCCCTTGAAGCCGTCGTCCTCGCCGCCCACACCCGGCAGGAACTCGCCGTCCTCGTCGCGGATCGGCACGTAGAACGCGTGCACGCCGTGGTTGACGCGCGGGCCGCCCTCGGGGCCGGTGATGAGCTGGGCGAACACGACGGCCGCACGCCCGTGCAGGGCCGCGTTGCCGAGGTAGTCCTTCCACGCCGCGCGGAACGGCGTGTGGATGACGAACTCCTGCGTCTCGCGGTCGTACTCGGCGGTCGTGCCGATGGACGCGACGTCCGAGCCGTGGCCCGTCTCCGTCATGGCGAACGCGCCGGGCACCTCGACCGACATCGCGGCCGGCAGGAACGTGTCGTGGTGGTACCGCGTGCCCAGGTGCAGGATCGCCGAGGCGAACAGGCCCCACTGCACGCCCGCCTTGATCTGCAGCGACGGGTCGCCCGCGACGAGCTCCTCGAACCGCGCGAGGCTGCCGCCGTGGTCGTCGGACCCGCCGAGGCGCGTCGGGAACGCGCGCAGCACGTCGTGGTGCGCGACGAGCTCGCGGAGCTGGTGGAGCACGCGCTCGCGGTGCTCCGCCATGGGCAGGCCCTCGATCTTCTGGAACTCGGGCTGCGCGACGATGGCGCGCGCCTCGCGGCGCAGGGTCGCGTACTGCCCGAGGAGCTGGTCGGTCAGCGCGGCGACGTCGACGCGCGGCTCGACCGTGGAGGCGAGGCTGGGGCTGCTGGGACCGGGTGCGGTCTGCGTGGCGGTCATCGGATCTCCCAAGGGGTGCGGGGGGTCGTGTGCGGGAAGCGCTCGCGGGCGAGCAGGCCGACGGGCCCGGCCCACAGCCAGGCGGCGACCTGGGCGGTGAGGGTCTCGCGGTCGGGGACGCCGGGCTCGCCGCGGTGGGCCATCCACCACTCGCCGGCGCCGCGCACGAAGCCGACGGCTCCGGCGGCCCAGATCTCGGCGAGGCTGTCGCGCGCGACGGCGGCGTCGGCGGCGGCCTCGAGGGCCGGCGCGTCGTCGGCGGCGGCCGCGCGCTCGTCGGAGCCGCGTTCGGACAGCTCGCGGGCGAACGGCAGGGCGACGAGGTGCGTGACCGAGTCCAGGAAGTGGCCGAGCGGCCCACCGGACTCCACCGACCCGTCGCGCGTGACGAACGCGTAGACGTTCGGGGAGGACTCGATCATCTCGAGGTAGACGGCGACCATCGCGCGCAGGCCGTCGCGCGGCGTGGGCGCGACGCGCAGGACGCCCTCGAGCGCGCCCTGGATCTGCAGCACGACGGCCTCGGCGACCGCGATCTGCAGCCCGGTCTTGTCGGAGAAGTACCGGTAGACGATCGACTTCGAGGTGCCGGCGGCGGTGGCGATCTCCTCCATGGAGACGTCGGGGCCGCGGTGGTGGACGGTCCGGCGCGCGATGCGCACGAGCTCGGCACGGCGGGCCTCGCGGTGGTCGGCCCAGCGGGCGGAGCGGCCGTCGACGACGAACGGGTCGGCCCGACGAGAGCGCGCGGCGGACCCGGCGGGGACTCCCGCCGACGCGGAGGGGGCCGTCGTCGTCGACGGGCCCGGTGTGATCGGACTCACGAAACCGACGGTATCAGGTACTGTGGGTTCTGGACACCAGGAGAGGACGTTGGTCCCTGGACCGGACGCGTGGGACACCCCCACCGGACGACCCCGGGACCGCCGCCGCCTCGCCTCCGGCCCTGACCATCGCGACGACGCGAGAGGAGCGCCACCTCCATGGCACTCGACAGCACGGCCCGCTCGAAGGCCCGCAAGGCCGCCGACCCCGCCCCCAATCCCGCCGCGCGCCGCGCGCTCGTCCTCGGGGGGAACCGGATCCCGTTCGCCCGCGCCGGCGGCCGCTACGCCCACGCCTCCAACCAGGACATGCTCACCGCCGCCCTCGAGGGCCTCGTCGCGCGCTACGGCCTGCAGGGCGAGCGCATCGGCGAGGTCGCCGCGGGCGCCGTCCTCAAGCACAGCCGCGACTTCAACCTCACCCGCGAGGCCGTGCTCGGCTCGTCGCTCGCGCCCACCACCCCGGCGTACGACGTGCAGCAGGCGTGCGCGACCGGGCTCGAGACCGTCGTCGGCCTGTCCAACAAGATCCGCCTCGGCCAGCTCGACTCCGCGATCGCCGGCGGCGTCGACTCCACGTCCGACGCGCCGATCGTCGTGACCGACCGCCTGCGTCGTGCGCTGCTCGACCTGTCCCGCGCGAAGACCGCCGGGCAGAAGCTCGCCGCGCTCGGCCGCATCCGCCCCAAGGACCTCGCGCCCGTCGCGCCGTCCACCGGCGAGCCCCGCACCCACCTGTCCATGGGCGAGCACCAGGCCCTCACCACCGCGCAGTGGGGCATCACGCGCGAGGCGCAGGACGAGCTCGCGCTCGCCTCCCACCAGCGCCTCGCCGCCGCGTGGGACGCCGGGTTCTTCGACGACCTCGTCACGCCCTACCGCGGCCAGACGATCGACGGGAACCTGCGCAAGGACACCTCGCTCGAGAAGCTCGCCTCGCTCAAGCCGACGTTCGGCACGCGCCTCGACGCGCCCGCGACGATGACCGCGGGGAACTCCACGCCGCTCACCGACGGCGCGTCCACCGTCCTGCTCGGCTCCGACGCGTGGGCCGCCGAGCACGGGCTCACCCCGCTCGCCGCGGTCGTCGACGCCGAGGCCGGCGCGGTCGACTTCGTGCACGGCGAGGACGGCCTGCTCATGGCGCCCGTGTTCGCGGTCCCGCGCCTGCTCGCCCGCAACGGCCTGGCGCTCGAGGCCCTCGAGTACGTCGAGATCCACGAGGCGTTCGCGTCCACCGTCCTCAGCACGCTCGCCGCGTGGGAGTCGGAGGAGTTCGGCCGCACCCGTCTCGGCCTGGACGGCGCGTTCGGCACCGTCGACCGCGCGCGTCTCAACGTGCACGGCTCGTCGCTCGCCGCGGGGCACCCGTTCGCCGCGACCGGCGGGCGGATCATCGCGACCATCGCCAAGGAGCTCCACCAGCGCAAGCAGCGCGACGGCGGCACCCCGCGCGCACTCGTGTCCATCTGTGCGGCCGGCGGTCTCGGCCTCACCGCGATCCTCGAGGCGGCCTGACATGGCGAACCCCATCACCACGACGCTCTCGGCCAAGCTGTCCGGCCTGCTGGGCTTCTCCCCCGCCGTCCCGCTGCGCCGCTGGGCGCCCGGCACGCCGCTCGTCGACGGCCCTGTGCTCGTGCTCAGCGCGGGCGCGCCCGGCACGCCGGACGCCGACGCGGACGCGGTCGCGTCGCTGCTGGCGGGCACCCCGGGCGCCGACGCGACGCCCGATGCGCACGGCGGCCAGGTCCTCGACGGCTGGGGCCTCGAGGTGCACCGGCACCCCGAGCCCGACACGTCGTACGCCGCGGTCGTCGTCGTCCTCACCGGCGTCGCGCACCCCGACGACCTGCACACCCCGATGCTCACCGCGGCGTCCACGTTCAAGCGCCTCGCCCGCGGCGGCCGCGTCGTGACGATCTCGCGCGCCGCGACCGCCGACGACGCGCCCGCCGTCGCCGCGGCCCGCCAGGGCGTCGACGCGGTCGTGCGGACCATCGCCAAGGAGACCCGCGGCGGCTCGACCGCCAACGGGGTCGTCCTCGCCGACGGCGTTCCCGTCTCCGCGCCGTCCGCCGTCGGCGCGCTGCGCTTCCTGCTGTCGACCCGCTCGGCGTTCGTGCACGGCCAGCTCCTCGCCGTGGACTCCACCGCCGGGTCCCTGCCCGCCGACTGGGACACCCCGCTCGACGGGCGCGTCGCCGTCGTCACCGGCGCCGCGCGCGGCATCGGCGCGGCCATCGCCCGCACCCTCGCGCGGGACGGCGCGACCGTCGTCGCCGTCGACGTGCCCGCCGCGGGCGAGCAGCTCACCGCCGTCGCCAACGAGATCCGCGGCACCGCGCTGCAGCTCGACATCACCGCGGCCGAGGCAGGCGCCACGATCCTCGAGCACGCGCTCGCGCGGCACGGGCGCCTCGACGTCGTCGTGCACAACGCCGGCATCACGCGCGACAAGCTGTTCGCCAACATGACCGAGGCGCAGTGGGACGCGGTCGTCGCGGTCAACATCGCCGCGCAGCTCGCGATCAACGAGGCGCTGCTCACCTCGGGCGACTTCACCGACGCGCCGCGCATCGTGTCGATCTCGTCGACCACGGGCCTCGCCGGCAACCGCGGGCAGGCCAACTACGCGGCCACCAAGGGCGGCGTCATCGGCATGGTCCGCGCGACCGCGCCGCTGCTCGAGCCGTTCGGCGGCACCGCCAACGCCGTCGCGCCCGGCTTCATCGAGACCGAGATGACCGCCAAGATGCCCGCCGTCACGCGCCAGGTCGCGCGCCAGCTCAACTCGCTGCAGCAGGGCGGCCGGCCCGTCGACGTGGCCGAGGCCGTCGCGTTCCTCGCCTCCCCGCAGGCCGGCGGCATCGTCGGGCGCACGCTGCGCGTGTGCGGGCAGAACGTGGTGGGCGCGTGAGCCTCGTCGACCTGCCCGCCGTCCCCGGGCTGGGCGGGCTGTACGCGCGCGGCGCGGCGTCCACCGGGCGGCTCGCCGTCGCGCGCCGCACCGGCTCCGCGCCCACCGCCCTGCCCGGCACCGAGTACCGCGTGCGCGGCGTGCGGCCCTCGCTCGACCACCTCACCGCCTACCAGCGGCTGGTCGGCGAGGAGGCGGCCGACACCCTGCCGCCCGGGTTCGTGCACGTGCTCGGCTTCCCGCTCGCGATCGCGCTCATGGCGCGCAGCGACTTCCCGCTGCCGATGCTCGGGATGGTGCACCTCGCGAACGTCGTCGAGCAGCGCCGCGCCATCGGGTACGACGAGACGCTCGACGTCACCGCGTCCGCGCGCGACCTGCGGCCCCACCGCACCGGCACCCAGGTGGACCTCGTCGTCGAGGTCGCGGTCGAGGACGAGCTCGTGTGGCGGGGCACCTCGACGTACCTCGCCAAGGGCGTGCGCCTCCCCAGGTCCGGCGAGCACAGGTCCGACGAGCACAGGTCCGACGAGCACGCGTCCGACGAGCGCGCGGCCGGTGAGGGTGCGTCCGACGAGGGCGCGTCCGACGAGCGCGCACCGTTCGAGCCGCCGCTGCCCACGGGTCAGTGGCGGCTCGGCGCGGACACCGGGCGGCGCTACGCGGCCGTCTCGGGCGACCGCAACCCGATCCACCTGAACCCGCTGACAGCCAAGGCGCTCGGCTTCCCGCGCACCATCGCGCACGGGATGTACACCGCGTCGCGCCTCCTCGCCGACGCGGGCCGGGGTCGCGGCGACGCGTTCGTCTGGTCGGTCGACTTCGTCAAGCCCGTGCTGCTGCCCGCGACCGTCGCGACGTCCGTCCGCCACCGCGCGGGCGGCGGCTTCGACCTCGCGGCGTGGCACCCCCGCACCGCCAAGCCCCACGCCCTCGCCACGGTCACCCCCCTCCCCTGACCGCACGGCCCGCCCCCGCTCAGCTCACCGACCCACCCCCGGGAGTCCTTCCCCCGCGACCCCGGGATAGCCCTTCCCCCGCGACCCCGGGGTTGCTCCGGCCATCCCCCCTCGAAGCCGGAGCAACCCCGGTCTCGACGTCCTCCCGCACCGCGAGCCCGCCATCACTCCGGGTAAGCGGGTCCGGAGCCGGAGCAACCACGGGGTCGAGACCTTCCGCACCCGGCCCCGATTCCGGTCCGCCCCCCTGAGGACCCCCGTCTCGGCCGTCCCCCTCCCCGCGACACCGTCGTTGCTCCGGCGAAAGTCGGTCGGAGCCGGAGCAGGCGCGGGGTCGCGGGCCGGCGGGCCGCGCGGCGGGTCGGTCAGGCCGGGAGCCAGCCCGCCAGGGTCGCGATGCCGCGGGCGATCTCCTCGGGGGTGCGGCCCGTCGTGCCGACGCGGTGGACCGACGGCGGGCAGCCGCGCTCGAGCGCCCGGGCCGCGGCGTCGCTGCGCGCGACGTGCGCCTCGAGCTCCGCGCCGTGCTCGCGCCGGGCGAGACGCTCGTGGGCCGTGGCGTCGTCGGCCGTGAGCAGCACGGCCGTCACGCGCGGGGAGTCACCCATCGCGGCGGCCAGGTCGTCGGCGTACTGCGGGCTGACGGTGTTCGTGTAGACCAGGCGCCGGTAACCCAGCTCGCGGTAGGCCGACCACACCGCGCGCAGGTTGCGCTCCGCCAGACGCTCGGCGTGCGGCGCGGGGTGCGCGAGGTCGAGGTAGTCGCCCTCGACCACCGCGTGCCGCACGTCCGCCGCCGCGAGCAGGGCGTGCAGCGCGTGCGCGACGCTCGTCTTCCCGACGCCCGAGCGCCCGCCGACGAGCACGACGTGCGACCGCTCGTCCGCCGCGTCGGTACCGGCCCGCGCACGCTCGTCGGACCCCGCAGCCTCGCCGGAACGCGCACGCTCGTCGGACCCGGTGCCGTCCGCCAGGCCCAGGCGCTCGTGCAGGCGCGCCCGGGCCGCGGGCCACTCGTCGGCCAGGATCGACAGGTAGACGGAGTCGCCGCGTGAGCCGTCGGGGGCGACGCGGTGCCCGCGCAGCCGGCCCTCCTCGACCGCGCCGAGCCGACGGACCGCGGCGAGCGACCGGACGTTGCGCGCGTCGGCCCGCAGCGCCACCCGGTGCACGCCCCACACCTCGAACGCGTGCGTCAGCAGCGCGAGCTTGCACGCGGGGTTCACGTGCGTGCCCCACACCGCCGGGTCGTAGAACGTGTGGCCGATCTCGAGCCGCCCGAGCCGCAGGTCGACGTCGTAGAACGACGTGCTGCCGAGCACCGCGCCGGACGCGGCGTCCAGCACCGCGAACGCGTAGCGGCCCGGGGTCGCGAGCGCGGCCTCGACCTCCGCCCGCATGGCGGGCTCGCTGTCCGGGACCGGCGTCGTCATGCCGCGCCAGACGCGGTCGTCGACGAACGCGGCGAGCGCCGCGGCGTGCGCGGTCGTGAGCGGGACGAGGCGGACCCCGGGGGCGTCGAGCGTCAGGTCGTGCTGCACCCGCCGCATCGTGCCAGGTGCCACGCGGCGGACCCGAGCGATTTGCCGGCCGTGCGTGGCAGGGTGGGCGCATGCTCCTGGACCCCGGTGGGGACTACGACGGCCTCACGTTCACCGCCGAGACGCTCGCGGGCCAGGACGGCAGCGAGGCGCGCTTCCTGGACTGCACGTTCGACGGCTGCGTGCTCGACGACGCGTACCTGCGGCACGCGCGGTTCGTCGACACCACGTGGACCGGGGTGCGGGCGTCCGCGCTCGACCTGTCGAGCACCGAGTGGCAGGACGGCGCGTGGCGCGACTGCCGGCTCGGCGCGGTCCAGGCGTACGGGGCGCGGCTCACGCGCGTGCACGTCGTCGGCGGGAAGGTCGACTACCTCAACCTGCGCGACGCGACGCTCGAGGAGGTCCGCCTGACGGGGGTCGTCGTCGACGAGCTCGACCTCGCGCGCGTGCGGGCGCGGCGCCTGGTGCTGGAGGACTGCCGGGTGCGTCGGCTCGACGTCACGGGCGCGACGCTCACGGACGCGGACGTCCGGGGCGTGCGGGACCTGCAGCACCTGGACGGGGTCGCGGGTCTCGCGGGCGCGACGATCACGGCCGAGCAGCTCGTCGAGCTCGCTCCCGCGCTGGCGGAGCACCTGGGACTGCGGGTGCGCTGACGCCTCCCCCGCCGGGCCCGTCCACAGCGGGCGTCGCGGCGCACGGACCCGCTGCCGTACGGTCGCTGCGTACGGTTCGACGACAGGGGGACGACGATGACGGGACCGACGACGGCGAGGCCGGGGCGGGCGGCGGGGCGCTGGTCGCTCGCGATGCGGGACTTCCCGCCGGACTTCGCGGACACGGTCATCGAGCGGCTCCCCGCGGGCGCGCCCACCGACCCGCGCACGTGGACGGACACGATCTTCTCGATGCGCAGCATGCCGGTGTGGGTGCGCGCGGCGCTCGCGCTGCGACAGGCGGTGGTCCTGCTCATCGGGGTCCGCCCGGCGCCGAAGGACACGTTCGCGGTCGACGAGGTCGCGAGCGACGCGACGGGCGGCGAGGCGCTCGTCGTCGCCGACGACCGGCACCTGGACTTCCGCTGCGGCGTGCGGGTGGACACGGTGGCGGGGCTCGTCGCGGTCACGACGAACGTGCGGCTGCACAACCGGCGCGGGCGGCTCTACTTCCTGCCCGTGCGCGTGCTGCACCCCGTGGTGGTGCGCAGCATGCTGCAGCGCGCGGCGAGGGTCCTCGCGGCCTGACGGGTGGTGGCCGTCAGTCGAGCGCGGGCCCGCAGGCGGCCGCCGCGGTGGCGGCCAGGTGGTCCAGGCCGTGCACGGGCAGCAGCGGGCGCGTGTCGTCGACGACCGCCCAGCAGCCGTCCTCGATCTCGTACCGCGAGCGCGGCCCGACCGTGACGTAGGCCCGCAGCGCCGCGACCAGCCGGTCCACGGCTTCGCCGGGCGTGCCGACGCCCACGGACGCGCGGATCGCGCCCCCGTTCGCCCCGAGCCGCGCGAGCAGCGGGTGCGCGCAGAACCGGCCGTCGCGCACCCCGATGCCGTGCTCCGCCGCGAGGTACGCGGCGACGAGACCCGGGTCGTGCCCCTCGACCGTGAACGTCACGACGCCGACGGGCTCGGCGGCGTCGGGCCAGATGCGCGCGACCTGCACGCCCGGCACCTGCTCGAGCCCCGTGACGAGGCGGTCGCGCAGCACGCGCTCGTGCGCGACGAGGGCACCCGCGGGCAGGGCCGCGAGCGCGTCGCACGCCTCCGCGAGCGCGATCGCGCCGATGACGTTGGGTGACCCGGCCTCGTGCCGCGCGGGCGCGGGCTGCCAGACGGTCCGGTCGGTCCGCACGTCGCGCACCGCACCTCCCCCTGCGAGGTACGGCGTGCCGGTGTCGAGCCAGTCGCGGCGGCCGACGAGCGCGCCCGCGCCGAACGGCGCGTACGTCTTGTGGCCGGAGAACGCGACGTAGTCGGCGCCGGTGCGGGCCAGCGAGAACCCGCGGTGCGGGACGAGCTGGGCGCCGTCGACGACCACACGGGCGCCGGCGGCGTGGGCGATCTCGACGACCTGCTCGACCGGGAGCGCCTCGCCCGTGACGTTGGAGGCGCCGGTCACGGTGAGCAGCGCGTACGGCCGGGCGGCGAGCTCGGTGCGCAGCGCGTCGAGCGTGCCGACGACGGTGTCCGCGATGGGCAGGACGGTCGCGGGCGCGCCGGCGTGCTGCCAGGGCAGGAGGTTCGCGTGGTGCTCGAGGTCGAGGACGAGCACGCGCCCGCCGTCGGGCACGACGCCCGCGAGCAGGTTGAGCGAGTCGGTGGTGTTCCGGGTGACGATCGCGACGTCGTCGTCCCGCGCGTCGACGAACCGCGCGATCGACTGGCGCGCCGACTCGTACAGGGCGGTGGAGACCTGCGAGAGGTAGCCGGCGCCGCGGTGCACGGACGCGTACAGCGGGAGGACCTCCGCGACGCGGTCGGCGACGACCTGCAGCGCGGGGGCGCTGGCCGCGTAGTCGAGGTTGGCGTAGACGCGCTGCGTGCCGTCGACGAGCGGGACCGTGGTGGTGCCGCCGACGACCGGCAGGAGGGGCTCGACGGCGCCGGGGGCGGCCGTCTGCTGACACGAGTGCTGCTCGGCGATCGCGGTCACGGGAGTACCTCCGTGGTCCGGGGACCCCGGGGTCGGGCGTCCCGCGCTTGCCGTCACCGGTCGGTGCTCGGCCTGGTCGTCACCCGGGGCACCCCACCGCGGAGGAGGGTTGCCGGCCAGCGAGCCGGGGCTTCGCGCTGGCGCTCATGACCTGTCCGAAAGGGTGACGAGCCGGGCGCGGGCGTGTCAACGCGGACGACTGTCCGTCTCGTCCTGCGATACACGATGTCCAGGGGGTGGATACCTCGTCGTGGGCGGGGTTAGTCTCCTCGCACCCATCCAGAGCGGCCGAGAGATCTGGCTCGACGACGCCGCAGCAACCCGCAGGACCGCCGTCCTGGCCGAGGGTGCTACCGCCAGGACCGATGGAGGAGCGACATGGCCGAACGCTACGCAGGCGACCTCACCCCGCAGGAGGCCTGGGACCTCGTGCAGTCCGACGAGCGCGCGCTGCTCGTCGACGTGCGCACCGAGGCCGAGTGGCAGCAGATCGGCGTGCCCGACGCGACCGAGGCCGGCGACCGCGCCGCGTTCGTCCAGTGGCTCACGCCCGCCGGCCCCAACCCCGGGTTCCTCGACGAGCTCGCCGCGACCGGGCTGCAGCCCGGCGACGGCCGCCCCGTCGTGTTCCTGTGCCGCTCGGGCGTGCGGTCCGTGGCCGCCGCGCAGGCCGCGACCGCCGCGGGCTTCGGCCCCGCGTACAACGTGCTGCGCGGGTTCGAGGGCGACGTCGGCCCCGACGGGCAGCGCGGCCACTGGGGCTGGCGCGCCGAGGGCCTCCCCTGGCGGCAGGCGTGAACGCCCGCGTCCCCGGCCCCGGGGACTGGGACGCGCGCCGCGTCGACCGGGCGTCGCTGCGCCCCGACACGCTCGCGGTGCGCGGCGGCCAGGTCCGCTCGCAGTTCGCCGAGTTCGGCGAGGCGCTGTTCCTCACGCAGGGCTTCACCTACGACTCCGGCGCGCAGGCCGAGGCCGCGTTCGCGGGCGACGTCGACCGGTTCCTGTACTCGCGCTACAACAACCCGACCGTCTCCACGTTCGAGGAGCGCCTGCGCCTGCTCGACGGCGCCGAGGCCTGCTACGCCACGGCGACCGGCATGAGCGCGGTGTTCACGGCCCTCGCCGCGCTCGTGCAGTCCGGCTCGCGCGTCGTCGCGGCCCGCGCGCTGTTCGGGTCGAGCGTCGTGATCCTCGACGAGATCCTCGCCAAGTGGGGCGTGCGCACCGACTACGTCGACGGGCACGAGCTCGCGCAGTGGGAGGCCGCGCTCGCCACCCCCGCCGACGTCGTGTTCTTCGAGACCCCGTCGAACCCGATGCAGGACCTCGTCGACGTCGAGGCCGTCGCACGCCTCGCGCACGCGGCCGGCGCGGTCGTCGTCGTCGACAACGTGTTCGCCACCCCGGTGTTCTCCCGCCCGCTCGACCTGGGCGCGGACGTCGTCGTGTACTCCGCGACCAAGCACATCGACGGGCAGGGCCGCGTGCTCGGCGGCGCGATCCTCGGCTCCGCGGACTTCATCGGCGGGCCCGTGCAGACGCTCGTCCGCAACACCGGGCCGTCGCTCTCGCCGTTCAACGCGTGGGTCCTGCTCAAGGGCCTCGAGACCCTGTCCGTGCGGGTGCGGCACCAGGCCGCCTCTGCGCTCACGCTCGCGCGGTGGCTCGAGGAGCACCCGGCGGTCGAGTCCGTGCGCTACCCGTTCCTCGAGTCGCACCCGCAGCACGAGCTCGCGAGGCGGCAGCAGACCGGCGGCGGCACCGTCGTGACGTTCACGCTGCGGACCCCCGAGGACGCGACCCCGGAGCTCGCCAAGAAGACGACGTTCGGGGTGCTCGACGCGCTGCGCGTCGTCGACATCTCGAACAACCTGGGCGACGCGAAGTCGATCGTCACGCACCCGGCGACGACGACGCACCGCAAGCTCGGCCCCGAGGGTCGCGCGAAGGTCGGCATCGCCGAGTCCACGGTCCGCCTCTCCGTGGGCCTGGAGGACGTCGACGACCTCCGCGAGGACCTCGCCCAGGCCCTGTCCACCCTCCCCTGACCCACCCGACCACCGGAGCCGGCCCCCGGGCACGGGCACCGGCTCCGGCATCGGGCACGGGCACGGGCACCGGCACCGGCTCCGGCATCGGGCGCGGGCACCGGCACCCTGGCCCCTGCCCCGCGGCGCGGCCCCCACACCTCCCGAGCGCGACCAGCTCTCGCAGTCGAGCGCGCCCGTTCCAGCGCCAGCGCACCGCTAGCACGGGCGCGCTCACGCGCGAACGAGCGCACTCGACGTTCTCCTGCACGGGGCCGCCGGTGGCCGGCGCCCACCTGCACACCACGGCCTGGTGCGGCGCTCGTCGTCCCCGCCACCCGAGCGCGGCGAGGCCCTTCCACGCCGAGTGCGCTCGTTTCAGCGCGAGCGCACCGTTACGGCGTACGCACTCGCGCTGGTTCGGGCGCACTCGGCGAACTCCGGTATGCCACGGGCGGGGCCGGACGCGCACCCGCCCGGCCGCCCGGGCTCGGGTGGCCGACCCCCTCGTCGGCGAGTGCGCTCCGTTCAGCGCGAGTGCACCGTTACGGCGTGCGCAGTCGGGTGGGGACGGGCGCAGTCGGGAGGGTGGTTGCCAGGGCCGCGGCGTGGTGGGACGACGAGGGCAGGAGGGTCAGCTCGACGCGGTCGACGCCCGTGCGGCGGGCGATCTCGGCCGCCTCGGCGGGCACGGACGCGAGGGGCGCGACGAGGAGCGTGGCGTCGGCGTGCCACGCGGCGTGGCTCAGGGCCGCCGAGTAGGCGAGGTTCGCGCGGCGGCGGGCGGCGTCACGCTCGTCGTCGGCGACGACGACCTCGATCTCGAGCACGACCGTGACGTCGGCCCGGTTGCGGCCGACGGCGGCGACCTCGTCGTCGAGCATCGCGACGAGCGCGCGGACGGCCGCCTGCGTGGGCAGGCCGGCGCCGTGGCGGACGCGGATGACGTCCGCGCGGGCCGCGGCGAGCGCGAGGACGGTGGGGACGAGCGACGCGTCGTCGAGCACGAACTCGGTGACGTGCCGCGGCGCGGGCGCGGGGGTCGCGGGCGTCGGGGTCGCGGTTGCGGAGGGGTGGGCGTGCGTGAGGGGCTGAGCCACGGGAGGAGGTCCTCGGGTCGTACGGGGGTGCGCGACGAGGGCCGTGGGGCCGCGGGCGCGCGCGAGCGTCAGCTCAGCGACAACACACCCGGACCGAGAACATGGCGAACAGGCTAACCACGCACGCGCCGCCCTGGCCACCCCCTGCCCACGATCCGGTCCGGGTGAGATCCCGACGCGCGCGGAACGGGGAGATCGCTTCCCCCGCGGCGAACGCCCCGCAACTTTCGACTCGCCGGCCGGAATCGTTTAGCGGATGGACCGAAAGGGAAACAGGGGCGGAAGGTCCCAAGTGTTCTGCCCGCGTTCGCCCCACGTTCACCGACGAGCCGGCGTGCGGTCGCGACGGGGGCACGCCAGTCCGGGGGGCTTTCCGTCATGACCCAGCTCGTCCTCGTCGTCGCCGACATCCTCGCCATCTGCGTGCTCGCCGGCGTCTACTTCCACCGCCACCGACGCCGCGACCTCGTCGCCGCGTTCGTCGGCCTCAACGTCGGCGTGCTCGCCGTCGCGTCCTCGATGAACGACGGCGGCATCGGCGCGGGCGTCGGGCTCGGGCTGTTCGGCGTGCTGTCGATCATCCGCCTGCGCTCCACCGAGATCGACCAGAGCGAGGTCGCCTACTACTTCTCGGCGCTCGCGCTCGGGATCCTCGGCGCGCTGCAGCTCGACCCGTGGTGGCACGCGCCCGCGCTCATGGCGTTGATCCTCGCGGCGGTGCTCGTCGGCGACCACCCGCGCCTGCTGCGCCGGTACGCGCGCCAGGAGCTGGTGCTGGACGGCGCGATCGCCGACCGGGTCGTGCTCGTCGCGCGCCTCGAGCAGCTCCTGGGCGCACGCGTGCACACGGTGTCCGTGCAGCGCCTCGACCTCGTCAACGACACGACGTGGGTCGACGTCCGGTACGAGACACCCGCCACCCCGCGGCGCAGGGCCGAGGCACCGAAGCCCGAGCCGTCGCACGCCGGCATCACCCCCTGGGAGGTGTCCGGGTGACGACGACCGTCGACCTCCTGCGGCGGCTCGCTCCGGTCGGCCTCGAGGAGCTGATCGCGACCGCCGAGCTGCAGACGCGCGTCGACCGCAAGTACCTGCTGCCGGTGCGGCACGTGGAGAGCCTGGTCGCGCGGCTCGCCGACGAGTCGCAGGTGCTGGAGATCGGCTCGACCCGACTGTTCGACTACGAGTCCGTCTACTTCGACACCCCGGACCTGCTGGCGTACCGGTTGGCCGCGACGCAGCGCCGCCGCCGGTTCAAGGTCCGCACCCGCAGCTACCTCGACTCGGCGCAGTGCTGGCTCGAGGTGAAGACGTGCGGCTCGCGCGGGTCCACGGTCAAGGACCGGCTGCCGTACGAGCTGCGGGACCGGCTGACCGTCGCACCGGGCCGCTGGTACGTGTCGTCGGTGCTGGACCGCACGGGCGTCCTGCCGCGCGGCACGACGCCCGACACGCTCCAGCTGCGCCCTGTGCTCGTCAACCGGTACCTGCGCACGACGCTCCTGCTGCCCGGCACCGCGAGCCGGGTCACGATCGACACCGCGCTGCGGTGGGACGACGGCTCCCGCTCCCGCGTGCTCGACGGCCTCGCGGTCGTCGAGACGAAGACCGGCTCGAACGCCTCGTCGGCCGACCGCGCCCTGTGGTCGCTCGGGTTCCGGCCCGCGCGCATCTCGAAGTACGCGACCGGGCTCGCGGCGCTGCGCCCCGAGCTGCCGTCCCACCGCTGGCAGCGCACGCTGCACCGCCTCACGCCGCACCTCGCCCCGCACGTGACGCCGGACGACGACCCCGGCCGGGGCTGACGTCCACACGCCCGACGCCGACGAAGGAGAGCCCCATGCGCGCCTCGATGACGAGATCCGCCACGTCCGTCCTGCTCGCGGGGGCACTGGTCGCGGGCGCCGCCGCCACGGCCGGGGCCGCCCCGCCGGGCGTCCGGCCCGCCGCCGTCCCGGAGGCGGCCGTCCTGGCCGCGGCGACGGAGACCGGGCTGGCGGGCGACATCACGTTCTCGCGCCCGAGCGGCACGTTCACCGGCTCGGTGACGGTGTCGCTGAGCACCACGGTGCCGGGCGCGCAGATCCGGTACACGACGAACGGGCAGGCCCCGACCGCGAGCTCGCCGGTGTACTCGTCGCCGCTCTCGCTGTCCCGCAGCACGGAGGTGCGCGCGCAGGCGTTCGTCGACGGCACCCCGAGCGGTGACCCGGGCTCCGCGCAGTACGTCGCGACGAACGTCACGACGGCGCACGACCTGCCGGTCCTCGTGATCGACAACTACGGCACGGGCGCCGCCGACGACGACTACCGCACGTCTGCGCTGCTCGCGTTCGACCCGGCGGGCGGCACGACGAGCCTGACGGCCGAGCCGGAGCTCGCGACGCGCGGTGGTTACCACCTGCGCGGGCAGTCGAGCCGCATGTTCGACAAGCGCCCGTACCGCCTGGAGCTGTGGGACAACACCGACGACGACCTGGACCTGCCGCTGCTGGGCATGCCGGCCGAGTCCGACTGGGTGCTGCGCGGGCCGTTCACGGACAAGTCGCTGGTCCGCGAGGCACTCGTGCTCGACCTCGGCCGGGCGATGGGCCTGCAGACGCCGCGCTACCGGCTGGTCGAGGTGTACGTGAACGAGGACGCGCAGCCGGTCTCGTCGGCGGACTACCAGGGCGTGTACCTGCTGCTGGAGACGATCAAGAACCAGAAGAACCGGCTCGACCTCAAGAGCCTCAAGCCCGAGGACGTCACGGAGCCGCGGGTCACGGGCGGCTACATCCTGAAGTTCGAGTGGCAGGCGGCCGAGGGCATCACGCTGCCGTGCACGGGGAACGCGTCGACGTGCTGGCGTGACCTCGAGGCGCACGACCCCGACGACCTGGTGCCCGCGCAGCGCGACTGGATCGCGGGGTACGTGCAGAGGTTCCACGACTCGCTGCGCTCGTCGGACCCGGCCGACCCGGACACGGGGTACCCCGCCTACATCGACGTCGACTCGTTCGTCGACCAGGTGATCGTCAACGAGCTGAGCCGCGAGATGGACTCGTACATCCGCAGCCAGTACTTCCACAAGGACCGCGGCGGGAAGCTCGTCGCGGGGCCGCTGTGGGACTACGACCTGTCGTTCAGCGTGGGCGGCTGGTTCCAGAACGACCAGACCAGCGGCTGGCAGTACGAGCAGGTCCGGCAGCCCGTGGCGAACGACTGGTTCGTGCGGCTCATGGCCGACCCGACGTTCGTGAACCGCGTGAAGGTCCGCTGGCAGGAGCTGCGCCGCGGTCTGCTGTCGGACGCGAGCCTGACCACGCGGATCGACGAGCTCACGGCTCCCCTGTCGAACGCCGCGGCGCGGAACTTCGCGCGCTACCCGAACCTGTCGCAGCGGATGGTCGGGCCGTTCTACACCTCGACGTCGCCGACGTGGCAGGGGCAGGTCGACGACCTGCGCTCGTGGCTGCGCCAGCGTGCGGCGTGGCTGGACTCGACGCAGGCGTGGGGCGGGCCGACGGACCCGCTCCCGACCGACGAGCCCACCGACGAGCCCACCGACGAGCCCACCGAGGACCCCACGGGCGAGCCCACGGACGAGCCGACGGACGAGCCCACCGAGGACCCGACGGACGAGCCGACCGAGGACCCCACCGACGAGCCCACGCAGGACCCGGGCGCGGGCGGCTGCACCGCGACGGTGTCCGTCCCGAGCCGCTGGCCGGGCGGGTACCAGGGCGAGGTCGTCGTCACCGCGGGCGCGCGCCCGGTCACCGGGTGGACCGTCACGCTGACGTTCCCCGCGGGCCACGGCGTGAACCAGGTGTGGAACGCGACGACGAGCACGAGCGGCCAGACCGTCACGGCGCGCAACGTCTCGTGGAACGGCTCGCTCGCCGCGGGCGGCACGGCGAGCTTCGGCTTCATCGGGAGCGCGTCGTCGGACGGGTCGGGCACCCCGACGGCCACCTGCACCGCGAGCTGACGCACCGGGTGCTCAGGCGACGGCGGCCCGCGCTCGCGGCGGGCCGCCGTCGTCGCGTCGGGCCGGGTCGCGCCGCGGGCGCGTCAGAGCGGCCGGGCGAACCAGAGCGTGAGGAAGTCGCCCGCCGGGTCGGTGAACGGCGCGGTGGGGCGGTAGCCCGCCGACAGGTAGAGGGTCACGGCCTCGGGCTGGCGGATGCCGGTGCCGAGGACGGTGGAGGTGAAGCCGCGCGCCCGGGCCTCGTCGTGGGCCGCCGCGAGCAGCGCCCGCGCGACGCCCGTGCCGCGCGCCTCGTCGGCGACGAACATCTTCTTGAGCTCGACGCTCCCGTCCGGGTACCCGGCCCGCGGTGAGCGCAGCGTGAGGCAGCCGGCCGGCGCGCCGTCGACCCGCGCGACCCAGGTGACCAGGGCACCGACGCCCTGGCGCGCGTCGTCGGAGGCGAAGCCGAGGTCGGGCTCGTCGGGCACGAGCTCGGGGTAGCGGTCGGCGTTGAACGCCCACATCGCTCGCCGCAGCCCGCGTGCGTCCTCGTCGTCCCACGCGACGACGTCGAGCACGACGTCCTGCCGCGCCCCGGGCCGTCCGGCCGGGCGGTCCGACGAGCGCGCGGGGGCCGTCAGGTCCTTCGCGAAGCAGCGCGACGAGGGCTCGTCGACGTACTCGGCGTAGTTCGGGATCGACCGGTAGCCGAGCGTCAGGTACAGGCCGATCGCGTCGGGCTGCAGCACGCCGGTCTCGAGGACGAGCCGCGTGTACCCGCGCTCGACGGCGAGCCGCTCGAGCTCGACCATGACCCGACGCGCGTGCCCGCGCCCGCGCGCCGCGGGCACGGTGTAGAGCCGCTTGACCTCACCCGCACCGGGACCGAGGTCGGCTGCGTCCCGCAGCGCCACGCACGCGACGGGCGCGTCGCCGTCCCGCGCGACGACCATCGCGACGATCCCGTCGCCGGTCATGGTGTGCCCGATGTCGTCGTCGCCGTACCGCTCGCGCAGCTCCGCCTGCTGGGCGGTGCGCAGGGCCGCGGCGTGGACGTCGTCCCAGTGGACGAGGTCGAGCGCGACCGTCATGCGTCAGCCGACGAGCGCGTGCAGCACCGACGTGAAGAACCGCAGGCCGTCGGTGCCGCTGCGCGGACCCTTCGGGCCGTCGGGGCCGAAGCCCGCCTCGACCGCGTGCTCGGGGTGCGGCATGAGGCCGACGACGTTGCCGCGGGCGTTGCAGATGCCCGCGATCCCGCGGCGCGAGCCGTTCGGGTTGCCGTCCTGGTAGCGGAACACGACGCGGCCCTCGCCCTCGAGCTCGTCGAGGGTGCGCTCGTCGGCGACGTACTGGCCGTCCTGGTTCTTCAGCGGGATGGTGATCCGCTCGCCCTGCGTGTAGTCGCGGGTCCAGGCGGTGTCGGCGTTCTCGACCGACAGGACCTGCTCGCGGCACACGAAGTGCAGGTGGTCGTTCTTGATCATCGAGCCGGGCAGCAGGTGCGCCTCGGTGAGGACCTGGAAGCCGTTGCAGATGCCGAGCACGGGCAGGCCGCGGTGCGCGGCGTCGACGATCTCGGTCATGACCGGCGCGAACCGGCTGATCGCGCCCGCGCGCAGGTAGTCGCCGTACGAGAAGCCGCCGGGCAGGACGACCGCGTCCACGCCGTGCAGGTCGGCGTCCGCGTGCCACAGCGCGACGGGCTCGCCGCCGGCGAGGCGCACGGCCCGCGCGGCGTCCCGGTCGTCGAGCGTGCCGGGGAAGGTGACGACGCCGATGCGGGTCACGCCGGGACCTGCTCGTCCGCGTAGACCGCGACGACGTCCTCGATCACGGGGTTGGACAGGACCTGCTCACCGGCCTCGCGGGCCGCCGCGAGCACCTCGTCGGTGACGTCGCCGTCGACCTCGAGCTCGAACCGCTTGCCCTGGCGCACGCTCGCGAACTGACCGAACCCGAGACGGCTCAGCGCGGCGGCGACGGCCTTGCCCTGCGGGTCGAGGATCTCCGGCTTCGGCATGACGTCGACGACAACTCGTCCCACAGGTCTGCTCCTGGTTGCGCGGTGGCGGGGGGGTTCGCGGCGAGTCTACCGACCCGCACCGCGCCCCCGGCCCGCCGCCCGCCGGTCGGACAGCACCCGCCGGGCGGTCGCGCGACGGGGTCAGTCGTGCCCGCGCACCTCGTGCGCCTCGCGCGCGACCCGGACGACGAGCGCGCCGGGCCGCACACGGGCCTCGAGCTCGCGGAACTCCCCCACCGGGTCGCCGTCGAGCTGCGCGGCGGTCGGCCGGGTGGTGCGCACGCGCACCGCCGGGGCCTGGTGCCGGTCGAGGTGCCGGTGCCCGGGGCCGGACCGCACGACCGTCGCCAGCGTGCGCACCCAGCCGACGAGCCCGCGCGGCGCGACCACCGCGACGTCGAGCAGCCCGTCGTCGAGCTGCGCGTCCGGCATGAGCTCGAGCCCGCCCTGCAGGCGGCCGCTGTTGCCGATGACCACGGCCTTCGCCGAGCGGCGCACGGAGGGCGCGCCGGGCACCTGCACGTGCGCGGTGAACCCGCTGCCGAGCGCGGCGCGCAGCCCGCCGAGCACGTACGCGGGCCAGCCCACGGCGGACTTGAGCCGCTCGTCGGTGCGCGCCATCGTCTCGGCATCGAGGCCCATGCCCGCCATGACGAGGAAGACCTGCTCGCGCTCCTCGCCGTCGAACCGCAGCGCGCCGACGTCGACGCGCTCGTCGCGGCCGTCGAGCACGACCTCGAGCGCGGCGGCCGGGTCGTCGGCCGTGAGCGCCAGCGCGCGCGCCAGCAGGTTCCCCGTCCCGCCGGGCAGCAGGCCGAGCGGCACGTCGCCGCCCGCGAGCACCTCCGCGACCGCGCGGACCGTGCCGTCGCCGCCGAACGCGCACACGACGTCGGCGCCGCGCTCGAGCGCCTCGCGCGCCTGGCCGCAGCCCGGGTCCTCGGGCGTGGTCTCGATCCACAGCGGGCGCTCGAGCCCGCGCCTGGCGCACACCTCGTCGAGCAGCGGCCGGGCGTCGGTGACCTCCGGCTTCGACGGGTTCGCCACCACCGCCACGCGCGTCATCGTCGGACCTCCACCGTCTCCTGCTCGGGCTCCGCCGGCACCCGGGTGGTGCGCAGCCAGCACCAGCCGAGCACCGCGCACAGCACCCCGTTGGCGATCCCGACGAGCACGTCCGTCGGGTGGTGCATCCCGCGGTAGAGCCGCGAGTACACGACGAGCAGCGGCACGACGAGCGTCGCCACCGTCAGCAGCACGCGCAGCCAGCCGCGCTCGATCCGCTGCGCCATGAGCGCAAGCGTCACGTACAGCGCGGTCGACGCCCCGGAGTGCCCGCTCGGGAAGCTCGACGTGGGCGGCGCCGCGTCGAGCTGCTCGACGTCGGGGCGGCTGCGTCCGACGAGCGCGGACGCCGCGAGGAACACCGTGACCTGCGCGCTCAGCGCGACCGCGGGCACCACCGCGTACCACCAGCGTCTCGTGCGCCACCACACGGCCGCGACGACGAGCAGGCACACCGCGACGATCCACAGCGTGTCGCCCAGGTGCGACCAGACCTTGGTGACGGCGTCGAACGTCGCGGTGCGCTGCTCGACGAACCACTCGTTGACGGGCTCCTCGCGCTCAGCGACCCAGCGCAGCGGGCCGTCGAGCAGCGCGCCGAGCCCGACGACGACCGCGCACCACACCGCGGCGGGGGCGAGCACCCGCACGGCGAGGTCGCGCGCCGCACGGCCCGCGGTCGGCCGGGTGGCGACGTCCGGGTCCCAGCGGTGCAGGTCCAGCATCAGGTGCCCTCCTCGTCGTCGCGGGACCAGTGGCGCAGGCCGAGGTACGACGCGAGGGCGAAGCCCACGCCGAGCAGCATGCCCGCGACGACGTCGCTCGGGTAGTGCACGCCCAGCAGGACCCGGTCGAGCGCCGTGAGCAGGGTGAGCAGCGCGGCCGTGGTCACCGCCACGGCCCGCCGCCCGCGCGTGCGCAGCAGCGGCCACAGGAGCAGCACGACCACGGTCGTCATGAGCGCGGTGTTCGTCGCGTGGCCCGACGGGAACGAGTAGCCGTGCGCGACCTCGACGGGCTCGTCGAGCGCGGGCCTCGCCCGCTGCACGAGCTCCTTGAGCACGTTCGACAGCGCCCATCCGGCCAGCACGGTCACGGCGGCCCACGCGGCGCGCACGGTGTCGCGCGTGCGCCACCAGTACCAGCCGCACAGCGCGAGCACGGGCACGACGAGGTTGCGCGCGAGGAACACCGTCTGCCACACGAGCAGCGTGCGCAGCAGCCCGGGGTGGTCGCCGGTGAGCCGGGTCCCGGCCTGCACCGCGTCCTCGTCGAGCCGCAGCAGCGGCGACCACTCGCCGCGCACGAGCAGCGCGACGGCGACGACGAGCACGCCGGTCCCGACGCCGGTCGCCACGGCGAGCGCCAGACGGCCGGCGCCCCGGGCGGCGCGCGCGGGGTCGGCCGGGCGGGAGTCCGACCGGGAGCGGCGCAGGAGCTGGCGGGTCACGCGGCACACCGTGTCACAGGTCGCGCGAACCGGCCTGTCGAACGCCGACCAGCGCGTTCACCACCCTCGTGCGGGCGACCGCTCAGAGCGCGAGCGGCACCCCCGTGAGGCGCTCGTACGCCTCGAGGTAGCGCGCGCGGGTGCGCTCGACGACGTCCTGGGGCAGCGGCGGGGGCGGCGCGTCCGACGCGCGCTCCCACCCGGACGCCGCCGAGGTGAGCCAGTCGCGCACGAACTGCTTGTCGAAGCTCGGCTGCGGGTGCCCCGGCTGCCACGCGTCGGCGGGCCAGAAGCGCGACGAGTCGGGCGTCAGCACCTCGTCGCCGAGCGTGATCTCGCCCGTGGCGGGGTCGGTGCCGAACTCGAGCTTGGTGTCCGCGAGGATCACGCCCCGCTCGCGCGCGACGGCCTCGGCCCGCGCGTACACCGCGAGCGTGAGGTCGCGGAGCCGTACGGCGGTCTCGTCGCCCACGGTCGCGGCGACCACGGAGAACGGCACGTTCTCGTCGTGCTCGCCCAGCTCGGCCTTGGTGGCCGGCGTGAAGACAGGCTCGGGCAGGCGTGAGCCGTCGACGAGCCCGGCCGGCAGCGGGATGCCGGTGACCTGGCCGGACGCGCGGTACTCCGCGAGGCCGGAGCCCGTGAGGTAGCCGCGCGCGACGCACTCGACGGGGAACATCTGCAGGCGGCGGCAGACCATGGCGCGCCCGGCGACCGCGGCCGGGACGTCGGTGGAGACCACGTGGCTCGGCACGAGGTCCGCGAGCTGCTCGAACCACCACAGCGAGAGCTGGGTGAGCACCACGCCCTTGTCGGGGATGCCCGGCGAGAGCACGTGGTCGTACGCCGAGACGCGGTCGCTCGCGACGACGAGCACCACGTCGCCGTGGGCGTCGCGCACCGCGCGGCCCTCGTCGCTCTCGTCGGGGACGTACAGGTCCCGGACCTTGCCGGAGTAGGTGTGGGCCCACCCGGGGATCGTCGCGGCGGGGGCGTCCGTGGCGTCAGGAGTCACGGGTGACAGTCTGGCGGGCGCGGGCCGCGAGGTCACATCGGGTCCGCGGGCTCGCCGTACGCCGACGAGCCCGCGGACCGTGGCTCAGACCTCCTCGAGGCAGAGCAGGTCGGTGCCGTGGCCGTTGACCAGGCCGACCGCGGAGTCCGGGCAGTCGGTCTGGGTCTTGACGACCTTGACCGCCTTGTAGTCGTGCGGGCGCGAGCACGAGACGAGGACGACCTCGTCGTCGTCGCCGGCCTTCCAGCAGGAGTCGGCGACCGGCTCGAGGCCGTCGTTCTCGATGACGGAGGTGACGGCGAGCGCGCCGGTGCCGAGGACGGCGACGAGGCCGACGGCCGTGGCGATCACGGCGGCGCCACCGAGCTTCGGCGCGCCGGCCTTCGAGGCGTTGCGGTTGGCCTGGAACGCGCGGAACAGCAGGAGCGCGCCGAAGGCCATGCCGCCGTACCAGATGACCCCGCCGCCGTCGGCGCCGGTGACGTAGGTGACGACGGCCGCCGCGACGAACACGACGACGCCGAGCCAGAACGTGGTGCCCGCGCCGGAGCGGGACGGAGCGTCCTCGCGCTCCTCCTGCTGGGCCCACGGCTGGGCGCCGGGGCGGTTGTCGTCCTCGACGGGAGGCGGGTTGATCGACATGTGGTTGGTCCCCTTGTTTCGTCAGCAGTCGGCCCGGCTGGGCTGCCGGGCCGACTGGGGACGGTAGCGGGCGGAGGGGACGTTACGGACGAGTAATTCGGGCGATTTGTCCGAATCGGGCCAACGAGTGGCCCCGAGCAACCTCTCAGGAGGCTCTCAGGACGGTCTCAGGCGCCCGCGGCCGCCCTCGCCGCGATGTCCGAGCGGTGGTGCGAGCCCGCGAGCCCGATGTTCGCGACCGCCGCGTAGGCCCGCTCGCGCGCCTGCGCGAGGTCCGCGCCGGTCGCCGTCACCGACAGCAAGCGGCCGCCCGCGCTGACCACGCGGCCCTCGCCGTCGAGCGCCGTGCCCGCGTGCAGCACGTGCACGCCCTCGACCTGCTCCGCGGTGTCCAGCCCCTCGATCGGGTCACCGGTGCGCGGCGCCGCGGGGTAGCCCTCGGACGCCACGACCACGGTCACCGCGGCCTCGTCGGACCACTCGAGCGGCGCGAGCTCCCCGAGCCGTCCGGTCGCGGCGGCGTGCAGCACGCCCGCGAGCGGGGTGCGCAGCCGCGCGAGCACGACCTGCGTCTCCGGGTCGCCGAACCGGGCGTTGAACTCGACGACGCGCACGCCCTTCGACGTCAGCGCGAGACCGCAGTACAGGACGCCGACGAACGGGGTGCCGCGGCGCGCCATCTCGGCGACGGTCGGCCGCGCGACGGTCTCGAGCACCTCCTCGACGAGACCCTCGGGCGCCCACGGCAGCGGCGTGTACGCGCCCATCCCGCCCGTGTTGGGCCCCTTGTCGTCGTCGAGCGCGCGCTTGAAGTCCTGCGCGGGGACGAGCGGGACCACGTCGGTGCCGTCGGACAGCACGAACAGCGAGACCTCGGGGCCGTCGAGGTACTCCTCGACGACGACCGCCCCGCCCTCCTTGGCCAGGCACGCGCGCGCGTGGTCGACCGCGACCTGACGGTCCTCGGTGACGACGACGCCCTTGCCCGCGGCCAGGCCGTCCTCCTTGACGACGTGCGGCGCGCCGAGCTCGTCGATCGCGGCGACCGCCTCCTCGACGGTGCGCGCGACGCGCGGCTCGGCCGTGGGCACGCCCGCGGCGGCCATGACCTCCTTGGCGAACGCCTTGGAGCCCTCGAGCCGCGCGGCCTGCGCGGACGGCCCGAACACCGCGATGCCCGCGGCGCGCACCGCGTCGGCCACGCCCGCGACGAGCGGCGCCTCGGGGCCGACGACGACGAGGTCGACGCCCAGCCCGCGGGCCAGGTCCGCGACCGCGGCGCCGTCCAGCGGGTCGACCGCGTGCAGCGTGGCGACCGCGCCGATGCCCGGGTTCCCCGGGGCGGCGTGCAGGGCCGTCACGGCCGGGTCGAGCGCGAGGGCTCGGGTGATCGCGTGCTCACGGGCGCCGGTGCCGACGACGAGGATCTCCACGGCCGCGAGGGTAACCGAGCGACCGGTGCCCCCGCCGGGGCGTCCCACACGTCAGTCGCGGGGCGGGCCCGGTCGGTCGGCGGGCGGGCTCGGGTCAGTCGCCGCGCGGGAGCGGGAAGACGTCGGCGTACACGCGCACGCGCCGGCGCCCCTCGGTCTCGCCCGCCTCGCGGCGCGCCTTGGCGGCCTCGGTGTGCCGGTCGATGACCTCGACGAGCTCGCGGGACAGCGCCGTGGTCTCCTCGAGCGTGAGGTCCGACGAGGTCGTCGTGTGCACCGCCGCGTCGTCCCACGGCGCCGCGTCGCTGATGGAGTCGAACCAGGTCTGCAGCGTCTCCGCGCGCTCCTGGATGACGGCCCGCAGCGCCGTGTCGGCCGCCAGTCGCGCCGACGGGTCGTCGAGGTGCCGGCGGTCGAGCGTGAAGCCCACCGGCCGCCACCAGCGCTCGCGACCGCCCGCCGGGGCGTCGGGGTCGTCCTCGATGAGGCCGTGCCGCTCGAGCTGGCGCAGGTGGTAGCTCGTCTGGCCGGTGCTCTCCCCCAGGTGCCGCGCGACCTGGCTCGCGGTGCCGCGGCCGTGCGCGGTCAGGTAGCGGTACATCGCGATGCGCAGGGGGTGCGCGAACGCCTTGAGCGCCTCGGCGCCGAGCGTGCGGGGCGCGTCGCGCAGCGCCTCGAGCGGGCCCGCGCCGTCGGTCGGCGCGGCCGTCTCGTCGGACCCGGGCGCGGCCGCCGCGTCCGGCGTGGGCGGCGCGTCTGCGTCGGACGAGGGCGTGACCGCGTCGACGGGGCGCGCGACGGCGTCGGGGGTCTTGCGCTCGGCCATATGCAGAGATACCTTTGCACTCGTTCCTTTGCAGAGAAACCTTTGCATCGACTTCTCTGCACTACGACGAGCGTAACCGGAGCAGCCATGACCACCGCGCCGACGCACCAGGACACCGTCCGTGCGCAGCCCGCACCCGCGCCCGTGGTGGCCGACGCCCTCCCGGGCCCCGCCGCCCCGACCGAGCCCGTCGGCCCGCGCTTCACCGCGCTGCTCACCACCACGGGCCTGGCCAACCTCGGCGACGGCATCGTCCAGATGGGCGCCCCGCTCGTCGCCCTCACGCTCACCCGCTCCCCCGGCCAGATCGCGCTGCTGTCCGCCGCCGCGTGGCTGCCGTGGCTCGTGCTCGGGCTCGTCGGCGGCGTCGTCGTCGACCGCACCGACCGCCGCGTCGCCCAGGTCGTCGCGCTCGGCGCCCGCGCCGCGCTGCTCGGCGTCGGCGCCTGGCTCGCGCTCACCGACGCGCTGTCCATGCCCGCGCTCGTCGTGCTCGTCCTGCTCTACGGCGTCACCGAGGTGTTCGCCGACCTCGCGCAGACCGCGCTCGTGCCGGACGTCGTGCCCCGCAGCCGGCTGCAGGCCGCCAACGGGCGCCTCATCGCCGTGCAGCAGGTGACCAACACGTTCGTCGGCGGCCCCGTGGCGGGCGGCCTGCTCGCGCTCGGCACCGGCTGGGTGCTCGGCCTGCCCGCCGGGCTCGCCGTCATCGCCGTCCTTCTGCTGCTGCGCGGCGTCCCCGGGCGCTACCGCGCCGAGCGGACCCAGGAGAGCAAGCCCGTCGCCGACGTGCGCGAAGGCCTGCGGTACGTCGTGCACCACCCCGTGCTGCGGCCGTTCGTCATCGGCGGCGGGGTCATGAACATGGCCAGCACCGCGTACTTCTCCGTGTTCGTGCTGTGGGTCGTCGGCCCCGGCTCGCGCATGGAGATGCGCGCCGAGCACTTCCCGCTCGTCACCGCCGTGCTCGCCGTCGGCGCCGTCGTCGGCTCGCTGCTCACCGAGACGCTCGTCGAGCGCCTCCCCGAGCTCGCCGTCATGTACGGCTGCTGGCTCGCGTGCGTGCCCCTCATGGTCGTGCCGCTCGTCGCGCCGACCGTCCCCGCGCTCGTCGCCGCGATGTTCGTCCTCGGCCTGACGAACACCATCGGCAACACCATCTCGCAGTCGCTGCGCCAGCGGATCGTGCCGCGCGCCCTGCTCGGCCGCACCACCGGCGCCGGGCGGACCATCGGCTACGGGCTCATGCCGATCGGGGCGCTGCTCGGCGGGCTCGTCGCCGAGCACGCCGGGCTGCCCGCGCTGTTCGTCGGCGCGACCGTCCTCACCGCGCTCGCCGTCGCGTACCCGCTGCTCACCGTGCACCGCGGGACCGTGGCGGCCGCGGAGGCCGCGAACACCGACCACGCCGCGACCGACCACACCACGACCGACCACACGACGACCGACGGCACCGCGACCGACGGGCACGACGAGCCCGCCTGAGACCTCTCCAGGGGCGACGAGAGCCGGTGACCGGGGGACCCCGCGTCACCGGCTCTCGGCGTGCGTGCTGCTCAGTCGAGCAGGTCGTGCCGGATGATCGTCGCCTCACGGCCCGGGCCGACGCCGATCGCGCTGATCCGCGTGCCGGACACCGACTCCAGGAACTCCAGGTACCGCTGCGCGGCGGCGGGCAGGTCGTCCCACTCGCGCGCGCCCGTGATGTCCTCGGTCCAGCCGTCGAGGTACTCGTACACCGGCGCGGCGTGGTGGAAGTCCGTCTGGTCCAGCGGCATCTCGTCGACCCGCTGCCCGTCCACCTCGTACGCCACGCACACCGGGATCCGGTCGCGGCCGGTCAGCACGTCGAGCTTCGTCAGGACGATGTCCGTCAGGCCGTTCACGCGCGACGCGTAGCGCGAGACCACCGCGTCGTACCAGCCGGTGCGGCGCGGGCGGCCCGTCGTCGTGCCGAACTCGCCGCCGGTCTGGCGCAGCCACTCGCCGTCGTCGTCCAGCAGCTCCGTCGGGAACGGCCCCTCGCCGACGCGCGTCGTGTACGCCTTCGCGACGCCGACGACCCGGTCGATGCGGGTCGGGCCGACACCCGAGCCCGTGCACGCGCCACCCGCGGTCGCGGACGACGACGTCACGAACGGGTACGTGCCGTGGTCGACGTCGAGCATCGTCGCCTGGCCGGCCTCGAACACGAGCGTCTTGCCGGCGTCGAGCGCGCGGTTGAGCTCCAACGGCGTGTCCGCGACGAACGGGCGCAGCCGCTCCGCGTAGCGCAGCAGCTCCTCGACCGTCTCCTCGACGGTGATCGCGCGGCGGTTGTAGACCTTCACCAGCAGGTGGTTCTTCTGGTCGAGCGCACCCTCGACCTTCTGCTCGAGGATCTTCTCGTCGAACAGGTCCTGGACCCGGATGCCGACGCGGTTGATCTTGTCCGCGTACGTCGGGCCGATCCCGCGGCCCGTGGTGCCGATCCGGCGCTTGCCGAGGAACCGCTCGGTGACCTTGTCGACCGTGCGGTTGTACGGCGCGATGACGTGCGCGGCCGACGAGACCAGCAGGCGCGAGGTGTCGACCCCGCGGCCCTCGAGACCGTCGATCTCCTGGAACAGCACCTCGAGGTCGATGACGACGCCGTTGCCGATGACCGGCACGACGCCCGGCGACAGGATGCCGGAGGGCAGCAGGTGCAGCGCGTACTTCTCACCGCCGACGACGACCGTGTGGCCGGCGTTGTTGCCGCCGTTGAACTTCACGACGTAGTCGATGCGCGAGCCGAGCTGGTCGGTCGCCTTGCCCTTGCCCTCGTCGCCCCACTGGACGCCGAGCACCACGACGGCGGGCATCTGATCACCACTCCCCCCTGCCTGAGGCTTTCGCCGAGCCGCGTCGTCGGGCGGCGGCGGGCACGGGGCGACAGGGACCCGGTACCTCCGAGAGGGTACCCGACGGTCAAGAAACGGTCATGCCGCCACCCGCCCCCGGACCCGCCCACCGACCCGCCCGCGCCCCACCGACCCGCCCGCACCCCGCCGACCCGCCCTCACCGCCGACCCCGCGATCCCTCCGGGAAACAGACCCCGGAGCCGGAGCAACGACGGTCTCGGCGGACCAGGAACCGCCGAGACCGTCATCGCTCCGGGCAAGGGGGCGCTGAGCCGGAGGGATGGCGGGGTCGGGGGCCGGAGTCCGGCGGGGGTGGGGAGTCGGGAGGGGTCGGGGGTGGGGAGCCGGGAGGGGGGCGGGGGCGGGGAGTCGGGAGGGGGCGGTCAGCGGAGGGCGGAGACCTGCTCGGCGGAGGTGCCCGAGTCGGCGAGGAACTGCTGGCAACGCGCCGCCTCCTCGTCCTCGCCGATCGCCTCGGCGGCCTCCGCGAGCGCCAGCAGCGCGCGCAGGAACCCCTGGTTCGGCTCGTGGTCCGCCGGGATCGGGCCGCGGCCGCGCCACCCCGCGCGGCGCAGCGCGTCCAGGCCGCGGTGGTAGCCGGTGCGGGCGTACGCGTACGCCGCGACCGGGTCGCCCGTGTCCTGCAGGGCCTGCTCCGCGAGCAGCGCCCACACGATCGAGGCGGCGGGGGCGACCCGGACGGCCGCGCGGGCGTCGTCGCCCGCGGCGAGCGCGGCGCGGGCCTCGGCGTCGGGGCCGTCGGCGGGCAGCAGGGTCGGCTCGGGGCCGCCGAGCAGGTTCTCGTGGGTCATGCGGACCAGTGTCGCGCGTCCCCCGCCCGGTGCGCGCGCGTCGTGCCAGGTGGGGACGGCGGGCCCGGCACCGGGGGCGGCTCCGGGACACGGGCGGGGCGACGCCGGGGCACGGCCGGGCCGCGACCGGTCCACGAACGGCGGTCCCGCGTCCGGGGGACCGGGTCGGACGAGCGTCCGACCCGCCACCCCTTCGGCGTGCGAGGTCGCCGGGTGCGAACTAGTGTCGACCCGCCGAGCCACCAACCCCCCGGGGGACGGACACACCATGATCGAGATCTCCACGTCGCCGACGAGCACCACGCTCGTGATCTCCGGCGACCTCGACCTCGCGGAACGCGACCAGTTCCCCGAGGTCGCCGCCCGTGTCGTCGGCCTGCGCCGCCAGCTCGTCGTCATCGACATGTGCCGCGTGACGTTCATGGACTCCACGGGGGCGGCTTTCCTCATCTCGCTCGCGGACTCGGCCCGCAAGCGCGGCGGTGCGGCGGCCCTGCGCGGCGCGGACCCGCGCGACCTGTTCGTCCTCGAGGTGTGCGGCGCGCTCGAGCTGTTCCGCATCGACGCGGACCACCGCTGCGAGGACGCGCGCCCGGCCACCGACTTCTCGGCGCCCGCGACTACCTGACCCCCGCCGGGGTCGCCCCGTCCCCCGGTCGGGCGACCGGGCCTTCGTCGTGCCCGCACACGCGCGTCGTGCCGGGACGACACCCGACCGCCGGTCAGCGCCCGATCAGCGCCCGGTGGGCGGCAGCGCGCCCGGGCGCACCTTCGCCCAGACCACCTTGCCGCGGCTCGACTGGCGCCAGCCCCAGTCCGCGAGCCGCTCGACGATCTGCATGCCGAACCCGCCGACGCGGCCCGGGTGCCCGTCGGTCGTGACCGGGGGCGCCGGGTTGCCGTCCTCGACCTCGATGCGCAGCCCGTCGCCCGTGTCGTAGAGCTGCAGGGACACGTGGCCGTAGCCGTGCAGCACGGCGTTCGCGACGAGCTCGGAGACGACGAGCTCGGCGTTCGACGCGTCGGGCATGTCCCACGCGTGGCACGTGCGGACCACCGCGTGCCGGGCGCGGCCCACGGACGCGGCCTCGCTGGGCAGCGACCAGCGGCGCCGACGCGGGCTGCGGCCGCGCTGCGCGACGTCGTTCGGGTCGGGCACGCGCACGACGACGACCGCGACGTCGTCCTCCGGGTGGTCCGCGAGCCGCGACAGCAGCTCCTCGCCGATGCCCGCGGAGTCCCGCGCGGTCACGCCGGACACGACGCGCGCGAGCGCGTCCAGGCCCTCGCGCAGGTCCCGGTCGCGCCGCTCGACCAGCCCGTCCGTGTGGTAGACGAGCACGTCGCCGGGCGCCAGCTCGAGCTCGGCCGTCCCGCGCTCGCCCGTGCCGAAGCCGATGAGCGGGCCGCTCGCACCGAGGAGCTGCTGCACCTGCCCGCCGCGCACGTGCAGCACCGGCAGGTGCCCGGCGCGCGACCAGCGCAGCAGCCAGCGGTCCCCGAGCCGGTGCAGCGTCGACAGCACCAGGCCCGCGGCGCGCGGGATCCGCATGCCCGCGACGAGCTGGTCGACGCGCTCCAGCACGGGGCCGGGCAGCGTCACGTCGTACGCGTACGACCGCACCACGGAGCGCAGCTGGCCCATCGCGGCCGCGGCCTCCACGTCGTGCCCCACGACGTCGCCGATGACGACCCCGACGACGTCCTGCTCGATCTGCAGCACGTCGTACCAGTCGCCGCCGACCTGCGCGTTCTCGGAGTTCGGCGCGTAGTACGTCCACACGTCGAGACCGTCGACCTCCGCCTGCTGCGGGAGCATCGCGCGCTGGAGCGTCTCCGCGAGCCGGTGCTCGCGGTCGTACAGCCGCGCGTTGTCCAGCACCAGGCCCACGCGGCGCGCGATGAGCTCGAGCACCGTCGTCGTCGACTCCTCGACCCGGCCGCCCGCCTCGGGCCGGGGCAGCACGACGAGCACGCCGATGACCCGGCGGCGCCCGGGCACGGGCACGACGAACGCGCTGCGCGGCAGCGGCACGTCGCCCGCCTCGGACGCCACGCGCTCCGCGAGCCAGTGCGACGCGCTCGCACGCGGGTACTCGCGGTCCAGGTCCAGCTCGACGGGACGGTCGCGGTCGCCGTCGAGCAGCTCCTGCACGGCGTCCTGCGCCGCGTGCTCCACGTCCCCGCCGTCCGGGCGCCGGTGCTCCCCGTGCCGGCTGCCGCGCCCCGACGGGGGCCGCAGCTCGCTCGTCTCGTCGACCGGGCGCAGACCGCCGTCGTTGACGTAGAACGTCGCCCACGCCACCACGGACCGGCGCAGCAGCGTCGCGATCTCGTGCAACGGCGTCGCGCGGTCGGTGACGTCCATGAGCAGGTCCGAGACCTGCACGATGATGCTCACGCTGCGCCGCTCGCGGCGCTCCGCCTCGACGATCGCCGCCTGCTGCTCGTCGTGCGTGACCCGCTCGGTGCGGTCCTCGAACGCGGCGACCCAGTGCGTGACCTCCGCGTCGTCCGCGGGGCGCACGGGCGCGAAGTGCACGCGGCACGGGAACAGCGTCCCGTCGGCGCGCGGGATGGACAGCTCGGCGGTGGTCGGCTCGCCCTGCGCGAGGCGGGCCCGCAGCGCCTGCATCTCGCCGTGCCGGCGGGCCTTCTCGGGCACCGGGTCGCGCTGCCGGGCCCGGGCGCCCGCGGCGTCGTACCCCGTGGCGCGCTCGAAGGCCGCGTTCGCCCACACGACGCTCAGGTCGGGCTCGCACAGCGCGTAGGGCACGATCGTCGACTCCAGCGCGCGCGCCAGGAGCGCGGCCGACGGGACGTCGGCGAGGCCCGGCGCACGGTCCGCCGGGGCACCGACCACGGCGTCCCCAGCGGTTCCGGACTCGCGGGTCGTGCCCGGGGTGTTGACCACCACCACCTCCGATCGTCTAGCGTGCCGAACGGGTGCGACGTCGTCTGGACGTCGCCACTCGCGGAAGGAGCACCGTGCGCGACGGTAACAGCACGATGGAGGGCGGGCCCGTCCAGCCGACGGCCGGCCCGACGCGCTCCGCGTCACCTGGTGGCGGGGAGCAGGGGGGCGTCCACGTGATCGTCGGGGCGGACGCGACGAGGATCGTCCTGTCCGGGGAGGTCGACGCCGACCTCGGTCCCGAGCTGCACGAGGCCACCACCGAGGCCGAGAACGCGGGTCTGCCGATCGAGGTGGACGCGCACCACGTCACGTTCATGGACTCGTCGGGCGTCGCGTTCCTCGCGCGCCTGTCGATCCGCTCGCAGCACCGTGTGAAGCTGCTGCGCGTCCCGCCGACCGTGCGCTTCCTGCTGGAGGTCACGCGGATCGGCGAGCTGCTGGACGTCGTGGAGGGGACCGACGAGCGGGAGTTCCAGCCCGTCGCCCCCGACACGACTCCCTGAGGGGCCCTACGAGCGACGAGCCGCCGCGGTCCGAGAGGGACCGCGGCGGCTCGTGGTGTGCGCGTGGTGCGCGAGCCCTGCGAGGGTCAGCGGATCTTCTGGCCCGCCGAGCGCAGCTGCTGGCACGCCTCGACGATGCGCGCGGCCATGCCGGCCTCGGCCAGCTTGCCCCACGCACGCGGGTCGTACGCCTTCTTGTTGCCGACCTCGCCGTCCACCTTCAGCACACCGTCGTAGTTGGTGAAGATGTGGCCGGCGACCGGACGCGTGAACGCGTACTGCGTGTCCGTGTCGATGTTCATCTTGATGACGCCGTTGTCGACCGCCTCGGCGATCTCCTCGGCCGTCGAGCCCGAGCCGCCGTGGAACACGAGGTCGAACGGGCTCTCCTTGCCGATCTCGTCGCCGACGGCCTTCTGGATGTCCGCGAGGATCGACGGGCGCAGCTTCACGGCACCCGGCTTGTACACGCCGTGCACATTGCCGAACGTGAGGGCCGTCAGGTAGCGGCCCTTCTCGCCGGCGCCGAGCGCGCGGACCGTCGCGAGACCGTCCTCGGCCGTCGTGTAGAGCTTCTCGTTGATCTCGGCCTCGTGGCCGTCCTCCTCGCCACCGACGACGCCGACCTCGATCTCGAGGATCGTGCGCGCGGCCTGCGAGAGCTCGAGGAGCTCCGCAGCGATGACGAGGTTCTCCTCGAGCGGGATGTCCGAGCCGTCGAACATGTGCGACTGGAAGGTCGGGTTCTCGCCGCGCTTGACCTGCTCGGCCTCGAGGGCGAGCAGCGGGCGGACCCAGGAGTCGAGGTTCTTCTTGACGCAGTGGTCGGTGTGCAGCGCGATGGTCACGTCGTAGTTCTTCGCGACCTCGCGCGCGTAGGCCGCGAGCGCGAGCGAACCGGCGATGCGGTCCTTGATCGTCGAGCCGGACGCGTACTCCGCACCGCCGACGGAGACCTGGATGATGCCGTCCGACTCGGCCTCCGCGAAGCCCTGGATGGCGGCGGTGACGGTCTGGGACGACGTGATGTTGACGGCCGGGTAGGCGAACTTGCCCGCCTTGGCCCGGTCGATCATCTCCGCGTATACCTCGGGGGTGGCGATGGCCATGCGCTCACAACTCCTGTGGCTGGATGGGGGTGGTGTCGGCTCCGAGTCTGCCACTACCCGTCGTCGCGGGTGCCGGGACGTCCTTCCCATGGACGCGCGGTGACCGGGGTCGGGCGCGCCGGTGGGCGGGTCAGCGGTCCGCGGGGGCGGGCAGCTCGGCGTGCTGGACGACCCAGGAGTGCATCGCGATCGCGGCCGCGGCGCCCGCGTTGATGGACCGCGTCGACCCGAACTGCGCGATGTGCAGGACGTCGACGGCCGCGGCGCGCGCCTCGTCGGACAGCCCGACGGACTCCTGGCCGAACAGCAGGACGCACGCGCGCGGCAGCGGGTACCCCTCGAGCGGCACGGACCCCGGCAGGTTGTCGACCCCCAGCACGGGCAGGTCCTCGGCGTTCGCCCAGGCGATGAGGTCGGCGATGCCCGCGTGGTGCTGGACGTGCTGGTAGCGGTCGGTGACCATGGCGCCGCGGCGGTTCCAGCGGCGGCGCCCGACGACGTGCACGCGCGCGGCGAGGAACGCGTTCGCGGTGCGCACCACCGAGCCGATGTTGAGGTCGTGCTGCCAGTTCTCGATGGCGACGTGGAACGCGTGCCGGCGGGTGTCGAGGTCCGCGACGATCGCCTCGAGGCTCCAGTAGCGGTACCGGTCGACGACGTTGCGCCGGTCGCCGTGCGCGAGCAGGTCCGGGTCGTAGTGCGGGTCGTCGGGCCACGCCGCGGGGCCTCCCGGCCACGGCGGGACGCCGACCTCGGACTCCTCCACGGCGCCCACCGTAGCCCGGGGCACCGGACGTACCGGGAGGGACACGGCGGCGCACGACGAACCCGCGCGCGCCCCGTGAGGTCCGTCACGTGCCCGGGGCAGCGGCCTGCGTCGTCGTGCGAACGTCACGGACCGGGCACATGCCCCACACCCGACGCCCCGTAGGCTGGACATCATGCTCACGACGACCGCGCAGGTCCTCGCCGCGGGTCCGGTCCCGGCCCTGGGGCCCGACTTCCTCGACGCCGACCACCTGATCTCGTCGTTCGGCAGCTACGCGCTGATCGGCATCGTCGTCGTGGTGTTCATCGAGACGGGCCTGCTGTTCCCGATCCTGCCGGGCGACTCGCTGCTGTTCACCGCCGGCGCGCTCGTCGCGCAGGACGTCCTCGACTTCCCGGTGTGGCTGCTGTGCCTGCTGATCTTCCTCGCCGCGTTCCTCGGCGACCAGACGGCGTTCCTCATCGGGCGCAAGCTCGGCCCCAAGGTGTTCAGCAAGCCCGACTCGCGGATCTTCAAGCAGGCGTACATCGACCAGACGTACGCGTACTTCGACAAGTACGGCGGCCGGACGATCATCGTCGCGCGCTTCGTGCCGATCGTGCGCACCTACGCCCCCGTCGCCGCGGGCGTCGGGAACATGCGCTACCGGCACTTCGTGTCGTTCAACGTCATCGGCGCGCTGCTGTGGGGTGTGGGCGTGACGCTCCTGGGGTACGCGCTCGGGAACATCACGTTCGTCAAGAACAACATCGAGGCGCTCCTCGTCGTCGTCGTCCTCGTCTCCGTCCTGCCGATGGTGATCGAGGTCTGGCGCCAGAAGCGGCGCAGCCGCGACGAGCGGTACGACGAGCCCGAGGAGCGCTCCGACGTCGAGCGGAGGACCTTCGGTGACGGCTGAGATCCGGGCCTGGCTGTCCGACATGGACGGCGTCCTCGTGCACGAGGGCATCGCCGTGCCGGGCGCCGCGGAGTTCGTGCGCGCGCTGCGGGACGCGGAGCGCCCGTTCCTCGTCCTGACGAACAACTCGATCTTCACGCCGCGTGACCTGCGCGCGCGGCTCGCGCGCTCGGGCATCGACATCCCCGAGGGCGCGCTGTGGACCTCCGCGCTCGCGACGGCGCAGTTCCTCGTGAACCAGATGCCCACCGGGTCGGCGTACGTGATCGGCGAGGCCGGCCTGACGACGGCCCTGTACGAGGCGGGCTACACGCTGACGGCCGCCGAGCCGGACTTCGTCGTCATCGGTGAGACCCGCACGTACTCGTTCGAGGCGATCACCAAGGCCATCCGCCTCATCCAGGGCGGCGCACGGTTCATCTGCACCAACCCGGACGTCACGGGCCCGTCCGTCGAGGGCGACCTGCCCGCCACGGGCGCCGTCGCCGCGATGATCCAGGCGGCGACCGGCCGCGCCCCGTACTTCGTCGGCAAGCCGAACCCGATCATGATGCGCACCGCGCTCAACCGGATCGGCGCGCACTCCGAGACCACCGCGATGGTCGGCGACCGCATGGACACCGACGTGATCGCCGGCATCGAGGCCGGTCTGCGCACGTTCCTGGTGCTCACGGGGTCGACCCGGCCGGAGGACGTCGAGCGGTACCCGTTCCGCCCGTCCGAGATCGTCAGCTCCGTCGCGGACCTCGTCGACCGCGTCTGACCGGCTGCACGGCCCGCACCGCCGACACCCACCGGGTGCGGACCGGGACCTTGGTCCCGGTGCGGACCGGGCGCAAGCGGGCGATCCTGCGCCCATGCCCACCCCTCCCGCACCGACCACTCCCCCGGACGCGGGTGCCCCGGCGCGCCGGCCCGCCGCGCGCCGTCGCGGGCCCGGGTGGGTCCCGCGCGAGCACGGGGCCTGGGCCATGCTCGTCGTGCCCGTGCTCGTCGGCGCGGCCCTGACGTCCCCGACCTGGCGCAACGGCCTCCTGCTCGTCACGTGGCTCGTCGCGTACCTCGCGTTCCACGCGACCGGGCTGTGGCTGCGCGCGTCCCGACGACCGCGCTACCTCCCGCCCGTGCGCGCGTACGGGATCGCGGTCGTCGTGCTCGGCGGCACGCTCCTGGCGGCCGCGCCCGGCCTGCTGCGGTGGGCCCCCGTCTACGGGGTGCTGCTCGCGACGAGCCTGGCGTGCTCGCTGCGGCGCGCCGACCGGTCGTGGCTCAACGACGGCGTGACCGTCGGGGCGGCCGTGCTCATGACCGTGGTGTCCGCGGGGCTCGGGCGTGACGGCACGCCGCCCGCGACCGCGCTCACCGGCACGTGGGTGCCGCCGGGCGCCGACGACACCGCCGCCTGGGCCGTCACCGCCGTGCTGGCCGGGTACTTCCTCGGCACCGTGCCCTACGTGAAGACGCTGCTGCGCGAGCGCGGCAGCCGCGCGGTGCTCGCGGTGTCGGCCGGCTGGCACGCGGTGCTCGTGCTGGCCGCGGGGGCCGTGCTGGTGGCCCGGCTCGCCGACGGGCGGTCCGGTGGCACCGGCGCGGCGGTCGCGCTCGTCGTCGTCGCCCTCGCCCTGCTCGCGCGCGCCGTCCTCGTCCCGCGCCGCCGCCCCTGGCCCAGCCCGAAGGCGATCGGGTTCGGCGAGATCGCCGCCACCCTCGCGGTCACGACCACCGCCCTCACCCTCCCGTCCCTCCTCCCCTGACCCCGAACGCCGAGCGCGCCCGTTCCCGCGCGGGTGCGTACGCCGGGCGGGCGCAGTCGCGCGGGAACGGGCGCACTCGGCGGGAAGGGTCGGCGCGCAGAGGGACGGGACCGGGCGCGGGGTGGGGACGGCGAAGGCCGGCGCCCTGGGGGCGGCCGGCCTTCGTCGGGAGTCGGTCAGGTCAGAACTGGACCGTGGGGGCCTGGCGGACCTGGGGGTCCTGGACCTCGAAGTACTCGGCGCGCTCGAAGTGGAACATGTTCGCGATGACGTTGGTCGGGAACGTCTCGATCTTCGTGTTCAGGCTGCGGACGTTCGCGTTGTAGAACCGCCGCGCCGCCGCGATCCGGTCCTCCGTCGTCGACAGCTCGTTCTGCAGCTGCTGGAAGTTCTCGCTCGCGCGGAGCACCGGGTAGTTCTCGGCGACCGCGAACAGCCGGCCCAGGGCCTGCGTCAGCTGGTTCTCCTGCACGGCCTGCTCGGCGACCGAGCCGGTCGTCCCCGCCGCCGCGGCGCGGGCGCGCGTCACCTCGTCGAACACCGCGCGCTCGTGCGCCGCGTAGCCCTTGACGGTCTCGACGAGGTTCGGGATCAGGTCGTGCCGACGGTGCAGCTCGACGTCGATCTGGCGCCACGACTCCTGCACGAGGTTCCGCAGCCGGACCAGCGCGTTGTACTGCGCGATCGCCCACAGCAGGACGATGACGACGACGGCCGCCACGACGATCGCGGCGATGGCTCCAGCGGGCACGAGGACTCCTCGGGGTCGGGGATGTCCGAAGCGTACCGGGCGCGCGGGCCCCGGCGGCCCGGACTGCGGGCACGCGTCCGGGTGAGGTCAGCGGGCGAGCGGGTCGTGCCCGTGGTCGAGCCACACGTGCCGCGGCACCGCGTCCGCGATCGCCGTGACCAGCGCGATGCGCCGGTCGAGCGCACCGAGGTCGGTGCGGCCCGGCGCCCAGGTCAGGACGCTGGTGCCCTCGATGCGCCACGACGTGCGCCCCTCGCGCAGCAGCCGCTCGACGAGCCGCGGGTGCAGGATCGCGTGCGCCACGGCCGGGTCGGTGGCCCGCACGACGAACCGGCGGTTGAACTCGTCGGACTCGACGTCCAGGTCGTGCTTGCCGAACGCCGTGGCCAGGCGCGACCCGACCGACTCGGGCGTCACCTCGAGGTTCGGCAGGAACGCCGGGAGCGGCAGCGTGACGACGTGGAACCGGTGCGTCGTCGTCGTGCGCTTGCCGTCCGCGTCGGTGCTCGACGTCTCGTACGAGTACTCGAACGAGAGGACCTCGCGGCCCTGGAACGTGCCGGTGAGCAGGTTCGTCGCCTTGCGCGAGTCACCGGTGCCGAACGGCGTGCCGTGCCAGCGGCTCACCAGGGAGCGGTCGTCGGGCAGGCGCCGCCAGCGACGCGCGGCGACCCACTCGTCGAGCGCCTTCTGGTGGCGCCGGTGGGAGACGAGCCCGACGACGACCACCACCACCATCAGCGCGACGCCGATGGCGAGGATCCCGCCCACGCTGGGGAAGCCGCCCGGGTCCGGGAAGCCGTCGACGCCCATCTCGACTCCTTCGTCGCGCCGCTGGAGGTGCCCTGCCCGGACCGGCGCCGGGTCAGGCCAGGCCGAGGTCGGCCAGGTCGAACAGGAAGTGGTACGGCACGCCCAGGGCCTCGATGGCCTCGCGCGCCCCCGTGCCGCGGTCGACGATGACCGCGACGCCCGCGACCTCGCCGCCCGCCTCGCGCACGGCCTCGACCGCGGTGATCGCGGAGCCGCCCGTGGTGGACGTGTCCTCGAGCACGACGACGCGCCGGCCCGTGACGTCGGGGCCCTCGATGCGGCGCTGCAGCCCGTGCGCCTTGCCGGCCTTGCGGACGACGAACGCGTCGACGTCCTGGCCGCGGCTCGCGGCGGCGTGCAGGACCGCGGTCGCGACCGGGTCCGCACCGAGCGTGAGCCCGCCGACCGCGTCGACCTCGGCGGTGCCCAGGCCGACCTCCTCGAGCAGGTCGAGCATGAGGTGGCCGATCAGCGGGGCCGCGCGGTGGTGCAGCGTGACGCGACGCAGGTCCACGTAGTAGTCGGCCTCGCGGCCAGACGAGAGCGTGACCTTGCCGTGCACGACGGCGAGGTCCTTGATGAGCGTGAGGAGCTGGTCGCGGGGGCTGGCGGCGAGGGTGTCGGTCACGCGGGAAGGCTACCGCCGCGTGGGGCGCTCAGCGGGTGGTGTCCGCAGCCTCGTCGGGGCCGGGCTCCCCGCGGCGCTCGATCGCCTTGCGGTAGCGGCCGACGGCCCGCACGGCGCTGCGCGGCGCGAGCCGCGCGACCGCCGCGACCGAGCGGTAGCGCAGGCTCGGGGTGGAGATCACGACGCCGCGGCGCACGTCCGCGAGCGCGCGCGCCACCACGTCCTCCGCGTCGAGCCACGCGAGGTCCGGGTAGGCGGACACGTCGATCGCGCCGCGCTCGTGGAACTCGGTGCGCACGAAGCCGGGGCACAGCACCGTCGCGGTCACGCCGGTGTCCTCGAGCTCGACCGCGAGGCCCTCGGTGAACGAGCGCACCCACGCCTTGTGCGCCGAGTACGTGCCGGACGCGAGCAGCGCGGCGATCGACGCGACGTTGAGGATCGCCCCGCGGTCTCGTCGGACCATCGCCCCCGCGGCGGCGTGCGACAGGACCATCGGGGTGCGGACCATGAGGTCGAGCGCGCGGTCCTCGCGCTCCAGGTCGCCGCCGACGAAGCGCTGGTTGAGCCCCAGGCCCGCGTTGTTGACCAGGAGCCCCACCGGGCGCTCGTCGTCGCGCAGCCGGTCGGCGACGCGCTCGACCTGCGCGTGGTCGGTGAGGTCGGCGACGAGGACCTCCGCGCGGATGCCGGCGGCGGCCTCGAGCTGCGCGGCGAGCCGCGTCAGGCGGGCCTCGTCGCGCGCGACGAGGACGAGGTCGTGCCGGGCCGTGGCGAGCTGCCAGGCGAACTCCAGGCCCAGGCCGGCGGACGCGCCGGTGACGAGTGCGGTTCCCACGCGGCCCACCCTACGGACCCGGCGGTGGCGGGCAAGCCGCGCCGCGCCCGCCCGGCCGCACGGGTGGCGGCAGCGGCGACGACAGGGGTGTGGACTCCCGGCGGTCGTGTGGGCCGGGGCTCGTAGGGTGGGCGCGTGCATCCCGACGACTCGCCCCTCCTGGACGTCCCCGGCGGCGAGCCGTGGCCCGACGAGCCGCCGTACGACCCGTTCTACGACGACGCGCCGCCGGACCTGCCGGACGCGTGGGCGCACGGCGTGCCGCACGACGCGGGGTCCGGCGAGCTCGCGACGGCGGTGGCCGCGACGACGCGCGGACCGGCGCGCCCGCGCTCGTCGGCCACGCCCGCGCGGGCGGCGGCCGCGGCGGCCGGCACGTCCCTCGAGGTGCTGCGCCGGGTGTGGGGGTACGACGAGTTCCGCGGCGACCAGGCGGAGATCATCGACACCGTCGTCGCGGGCGGGGACGCCCTGGTGCTCATGCCGACCGGTGGCGGCAAGTCGCTCTGCTACCAGGTGCCCGCACTCGTGCGCGAGGGCACCGGCGTCGTCGTCTCCCCGCTGATCGCCCTCATGCAGGACCAGGTCGACGCGCTGTCCGCGCTCGGCGTGCGTGCCGGGTTCCTCAACTCGACCCAGCAGGCGTGGCAGCGCCGCGAGGTCGAGGAGGCGTACCTCGCGGGCGAGCTCGACCTGCTCTACCTGGCGCCCGAGCGCCTCAACGTGCCGGAGACCGTCGAGCTGCTGGACCGCGGCACGGTCGCGCTGTTCGCGATCGACGAGGCGCACTGCGTGTCGCAGTGGGGCCACGACTTCCGGCCGGACTACCTGCGCCTGTCGATGCTGCACGAGCGCTGGCCGGACGTGCCGCGCGTCGCGCTCACCGCGACGGCCACCGCGGCCACCCACCAGGAGATCGCGCAGCGCCTGCAGCTCGAGGACGCGCGGCACTTCGTCGCGAGCTTCGACCGGCCCAACATCCAGTACCGGATCGTGCCGAAGGACAACCCGCGCGCCCAGCTCCTCGAGCTGCTGCGCACCGAGCACGCGGGCGACGCGGGGATCGTCTACTGCCTGTCGCGCGCGTCGGTCGAGCAGACCGCCGAGTTCCTCGTCGCGCAGGGGATCCCCGCGCTGCCGTACCACGCGGGCCTCGACCGCCAGGTCCGCGCCCGCAACCAGGCGCGGTTCCTGCGCGAGGACGGGATCGTCATGGTCGCGACCATCGCGTTCGGCATGGGCATCGACAAGCCGGACGTGCGGTTCGTCGCGCACCTCGACCTGCCGAAGTCCGTCGAGGGGTACTACCAGGAGACCGGGCGCGCCGGGCGTGACGGGCTGCCGTCGACCGCGTGGATGGCGTACGGCCTGGCGGACGTGGTGCAGCAGCGCCGGCTCATCGACACCTCCGAGGGCGACGCCGCGCACCGGCGGCGGCTCACCCAGCACCTCGACGCGATGCTGGCGCTGTGCGAGACGGCGTCCTGCCGGCGCGTGCAGCTCCTCAACTACTTCGGTCAGCAGGCCGAGCCGTGCGGCAACTGCGACACGTGCCTGACGCCGCCGCAGACGTGGGACGGCACGGTCGCCGCGCAGAAGCTGCTGTCGACCGTGGTGCGGATGGCGCAGCGCGGGCAGCGGTACGGCGTGGGGCACGTGGTCGACGTGCTGCGCGGCAAGCGCACGACGCGCGTCGCGCAGCTCGGGCACGACGCGCTGTCGACGTTCGGCATCGGCACCGAGCTGTCGGACGTCCAGTGGCGCGGCGTGGTGCGCCAGCTCGTCGCGGCGGAGCTGCTCGGCGTCGACACCGAGGGGTACGGGACGCTGCAGCTCACCGACGGGTCGGGCGAGGTGCTGCGCGGCGAGCGCCCGGTGCTGCTGCGCACCGAGCCGGAGCGGACGCGGCGGCGCTCGTCGTCCTCGTCGGGCGGCTCGTCGGGCTCGTCGTCGAAGGCTGCCGCGGACCTGGACGGTGACCAGCTCGCGCTGTTCGAGCGGCTGCGCGCGTGGCGCGCGGGGGTCGCCAAGGAGCAGGGCGTGCCCGCGTACGTGGTGTTCCACGACGCGACGCTGCGGGACATCGTGCTGCGCCGGCCGTCGACGGTCGAGGAGCTCGGCACGGTCGGCGGGGTCGGCGCGACGAAGCTCGAGCGGTACGGCGAGGGCGTGCTCGCGACCCTCGCGGGCGAGGCCTGACCCCGCGGAGCGAGGCACCGACCGGCGACGAGCAGCCGGCACCCGGTCGACCGTGACCACGTCCCGGCGGCCGGCGCCGGCGTCGCCCGGTCGCCGTGGAAGCGCAGGTCGCGGCCGTCGGAATCGTTTCGTGCGGTTGTCCGGCCTCGGAACGCCCCGCAGCCTGAAGGGGCACCGACCCCCGCTGGTGTGGCACCGCGCACGGTGCCGTGTCCTCGCGGCGACCGACGCCGCTCGCACGAGAGGTACCCCATGCAACGGCAACTCTTCCGCCGCCGCACGTGGCGCCGCCTCGCCGTGGTCGTCGCCGGGACGACCGCGCTGGTGGTCATCCCGACGGCGGCCCAGGCGCACGGTGGCCTGACGAACCCTCCGACCCGCACGTACGCCTGCTACGAGGACGGCCTGGCCGGCGGTCAGGCCGCGGGCGAGGCCGGCAACATGAAGCCGCGCAACGCCGCGTGCGTCAACGCCTTCAACAACGAGGGCAACTACTCGTTCTACAACTGGTACGGCAACCTGCTCGGCACGATCGCCGGTCGCCACGACACGATCGCCGACGGCAAGCTCTGCGGTCCCGACGCGCGCTTCGCGTCCTACAACACGCCGTCGTCCGCCTGGCCCACGACGAAGGTGTCGCCCGGCCAGACGATCACGTTCCAGTACGCCGCAGTGGCGCGGCACCCGGGCTGGTTCACCACGTGGATCACGAAGGACGGCTGGAACCAGAACGAACCGATCGGCTGGGACGACCTCGAGCCCGCGCCGTTCGACCGCGTGCTCGACCCGCCGCTGCGCGACGGTGGCCCCGCCGGCCCCGAGTACTGGTGGAACGTGAAGCTGCCGTCGAACAAGTCCGGCAAGCACGTCCTGTTCAACATCTGGGAGCGCACGGACAGCCCCGAGTCGTTCTACAACTGCGTGGACGTCGACTTCGGCGGCGGCAACCCGGACCCGGGCACGACGCCCACCCCGGACACCTCGCCGACGCCCGACGAGTCCCCGACGCCCGACGGGTCGCCGACGCCGGACGAGTCGCCGACGCCGGACACCAGCCCGAGCCCGGACACCTCGCCGACCCCCGACACGTCGCCGACGCCGGACGTCCCGGGCGACGCGACGTGCGAGCTCGAGGTCGACGTGTCGAACTCCTGGCCCGGTGGGTTCCAGGGCACCGTGACCGTCTTCAACGCGACGATGGAGCCGCTCAACGGCTGGAACGTCTCGTGGAAGTTCCGCGGTGACGCCAAGATCCAGCAGGCCTGGAACGCCGAGGCCTCGCAGTCCGGCAACGTGGTCTCCGCGAAGAACGTCGCGTGGAACGCCACGATCGCCCACCACAACGCCGTGTCCTTCGGCTTCATCGGCTCCGGCTCGCCCGGCTCCGTGACCGACGCGACGCTCAACGGCAGCGCCTGCATCGTGCGCTGACCCACCGACGCCACGGCCCCGTCACCCACGGTCCCGGGTGGCGGGGCCGTGGCGTGCCCGGCGCCGTGCGGGTCAGAGGCCGTGCGGGTCAGAGGCCGTCCGGGCGGCGCTTCTGCGGGTAGGGCGTGCGGCCCTCGGCGAGGTCGGCGACGAACGTCGCGATCCGCCGCGCGCGGGTCTCGGGCCGCTTCGCCTCACCCACCCGGTACAGCACCGCGAAGCGGTTCGCGGACGTCAGGGCGTCCCACCACGCGCGCGCCGCGGGCACGGCGTCGAGAGCCGCCAGGAGGTCGTCGGGCACCTCGATGCTCGCCGGGCCCCGGTACGCGGCGTCCCACCGGCCGTCCGCCCGGGCCGCGGCGACCTGCGCCCGGCCGGCGTCGTGCATCCGGCCCTCGCGCTCGAGCCGCTCGGCCCGCTCGACGTTGACGGCCGACCACGCGCTGCGGGGCCGGCGCGGCGTCATCCGCTGGACGCTGCTGTGCGCGTCGCGTCGGCGCGCCTGCCCGTCGATCCAGCCGAAGCACAGGGCCTCCTCGACCGCCTGCACGTAGGTCAGCGACGTGACGTCGCCGCCCTTCTTGTGCAGCACGAGCCAGACGCCCGTCGGCTGCGTGTGGTGCTCGGCCAACCAGGCCCGCCACGCGGCGGCGTCCGGCACCAGCAGCTCCGGCAGCTCCTCACCCATCCCCCCACCCTCCACCCCAGCACCGACACGACCCGCGAGGTCGTGCGTCTCTCGCCAGGTCGTGCAGTCGACTGCACGACTCCACGAGCAACGCACGACCCGACGCGGGACGCACGACCTCCGTGCCGGGTCAGCTCCCGACCAGGCGGCTGCGGAGCTCGACCACCTCGAACGGGTCGCCGACGTCGACCGTGTGCACCGTGCCCTCGACGTCCCGCCACCGCCCCGAGGGGTCGTCCTCGAACCGGTAGCGGCCCGACCACGCGGTGGTGAGGCTGATCGCGTGCGACCCGGGCTCGCGGTACGTGTGCGTGATGTCGAAGTCCGGGTAGGGCCGGCCGGGCTCGACCGTCGTCAGCGTGGCGCCGTCGCCGAAGTCCCACGCGTACGACCGGGGGGTCACGACGACGTCGACGCCGTACTCGCCGAAGAGCACCGCGTGGAGCTCGCGCTCCTCGGGCTCGGCGAACACGATCGTCGGCTTGCGGACGAGGATCGGACCGCTTGCCGGCTGGTGGTGCACGGGGAGCGCCGCGACCTCGAGCGCACGCAGGTCCTCCTCGGTGAACGGCGGGAAGAGGTCCTCGGGGCACGACCAGTCGACGTACACGTACCAGTCGTCACCGAACTCGTCCTCGACGGAGACGCGGTCCCTGCGCCACAGCGGCGGCACCGGCGCCCCGCCCTCGCAGGTGAGCGACAAAGGTGGGAGTGACGGGTCGAGCTGCGGGCACGGCCGCGACGCCGCAGGCGGGTAGAGGCACGCCGCCGACCGCTTGAAGTCCTTGAGCTGACGAGCAGGGTCGGACCGCAGGAAGTCCCGGTACTCCCGCTCCCCCTGCCACGCCATGACCTTGACCGTGTCGTCACCAGGCGTCCAGGAGCGCCCGGCCACAGCGGGCGGCCCGCAGAGCACCACGACGACCACGGCACCGACGAGCGCCGCGACGCGGAACCACGACCGCATCAGGACTGGCCGAGCAGCTCGACCGCAGCCGCCTCGACGGACCAGCCCGAGTCACGCCAGACGACGTGCATGTCCGCGGACACCCGTGCGGTCTCGGGGAAGTCCTCGACGACTCGGCCGTCGGCGTCGAGGGTCTGCGACGGGTGCTCCGTGAACCAGAGGAGCACGCCGTACTCCCCGGCCTTGAGCTCCGACGCCCGTGCCTCCGTGACCTGGATCCGGCCCCCTGTGGAGTGCTGGTTCGCTGCGACGAGGTCCTCGACCATGCGCTGTGCGTTGGCGCAGTAGTCGCAGTACCTGCCGCTCAGCGTCGACCACGCCTCGAGGTCGCCGGTGGCCTGCGCGTACGGGAACAGCGAGATGAAGTACTGCGCGACCTCCGAGGCGGCCTCGGGAGAGGGCGGCCCTCCGAGCGCCTCGGGGGGCTCCGGCGGGACGGTGGCGTCGAACCCCTCGGCCGTCGGCGTCGGAGTCGGCGTGGGCGACGGTGTCGGTGAAGGGGTCGCCGGGGGCCGGGTGGTGGTGGCGGGTGGGGGCGGGACGAGGTCGTCGTCGCTGCAGGCCGTGAGGCCGAGTGCCGTCAGGACCAGTGCCGCCGCCAGTGCCCCCTGTAGACGCATGGCGAGGAATCTACCCAGACCGGACATGCCGCGTCCGGCGTTCCGCGCGCCCTGTGGACGGCCCGGGCGCGGAGTCGTGAGTTCCTCGCTGGGTCGCGCGGATGACTGCACGACCCAGCGAGAGACGCACGACCGACCCGGGGACGCACGACCGACCCCGGCGGGCGGGGCCGCCGGGGTCGGTCGGGGTCAGCGGGTGAGGGTGCGCAGGACCGTCTCCGCCTGGTCGTCGCGGCCCGCGGCGCGCAGGACCGCCACCAGGGCCGAGGCCGCGTCGCCGCGCTGGGCGGGCAGGCACGCGAGGTCGAAGCCCTCCATCGCCGACTCGAAGCACCACACCGCCTCGTCGACGTGCCCGAGACCCTCGTGCAGGCGGCCCGCGAGCAGGAACGCGTGCGCGGCGTCGGCCGCGTAGCCGAGGTTGCCGAACGACTCCGCGGCGCGCGTCGCGCGGGCGAGGGCGTCGTCGACCCGGTCCGGGCCGAGCGACGCGAGGACGCGCGCCGCCGTGTCGTGGAGCTCGGCGCGGGCGCAGCCCCGGGCCCGCTCGACCTGCTCGGCGTACATCGCGTCGTCGAACCCGGCCGGGCGCGACGGGGACGACAGGTCCAGCGGCGCCCGGTCGGCGGCGTCGAGGTCGGCGACGACCGCGTCGATCACGGGGAGCACGGCGTCGGTCGTCCCGGTCGCGGCCGCGACGGGCGCCCACGCGACGACGACCCGGGTCGTCGTCTCCGGCGGCACTCCCCCGGCGCGCATCCGGGCGACCGCCGCGGGGTAGGTCGAGGCGGCGCCGTCCTCGTCGCCGGCCTCCTGCGCGCAGCGCGCGGCCTCGGCGAGCGCGAGGCCCGCGTCCCCGAGGCGGCCCTGCGCCTCGGCGTCCGCGGACGCCTCGAGCCACGCGGAGGCGGCGCCGACGAGGTCGCCCGCCGCGACGAGGCGCTCGGCGCGCTCCGCGGCCGTCTCGACCGGGCCGTCGAACCCGGGGATCGAGGTCGGGTCGGACCCGAGCGGACCGAGCGGCCCGACGTCGATCCCGTCGGACGCGGGGACCGCCGCCCCGCGCGTGCCGTCCACGGCACCGGCCGGGATGACCGCGAGGTCGAGGGGCACCGGGGCGGGCCGCGTCTCGAGGGCCTCGACGAGGGTGCGGGCGAACCTGTCCGTGCCGTTGCGCGCGTCGAACCCCGCCGCGAGCGCGGTGGCCTGCTGCACGCACCAGTCGCGCAGGCCCGCGAGGTCCGTCGCCGGGATCCCGTCGAGCGCGACCGGCGTGTCCGCCGCCCCCGGCAGGAGCGCGGAGGTCCCGGCGACCACGTCGGTGAGGAACTGGAACCGCGCACCGGGCGTGTCCGCCTCGAGCAGGAGGTGCGCGTCCTCCGCGAGCGACCGCAGCGCGCGCGCCGTCTGCCCGCCGCGCGCGAGCAGCAGGAACCGGTTGCCGCGCGCGTGCGACATGTCCGACGACGTGCCCGCGAGCGCGGCCACCGCACGGCGGTGCACCGCGGCGGCCTCCCGGGCACGCCCGGCGTCGAGGTGCAGCAGCGCGAGCGTCGAGAGCATGTCCGCGGGCTCGGTCGCGCACGTCTCGCCGTCGGCGAGCGTGGACTCGATGAGCCGGACCGCCTCGTCGTGGTCGCCGCGCTCCGCGAGGTAGTTCGCCTTGTCGCCCGGGTCGCACGCCCGGCACTGCGAGAACTCGTCGCGCGGGGTGCGGACCCACTCCTCGAACAGCGCGTCGGCCTCCGCCGCGCCGCGCATGCGCGCCCACTGGAACGCCTGGCCGGCGATCGCGTCCCGGCCGTACCCGGCGACGGCGTACCGGCGCTCCATGTCGGCGAGGGTGGCCTCGATCTGCTCGGCGGGGATCGTCGGGTAGTCCGACAGGTGCCCGACCATCCACTTGAACGACCAGAACAGGCCGTGGGTGTCCTGCGCGTCGAACAGCTCGGGCGCCTCGTCGTACAGGCGCACGGCCTTGGTGAACGGCACGTACGCCTTCTCCACCTCGTTGCCCCACACGTACGCCTCGACGAGCTCGTTGAGCGCGTACGGCAGCACCTGGCGCGGCCCCTCGGTCTCCGCGAGCCGCACCTGCTGCTCCGCGGCCTGGGTCCGGGCCAGCCCGTACGGCATGCGGCCGACCTGGGCGATCTCCCGGTTGGCCTGCTCGATCGTGCGGGTCACGCGTCCTCCTGGGTCTCGGGCTCGGGCGCCGGGCGCGTCAGGCCCGCCTCGAGCAGCACGCTCATCGCGTCGTTCATCAGCTCGGCCTCGCGCTGCCGCAGGGGCTCCCCCGCGAGCAGCACGGCCGTCACGTACAGGGAGCGCACGCCCGCGGCGAGCACGGGGTCCGCCGGGTCGGCGGCGAGCAGGCGGCGCACGGTCGGGTTCTCGTCGTTCACGACGAGGCGGCGCGCGGGCTCCTGCTCGCCGGTGGCGAAGCCCGCGAGGACCCCGCCCCACAGGTCCTGGCGCTCGGCGGCCGTCCGCAGCACGTCCGCGGCGTGCTCGCGGTCCCGGTCGTGCAGCAGCACCGCGGGCACCTCGGCCGGCTCGAACCGGCGCACCAGCAGCCCGCAGTCGAGGGGCTGCACGACGGCCTGCGCCGCGCGCAGCTGGTCGAGCACCTCGAGCTCGCGGTGCGGCTCGATGGGCGTGAGCACCTGCGCCACGTCGTCGGCCATGAGCTGCCGCACGCGCCAGCCGGGCCGCCGCGCGAGCCGCGCGAGCACCTCGTCGTCGTACACGTAGCCCGCGTTGACGACCGTCATGCCCTGGGCGCGGGCGACGGGAGCGACGCGGCGGAAGTCCTCGACGCGCGAGGTGTAGACCACCTCGCCGACGTGGTCGCGGACCTGCGCGAGGGTCGTGGTGCCGTCGGTCGTCTCGAACGGCAGGACCTGCGCGACGAGCTCGAGCACCTCGTCGTCGGTCACGGCGAGCGAGCGCAGCGCGAGGTGGTGCGTCGAGACGATCCGGCGGATCGTCTCCGCGGAGGCCCCGGGCCCGTCCGACGAGCCCGACGAGGCGGTGAGCGCCGCGACGGTCCAGTGCCGCACCTGGGCCGCGAGGACCTCCTGCGTCGCCAGCAGCGTCTCGTCGTCGTAGAGCTGCTCGCGCGACGCGGTGGGCCGCAGCACGCTCGTGTCGACCACGCACCGCACGAAGAACGCCCACTCCGGCAGCAGGTCGTCCACGTGCGTGCCGAGCAGCATGCGCTTGAGGTACACGCGGTGCCGGCTGCCCGCCCCCGGCGGGACCGCCGTGGGCAGCACGAACGCCACCCCGGACAGGCCCGCGAGGGGCACGGACAGGTCGATGTGCGCGAGCGGCGTGAAGCCCAGCGTCCGCTCGCAGTACGCCGCGAGCGCGGCGGTGCGCGCCGCCTCGTCGGGGTAGGTCGCCGCCCACGGCAGCGACGGCTCCGAGACCCGCCGCCACGCGGTCGCGCCCTCGGCGCCCGGCAGGTCCGGCAGCGGCACCTCGACGGACACGTCCACGGGCAGCAGCCCGCCGAACTCCTGCGCGAGCCCGACGACGGTGTCCGCCGCGAGCCAGTGCTCCGCGTCCCGGCGCGCCCGCAGGCGCACCGTCGAGCCGACCGGCACGTCCGCGTCCGCGGGCAGCACCGACAGGTCGTACCGGCCGTCGGCGTAGCCGACCCACCGCACCGGCGGCGCGTCCGGCTCGGTCGCGGAGCGCGACACCAGCTCGATCTCGTCGGCCACCATGAACGCCGACAGCAGCCCGATCCCGAACTGGCCGAGGAACTCCTCCCGGCCCAGCCCCAGGTCCAGGTCCCGCTTCGACGAGCGCCCGACCGTCGCCAGCAGCTCCTCGGCCTGCGCGGGCGTCAGCCCGACGCCCGTGTCCGTGACCTCGAGCGTCGCACCCGGGCCGGGGCGCAGCCGCACCCGGGCCGGGGCATCCGCGTCGTGCGCGCGGCGCGCCGTGATCGCGTCGACCCCGTTCTGCAGCAGCTCGCGCAGGTACACGCGCGGGCCGGAGTACAGGTGCCGGGCGAGCAGGTCGACGACGCCGCGCAGGTCGACCTGGAAGGCCCGGCCCGCGGCGGTCGGCTCGTCGGTCACGCCTCGCCCTGCTCCTGCTCGCGCTGCTCCTGCAGGGCCTTCGCCTCGGCGGCCTGCTCCGGGTACTTCTCGTCGAGGAACTCGAAGAGCTGCAGGCTCGTCGCGATCGCGCACGCGAGGTGCTGGTCGACCTGCGCGTCGGACACGCCGTGCTCGTAGTCGACCGTGTGCTCGGCGTAGACGCCGAGCACGTCGTCCTCGACCCGCACGTAGCCCTTGGGCCACAGGCGGTCCGCGTTCCACTCGTTCACGGCACGGGTCGCGGCGTCGAGGTGCTCGGTGCCCAGCACCCGGTTCCAGCGGCCGCGCACCTGCAGGTACTCGTTCTGCTGACCGAGGACGAAGAAGTAGAACAGGTGGCCGTCCCAGACGCCGCCCACGTCACCGTCGTCGTCGATCCCGTAGTTGAGCCCCCGCGCGTCGAGGCACGCGGTGACCCGCTCGCGGCTCAGCGGCGCGAGCGCCGGCTGCGGTCCCGTTGCGTCCTTGGTGAAGAAGCCCATCGATCTCCCCGGTCTGCCGGCCCGCCCGCGCCGTGTGCACAGGTGTTCAGGCCCGGTGAGGAAGCCTAGGCCGATCCTGTGACGCGCACGCCCGAACCGGGAGAATTCGCCCCGCCGCCGTCCCCGCGGGTGACGGCCGGACGGGCGTCAGCGGGCGATGCGCCGGACGAGCTCGCGCCCGAACGGCTCCGCGAACCCGAGCCGCTCGTACATCGCGGCCCCGTCCGGCGTGGCGGACAGGCCGACGCGCGTCACCTCGGTCTCGGTGAGGAACCACTGCATCAGCGCGGTGACGGTGGCGCGCGCGTACCCGCGGCGGCGGTGCGCCGGCTCGGTCGACACGTTGAACACGTGCCCGCGCCGGCCGGACGGGTTCCACGGCTCGGGTGCGTGCTCCTGGAAGTCGCCGGCCGCGCACGAGACCGGGCCGCGCGTGCCGTCCAGGTCGCCGTCGACGACGAACGCGACCACCCGGCCGTCGGCGAGGCGCTCGGCGAACCAGCGGGTGCACGTGTCCCGCCACGCGGTCCCCTCGGCGCCGGGCACGCGCATGGCCTGGAGCATCACGCCCCGCAGCCGGGTGAGCGCGGCGGCGTCCTGCGGCCCGGCGCGGCGCACGGGGACCTCCGACGAGGGTGCGGTCGCGGGCTCGTCGCGAGCGGGCTCGTCGGCGACCGCGGCGCCGTCGGCGACCGCGGGCTCGTCGGCGACCGCGGGCTCGTCGGCGGGCCGGTCGGCACCCGCGGCGGTCGGCTGGACGGGGGCGGGCGACGTACGGAACCGGGCCTCGCGCTCGTCGGCCAGCGCCGCGTCGAGGCGAGCACGCACGGACGGCGACAGCGACGGCAGCGCGTCGAGCGGGAACCACGCGGCCTCGAGGTTCTCGCCGTCCGCGGGGTACGGCTCACCGCCCGTCCACCGCATGCGGAACACGAGGTCGAGGTACTGCGCCCGGTCCCCGTTGGCGTACGTCAGGGGCGCGAGGACCTCGACGAGCGCGAGCCGCTGCGCGACGGCGTGCACCGCGGCCTCCTCGAGCACCTCGCGCGCGGCCGCGACCGCGGGCTCCTCGCCGGGGTCGACGATGCCGCCCACGGGCGTCCACGCGCCGGTATCGGCGCGGCGCACGAGCAGGACCTCGTCCGACGAGCCGCCGGAGCCCTCGCGGACGACGACGGCGGTCACGCCCGTCAGCCACAGCGGGTCGGTGCCGATCTTCTCCCGCAGCGCGAGGATGAACTCCGGCGTCGCCACTCAGGACCCCGTGTGCGTGCCGTCGACGGCGTACGGCTCGATCGCGGCGACCTCGTCGGCGGTCAGCGGCGGCGCGGTCAGCGCGGCGACGTTGTCCTCGAGCTGCGCGACCGAGGAGGCGCCGACGAGCGCGGACGTCACGCGCTCGTCGCGCAGCACCCAGGACAGCGCGAGCTGCGCGAGCGACTGCCCGCGGCCCGCGGCGATCTCCGCCAGCGCACGGGCGCGCTCGAGGTAGGTGGGTGAGATCGCGTCGGGCTTGAGGAAGTGCCCGACCGACGCGCGCGACCCGGCGGGCACGCTGCCGGACAGGTACCGGTCCGTGAGCAGGCCCTGCTGGAGCGCGGAGAACACGATCATCCCGATGCCCAGGTCGCCCACGGCGTCCAGCAGCGACTCGCTCTCGCCGTCCGCGACCTGCTCGACGTGCCGGTTGAACATCGAGTAGCTGGGCTGGTGGACGAGCAGCGGGGTGCCGAGGTCCGCGAGGATCCGCGCGGCCTCACGCGTGGCCGACGGCGTGTAGTTGGAGATGCCCGCGTACAGCGCGCGGCCGGAGGTGACCGCGGTGTGCAGCGCGCCCATGGTCTCCTCGAGCGGCGTCTGCGGGTCCATGCGGTGGGAGTAGAAGACGTCCACGTAGTCCAGGCCCGTACGGGCGAGCGACTGGTCGAGCGACGCGAGCAGGTACTTGCGGGAGCCGCCGTCGCCGTACGGGCCGGGCCACATGTCGTAGCCCGCCTTGGTGGAGATCACGAGCTCGTCGCGGTACGGCTTGAGGTCGGTGGCGAGCACGCGGCCGACGTTCTCCTCCGCCGAGCCGTACGGCGGGCCGTAGTTGTTCGCGAGGTCGAGGTGCGTGACGCCCAGGTCGAACGCGCGGCGCAGCACGGCGCGCTGCGTCTCGAACGGCGTCCCGTGCCCGAAGTTGTGCCACAGCCCGAGCGACAGCGCCGGCAGCCGCAGCCCGCTGCGCCCGACGCGACGGTAGGTCATGGCGTCGTAGCGGGTGTCGTCGGCGCGGTAGGGCGTCTCGGTGGGCACGGCTGGTCCTCTCGTCGGTGGTGCGCTCAGCACGCTAGCCGACGCGGCGGGCCGCTCCCGCACCCGGTGTCAGACGAGCGCCGGCGTGGAGTCCCGCAGGACCGTCTCCGTGGCGACCTCGACCACGCGCGGCGCACCGCCGCCGGGCTCGAGGACCAGGCGCATCGCCTCGGCGCCCATGTGCTCGAGCGGGATCCGCACCGTGGTGAGGCCGGGCACGACGTCGCGCAGCGTGGTGATGTCGTCGAACCCGGAGAGTGCGAGGTCGTCGGGCACGACGAGCCCCGCGGCCCGGACCGCGGCGAGCGCGCCGAGCGCCACGAGGTCGTTGACGGCGAACACGAGCTGCGGGCGGGAACCGGACGCGAGCACCCGGGTCATGGCCTCGCGGCCGCCCTCGTGGTCGAAGCCGCAGAACAGCACGCGCTCGTCGGGCACGGGCGCCCCGAGCGCCGCGAGCTCGGAGACGAAGCCCTCGCGGCGCTCGCGCGCGGTGAGGTGGTGGGCGGGGCCGCCGAGCACGGCGACGTCGCGGTAGCCGCGCGCGTGCAGGGCGCGGGCGAGCGCGCGGGCGCCCTTCGCGTTGGCGGCGTGCACGGTGTCGGTGCCGAGCACCGGCTGGCCGACGACCGCGGCCGTGCCGCCGGAGGCGAGGTACTCGTCGAGCGCGTCGCGCAGACCTGTGGTGAGCGCGGGGTCGTCGTACCGGGACCCGGCGATGACGATCGCGCGGGCGCGCTGGCGGCGCAGCAGGCCGACGATCTCGACCTCGCGCGTCGGGTCCTGCTCGGTGCTCGCGAGGATGACCTGCAGCCCGGCGCGGCCGGCGGCGTGCGTGATGCCGCGGGCGATGGTCGAGAAGTAGGGGTCGGCGATGTCGTGCACGACGAGCCCGACGGACGTGGTGCGGCCGCGGGCCATGGCCTGGGCGTTGGCGTCGGGCGAGTAGCGCAGGCGCTCGGCCGCCGCGAGGACGCGGGCGCGCAGCTCGGGCCCGACGGTCCGGGTCGGGCTGCCGTTGATCGCGCGGGAGGCGGTGGCGAGCGACACCCCGGCCTCGCGGGCGACGTCGCTCAGCGTGACGGGTCCGGCCATGCGACGAGAGTAGGCGACGAGCCGGGAGGAAAAGGGTGTCCCTGGGGATGATCCGGCGGGGTGGCGACAGGTGCGCGCCCCGCTCCCCGACCGTGCCCGCGCCGCAACCCGGGAGCAAGCGTTTGCCAGGCTAGGGTGTCCCGCGACCGCTTCGTCCGCTTCCCCGGGGGAGCGCCCCGGCCGACGAGGAGGACGTCCGTGATCCCGCGCCTGTCCCGCGCCACGCTCGTCGGCGCCCTCGCCGGCGCCGGGGACCGACCCGACGTCACCGGCCCGCCCGTCGAGCCCGCCCGCACCGGCGTCGTGCACCTGGGGCTCGGGGCGTTCCACCGCGCGCACCAGGCCGTGCTCACCGAGGACGCCGCCGCCGCGACCGGTGACGACCGGTGGGGGGTCCTCGGCGTCACGCAGCGCTCCGCACGCGTCGTCGAGCAGCTCACGCCGCAGGACGGGCTGTACGGGGTGCTGACCCTCGACCGCGAGCGCACCGACCTGCGCGTCGTCGGCACGCTGCGCGACGCCGTGTTCCCCGGCACCGGCACCGCGCGCGTCCTGGCGCAGGTCGCGTCCCCCGACACGCACGTCGTCACGCTCACCGTCACGGAGAAGGGCTACCGCCTGCGCCCCGACGGGCGCGCCGACCTGTCCGACGAGGACGTGCGCGCCGACCTCGCCGCCCTGCGCGACCGCGACGACGCCCCCGCCCGCTCCGCGACCGGGCTGCTCGTGCGCGCGCTCGACCGGCGCCGCCGCGCCGACGCCGGGCCGCTCACCGTCGTCTGCTGCGACAACCTGACCGGCAACGGACGCGTGCTCGCCGCCGTCGTCGACGACCTGCTCACCGCCGCCGGCGACGACGACCTGCGCGCCTGGGTCCAGGCGGCCGTGCGCTTCCCGTCGACCATGGTCGACCGGATCGTGCCCGCGACGACCCCGGAGCACCACGCGCACGCGGAGCGGCTGCTCGGGCTGCGGGACGAGGCGCTCGTCGTCGGCGAGCCGTACACCCAGTGGGTGCTCGAGGACGCGTTCGCCGGGCCGCGGCCCGCCTGGGAGCGGGCCGGGGCCACGCTGACCGCCGACGTCGCGCCCTACGAGCGGGCCAAGCTGCGCCTGCTCAACGCGACGCACTCCCTGCTCGCCTACGCGGGCGCGCTGCGGGGACACGCGACGATCGCGGACGCCGTCGCCGACGACGAGCTGCGCGGCTGGGCCGTCGCGTTCACCGACACCGACGTCCTGCCGACCCTCCGGGCGCCCGACGGGACGGACCTGGTCGCGTACCGCGACACGGTGCTGCACCGGTTCGCCAACCCCGCGACCGGCCACACCACCGTGCAGGTCGCCACGGACGGCTCGGCCAAGCTCCCGCAGCGCCTGCTGACCACCGTGCGCGACCGGCTGGCCGCGGGCGCGGTGCCCGAGCACGCGGCGCTCGTCGTCGCGGCGTGGGCGGCGTACGTGCGCGCGGCGTCGTCGGGCACGCTCGTCGTCGCCGGGCGACGCGTGCCGCTCGACGACCCGCTGGCGGACGTGCTCGCCGCGGCGGTCGCCGGTCCGCCCGCCCGGCTCGCCGACCGGCTGCTCGCGGTCGAGCCGGTGTTCGGCGACCTCGCCGAGCACGCCGGGTTCCGCGCGGCGGTCGCGTCGGCGCTGCGCACGTTCCCCGTCGCCTGAGCCGTCGCTACACCAGGACCCCGAGCGCCGCGAGCAGCGCGTCCGCCGCGCCCGGACCTGGGCGGACCTCGCGGGTCACGCGGCCGTCCGCCAGCACCAGCACGCGGTCCGCGAGCGCGACCGCCTCGTCCACGTCGTGCGTGACCAGCACCGTCGCCACCGGCCGGGCTCCCCGCACCCGGCGCACCAGCGCGTGCGCCTCGCGGCGGGTCAGCGCGTCCAGCGCCGCGAACGGCTCGTCGAGCAGCAGCAGGTCCGGCTCGCGCGCGAGCGCCCGGGCCAGCGCCACGCGCTGCGCCTGCCCGCCGCTGAGCGTGCCCGCGCGCCGGTCCGCGAGGTCCGCGAGCCCCACCTGCGCGAGCGCCGCGACCGCGCGCGGCCGGTCCGCCGCACGCACCGGGGCGTCGGACAGCAGGACCGTGCGCCACGTGCGCTCCCACGCCAGCAGCCGCGGCTCCTGGAACACCACGCCGACCCGCTCCGGGACGTGCAGCACGTCCTCCCGCGCGTCCCGGTCCAGGCCCGCGAGCACGCGCAGCAGCGTGGACTTGCCGCACCCGCTGCGCCCGACGACGGCGACCAGCTCGCCCTCCGCGACGTCCAGGTCCAGCCCGTCGAGCACGCGCGTCGTGCCGTACGCGCGCCCGAGCCCCCGGACCCGGACCGCCCGGTCGGGCGAGGCCGCGGGGTGGGCGTCGGGCGCCGGCGCCGCGGTCGGCGCGCTCGTCGTGCCCGTCGGTGCGGTCGTCGTACCCGGCGCGCTCGTCGTCGTACCCGGCTCGCTCGTCGTCACCGTGCACCCACGTCGTGCCACGCGCGGCTCACGTCGACGGGCGCGTCCAGCAGACCCTCCGCCAGGTACAGGTCCGCGACGCGCGCGAGCTCCGCCCCGAACGGCGCGCCCGCCGGCTCCAGGCGCGGCGGGCGCAGGGCGGCCAGGCCCGCGACGACCTCCTCCGACGCCCCCGACCGCCGGTACGCCTCGGCCAGCGGGGTCGGGTCGACGGCGAGCGCGTCGGCCTCGTCCGCGAGCGCGTCGACGACCGCGCGCACCACGTCCGGGTGCGCGTCGACGAACGCGCGCCGCGCCACGTGCACGGTCGCGTTGTCCGAGGCGAGGTCCCGCGCGAGCGCGACCGTGCGCGCACCGTCGACCTGCGCGCCCACCAGGTACTGGTCCCACGTGGCCCACGCGTCGACCTTCCCGGCCGCGAACGCCGCGGCCGCGTCCGGCGGGGCGAGGTAGACGGTCTCGACGTCGTCGGGCGCCAGCCCGGCGCGCCGCAGCGCGAGCCGCAGCAGGTACTCCCCCGTGCCGCCCTGGTTCACCGCGACCGACCGGCCCGCGAGGTCCGCGACACCGTCGATGCCGCTCGCGGGGGTCGCGACGATCCCCTGCGTGTCGCCGTCGGTGCGCTCCACGGCGACGACGACGAGGTCCGGGTCGCCCGCGAGCGCCGCGACCACCGCCGTGGTCGAGCCCGACGTGACGTCGACGCGGCCCGCGGCCATCGCCTCCGCGGCGGGCGCGAACGCGGCGAACGGCTCGCTGACCTCGACGCGCGCCCCGGCCTGCGCGGCGCGCTCGTCGAGCGCGCCGTCCCCTGCCGCGAGGGTGAGGAGGTTCTGCGTGGTGAGCGCCCCGACGCGCACGGCCACCTCGGCCGTGGCGTCGGCGGCGGGGTCGGCGCCGTCGGCGCTCGCGGCGCACCCGGCCAGGGCGCTCGCGAGGACGACGGCGGTGAACGGGGCGAGCAGTCGGTGCGTCATCGGGTGCCCTCCAGGGGTCGCGGTTCGGGTCGGTCACAGGTCGGGTCGGGTCACGGGCCGAGCAAGGACCCGCCGAGTGCGCCCGTTCTGGCGCGAGTGCCCGCGTTCAATCGGTGCGCTCGCGCGCGAACGGGCGCGCTGGGCGGGGTGTGGGGGTGGGGGTGGGTCGGGTGGGGAGGAGGGTGTGCTCCAGGGCGCGGACCAGGGCGTCGGTCGCCAGGCCCAGGGCCGCGTAGACGAGCACGCACAGCAGGACGACGTCCGTGCGCGCGTACGTGCGGGCATCGGTGAGCAGCGCACCCACCCCGGCGGACGCGTTGACGGACTCGGCGACGACGAGCGCGACCCACGCCGTGCCGAGCGCGAGGCGCAGCCCGACGAGCACGGCCGGCAGCGCCGCGGGCAGCAGCACGCGCGTCGCGGTGCGTCGGCGGCCCAGCCCGTAGGCGGCGGCGAGCTCGCGCAGCCGCGGGTCGACGCCGCGCACCCCGCCGACCGTCGCGAGGTACGCGGGCACGAGCGCCGCGACCGCCACGAGCAGCACCTTCGGCGGCTCACCGAGCCCGACCCAGACGACGAGCAGCGGCGTGACCGCCGTGAACGGGACCGCGCGGACCGCCTGCAGGGGCCGGTCGACGACGTCGTGCGCGACCACCGACAGCCCGGCGAGCAGCCCGAGCACCAGCCCGGTGCCGACGCCGAGCCCCGCACCGACCCCGACGCGCGTCCCGCTCACCGCGAGCGCGTGCGGCAGCGACCCGTCGGCGACCAGGTCCCGCGCCGCGCCGAGCACCGCGCCGGGTCCGGGCAGCACGTGCGGGTCGAGCCGCCCGGTCACGTCCGCCGCCGCCCACGCGGCGACGAGCGCGACCGTGCTGCCCCACGGACGCCACGCCCGGCTCACCCGCCCTCCCGACCGGCACCGGCCCGCGCGGGCTCGTCGGGCACCGCGGGCCCACGCCCGCCGCGTACCGAGCCTGACGCCGGCTCGTCGGGCACCGCGGGCCCACGCCCGCCGCGCACCGAGCCGGACGCCGGCTCGTCGGGCACCGCGACGGACGCGCGCTCATCGGGGGTGTCCGGGACGTCCGCGCCGCCTGGGCCGACGCCGAGCCCGGCGAGGACGGTGCGGGTGAGGCGCTGGTCGGGGACGCCGGGGGTGCGGGGGCGCGGGTCGTCGACGACGACCTCCTGCGCGACCGCCGCGGGCCGGCCGGACAGGCGCACGACGCGGTCGGCGAGCGTGACGGCCTCGCCGACGTCGTGCGTGACCAGCAGCCCCGACCACCGGTGCGCCGCCCACGTGGCGGCGAGCCAGCGCTGCGCGTCGAGCCGGGTGAGCGCGTCGAGCGCCCCGAACGGCTCGTCGAGCAGGACGACGTCGCGGCCCTGCAGGACGGTGCGCGCGAGGGCGACGCGCTGCCGCATCCCGCCGGAGAGCTCGTCGGGCCGGGCGTCGGCGGACGCGGCGAGCCCGAGCTCGTCGAGGACGTCCCGCGCGCGGGCCCGCGCCTCGCGCCGCCGCACGCCCTGCACGCGCAGCCCGAGACCCACGTTGTCGAGCACCGTGTGCCACGCGAGGAGCAGGTCGTCCTGCGGCATGAGCGCCACCCGCCCGGGGCCGGTGACCTCGCCGCCGTCGACGAGCACGCGCCCGCGGTCGGGACGCAGCAGCCCGGCCACCACGGCGAGGAGGGTGCTCTTGCCGCACCCGCTGGGCCCGACGACCGCGACGAGCTCGCCGCGCGCGACCCGCAGGTCCACGCCGCCGAGCACGGGCAGCGCTCCGCGCGCGCCGGGCCGGGTCACGTGCACGTCGTGCACCCGCAGGACGTCAGCCACGGCGCACCGCCCGCGGGTGCGCCCACGGCACGACGAGCCGCTCGAGCGCCCACGTCGCCGCGTACAGGGTGACGCTGACCAGCGCGCACAGCCCGACCGCGGCGAGCACCAGGTCCGTGCGGAACGCGGCGCGCTGCATGTTCATGTACGTGCCGAGGCCCTGCACGGCGCCGACGTACTCGGCGAACACCGCGCCGACGACCGCGTACGTCACCGCGATCCGCAGCGCCGTGAAGAACCGCGGCAGCGCCCCGGGCAGGCGCACCCACCGCAGCTCCTGCCACCGGGACGCGCCCATGCTCGCCAGCAGCGCGGTCGCGGACGGCCCGGCGGCGCGCAGCCCCTCGACCAGCCCGACGACGAGCGGGAAGAACGTCACCAGCGTCACCACCAGCACCTTCGGCGCCAGCCCGAACCCGAACCACAGCACCACCAGCGGCGCGACCGCCACCACGGGCACGGTCTGCGACGCGACGAGCACCGGCACCAGCCCCCGCCCGAGCGCCGGGACCTGGTCGACGAGCAGGGCGAGCGCCCACGCGACCGCGACCGACACCGCGAAGCCCGCCGCGGTCACGCCGAGCGTCGCGGTGGTGTGCTGCGCGAGCACGTCCCGCTGCGCCCAGGCCTGCTCGACGACGCGCCCCGGCGTCGGCAGCAGCCGCGGGTTCGCGACCGCGAGCGCCGCGGCCTGCCACGCCGCCGCGAGGACCGCGAGCACCGCGACCACGGGCAGCACCCGCCCCGGCCAGGTGCCGGTCACGGCGTCCCCAGCAGGCTCGTCGTGAACGTCGTCGACCAGTCCGGCCGCTGCGCCGGCGGGTCGCCGTCCGGGCCCGCGAGCACGCCCGCGTCGAACAGGAAGTCCCCGTAGCCCGCGACCTGCGCGAGCGTCATCGTCCCGACGCTCCCGTCGTCGGCCCGCAGCCAGTCGGCCGCGAGCATCCGCTGGCTGCGCGTCACCATGTCGCGGTCCACGAACGCGTCCGGGTTCTGCTCCACGAGCAGCGCCGCGGCCTCGTCGGGGTGCTCCGCGGCCCACGCGTACCCGCGGCGCAGCGTCGCGACGAACGCGCGCGCCGTCTCCGGCTCGTCGGCCACCCACGTGCGGGACGCGTCGACGACCACCTGGTACGCGTCCGGGAAGCCGTGGTCCGTGTAGTGCAGGTACCGCATCGGGGTGCCCGCGCGCTCCGCCTCGATCCCCTCCCACGCGACGTACGGGATCGTGAAGTCCGCCTCGCCCGCGTACAGCGCCTCGTACGCCGACGAGCCCAGCACGACGGTCGTGAAGTCGCCCGTGCCGCCGTCGGCGCGGATCACCTCCCGCAGCAGCGGCACCTCGCCGGGCATCCCGAAGCCCGCGTACACGAGCCCGTCGAGGTCGCGGGGGCTGCGGATGCGCTCGTCGTCGGCGCGCACCCCGATCGCGGTCGCCCAGTGCTGCAGCACCGCCATCACGATGACGACGTCCGCGCCGGCGGCCTGCGCGAGGAGCGAGCCGTCGTGCGTGCTGATCCCCGCCTCGGCGGCCCCCGCGTCGACGAGCTGGTCCGGTGCCGTGTCGCTGTAGGGCAGCACCTGGACGTCGAGCCCGGCCTCGTCGAACCAGCCCTGCGCGAGCGCCACGTACAGGCCGGTGTGGTTGGTGTTGGGCGTCCAGTCGAGCGCGAACCGCACGCGCGCGCGCCCGTCGTCGTCGGCGCTCGACGCGCCGGCGCACCCGCCGAGGGCGAGCGCGAACGCGGTGAGCAGCGCGGCACCCCGCGCGGGGAAGGTGGTGCGAGCCATGAGGACCTCGTTCCGGGGTTCGCCCGCGGTGGGTGCAGGGATCGATGCAGCCCTGGCCGCCGGGAACCGGCGTGACCTGCATCGATCGCTGCACCCACCACGGGTGCGGGTGGGGGCCGCGGCCGGTGCCCGCGCGCGGCGGAGCACCCCGCGGCAGGGCGCGCCGAGGGCGCGCGGGGGCGGCACCCGGGGTGGGCGCGGCTGGTGGCGCAGGGTTCGCCGCCGGGCGGCGGCGGGGCGCTGCACTCGTCGCCGCGCCGACCGGGCGCCCGGGTCGTCGGGCGCTCAGCGCGTCCGACGAGGGACGACGGGCTGGGCCGGTGTCAGGTGCGCGGGTGCGGGCGCTCGTGGACCGCCCTCACGGGCAGGGGCGTGCGGTGCGGACGCATGCGGGTCATGCGCGACATCCCTTCGCTAGTGCTACCTAGATCAGGTTCGACGGGTGTGATCTCAGCCGCGGATCGCGGCACCCCGTGTCACGGAACGCCCCCACCGTAGTCCGCTTCGCCCGTTCCCCGGACCAAGGTGTCCACCCCTCGGATCCCGCCCCCCGCTGACAACGGGGACACCCCGACCCCGACCCCGCCGTTGCTCCGGCTCCGGAGCGGGACGGCCGGAGGAATCGCGGGGTCGCGGGGAGGGACGGACCCGACCCCGCGGTTGCTCCGGCGTCAGGGGTGGAGAGCCGGAGCAACCGCGGGGTCGGCGATGGGGGCGGGTCGGCGACGGGGGCGGGTCAGCGGTCGACGCGGGCGGAGCCGCCGGCGGCGAGCGCGACGACCTCGGCCTTGGTGGCCATGGAGGTGTCGCCGGGGGTCGTCATCGCCAGCGCGCCGTGGGCGGCGCCGTACTCGACGGCCGTGGCGAGCGGCTCGCCCTCGAGCAGCCCGTGGACGAGGCCGGACGCGAAGGAGTCGCCGCCGCCGACCCGGTCCAGGATCTCGAGCCCGTCGCGCTGCGTGGCGCGCACCAGGCCCTCCTCGCGGGACCAGGCGATCGCGCCCCAGTCGTTGACGGTCGCGGACCGCACCGTGCGCAGCGTCGTCGCGATGACCCGCAGGTTCGGGTAGGCGGCGGCGACGCGGTCGATCATCGCGGCGAACGCGTCCACCTCGAGGCGCGACAGGGACGCGTCGACGCCCTCGACCTCGAACCCGAGCGCGGCGGTGAAGTCCTCCTCGTTGCCGAGCATCACGTCGACGTGCGGGGCGACGGCGCGGTTGACCTCCTGCGCGCGGGCCTGCCCGCCGACGGCCCGCCACAGCGAGGGCCGGTAGTTGAGGTCGTAGGACACGACGGTGCCGTGCCGGCGCGCGGCCTGCACCGCGGCGAGCACGGTCCGCGCGGACGTCTCGGACAGCGCGGCGTAGATGCCGCCGGTGTGCAGCCACCGCACGCCGAGGTCGCCGAACAGGTGGTCCCAGTCGACGTCGTCGGGCGCGAGCTGCGCGGCGGCGGTGTGCCCGCGGTCGCTGACGCCGACCGCGCCGCGCACACCGAACCCCCGCTCGGTGAAGTTCAGCCCGTTGCGGACCACGCGGCCGACCCCGTCGTACGGCACCCAGCGCAGGAACGCGGTGTCGACGCCGCCGGTGAGGACCAGGTCCTCGACGAGCCGCCCCACCTCGTTGTCGGCGAGCGCGGTGACGACGGCGGCGCGGTGCCCGAACGCGCGGCGCAGACCGCGCGCGACGTTGTACTCGCCGCCGCCCTCCCAGACCCGGAACTGCCGGGCGGTGCGGATGCGGCCCTCGCCGGGGTCGAGGCGGAGCATCACCTCGCCGAGCGCGACGACGTCGTAGCGCACGGCGTCGGCGGGGCGCAGGTCGAGTCGGGTCACGGTGGTCCTCACGGGCTTCGACGGTCCAGGTCAGGCGGCGACGAGCGGGCGCAGCCGCTCGGCGAGCGCGACGGCGTCGGCGACGAGGCCGCGCAGCCGGTCGTGCGCGCGGGCGGCGAGGAGGTCGCGCGGCACCATCCAGGACCCGCCGACGGCTGCGACGCACGGCAGCCGGAGGTAGTCGCCGAGCTCGCGGGGGCCGACGCCGCCGGTGGGCACGAACCGCACGTCGCGGAACGGCGCGGCGAGCGCGGCGATCGCCGCGGCCCCGCCGCTCGTGCCGGCGGGGAAGAACTTCACGGTCGAGACGCCGAGCTCGAGCGCGGCCTGCACCTCGGTCGCGGTGACGGCGCCCGGGAGGACGACCACGCCGTGCTCGGCGCAGCGCTCGACGACCGCGCGGGACGTGCCGGGCGCGACGACGAACCGGGCGCCGGCCGCGACGGCGGCGTCGACCTGGGCGGGGGTCAGCACCGTCCCGGCGCCGACGAGCAGGTCCCCGCGGTCGGCCAGTGCGCGGATCGCGTCCGGTGCGGCGGCGGTCCGGAACGTCACCTCGGCGACGGGCAGCCCGCCCGCGACGAGGGCGTCGCCGAGCACGGGCGCGTCGGCGGCGTCGTCGATGACGACGACCGGGACGAGGCGGTGCCGGGCGAGCTCGGCGAGGGCGTCCACGAAAGGCTCCGTTGCGCTAGGCGAAACATCGGTGTCGCTACGCGCAACATCATGGCATCTCGGGCGCACCGCGTCACCGCACGGTCCCGCACTCGTCGGCCGCACTCGACCGGCGCGCTCGTCGGACGCACTCGACCCGCGCGCTCGTCGGACGCACTCCACCCGCGCGCTCGTCGCCGCGCCCGACCGGCGCGCTCGTCGGACGCGGTCAGGCGGGCAGGTGCAGGCCCGCGGGCAGGAGCGGCGGCAGGACCTCACGCATGCGCGCGTGCACCTGCGCCACACGGTCGTCGTCCAGGCGCTCGACCGGCGCGGTGACGCTCACCGCCGCGACCGGCACCCCGCCGCGCAGCACCGGCACCGCGACGCACCCGATGCCCGGCTCGTTCTCCTCGACCTCGACCGCGCGGCCCGTCGCGCGCGCCGCCTCGAGCGCCGCCCACACCCGGTCGACGTCGCCGGCCGCCGCGTACCCCGCGAGCGCGGCGCGGTCCGTGCCGCGGAACGCGAGCAGCGCCCGCCCGAGCGCCGTGCGCACCGCGGGGATCGTGCGACCCACCTGCGACCACACACGCACGGGCCGGTCCGGCTCGACCTTGTCGAGGTACACGATCTCGGTCCCGACGAGCACGCCCAGGTGCACCAGCTCGGCGACGTCCCGCGACAGCGCGACGAGCGCCGGGTGCAGGAGCACCGCGAGGTTGTCGCCCGCCAGGTACGTCTCCCCCAGCGCGACCGCCGCACCCCCGAGCGCGTACGTCCCGTCCGGCGCCTGCGTGACGAAGTCCCGGTGCCGCAGCGCCGCGAGCGTGCGGTGCACGGTCGTCTTGTGCACGCCGACGCGGGCGGCGAGGTCCGCGAGCGCCAGCCCGCGCGGCCCGGCCTCGGCGAGCGTCGTCAGCACGAGCAGCGCCCGGTCGACGCTCTCCACCGGCGACGTCGTCATCACGCGCCGCCCGGGAAGCCGAGCTGGCGCCACGCCTCGTACGTCGCGACGGCCGCCGCGTTCGTGAGGTTCATGGAGCGGCGGGCCGGGAGCATCGGGATGCGGACCTGCTCGGTCACGCGCGGGTGCGCGAGCACCTCGTCGGGCAGGCCCGTCGGCTCCGGGCCGAACAGCAGCACGTCGTCGTCGCGGTACGTCACGTCCGTGTACCAGCGGGTGGCCTGCGTGGTGAACGCGAGCACCCGCCCGGGCAGCGCCGCGAGCAGCGCCTCGAGGTCCGGGTGCACGACGACGTGCGCGAGGTCGTGGTAGTCCAGGCCGGCGCGCCGGAGCTTCGCCTCGCTCAGGTCGAAGCCCAGCGGCTCGACGAGGTGGAGCGTCGCGCCGGTACCGGCGGCGAGGCGGATCGCGCTGCCCGTGTTCCCGGGGATGCGCGGCTCGAAGTAGGCCAGGTGGAGCACCCGCCCATCCTCGCAGGCCCCGACCTGCACCCGAGCGCCGGGGCCCGACGACCGCGCCGGGGACGAACCGGCACACGCGCGGGCAACCCGCCGACGACGGTGGGGACCGTTCCCGCGAGCCGCCCCTCCGGGGGTCGTGCGGTGCTACCGTCGGCGTTCGAAAGTGTCGGCCACTTGAAGGGCAACTCCCACGATGACCACGACCGAGCCGGACGAGGCGTCGCCCGCGACCACGCCCGCGCACGGCACCCCCGAGAGCGACGGCAGCCGCGGCCAGACGACGATCGCCGCGATCGCCGCCGAGGCCGGCGTCTCCGTCCCGACGGTGTCCAAGGTGCTCAACGGGCGGGCCGACGTGGCCGCCGCCACCCGCGCCCGCGTCGAGGAGGTCATCGAGCGCCACGGCTACCGGCGGCGCCGCTCGTCGTCCGGCACGGGCTCCGGCCTCATCGAGCTGGTGTTCCACGAGCTCGACTCGCCGTGGGCGCTGCAGATCATCAAGGGCGTCGAGACCGTCGCCGGGCCCGCGCGCATCGGCGTCGTGCTGTCCGAGCTCGGCGGTGAGCACCGCCCGCCGCAGGAGTGGCTCGACGACGTGCTGGCCCGCCGCCCGCGCGGCGTGATCTTCGTGCAGTCCGAGCTCGACCCCGCGCAGCACGCGCAGCTGCGGTCCCGCTCGATCCCGTTCGTCGTCGTCGACACCGCCGGCGAGCAGCCCCCGGGCGTGCCGGTCGTCGGGTCCGCGAACTGGGCGGGCGGCCTCGCCGCGACGCGCCACCTGCTGGGCCTGGGCCACCGCCGCATCGCCGTGATCTCCGGCCCGCGCGACGTGCTGTGCTCGCGCGCCCGCATCGACGGCTACCGGTCCGCGCTCGACGAGGCCGGCATCCCGTTCGACCCGGCGCTCGTCCGCTACGGCAACTTCTTCGTCGACGGCGGCTACCAGCACGGCCGCGAGCTGCTCAGCCGCGCGGACCGGCCGACCGCGATCTTCGCGGGCGCGGACTTCCAGGCGCTCGGCGTCGTGCGCGCCGCGCGCGAGCTCGGGCTGTCCGTGCCGCGCGACCTGTCGGTCGTCGGGTACGACGACCTGCCCGTCACCGAGTGGGTGCAGCCGGGCCTGACCACCGTGTGCCAGCCGCTGCAGGAGATGGCGGCGACCGCCGCGCGCATGCTGCTGCAGATCGCGGGCGGGTCCACGCCGGCGAACCTGCGGATCGACCTCGCGACCGAGCTGGTCGTGCGCGAGAGCACGGCACCGCCCGCGCTCTGACCCGCCTCAGGCCGGGGTCAGCCCCAGCGCACGCAGCGCCTCGTCGACCACCTGCGCGGGCGGCGGGCCGATCGGCACGACGACCCCGGCCTCGTCCTGCTCGAGCGGCTCGAGCGTCGCGAGCTGCGACGGCAGCAGCGACGGCGGCATGAAGTGGCCCGTGCGCGCGGCGATCCGCGCCGCGATCGTCTCCGGGTCTCCCGCGAGGTGCACGAACCGCACGTGCCCCGCCGCGCCGCGCAGCACGTCCCGGTAGCGGCGCCGCAGCGCCGAGCACGTGAGGACCGTGCTGACCCCCTCGGCGTCCCGCTGCGACACCCAGTCCGCGATCGACGCGAGCCACGGCGCGCGGTCCTCGTCGGTCAGCGGCGTGCCCGCGGCCATGAGCGCGACGTTCGCCTCGGGGTGGAAGTCGTCCGCCTCCGCGAACGTCCAGCCCAGCCGCTGCGCGAGCAGCTGCGCGACCGTCGTCTTGCCGGAGCCCGAGACCCCCATCACGACCAGGTGCTGCATGGCCGCCATCCTGTCAGGCGGAGGGCGGGGGCGCGCCGGGTCCGACGAGCGCACCGGCCCGCCGCGCGTGCAGCGCGACGAGCGCGCGGTCCGACGAGCGCCGACGAGCGCCGTCAGGCGCGGTCGGCCAGGACACCCCGCAGGGTCGGCAGGTCCGTCGGCCCGAACGACACGTTGACCGTCGGCGTGACCTCGACGAGGTCGCCCCGGACCCGCACGGTCACCGTGAGCACCGGCGTGTCCTCGAGCGCGCGGACGGTGGCGACGTACTCGTCGCGCGCGGTCCACACCGCGTGCGCCAGCACGGGCTCCGGCCCGGGCATCCCCGGGTACCGCGGCGCGAGCTCGCCGGGCGCGGGCTCGTCGTGCCCGAGGTCGAGGGCGACCGTCTCCCCCTCGACGCGCACCTCGACGTGGTCGCTCGCCTCGCCGAACCGGACCGTCGCGGACGTGACGCCGAGCGGGTTCGGGTCGAACGTCAGGCGCCGGCCGTCCAGGCGCGCCGCGACGGGCGACGTCGGCTCCCCCTGCGGCCACGTCAGCCGCAGCCCCGCGAACGCCTCGGCCAGCGCGGCCCGGCCCTCGTCGTCCGGCGCGAGGGACGCGTCGCCGCACGCGGGCAGCAGGTGCTCCCACACCAGGTCGAGCGGGACCTGGAGGTCGCGCACCGCCGACGACATCGCGACGACCACGTCCTGCTCCGGCAGCACCAGGCAGAACTGCCCGAACGCGCCGTCGCCGCGGAACCCGTGCCGCGAGCGCCACATCTGGAAGCCGTACCCCTGCGCCCAGTCGCTGCGGTCGTCGCCCGGCACCGCGGGCGCGTGCGCCTGCGACGCGAGCGCGACCCAGCCCTCGGGCAGCAGCGGCCGCCCCTGCCACGCACCGTCGCGCAGCAGCAGCTCGCCGAACGCCGCGATGTCCAGCGGTGCCGCCGACAGCCCGAACCCGCCCATCGCGTGCCCCTCGGGCGAGATCTCCCACGTGGCGCGCGCGAACCCGAGCGGGTCGAGCAGCCGGGGGCGCAGGTAGGCGAGCAGCCCCTGGCCCGTCGCGCGCTCGACGAGCGCCGCGAGCACGTACGTCGCCGCGGTGTTGTAGAGGAAGTGGGTGCCGGGCTCGTGCGCCAGCGGCGCCGAGAGGAACGCCGCGACCCAGCGGGCCTGCGGGTAGACCTCCGGCTCCACCTCGTGCCCCGAGCGCATCGTCAGCAGGTCGCGCACCGTCAGGCGGCCCAGCCGGGCACGCTCGTCGGCGCTCAGCCCGCTCGTCGGGACCTCGTCGGGCACCAGGTCGACGACGAGGTCGTCGTACCCCAGCAGCCCCTCGTCGACCGCGAACCCGACGGCGGCCGCCGTGAACGTCTTGCTCAGCGAGTACAGCGCGTGCGGGCGGTCGGTCGCGTACGGCGGGCGGGCGCCCTCCGCGACGACGTGCCCGTGCCGCACGACGACGAGCGCGCGCAGCTCCCGCTCGGGCGGGTCGCCCGCGAGCGCGGCGACGAGTGCCGCGAGCCGACGCGGGTCGACCCCCTGCTCCTCGGGCGTGCTGCGCGGCAGCACGCTGCTCGTGCTCGGCCCGGCGGGCCGGCCTGCGGGCTGGTCGGGTGCGAGGGAGTCCTCGACGGCGGCGCTGCTCGTCATGCGCTGAATGGTCGCACCCGGGTCCGACACCCCGACAGGGCATTTCGTCCGTCGTCCGGACGGGGTGTCCTACTCCTGCGGCCACCCGCACGCCGCGCCGACGTAGTCGTGGATCTCGCCGCGCAGCGTGTCGCCGGGCGACAGGTGCACGACCTCCTGCTCGACACCGTCGACCCGCGCATGCACCCCCAGGAACGCGCCGCGCTTGTCCTCCGCGACCGCGTGCGGGTCGCAGCGCGCCGGCTCGAACGCGAGCGTGACGTTCCCCGGCCCGACCGCCGAGTCGAGCGCCACCGGCCAGGACGCCGCACCGCCCTCGGGGGTCAGCAGCGTCGTCCCGTCGACCCGCACCACCTCGACGCGCGGACCGCCCGGGACGGGCTCGAGCCACAGCGTCACCGACCCGACCACGCGGCCGTCGCCCGGGTAGGAGTACGTGACCCGGGGGTCGAGGCTCAGCCGCGCCCCGGACGCGACGGCGACGGCCGCACAGTCCTCGCGGTGGATGCGGTCCAGCACGCCGTTCGGGTCGTCCGGCGTCCCGCGCCAGAGGGCGGTGCGCCCGTCGTCGTCGACGAGGTCCAGCTCGACCTGCGGCGTCCCGGACGGCGCCGTCGCGCGCGGCCCGAGGCACCGTGGCGTCCCGAGCCCCACGGACAGGTCGCGCTCGACGCCGCTGCGCACGGCCCGGCCGCGCGTCGACACGGCGATCCCCGCCGCGCCCGGGGTCGTGAGCCGCCCCTCGACGACGGTCACGTCGACCGCCGAGTCGTTCGCGACCCGCACCTGCACGACCCGCCGCTCCCGGTCGAGCCGCGCCTGCGCGACGGACACGTCGATCCCGGCGAGCACGTGCGCCCCGAGCGGCGAGGGCCGAGCGGCCCGGACCGTCGCGTCGGGCTCGTCGGACGTCGCCTCCGGCACGCACGCCGCGCTCGTCGCCGCCACGAGCAGCCCGACGAGCACGGCGAGACCCGTGCGGAGCGCGGCGCCGCGCTGCGCGGGAGCCGCCCGGCTCCCGGTGCGGCGCGCACGCGGGTCCACGACGACGATGGTGCTCCCGGGACACCCCCGCGGTCGACCCCTCGCCCACGGACCGGCGGCCACCGCGCCGCGACCGACCGGCACCGGTGACGACACCCCGGCCCGGACGCCCCGGGACGCGGCGAGGGCCGGGACCCGGTGCGGTCCCGGCCCTCGCCGGTGTCGTGCTGCGGTGCGTCAGGCGGGCTGCAGGCCCGAGCCCCCGTCACCGGACGCCGCGATCGGCGGCGCCGCGGGCAGGTCACGGCCCGAGCCGGGCGTCCCCGACGAGGCGCCGACGCTCACCGGCTCCTTGTCGGTCACGCCGCGCTCCACGCCCTCGAACGTGAACTCGCCGAGCAGGCCGTCGCCGACCGCGTCGACGATGACCTTCTGACCGGCCTTGAGCTCGCCGAACAGGATCTTCTCCGACAGCGCGTCCTCGATGTCCCGCTGGATCGCGCGGCGCAGCGGCCGGGCGCCCAGGACCGGGTCGTAGCCCTTCTCGGACAGCAGCTTCTTGGCCGCGGGCGTGAGCTCGATGCCCATGTCCTTGTCCCGCAGGCGCTTGTCGAGCTTGGCGATCATCAGGTCCACGATCGCGAAGATCTCCGGCTGCGAGAGCTGCGGGAAGACCACCACGTCGTCGACGCGGTTGAGGAACTCGGGACGGAAGTGCGTCTTGAGCTCGTCGTTGACCTTCGCCTTCATGCGCTCGTAGTCCGTCGCGAGCTCGCCGCCGGCCTGGAAGCCGGTCATGACGCCCTTCGCGATGTCCCGCGTGCCGAGGTTCGTCGTCATGATGATGACGGTGTTCTTGAAGTCGACCACGCGGCCCTGCGAGTCGGTCAGGCGACCGTCCTCGAGGATCTGCAGCAGCGAGTTGAAGATGTCCGCGTGGGCCTTCTCGACCTCGTCGAACAGCACGACGGAGAACGGCCGGCGGCGCACCTTCTCGGTGAGCTGACCACCCTCGTCGTACCCGACGTACCCGGGGGGCGAGCCGAACAGGCGCGAGACCGTGTGCTTCTCCGAGAACTCGGACATGTCGAGCTGGATCAGCGCGTCCTCGTCACCGAACAGGAACTCCGCGAGCGCCTTGGCGAGCTCCGTCTTCCCGACGCCCGTGGGGCCGGCGAAGATGAACGACCCACCGGGACGCTTCGGGTCCTTGAGGCCCGCCCGCGTGCGGCGGATGGCCTGCGAGAGCGCCTTGATGGCGGCGTCCTGGCCGACGACCCGCTTGTGCAGGTTCTCCTCCATGTGGAGCAGGCGGCTGGACTCCTCCTCGGTGAGCTTGAACACCGGGATGCCCGTGGCGTTCGCCAGCACCTCGGCGATGAGCTCCTCGTCGACCTCCGCGACCGCGTCGAGGTCGCCCGACTTCCAGGCCTTCTCCTTCTCCTGGCGCTTGAGGCCGAGCTGCTTCTCCTGGTCGCGCAGGCGCGCGGCCTTCTCGAAGTCCTGCTCGTCGATCGCCGACTCCTTGTCGCGGCGCGTGCGGGCGATCTCCTCGTCCAGCTCGCGCAGCTCTGGCGGGGCCGTCATGCGGCGGATGCGCAGGCGCGCCCCCGCCTCGTCGACCAGGTCGATGGCCTTGTCCGGCAGGTAGCGGTCGTTGACGTACCGGTCCGCGAGGGTCGCGGCGGCGACGAGCGCGCCGTCCGTGATCGACACGCGGTGGTGCGCCTCGTACCGGTCGCGCAGACCCTTGAGGATCTCGATCGCGTGCTGCAGGTTCGGCTCGCTGACCTGGATCGGCTGGAAGCGGCGCTCCAGGGCCGGGTCCTTCTCGACGTACTTGCGGTACTCGTCGAGCGTGGTCGCACCGATGGTCTGCAGCTCGCCGCGGGCCAGCATCGGCTTGAGGATCGACGCCGCGTCGATCGCGCCCTCCGCGGCACCCGCACCGACGAGCGTGTGGATCTCGTCGATGAACAGGATGATGTCGCCGCGCGTGCGGATCTCCTTGAGGACCTTCTTCAGGCGCTCCTCGAAGTCACCGCGGTAGCGCGAGCCGGCCACCAGGGCGCCCAGGTCCAGCGTGTAGAGCTGCTTGTCCTTGAGCGTCTCCGGCACGTCGCCGCGCACGATGTCCTGCGCGAGGCCCTCGACGACCGCGGTCTTGCCGACGCCGGGCTCGCCGATGAGCACCGGGTTGTTCTTGGTGCGGCGGGACAGCACCTGCATGACCCGCTCGATCTCCTTCTCGCGCCCGATGACCGGGTCGAGCTTGTTGTCGCGCGCGGCCTGCGTGAGGTTGCGCCCGAACTGGTCGAGCACCGCCGAGCCCGAGGGCTGGCCCTCCTGCGGCCCGCCCGCGGCGACGGGCTCCTTGCCCTGGTAGCCGGAGACGAGCTGGATCACCTGCTGGCGCACGCGGTTGAGGTCCGCGCCCAGCTTGTTCAGCACCTGTGCGGCGACACCCTCACCCTCGCGGATGAGCCCGAGCAGGATGTGCTCGGTGCCGATGTAGTTGTGGCCGAGCTGCAGCGCCTCGCGCAGCGACAGCTCCAGCACCTTCTTGGCGCGCGGGGTGAACGGGATGTGCCCCGACGGCGCCTGCTGGCCCTCGCCGATGATCTCCTGCACCTGCGCGCGCACGGCCTCCAGCGAGATCCCGAGCGACTCGAGCGCCTTGGCCGCGACACCCTCACCCTCGTGGATCAGGCCCAGGAGGATGTGCTCGGTGCCGATGTAGTTGTGGTTGAGCATCCGCGCCTCTTCCTGGGCGAGGACGACCACGCGACGGGCTCGGTCCGTGAATCTCTCGAACATGTGCACTCCTCACGAGCGGCGTGCTCGTCGCCCTGACCCGGCTTCGTGGGGAGCGCCAGGGGCCGACGACGATGCGGCGTTGTTCGATGCTAACGGCGGCACCACGGCCGATAGGCCCGTGTTCGCCGCAGGCGTGAAAGCCCACCCGCGCCACCCGGCTCCCGGCCCCGGCGCCGCGGCACTTGTCCACACCCGACGACACCTCACGGCCTGCCGGTTGCCCGTGTTGAGTAGTTTTCGCCCATGTCGCGCACCCGTGTCGTCCTGACGCTCGTCCTGGCGCTCCTCGCCGTCCCGGCCTGCACCTCCGAGAGCCCGGAGCCGCCGGCGGTCACGCCCACCGCGAGCGCGCGGCCCACGACGCCGACGCCCGAGACGTCTCCGACGCCGTCGGCGCCGTCCCCCGCGCCGACCCCGGACGAGCAGGACGTGACCGTCCCGCCCGAGCGGCCCGCAGCGCTGGACGGCCCGGGAACGGAGGACAATGCCAAGGAGGTCGGCCGGTACGTCATGGCGCTGGTGCCCTACGCGATCGCCACCGGCGACCTGAGCGCGTGGGACGCCCTCAGCGGCGAGACCTGCACGTACTGCGCGAACGTGCGCGCGTACGTCGTCGAGAACCACGGCGCCGGTCACCGCTCCACCGGGGGCGCGCTGGAGCTCGGCTTCACGTCAGGCATCGCGCTGGGCGACGGCGAGTTCGTCGTGGGCGTGACGTACGACGAGGAGGCGTCCCGCACCGTGACTGCCGACGGCCGCGTCGTCGACGAGTCACCGGCTGCGACCTACAAGGCGAACGTCAGCCTTCTCTGGTCCGGCTCGGCCTGGAAGGTCCAGGGCGTGCGGGTCGACCCGTGGGACGAAGCGTCATGAGGTTCCGTCGCGCCCTCGCGGTCACTGCCGCCACCGGCGGCCTGGTGGCGGCCTCCCTCGCACCCGCTCATGCCGGCACGGACTTCGACGGCGACGAGGTCGTCCTGTCCGATGCATTCGGGGCCGAGCTCGAGCACCGGCGCTGGCGGGCGAAGCCGGATCCTCGTGTCGACTACGCGCGAGCCCCGCTCTGCAACGTGAACTCGGAGCATCTGTCGCCGGGGATCGACGGCCCCTGCGAGCCGCCGAACGGGACGGTCCCGGTGCCGGGCTGCGGCGAGGACGAGCCCGTCATGCCCCTGTGGCGCCGCACCCGCTCGACGCCGACGAGCACCGACTGGTCGCGCTGGGAGATGCTCTCCGGTTGGGCGTGTCCCGACGACCTCCTGCCGACGTTCACCGAGAGGGACCTGCGCCGACTGCCGATCGAGCCGCTGACGGCGCACCGGCAGCCCTCGGGGGACGAGGCGCTCGTCAACAAGCCGCTGATCGTCTACGCGGACCCGGTGGACCGGACGTTCCGCACGGACCTGTTCGGGTTCGGCATCGACGTCGTCGTCTACCCGGTCGGCTTCACGTGGGACTTCGGCGACGGCGCCACGCTCGCGACGAGCGACCCGGGCGCCCCCTACCCCTCGTTCGACGTCGCGCACACGTACACCGAGACGCTGACGGCCCGCGTCACGCTGACGACGACATGGGAGGGCCGGTACCGCGTGGACGAGGACCCGAAGCGCGAGTGGCGCGACATCACGGGTACGGCGACCACAGGACACCGCTGCCGCCCGTCTCCGTCATCGAGCTGCGCAGCAGCCTCGTCGGCTGACCGCCTCCGGCCCGTCCCCACCCCCCCCCACGCCGCCCCCCGAGCGACCCCCGAGGAAGGTCAGGGAAACCCCACCCCGGAACCGGGGGTATCCCTGATGGTCCGGTTTGCCCCTTGTGCGGGAGCGTTTCCTCGGCGCGTGGTCAGCGCCGTCCTCTTCCCTCACATCGACGCCGTTTCAGGGGGGCGTGTCATGGTCAAGGTCGCCGGCTGGATCAGCCACCGGTACGTGAAGTATCTGGTCATCGTGTTCTGGGTGGGCATGCTCGCGCTGCTCGCCCCGCTCGCGGGCAAGCTCGGCGACGCCGAGAACAACGAGGCGGCGAGCTGGCTGCCGAAGGACGCCGAGTCCACGCAGGTGCTGGAGCGCGCCGAGCAGTTCGTGCCGGACGAGACGCTGCCCGCGGTCGTCGTCTACGAGCGGCCGGGCGGGCTCACGCCGGCCGACGAGGAGGCCATCGCGGCCGACGCGCAGGCGTTCGCCGGGCTCGAGAACGTCGCGGGCGAGGTCGTCGGGCCGCAGGTCTCCGAGGACGGGGAGGCGGCGCAGGTCATCGTCCCCGTCTGGATGGAGGACTGGGACCTCGCGGTCGACCTCGTGGACGGGATCCGGGCGCAGGCCGCCGACGCACCCGTCGGCCTGGAGCAGCACGTCACCGGTCCGGTGGGCGGTGCGGCGGACTCCGCCGCGGCGTTCGAGGGCATCGACGACACCCTGCTCATCGCCGCGGCGTCCGTGGTGTTCGTCATCCTGCTGCTGACGTACCGCAGCCCGGTGCTGTGGCTGCTGCCGATCGTCTCCGCCGTGGTCGCGCTCGTCGCGTCGCAGGCCGTGGTCTACCTGCTCGCCGAGTACGCCGACCTCACGGTGAACACGCAGAGCTCGAGCATCCTGACCGTGCTGGTGTTCGGTGCGGGCACGGACTACGCGTTGCTCCTGACCGCGAGGTACCGCGAGGAGCTGCGGCGGCACGGGGACCGGCACGCCGCGATGGCGGTGGCCCTGCACCGGGCGAGCCCGGCGATCATCGCGAGCGGCGCGACGGTCGCGGTCGGCATGCTCTGCCTGCTGTTCGCCACCATGAGCTCCACCTCGGGCCTCGGCCCGGTGGTCGCCGCCGGCATCGTCGTCTGCCTGCTCGTCATGCTGACGCTGCTGCCCGCGCTGCTCGTGCTCGTCGGCCGCTGGGTGTTCTGGCCGCGCGTGCCGCACCTGGGCGACGCCGAGCCCACCGAGCACGGCTTCTGGGCGCGCGTCGGCGAGCGCATCGCGGTCCGCCCGCGGCGCGTGTGGGTCGGCACCGCCGCGGTGCTGGCGGTCGCGACCGTCGGCATCGTGCAGCTCAACGCGACCGGCCTGTCCACGGAGGACTCGTTCACCAGCGAGCAGCCGTCGATCGTCGGCGAGAAGGTCCTCGCGCGGCACTTCTCCGCCGGGACGGGCACGCCCGTGGTCGTGCTCTCCGACGCCGCCGGGGCCGACGCGGTGCGCGCCGCGTTCGCCGGGACCGAGGGGATCGACCCGCAGAGCGTCACCGAGCCGGTCGTCATCGACGGCACCGCGTACCTCGAGGGCACGCTGACCTCGGAGCCGGACTCCGACGAGGCGTTCGACACGATCGACCGGGTCCGCGACGCGGTGCACGCCGTGCCCGGGGCCGACGCGGTCGTCGGCGGTGAGACCGCGACGAACCTCGACGCGCAGCGGGCCTCCGCCCGGGACAACCTCGTGGTGATCCCGGTGATCCTGCTGGCGGTCCTGCTGATCCTCGTGCTGCTGCTGCGTTCCCTCGTCGCGCCGCTGGTGCTCATGGGCACCGTGGTGCTGTCGTTCGGCGCGGCGATCGGGGCGTCGGCGCTGATCTTCCGGCACGTGTTCGGCTTCGCTGGCGCGGACTCGTCGTTCCCGCTGTTCGTCTTCGTGTTCCTCGTGGCGCTGGGGATCGACTACAACATCTTCCTCATGACCCGCGTCCGCGAGGAGGTGCAGCGGGTCGGGCACCGCCGCGGCACGCTCGTCGGCCTCGCGGCGACCGGTGGCGTCATCACGTCCGCCGGCCTGGTGCTCGCCGGGACGTTCGCGACGCTCGCCACGCTGCCGGTGGTCGCGTTCGTGGAGATCGGCTTCGCGGTCGCGCTCGGCGTCCTGCTCGACACGCTGATCGTGCGGTCGGTGCTCGTGACGGCGCTGAACCTCGACGTCGGCCCGCGCATGTGGTGGCCGAGCCGCCTGGCGCGCGACCCGGAGCCGGAGCCCGCTCCGGCCGTGGAGCGGGTCCCCGCCCGCGTCTGACCGGCGCCGCGGCGAGCCACCGTCGCCGCTCACAGTTGGGCCTCAGCCCGAAGTCGCACGAGGGATCACCCCGCAGGCGGGAAGGCGACGTGCCCATAGACGTCGCGAACTCGTTGCACTCCGGCTCGTCCCCGCAGGCGGGGAGGCGACTGCGGGCAGTCCGGCATGTCGTGCAGCCGGGGGGCTCATCCCCGCAGGCGGGGAGGCGACGTCTCGCTCATGCCGGGTTCCTCTTCCTATCGGGGCTCATCCCCGCAGGCGGGGAGGCGACGGGTTGCCCCCGGCGTGACCGTTCTTTATGCCGAGCTCATCCCCGCAGGCGGGGAGGCGACGACTGGCAGGTCGTGTCCTCGAAGTCGAACCAGGGCTCATCCCCGCAGGCGGGGAGGCGACCGCCACGGCCGCGGGAACTCGGCGAGGTGGATGGGCTCATCCCCGCGGGCGGGGAGGCGACGACAAACTCGACGCCTTCGCGAAGTCGAGCCCGGGCTCATCCCCGCGGGCGGGGAGGCGACCTGACGGTGTCCGACTCGCCGACGCGGACCTGGGGCTCATCCCCGCGGGCGGGGAGGCGACTGGATGATGTCGAGACGCCCACCGGGGATGTCGGGCTCATCCCCGCGGGCGGGGAGGCGACAAGAACCGCGGGTACGGCGTCCAGGGGTCCGGGGGCTCATCCCCGCGGGCGGGGAGGCGACATGAACCTCGTCACCGACACCCGCTCGCGCGCGGGCTCATCCCCGCGGGCGGGGAGGCGACGGCGCGAGCAGCGTGTGCAGCGCGTCGCGTGTGGGCTCATCCCCGCGGGCGGGGAGGCGACGCGCGCAGGGACACGACGTTGGAAGGGGTCGCGGGCTCATCCCCGCGGGCGGGGAGGCGACGGGTTCCGAATGGCACAGGAAATCGTCCAGGGTGGGCTCATCCCCGCGGGCGGGGAGGCGACACGGACACCGGCGACCGCCGCGTCGTCGCGCAGGGCTCATCCCCGCGGGCGGGGAGGCGACCGGGCGGCGAGGTCGCGCACCCAGCGCGGCGCGGGCTCATCCCCGCGGGCGGGGAGGCGACATCGGCGACCTTTCCGACGCGGTCACGAAGACGGGCTCATCCCCGCGGGCGGGGAGGCGACCCGGCGGCCGGCACCTCGGTGGTCAGGTAGGTGGGCTCATCCCCGCGGGCGGGGAGGCGACCCGTCCTTCATCGCCGGTGCCCCCATCGTCGGGGGCTCATCCCCGCGGGCGGGGAGGCGACGAGGAGTGGAACACCTCGATCGCCGAGTCCGTGGGCTCATCCCCGCGGGCGGGGAGGCGACGGCTACTCGGCCAACGCGGCGCGAGGCGAGCTGGGCTCATCCCCGCGGGCGGGGAGGCGACGCCGTCACCGTCCACCGCCTGATCGCGCCGCGCGGCTCATCCCCGCGGGCGGGGAGGCGACTCCGCCGGGGCGGACGCGGTCGATGCGCTCATGGGCTCATCCCCGCGGGCGGGGAGGCGACTACGACACGCACGCCGATACCCCCCGGATCGGGGGCTCATCCCCGCGGGCGGGGAGGCGACCCGATCACCGACGCGGCGACCCACAGGAAGAAGGGCTCATCCCCGCGGGCGGGGAGGCGACGCGCAGAGCAACGCGAAGGAGGTCGCGGCGTCGGGCTCATCCCCGCGGGCGGGGAGGCGACAAGGACGACGTCGCGCTGATCGTCGGAGACGTGGGCTCATCCCCGCGGGCGGGGAGGCGACATCATGGCGTCCAGCAAGGATGCCGCCGGCGCGGGCTCATCCCCGCGGGCGGGGAGGCGACAGGATGTACTTCTGCCACGTCGGGGCACCGGTGGGCTCATCCCCGCGGGCGGGGAGGCGACGCCACGCCGGTCTGGAACACGCGCTTGATCGCGGGCTCATCCCCGCGGGCGGGGAGGCGACCAGGTGCTCGTCGGCATCGAGGACGCGGCGGAGGGCTCATCCCCGCGGGCGGGGAGGCGACGCCTGGGAACGGGACGAGCGCGGGGCGACACGGGGCTCATCCCCGCGGGCGGGGAGGCGACCCGTCGGTGGTCACGCTCAGCCGGTTCTCGCGGGGCTCATCCCCGCGGGCGGGGAGGCGACCCGCGAGCCCCCGCAGCGGTCACGGCGGTCACGGGCTCATCCCCGCGGGCGGGGAGGCGACTGGACGTTCGACGACCTCAACCGCGTCGACCAGGGCTCATCCCCGCGGGCGGGGAGGCGACGGTGCGGTTGAACACGACGATCAGGGGGCGTCGGGCTCATCCCCGCGGGCGGGGAGGCGACGTCACGGCGTCCGACTCGGCCACGGTCACGGCGGGCTCATCCCCGCGGGCGGGGAGGCGACAACCGGTCGCCCGGCTTGGCGAGCACGCGCGCGGGCTCATCCCCGCGGGCGGGGAGGCGACGAGACGAGGAGGCCGGCCTGCAGCTGAGCCATGGGCTCATCCCCGCGGGCGGGGAGGCGACCCGACCTGCTGGCACGTCGCCGAGCCGCGCGAGGGCTCATCCCCGCGGGCGGGGAGGCGACCTCGCCGCGTCGTCCGCAGCCAGCCCGAAGTAGGGCTCATCCCCGCGGGCGGGGAGGCGACGGCCCCCGACGGTTCGGGGTCGGGTGTGACGGCGGGCTCATCCCCGCGGGCGGGGAGGCGACGCGTCGGCGATCTCGTCGGTGTCGACGTCGCCGGGCTCATCCCCGCGGGCGGGGAGGCGACGCGCCACGGCCGCGGGAACTCGGTCAGGTGGATGGGCTCATCCCCGCGGGCGGGGAGGCGACCGGGTCCGTCACCGTCGCCGGCCGCCGCAAGGGGGCTCATCCCCGCGGGCGGGGAGGCGACGATCTGGCGCGCGAGGCGCATCACGGCGGACTGGGCTCATCCCCGCGGGCGGGGAGGCGACTCCGTCCATCCGGTGTAGTCGAACTCGAACTCGGGCTCATCCCCGCGGGCGGGGAGGCGACCTCGCCGTCATCGTCACGCTCGGCGACGTCGAGGGCTCATCCCCGCGGGCGGGGAGGCGACCGGGCCGAGCTCGACGCGTTCGTGAAGGCCGCGGGCTCATCCCCGCGGGCGGGGAGGCGACGCGCCGGTGTACTCGGCCCAGGTGGCCGGGTCGGGCTCATCCCCGCGGGCGGGGAGGCGACTTCTCCCAGGTCAACGCGTTGGGTAACGCGTCGGGCTCATCCCCGCGGGCGGGGAGGCGACCAGACGATGATCCACTCCGGCCCACTGTCGCAGGGCTCATCCCCGCGGGCGGGGAGGCGACGAGTCGCTCGAGGCCGACATGGACCTCCTGACGGGCTCATCCCCGCGGGCGGGGAGGCGACTCTCGCTCGGCCGGGACGCGATCCCCGGTGTCGGGCTCATCCCCGCGGGCGGGGAGGCGACATCTTCCGCGTCGACGTCGACCATGACGGCTCGGGCTCATCCCCGCGGGCGGGGAGGCGACGTCCACGGCATCTCCGCAGGACGCCGGAGTGCGGGCTCATCCCCGCGGGCGGGGAGGCGACTGGTACGGGGTGAGCCGGTAGCCGTGGCCGGCGGGCTCATCCCCGCGGGCGGGGAGGCGACCCGATGGCCGCGGCGTACCCGCTGCTGGACCGGGGCTCATCCCCGCGGGCGGGGAGGCGACTTCGCGGCGCACGTGCGCGACTCGCAGCACTCGGGCTCATCCCCGCGGGCGGGGAGGCGACTGGACCCGACGTAGTCGCGGACGTGCTCGAGGTGGCTCATCCCCGCGGGCGGGGAGGCGACCCGTGCGCGCCGTGTCCGACAGGAGCGTGTCGGGGCTCATCCCCGCGGGCGGGGAGGCGACCCGCCCAGCGTGGGCTTGGGACCGATGGTCACGGGCTCATCCCCGCGGGCGGGGAGGCGACAACGTCCAGCAGTTCGGGTAGTCGATCGGGTAGGGCTCATCCCCGCGGGCGGGGAGGCGACCTCCAGCAGTCCATCGGCGGCGTGGACGCAGTGGGCTCATCCCCGCGGGCGGGGAGGCGACGCGTTGCGGACCAGGTGCACGACGTGGACCTGGGGCTCATCCCCGCGGGCGGGGAGGCGACGGATCGCGGCCGCGCGGTGCAGTGCCTTCATGGGGCTCATCCCCGCGGGCGGGGAGGCGACCTCCGTCGTGTCGATGGCCTGGCAGACCCGGCAGGCTCATCCCCGCGGGCGGGGAGGCGACGGCCTGTGCCGCCCCAACCCGTCCGGGTCCGCGGGCTCATCCCCGCGGGCGGGGAGGCGACGGTCGTCCGGGTCCCAGGGGGACGGGGGGGTGGGGCTCATCCCCGCGGGCGGGGAGGCGACCCGGTCGTCTCCTGCTGGTTCGAGACGCCGATGGGCTCATCCCCGCGGGCGGGGAGGCGACTCAGCGCCCCACCGGATGAGGCCGCCGGCCTCGGGCTCATCCCCGCGGGCGGGGAGGCGACTCGCGTGTGTCTCGAAGCGGCGCGTCGTCGTAGGGCTCATCCCCGCGGGCGGGGAGGCGACCTGTTCGGCAGGTAGAGCGTCGCCGAGCGCGCGGGCTCATCCCCGCGGGCGGGGAGGCGACTCGACGCCGGGCAAGTACCGCGTGAGGGTCGAGGGCTCATCCCCGCGGGCGGGGAGGCGACAAGGTGGTGGCGATCTGTGCGTGCGTGGCCCCGGGCTCATCCCCGCGGGCGGGGAGGCGACGTCGCGCACAACGCCGCGTTCGAGCGAGTCGCGGGCTCATCCCCGCGGGCGGGGAGGCGACGTGCCCATGGACGTCGCGAACTCGTTGTACTCGGGCTCATCCCCGCGGGCGGGGAGGCGACGCGATCGCTGAGGCTCGCCACTCGGCACCAGTGGGCTCATCCCCGCGGGCGGGGAGGCGACCAGGCCGAGCGCAGCGAGGGCCGCTCTCCCGGGGGCTCATCCCCGCGGGCGGGGAGGCGACGAGACGAGGAGCCCGGCCTGCAACTGCGCCACGGGCTCATCCCCGCGGGCGGGGAGGCGACTGCTTGGCCTTGCGCTCGTCCTCGCTGACCGGGGGCTCATCCCCGCGGGCGGGGAGGCGACTTGCGGACCGCGGGCCATCCCGTCGAGGTGATGGGCTCATCCCCGCGGGCGGGGAGGCGACGCCGACGAGCTCTCCAACGCCCAGTACAACGAGGGCTCATCCCCGCGGGCGGGGAGGCGACGCCAGCAGGTCGCGCGCGACCGCCTGCGTGACGGGCTCATCCCCGCGGGCGGGGAGGCGACAAGGACGAGGCGGGGACGCGGCTCATCAACCTGGGCTCATCCCCGCGGGCGGGGAGGCGACCCGCTGTCGGAGTGCAACGTCTACGTGGATGCGGGCTCATCCCCGCGGGCGGGGAGGCGACGTGCCGGTGTCCGACGCGACGACGGGGGCCGGGGGCTCATCCCCGCGGGCGGGGAGGCGACATGACGGCCAGCTTGTAGGGCGTGATGTCCTTGGGCTCATCCCCGCGGGCGGGGAGGCGACCTGAAGCTGACCGGCGAGCTCGAGGTGTCCCGGGGCTCATCCCCGCGGGCGGGGAGGCGACGCGACGGCCAGCACGAACTCGTTGTACTGGGCGGGCTCATCCCCGCGGGCGGGGAGGCGACGTGCCCGCGTTCGTCGTGTAGAGCCGCAGCGCGGGCTCATCCCCGCGGGCGGGGAGGCGACGCTGCCCGAGGCGGTGACGGCATGACCGCCCTGGGCTCATCCCCGCGGGCGGGGAGGCGACGTGACGGACTCGCGTCGCAGGCCGTCGCGGTAGGGCTCATCCCCGCGGGCGGGGAGGCGACCACCGCCGCAACTCGCCGCAGGGCGTGGCGCAGGGCTCATCCCCGCGGGCGGGGAGGCGACGACGGCCGGTGGATCGCGACCGTCGAGGCAGGGGGCTCATCCCCGCGGGCGGGGAGGCGACACCAGCGGACTCCGGCAGCCAGTACGCGCTGCCGGCTCATCCCCGCGGGCGGGGAGGCGACGTTGGTACGGGTCGGGTCGGGTCGGGTCGGGGGGGTCATCCCCGCGGGCGGGGAGGCGACATGGCTAAGCGAGGGCGGAGACCCGTCGAACCGGGCTCATCCCCGCGGGCGGGGAGGCGACCGCCAGGCGATCAGGGCTGTGACGGCCGACGCGGGCTCATCCCCGCGGGCGGGGAGGCGACTGCCCTTGACCGGCTGCAGGTCGGCGAGCGGCGGGCTCATCCCCGCGGGCGGGGAGGCGACGCGTCCGCGTACGAGGTCGCCGTGGCGGCCGGGGGCTCATCCCCGCGGGCGGGGAGGCGACACCTCGCCGTCGGCACCCTCGAACGAGAACGTGGGCTCATCCCCGCGGGCGGGGAGGCGACGCCTTCATGACGGTCGCGGCCGACGAGCCGAAGGGCTCATCCCCGCGGGCGGGGAGGCGACACGGTCTTGATCCAGGCGACGACCTTGTTCCAGGGCTCATCCCCGCGGGCGGGGAGGCGACACGGTCTTGGCAGCCATTCGCGGCCTCCCGCTGGGCTCATCCCCGCGGGCGGGGAGGCGACAAGCGCATGCCGAGCGTCGAGCACGCCTCAGGGGGCTCATCCCCGCGGGCGGGGAGGCGACAGCACGCTCACGGGCACGCTCGTGCCGGCGCTGGGCTCATCCCCGCGGGCGGGGAGGCGACCCGACCTGCTGGCACGTCGCCGAGCCGCGCGAGGGCTCATCCCCGCGGGCGGGGAGGCGACTCCCGAGCCTCGCGCGCCGCCCGCGTCCGCCAGGGCTCATCCCCGCGGGCGGGGAGGCGACTTGTTGTTCATGCGCATGACCAGGCCGTGGTGGGGCTCATCCCCGCGGGCGGGGAGGCGACCCGACGCGATCCGATCGCGCGAGGCTCGGCTGGGGCTCATCCCCGCGGGCGGGGAGGCGACTCGATGAGCGCCTTGGTCGTCGGGTGCGCGTTGGGCTCATCCCCGCGGGCGGGGAGGCGACGCCGACCTGACGGTGCCCGAGGGCACCACGCCCGGCTCATCCCCGCGGGCGGGGAGGCGACCTGGACCAGTCGATCTTGGTCACGTCGCCGAGGGGCTCATCCCCGCGGGCGGGGAGGCGACATCTGGTCGTGCAGGCGGGGGGCCGGGCCCTTGGGCTCATCCCCGCGGGCGGGGAGGCGACCCGATCCTCGTGCGCAAGGACGGCCCGCGCCCGGGCTCATCCCCGCGGGCGGGGAGGCGACACCCGCGCGCCCTTGCGCAGGGAGTCGAGGACGGGCTCATCCCCGCGGGCGGGGAGGCGACCACGGCGTCGGCACGGTGCTCGTCGTACCCTCGGGCTCATCCCCGCGGGCGGGGAGGCGACGAGTCGTCGGGCGCGCACATGGCGACGGAGCAGGGCTCATCCCCGCGGGCGGGGAGGCGACAACCGTGTGAAGCAGCTCCGCGGTGAGTTCCTGGGCTCATCCCCGCGGGCGGGGAGGCGACACGGCCGCGTACCCGACCAGCGTGCCGATCGAGGGCTCATCCCCGCGGGCGGGGAGGCGACGGCTTGCCCGTCGCGTCGCGGTAGCACCAGCGGGGCTCATCCCCGCGGGCGGGGAGGCGACACCATCGCCGCGAACCGACGCCCTGCCGCGGTGGGCTCATCCCCGCGGGCGGGGAGGCGACCGCACGCCTCGCCCGTCGAGCCATGCGGTGATGGGCTCATCCCCGCGGGCGGGGAGGCGACACCGCCACGGACGTGTCGAGGTAGGCGGGCGAGGGCTCATCCCCGCGGGCGGGGAGGCGACCGGGCCGCACCGTGCCTGACCTGCGCATTCGCGGGCTCATCCCCGCGGGCGGGGAGGCGACCTCGAGGGCGAGATGAAGGCGGCGACCGTCGTGGGCTCATCCCCGCGGGCGGGGAGGCGACCGGGTGCTGCGCGCGCTGGCGTTGAAGCACGAGGGCTCATCCCCGCGGGCGGGGAGGCGACGCCTCGAGCTTCTTGCCGAACGCCTTGACCCTGGGCTCATCCCCGCGGGCGGGGAGGCGACCTGTCGGACGACCGTCCTACTGTCCCGGCCATGGGCTCATCCCCGCGGGCGGGGAGGCGACACCGGCACCTCGATGTTCTCGCCCGTGGTCGTGGGCTCATCCCCGCGGGCGGGGAGGCGACACGCTCACGGACTACGTGTGTCAGCCGGCCCTCCGGGCTCATCCCCGCGGGCGGGGAGGCGACGCTTCTCGGCACCTCGTTGGGCCGGTCGGGTGGGGCTCATCCCCGCGGGCGGGGAGGCGACGGCCACTAGAGGCCTCCGATCGTGAGTAGCCAGGGCTCATCCCCGCGGGCGGGGAGGCGACATCGTCGAGCCGGGGTGGCTGCCCGCGCTGTCGGGCTCATCCCCGCGGGCGGGGAGGCGACCTTCACGGGGCACTCGTCGCAGACCTTACGCGCGGCTCATCCCCGCGGGCGGGGAGGCGACCGCGTTGTGCGTCTCGATCGCCCGGTCCCAGTGGGGCTCATCCCCGCGGGCGGGGAGGCGACGTCATGGACGACTGGTCCTCACCGTTGTTGTTGGGCTCATCCCCGCGGGCGGGGAGGCGACAGCGAGTCGACACGCCAGTCGGGGCGCAGACCGGGCTCATCCCCGCGGGCGGGGAGGCGACGGCGGCACGTCGGGGGACAAGCTGCTGGAGCTGGGCTCATCCCCGCGGGCGGGGAGGCGACCCGGCCTCCCGTGGCTGAGGCCGCGACGCCGGTGGGCTCATCCCCGCGGGCGGGGAGGCGACGCAACCGCCGTCACTCGCCTACGCACCTGCACGGGCTCATCCCCGCGGGCGGGGAGGCGACGATCGGCGCACGGGTCAGGTCGTCGGGTACGCGGGCTCATCCCCGCGGGCGGGGAGGCGACGCCTACCGCACCTACGACCAGCAGGTCTCGCTGGGCTCATCCCCGCGGGCGGGGAGGCGACCCTCGACGCAAACATCGCCCCGCTGCAGGCGAAGGGCTCATCCCCGCGGGCGGGGAGGCGACATGAACCTCGTCACCGACACCCGCTCCCGCGGGGGCTCATCCCCGCGGGCGGGGAGGCGACGTGCTCGGCTCGACGGTCCCCCGCGCTCGCGAGGGCTCATCCCCGCGGGCGGGGAGGCGACGAGAAGTCGATCTGCCAGGACCCGGCGACGGAGGGCTCATCCCCGCGGGCGGGGAGGCGACGAGGCGGCCCGCGCCGAACGGAACTTCGAGAAGGGCTCATCCCCGCGGGCGGGGAGGCGACCACCGCATCCCGCTCGTCGTCGTGTTCGTCGTGGGCTCATCCCCGCGGGCGGGGAGGCGACAGCGACGGCGCCTCGCTGACGGCGACGTGGAGGGGCTCATCCCCGCGGGCGGGGAGGCGACGTCCCCGAGGGGGACAAGCGGATCGGCAAGGCGGGCTCATCCCCGCGGGCGGGGAGGCGACGTGGACGGCTTCCAGGGCATGGCCGCCGAGATGGGCTCATCCCCGCGGGCGGGGAGGCGACAACGCGAGGAAGTGCGACATGACTGGGGACGAGGGCTCATCCCCGCGGGCGGGGAGGCGACGCGGGCTCAGGCGCGCGCTGGTGGTCGGTCACGGGCTCATCCCCGCGGGCGGGGAGGCGACCTCGGTGACGTGCGGCGCCTCGTGGACCCGTCGGGCTCATCCCCGCGGGCGGGGAGGCGACCTGCTTGACCTGCGGCGTCGCGTCGTACCGTGTGGATGCTAATTCACTTCTCAGCGCCTTGAGCGGCGACGTCTCCGTTGGGCCGCAGCGCTCCAGCCTCTCCCGCGATCATCGGCGGCAGACCCGTCGTGCGGCCTCAGCATGAGCGTGATGCCGTCGATGTCGACCGGCTCCCAGTGGTGCCCGTGACTCCGGACGGCGAAGCCCTGTTCGGTCGGCGCGCTATGGATCATGAGCGCCCGGCCGTTGGCGACGAACTCGACGGTGCGATCCCAGAGCTCGTCACGAACTCGAGTCGATGCACGGCCGACATAGACGCCGGCGCTCACCTCGATCAGCCAGCGTGTCAGGTGTCCGCGGAGTCCTTCAGGGCATGCGGTCAGGACGAGGACGATCACCAGCCGAGGTCTCCCCAGTCGGTGCCGGCTGCCACGGTGCGGGTGCCTCCGTCCCAGAGCTCGACGACGTCCGCCTCCGTCGATGCTGTGTCGTCGGGGACCGCGGAGCCAGGGGCTAGCAGGTGCCGGATGTCGCGGGCGCACCGCTCGAGCAGTCGACCGTCCCGAAAGCGGTCACGCATGGCTCGTCGGGTCTCGGCGCCGACGTCCTCGTACCCAGCGGCTGCGGTCTCGAAGGCACACGGGATGGCGTACTCCGCCTTGTAGAGATCCGCGATGTCAAAGACGAAGGAGCGCACGTGACCCGTGTGGACGAAGCCGAGTCCCGGTGAGCAACCGAGCGCGACGATGACGGCGTGTGCGAGGCCGTAGAGGCATGTGGTCGCTGCTGAGAGCGCCTGGTTGACCGGGTCGCCGGAGGAGAAGTCGTCTGGGTCGTAACGGCGACGGTCCCAGGTGATGCCGTGCAGCTCTGCCTGCTCACGGTAGGTGCGCCGGACACGCGCACCCTCGCGCCCGCGCAGCTGCTGCATGGTGAGCGACGAGGTGTCCTCGCCCGGGAACCTCATGGCGTACATCTCACGGGCGACGCGCAGACGCGACGTGCGGTTGGTGACCAGCTCCGCCTGGGCGAGCAGGAGGCTCGAGGACCGAGCGAGCGAGCGGCCATGCGCGTAGTAGCGCACTCCTCGTTCGCCCACCCAGACGATCGTTGAACCCGACTCCGCGAGGAGCATGACTGCCTGGTGGCTGATGTCCACCCCCGGGCCCAGCATCAGCGCACCCAGCGATGCCGCGGGGACGTGAACGGTTCCGCGCTCGTCCGTCGCGGTGATCGCGTTCGAGTCCCTGTGCACCACGCAACGCTCGAGGTAGAGGAACGAGAGCCGGTCCTGGGCGCGCGTCAACTCGCCGAGGCGGGGCGGGCGGTATCCCGGGGCGGTCGGCACGTCACACCGGCGCGAGTGTGAGCAGACCGCACCCGTACGCCTTCGCGGGTCCGATGCCGGTGGTGAGCGCCCGGCGCAGGAGCTCCGGGTCGGTGATCTCGAGCGTGCCGTCGAACTGTGCCACCGCGAGGGTCACCGGCCCAGAGCTCCCGCTGCGGTCGAACCGGCGGCTGCCGCGAGCGGTGATGACGAGGTCACGCGCCCCATCGGCGCCGGACACCGTGAAGCCATGCGCACTCGAGCGCTCGACGAGCCATGCCTCCTGGTGCGCCGCGGACACGTGCGCAACGCGCTTCGCGCGGACGCCCAGGTCAGGACGCACGTACCGGGTGGGGTTCGCAGTGAGGCGGAACCGCCACCGCTGTCCACATTCAAGACGCGCGAGGAAGGGCGCGTAGTCCTTGCTCGCGCCTCGGTCGACGGACGGCCAGCCTGCCTGCTCGGCGAGGTGGGAGAAGTCAGGTTGGTCGGGACTGACGACGTAGAGGAACGTGCGGTCGCGCGTCTCGGTGTCGAGTCGCCACAGGACGCGGGCACCATCGGCCCGCGCGCCCGTGGGCGGATCGGGGAAAGACGCGAGCACCGCGGCGTGCAGCCGTTGCGGGCTGGACAGCAGCCGCCACGACTCGCGCCGGTGCTTGTTGAGCTGGATCCGTGACAGGTACACCTACACCGCCTCGAATGCGTCGTGGTCCAGGCCGTCCTCGGACGGCCGAGGGCTGATGCCGGGGACGGGCACCCGTCCGAGGTCCACGGTCCGCCAGCCGTACTGCCGGTGCTGGGGATCGAAGGAGATCGGCTCGTCGCGCACCGTCATCTGCGCGTCGACTGCGAGTTCGGGGACCGAGCCCTTGTCCGCGCGGAACTCGAGCATGGCTGGCTCGGCACCTTGTCGTCGTCGCCACCACGGCGCCGCCCGCCACTCCTCGTCGCGGAGGGCCTCTCCGAGGGTCGCGTCGACGAGCTGCGGTACGAGCGGCTCCGCCGGCGGACAGGAGCGTCGCCCGAGATAGAGCGGGAAGACGGGCCGGCGGAGCGCCTCGGCGAGTGCCTCGACAAGCGCCGAAGGTGCGCTGACCACCGCGAGGTAGCGGGCATCGGCGCGGTAGTACCGCATCGAGAGCGGCATCGACTTGCCGTCGAGGGTGTGCGCCGTCTGGAAGTCACGCAGGAGGCGCCCAGGCTGGTCGATCCGCACACCGAAACGCACGTCGACGTACTCCTCGAGCGGGTCCGTGCGCCGGCGCCCCTGCGCGGCCGCCAGCAGGCCGATGACACCGGACCGTGTCGGTGCGTCGTCGGTCGACCGCGTGGTGAACCTGCTCGCGCTCCCCCACGCCTGCAGCGGGCCGGCGAGCGTGAGGACGAGGCAGGTCACGGCTGATCCCCGTCCCGCCCTGCCACGTGCCGCTCGACGGCGTCGTACAACGCGGGCAGCGTCGTCCACTCGGCACCGGTGCCGTCACCGCTGGGCCATGTCCCCTCCAAGCCCTCCCTGGCGGAACCGAGCGCAACCAGCCACGCCCGAACGGGACGCTGCCCGAGGACGGCGGAGACCTCCTCAGCACGGCGGCCCAGCCGCTCCGCGGCGAGCGCGAGCCGCGGCACCCCAGGCCGTTCGGTGACAGCCTCCTCGAATGCGCCGACGAGGTTCACGGGCTGGCTGTCCCGCACGGTGACGACCACGGCGTCCGGCAATGTGCGGTTGGCGAACGTGTTCTGCTTCCCCGTCGGCATCGACTCGACGAAGGCCTGTACGAATGCCCGGACCGCCCGGGTGGTGGCGACCGGGTCGCCGAGATTCTCCTGCAACCGGTCAACGTCGACGGTGGCGTACCGGTACAACGTCGACGAGTTGAACTCGACGGTCCCGATCATCCCGGCTCCGGCGTCCTCGTCCTCCGAGGCGCTCTTCACGTCGTCTACCGCGGTGAAGTAGTCGAACTCGTTCTCCACCGCGTGCACCGAGATCGCGTGCGCCACCTGGGCCGCCGCGTCGACGTTGAAGTCGGTGACGTCAGCGACCATGCGCCCGAAGAGGGCGATGTCGACGGAGTGCCGCGTATCGATCAGGTCCTTGCCCTTGACCGCCTTGAGAGCGGCGTCGACGTCCTCGGCGCGGCCCGCGTCCACGGCCTTCTCCGCGAGCAGGTCGATCTGGTGCCGGGACAGGAAGACCAGGTACCCGGTCTCGTCCGCGGTGGCCCGGCCGTTCCTCGTCCTGCCCGAGGGCTTGAGCGCGAGACCGGCGGCCTTCAGGACTCGTCCCGCGAGTTCCGCGGACCGGTCGGCGAGATCGGGTGCGTTCTGCGCGATGCGGTCCGCGACGAGCTCGGCGACGCGCTTCGTCCGCACCCCGAGCTCGGAGCGGTCCAGCAGCCCGTCGAACGCGAGGCGCGTCGCACGCTTCCACGCCTGGGAGGAGACCCGGGCACGCCGTGTTCCGCCGAAGACCGCTGTCTTCGGGCTTCCCGTGTCGTCCCGGTTGACGTTGCTCGGCGGGACGGTCTGCAGGGCGTGGACCTCGACGATGGTGCGGGACATCACTGCTCCTCGGGTGTGCTGGTGGTGGTCTCGGACGCGCCGGGAACGCGGTAGAACGCGCGCCCCCAGCGCAGGCGGACGTCGTCACGACGGGCCGGGTCCTGGTAGTCGACGAGGTCTGCGGCGAGCTGGCCGTAGTCGAACGGCTGGCGGTGCGACCGGAGGAGCTCGACGAGACCGCGGGCATGGCGGACCACCTCACCGAGGTCGTCTGCCGTGCCGAGCGCCCGGAACCGGCGCACCACCCCGGGCACCTCGGCGCTCGGGTGATGCGCGATCCGCCCGAGTGCGGTTCCGAAGGACGTGCCCGGTACATGCATCCCGGTAGGAACCGACTGCTGGTGGACGGAGTAGAGCCCGAGCGCCGCCGCAGTTGCGAGCTCAACGCGCGTCGGCGGGCCGTCGGTGGGGGGCCCGCTGGGATCCACGATGAGCTCGAGGACCTCCGGGACAGACCCCAGCGGCCTGCCGAGGCTTCGGCGCAGATGAGCGAGGACCGCTCGCGCCCAGGCCGTCTGCGTGGGGCCGACGTACTGCGCCTGGATCCTTGAGACGGTCCGGCCGACGTGACCAGCGACGGACGCACGTCGGCCCGTCGGTTCGGTGCTAATCATGCGACCTCCTCGGTGACGCTCAGGGGCAGGGCACGGCGCAGCTCGGCACGGAAGCGCGCCTCGGCCTGCGGCGTGGAGAGATGGCGGCCGTTGACCTCGCGTCCCACCCAGGCGACCGGCCCGGCCGCGCGCACCGCCTCGGCCGCGAGGCGGACGAGGCGACCTGCCGCTTCGTGGTGCCACGCCGTCAGACGGGTGTCGAGGTCGACGTCCGGGCCGAGCTCCACGAGCCACCGCCGGAACGCGGCGTCGAGGTCCGCGTATGCCAGGCGCTCCAGCTCGTCCCGGGCGCCGTCGGTGGTAGCGGACTCACGCGCACCTCCAGCGCGAGCGAGGTCGGTAGCGAGCCGACCCACCGCACGAACGGCGTTCTCGGTCGCCGCGACCGCCTCGACGACGCACGCGGCCAGGTCGCGCCGCTGCGCCCCGAGCAATGCCGCGGGAAGCATCACACGGTCCTCGACCACGTCGAGGACGATGGAGCTCTGGACCCCATAGACCATCCCAGCGGTCCGCAGGGCGACGGTCTCCCGGACGCCGAGCACCTCGCCTGCCCACTCGACGACCGCTGCCGTGAGCGCCGGCGGACCGCTCTCGGCGCGGCCTCGGGGGGCGCTCAACGGCAACAGCGTGGCGAGGCCACGCCACAACGCATGGCCGGGGCGGTGCTCGCGGGGCATGTAGACGACGCCTCCGAGCTTGCGTGCCTGGGCCTCGCTCTTGCGCCAGGCGGTGAGCGGCTCACGACGGTGCAGGTTCTGCGGGGTGAGCTTGTCCCCGTTCGTGACGAGGACCCCGTCCACCTGGTCGCCGTCTCGGTGGAGCAGGACGCGCCGGCTCTGCCAGGTGTAGAGGTCGAGCGGGCCGTACGGTCGGTCGTCGACGTCGTCGGCCTCGGCCGGAGTGGGCGGGGTCGCTTCCCATGCGGGCCGGTCCTCACGGTCGCGCTGAACACCTCGCTGGTCCCATGGCGGCGAGTTCAGCAGCAGGGTCCGCCACAGGTCACCGCCGTCCACCCAGAGCCCACCGAGGTTCCCGGCGAACCCGACCCCGATCGGGTACCCCTTCCCGCCCTTGACCCGGGGGTCTCCGAGCGCACCGGACTTGATGCCGCTGGGGTCGTAAGCCTGAAGGTGCACGAGCCACCGAGCGGCCTCGGCTGCGTCGAGCCGCTCCAGGCCACGGCCTGCTCGGGTCGTGAAGTACTGGGCGCCGGCCGGGATGTCCGCGACCAGCCGCTCGAGGCCCGAGAACCCACCCTTTGCTGTGCGCAGCCCCGCCGTCTGGAAGAACGGCGTCCGCGGATGGAAGAGGTCGAAGCGGTCGCGGTGTCGTGCCAGGTACTCCTCGACAGGGCGCGGGTCCGGCCGGTTCTGTGCCCAGAGACTCTCCCACGCTTTCCTCGTCGGTGGACCGCCGAAGGCGCGCGCGAACACGGCGAGCGCGAGTCGCAGGATCGCGAAGCCCTGCGTCGGCAGGTCGCCGACGACCTCACGGATCTCGTGCGCTCGCCTGAACAGCTCGAGCAGCGAGACGGTCTCCGTCGCATCCTCGTCGGTGAGCACGATCACCCACGGCTCGTCCACGAGCGAGAAGCTGTCCACCTCGACTCCTTGCGGTCCGGTGATGTCGGGTCGGGGTTGCGGCGTCATGGCGCTGCCGCCGCGGAGAGCCCGTACCGGGCGTCGTAACGGACGGCGAAGCCTTCGACGTCGGCGGTGAGGTCCTCGTCGAGGACGAGCGCGAGCTGGCGTCGCAGCAACGGGCTCGCATCCCAGCCGTCGAAGCGGTCACGCTCGAGGGCAGCGATCACCCGTGCAGCCGTCACCGGGTCGCGCACCATGGCCGGTGGCAGGCGGACTGTCGAGCCCGCCAGCGCTTGTGCCACGTCCGGCTCGGGTGGGACGTGCCGAAGCGGTAGCGGAGCACCTCCGAGGACGGAGGGCAGCAGGCGGTCACCGCCGGGCTCATGGACCACGGCCACCACCTCGACGGAGTCACCGCTGTCGCGCACGCACGCCTGGCCCTCCGGGGAGTCTTCGTCCACGTCGCCCACGTCGCCGCGGAACGTCCCGTAGAGGTCGGCCCCCGTCGGCGGGTCGAGCAGGAACGTCGAGGCCCGACGACGACGCGCCGCGTTCTCCTTCCGGTCGCGTGCGTGGGCCGTCTCCCACTCCTTCTCCCACGCAGCAGGCGGTCGCAGCTCCGGCGAGTACGCCCGGCTCACCAGCGGCGCGATGTCGTCCGGCAGCGAGAGCGGACGGCCATCGAGGTGTTCGGCGAGGACGTGAGCGGCGGCCAGCAGCGGGTAGGCGCCGTAGACGTGGACGCTACCGCGGACCGGGCGGGGGACGGTGTCCCACACGACCCCGGTGACCAAGCACAGCGGTGCCCGGAGAGGTGGCGGGCGGTCCCTGCCCGAGTGCCTGTGCAACCGTCCGATCCGCTGAAGCACGAGGTCCACGGGTGCGAGGTCGGTGACGAGCAGATCGAGGTCGATGTCTAGCGACTGCTCGAGCACCTGCGTACCTACGACCACACGACGATGCGGTCGACTTCCGCGGGGCCCGAGCTCGTCGAGGAGTGCCCGGTCGTGCGCGCGACGGTCCAGGTCGACGAACCGGGAGTGCGCGAGCCGGACGACGTCCGTCCCCAAGACGTCCTCGAGCGCCGCGGCCGTCTCTTGCGCGCGAGCGACTGTGTTCCTGACGACCGCGACGCAGCCTCCGTCCTTCAGCAAGCGCTCCAGCGTCTCGACGAGCAGGTCGAGGTCGTCCTCGAGCCGGGCGAGTCGCACCTCGGCGCCGGAGCCCCCCGTTCGCTGCGGTGTCCGCACGGCCGGGCGGTCCTCGCCGCTCGCGACGACAACGGGATACCCGGGCTCCCCGGCGAGCAGCGCGGCCGCGGTGTCCGACACGTGCGCGAGATCACCGCGTCGTCCCCGTTCGTACGCCTCGTAAAGTCTCCGTCGACGCTCGCCCGGGAGCGTCGCGGACAGCAGGACGACGGGGACACGGGAGGCGCCGAGCCACTCCAGCGCACGCTCCAAATACACCGCCATGTAGGTGTCGGCGGCATGCACCTCGTCGATGACGACGACCTTGCCGATCAGCGACAGCTGCCTGACCACGACGTGCCTGGCGAGCAGAGCGGCGAAGAGGACCTGGTCGATCGTCCCGACGACGAACTGCGCGAGCGCGGCCCGCTTGCGACCTCGCGCCCACACCTCTGCGACCGGAACGACGTGACCACCGCGGCGTGCGCGCGCCGCGGGTTCGTCGTCCATCACCATCGCCGCGCTGATTGCGGGGAGTGACGCGGCGTCCTCGTGCAGCGCAGCCTTGCCGTGCACGAGTGCGAGCGTGTGGACGCCGTCTCCCGGCACCCGCTTCAGGTAGTCACGGAACCGGGAGAACATGGCCGAGCTCGTCGCTTGGGTCGGCAACGCGACGAAGATGCCGGACGCCCCGCTCCGCGCGGCGAGCACCTCGGCGGCGAGCAACGCGGCCTCCGTCTTGCCGGAACCCATCGGCGCCTCGACCAGCAGGAGTCCGGGGAGCGCAGTCGCGGCGGTCTCGACGACTTCCCGCTGCACCTGACGCGGCTCACCGAGGTGCGGGAACCGCGACCGGAACATCCCCGACGGGTCCGTGGGGCTCTGCGGAGCACTCCAGCGCCTCGGGAACCGGGCACGCGCCCAACCTTCCCGCGCGCGCCGGGACTCCACACCGCGGGTCGGCGGGAGGCCCGGGACGACGTCGACGCCGATGAGAGGGAAGCACGACGCGTCGGACGAGACCCAGTCCGCAAGGATCAGCACCGACGAGAGTGCCGCCTGGCACGCCACCGAGAGCCGACGCCCGGCCATGTCCCCCCAGTCCACGGAGGCACGCTCAGCGGCCCGGTCGATGAGGAGGGTGCGGACCTCCTCCCACAGTCCCTCTCCGAGCAAGTCGCTCCGGGCCGACGTCACCGTGGCTCGCGACGGGAACCTGCCATGGTGCCCCGCGACGACGACCGACAGGGATCGGCGCAACTCCTCCTCGACCGTCGTGTGCTCGGCGAACCAGGTCTCCAGGGCTGCCGCAGAGGCGATCTCATGGCGCAGGGCCGCGCGGTCGACGAGAACCGTCGCGCCATGACGCAAGCCCGTGCTGACCATTCGGTCGCTCAGGCGCGCGACCTGGACGGCGAACGCTGGACTGGCCTTGCCGACGTCGTGGACGCCGGCGAGGAAGCGCAGCAGACGCCGTGCGGCGTCCCGTCCACCAACCTCGGCAGCGACGAGGTCGCGCACGGTGTCTGCCAGCCAGTCGTCCCAGAGCAGCCCGGCGACGTCGGCGGCATCAGCCAGGTGCTGGTCCAGTGGAAGCCACTGCTCGACCTCGCCGACGAACGGCCAGGACTTCGCCCACACCACACGGGCTGCCTCGTCGCGGCCCGCCTCGTCTGTCGGCACCCGTGCCATCCCCCCAACGCTGGTTCACCACGAGGCTAGAGACCGACCGCGGTCCGTGGCCCTCAACGGCACGGGTTTCACCCACTCAGCCCGTCCCGCATCCCACGGACGACTAGTCGTACCGTCAGGGCATGGCCCGAACCATCGCCACGACGACGTCCGTGTCCCGCGACGAGCTGCTCGACTTCGTGCGGCCGCGGCACCACCTGCTGCTCGTGACCACCCGCTCCGACGGCCGCCCGCAGGTCTCGCCCGTGTCGGGCGGGGTCGACGACGACGGCCGCATCGTCGTCTCCACCTACCCGGGGCGCGCGAAGACCCGCAACGCGGAGCGCGACCCGCGCGTCAGCGTGTGCGTCCTGTCGGACGACTGGAACGGCCCGTGGGTGCAGGTCGACGGCACCGCGGAGGTGCTGCACATGCCGGAGGCGGAGGACGCGCTCGTCGACTACTACCGCTGCATCGCGGGCGAGCACCCGGACTGGGACGAGTACCGGGCGGCGATGCGGCTGCAGGGCAAGTCGCTGCTGCGCGTCACGCCGGAGCGGTGGGGGCCGATCGCGACGGGCGGCTTCCCCGCGGACGTGGCCGAGCGCCTGGACGCGCAGGGCTGATGCCGCACCACCACGACGAGCCCACGGTGACCGTCCTGACGGGGGCGGGCATCTCGACGTCGTCGGGCATCCCGGACTTCCGCGGGCCGCAGGGTGTGTGGACGCGCGACCCGGCGGCCGAGCGGCTGCTGGAGATCGGTGCGTACGTGCGGGACCCGGAGGTCCGGGTGCAGGGGTGGCGCACGTGGGCGGAGCACCCGGTGTGGGACGCGCGGCCGACGCCGGCGCACCGGGCGCTCGCGGACCTCGAGCGCGCGGGCGTGCTGGGCACGGTCCTCACGCAGAACTTCGACGGCCTGCACCAGGCCGCGGGCTCCCGCGACGTGGTGGAGCTGCACGGGTCGCTCGCGACGACGTCGTGCCTGGGGTGCACGTCGTGGTGGCCCACGCGGGACGTGCTGGCCCGCCTGGCCGACGAGCCGGACCCGCACTGCCCGGAGTGCGGCGGCGTCCTCAAGCCGGACGTCGTGTACTTCGGCGAGCAGCTGCCGGACGACGCGATGGCCCGGGCGGTGGCGGCCGCGACGGACGCGGAGGTGTTCGTCGCGATCGGCACGACCCTGACGGTCCACCCGGTCGCGGGGCTCGCGCCGCTGGCGGTCGACGCTGGCGCGCGGCTGGTGGTCGTCAACGCCGAGCCGACGCGCTACGACCACCTGGCCGACGAGGTGGTCCGCGCCCCGATCGACGAGGCCGTCCCCGCCCTCGTGGCAGCCCTGCGCGGGAACCGACCGGGGACCGACCTGCTCGGCGACGGCTGAGGCGTTCTCATCCGCGCCTCATGAGCGCGGGGCACGATGGGGGCATGGGTCGCGCGGCGCGGGCGGTGGTGACGGCGGTGCTCGTCGTGCTCGTCGTCGGCGGCGCGTCGTGGGCGATGGCGGCGGCGCTGAGCCCGCCGGCGGACCGCACGCTCGGCGACCCGGTGGTCGTCTCCCCGGCGCCGTCCCCCACCGCAGGGCCCACGACGAACCCGACCGCGACGTCCGCGACGTCGGCGGACCCGTCGCCCACCCCGACGCCCGAGCGCACCCGCCCGCCACGCCCCCGTCCGGTGCCCGTCGACCCCGCGCCGCCGCAGGACCCCGACGACGACGATGACGACGACGAGCCGGACGACGACGAGACGCCCGAGCCCGACGACTCCGACGACGATGACTGACGCCCCCCGGCGCGGCGTGCGGCGGACGGTGCGCGCGAAGGTCGTGGCGACGACGCTCGCGGTCACGGCGCTCGGCCTGACGGGCGCGGGCCTGGCGACGTACGCGATCCAGCGCCAGGACCTGGACGGCTCGATCGACGCGGAGCTCGTGCGCGCCGCGGACCAGTTCCGCCAGGTCGCGCTCGCGAACGCGGACCTGCCGGTCGACGAGGTGCTGCGCACCGCGATGCAGCAGACGCTGCCGGACCCGTCCGACGGCAGCATCGCGCTGGTCGACGGGGTGCCCGCCTGGTACGCGCCGGCGGCGGTGCCGGTGCGCCTGGAGACCGACCCGGAGCTCGTCGCCGTCCTGCGGGCGGTCCCGGCGGACGACCCGGTGCGGCTGCGGACGGTCGTGACGAGCCGCGCCGAGTACCGGGTGGTGACGGTGCCGCTCGTCGTGCTCGACCCCGCCGCGCCCGCGGGGCTGTTCGCGGCGGCGACGGTGCGGGACCTCGAGGTCGCCGCGCTCGACGACACGTGGCGCACGTACGCGGCGGTCGCGGCGGGCGCGCTCGTCGTGACGGGCGTGGTCGCGTGGCTGCTGCTGGGGCGCGTGCTGCGGCCGCTGCGCGCGCTGCGCAGCACGGCGGCGCGGATCGACGAGGGCACGCTGGACGTGCGCGTGCCGGTGTCGACGGACGACGACGTCGGCGAGGTCGGGCTGACGGTCAACGCGATCCTCGACCGCCTGCAGGCGTCGATGGAGGCGCAGCGCCGCCTGCTCGACGACGTGGGCCACGAGCTGCGGACCCCGCTGACGGTGATCGGCGGGCACCTCGAGCTCATGGACGTGGCGGACGCCGACGACGTGCGCGCGACCCGCGAGCTCGCGCTCGACGAGGTCGACCGGATGCGGCTGCTCGTCGACGACCTGCTGGTTCAGGGGCGCATCTTCGAGCGGTTCGAGCGGACGTCCGGTGCGGCCGGGACGGAGGGCGCGGGGCTGGGGCTGGCGATCGTCGCGGCGATCGCGCGGGCGCACGGCGGGCGCGTGGACGTCTCGTCGGAGCCGGGGATCGGGTCGACGTTCGTCGTGACCGTCCCCGCGACGCCCGCGCCGGGGACGTCCGACGAGCCCGCCGACGACATCGGCGACGACGCCGGCGACGAGCGGTCCGACGAGCGCGAGCCCGACGACGAGCGCGGCACGACGACGAGGAGGCACGCGTGAGCGCGGTGCTGGTGGTGGAGGACGAGGCGCGCATCGCGTCGTTCGTCGCGAAGGGCCTCAAGGCCGCGGGCTACGCGCCCACGGTCGTCGGCACGGCCCGCGAGGCGTTCGACCTCGCGCTCACGGGCGACGTGGACCTCATGGTCCTCGACATCGGCCTGCCCGACGGCGACGGGTTCGACGTGCTGCGCCGCCTGCGCGCCGCCGGGTCGCGGCTGCCGGTCATCATCCTCACGGCCCGCTCGTCGGTCGAGGACACCGTCGCCGGCCTGGAGGGCGGCGCGGACGACTACATGGCCAAGCCGTTCCGGTTCGAGGAGCTGCTGGCGCGCGTGCGGCTGCGGCTGCGCACCGAGCACGACGCGGCCGACGACACGACCGTGCTGCGCCGCGGCGCCGTGACGCTGGACCTGTGCTCGCGGCGCGCGACCGTCGACGGGCGCGTGGTGGACCTGTCGGCGCGGGAGTTCGCGCTCGCGGAGACGTTCCTGCGCAACGCGGGCACGGCGCTGTCCCGCGAGCAGCTGCTGTCGCGCGTGTGGGGGTACGACTTCGACCCGTCGTCGAACGTGGTCGACGTGTACGTGCGGTACCTGCGCACCAAGCTCGGCGCGGACCTCATCACCACGGTCCGGGGCGTCGGGTACCGGTTCGACGCCTGACCCCGGTCGCCCGGTCGCCCGGCCCGGTCAGGGCAGCCAGGTCTCCGCGGCGGCCAGGAGTCGGTCGGAGTCGGTGTGCGGCTCGTCGGCGCCCACCGGCACCGCGCCGGCCGCGAGGGACAGCAGCACGCCCGCGGCGCGCACCCGCAGGGCGTCGGGGTCGACGAACGCCGCCGCCTCCGTGGCCCAGCGCGCCAGCACGTCGCCGAGCTCCGGGGTCGTCGGGTGCACCGCGTGCACGTGCGCGAGCAGGCACGCGACGTCGTCGACGAGGTGCCCGGGCCCGACCGTGTCGACGTCCAGCAGCCCGCTGACCCGCCCGGACTCGTCGAGCAGGAGCTGCCCCTCGTGCAGGTCGCCGTGGGTCGGCACCACCGGCCCGGGGTCGGTGCGGCGCAGGCCCTCGCGCACGCCGGCCGCGACGGCGTGCGCCCTCCCCGCGAGCGCGGGCCGCACCTCGAGCGCCCCGGCGTAGGCGCGGGCGCGCGTGGACCAGGGCCGCCGCTCCGGCAGCGCGAGCACCTCCGCGGGCATCCGGGCGAGCACGTCGAGGACGTCGACGAGCGGCGGCACCCAGCCGGTGAGCAGCACGTCGAGCAGCGGCGTGCCGTGCAGGGCCTCGAGCACGACGAGCCCGTCGTCGGACGCCCACGCCACCCGCGGGACCGGCACGCCCGCGCCGCTCAGCAGCGCGTGCCGCGCGACGACGTCCGCCGCGTGCCCGTCCCCGGGGCGCAGCACCTTGACGTACCAGGTGGCGCCGTCCCGCTCGGCGCGGACCACGGCGCGGCGCAGCGGCCGGTAGGCGACCAGGTCGAGCGCGGTGACCAGCCCCTGCCCGGGCAGCTCCGCCGCGAGCAGCAGCGGGTCGCACGCACGGCGCAGCGCCGGCAGCGCCGGGTCGTCGGGGTGGCGCCACACCAGCACGTCCCCCACGGGCCCGTGCGCGCGCAGCACACCCGGCCCGCCCCGGGGCGCGGTCCGCGACGACGACGCGAGCAGGTACTCGACCGCGCCCGGGCCGGTCGTGACGACGTACCCGACGGTCACGCCGTCGCCGGGCCGGTGGTGCACCGCGTCGACGCTCCACGACTCCACGTACCCGCCCGCGCTCGCGAGCACCGCGGCGAGCAGGTCGCCCGCGCCCGGCCCCGTGAGCAGGGCGAACACCTCGGCCTCGGACGCGGGCGACTCCCGCCCACCCGGGTGCACCGGTGGGTGGGCGGGATCGTTCATACGGGACAGAGTGCCAGGAACCGTCAGTCGTCCGCGGTCGGCGCGCTGGCGGGCGTGGCGGGGCTGGCGGGCGAGGCCGGGGTCACGGGGCTGACCGGGCTGGGCGGGGTGACGGGGCTGGCCGGGCTCACCGGGCTGGGCGCGGTCACCGGGCTGGCCGGCGTGACCGGGCTCGCGGGCGTCGGCGCCGTGACCGGGGACGCGGCGGTCACGGGGCTCACGGCGGTGGGCGCGGTGACGGTCGTGACGGCCGACGAGTTCTGCGTGCGGGACGGGTCGGCGGCGCCCGGGGAGGGGGTGGCGCCCGGCGTCACGACCGGGGCCGGGGTGGCGGGCGTCGCGGGGCCCGACGACGGTGCGACCGGCGTCGGCACGGCGGCGCTCGTCGTGGCGGCGGGTGCGGGGGTGCTCGGGCCGCTGGACGCGGCGAGCGCGGAACCACCGGCGACGGCGACGGCACCGAGCGTGCCGGAGACGATCCAGACGGAACGGGGAAGGGTGCGCATGAGGAGCCTCCTGGGTCGATCGTGCTGCGCTGCCGCGTGCTCCGCGACCCCCCGATCGTGGGTTGCGACGATGAGCGCTCCAGGAGCCGGGGATGAGAGACCTCTCATCGTCGGGCCGGTCCGGCGGCCACCCGATCGGGCGGTGCGTCCCGCGCCGGAGGCGCCCCGCGCGGCGCCTAGGGTGGTCGGATGAGCACCGAGGCCCAGCCGCGTCCGGCCGCGGCCGCGCACGCCGAGGGCGCCCGCCGGGGCCGCCGGTGGCGCCGCGGGCTGCTCGTCGTCGCCGCGCTCGTCGTCGCGCTGCTGGTCCCGCTGGTGTGGGTGCAGGGCACCGGGCAGGCGCACCTGCGGGCCCTGGAGGACGTCGACGAGGCGCCCGTGGTGATCGTCCCCGGCGCGGGGCTGCGGCCCGACGGGTCGCCGTCGACGTACCTGCGCCGCCGGCTCGACGCGGCCCGCGCGCTGTACGAGGCGGGCACGGTCCGCGTGATCCTCGTGAGCGGCGACAACGGCTCGGTGGGGCACGACGAGCCGACGGCCATGCACGACCACCTCGTCGCGAGCGGCGTCCCGTCGGACGCGGTGGTGCTCGACCACGCGGGCTTCGACACGCACGACACGTGCGTGCGGGCCCGGCGGGTGTTCGGCGTCGAGAAGGCCGTCGTGGTGACGCAGGACTACCACGTGCGCCGCGCGGTGTTCTCGTGCACCGCGGCGGGCATCGACACGCAGGGCGTGGGCGTGTCCGCGGCCGGCGTGACCGACGACCAGCTCCGGCGCTGGCAGCTGCGCGAGGTCGCGGCCTCCTACAAGGGCTGGTGGGACGGCCTGACCGGGCGCGACCCGGTGTACCTGGGCCCGCGCGAGACGGGCGTGGACGACGCCCTGGCCCGCTCCTGAGACGATCGGGTGTGCCCGCGAACGACGTGACCCGCCCGACGACCCTGCTCGACGACCTGCGCACGACCCTCGACGCGACCGGCGTGCGGCTGGTCGCGCTGGACATGGACGGCTCGCTGCTCGACCCCGCCAAGCGCGTGCCGGACGGGTTCTGGCCGGTGCTGGACGCGCTCGTCGCGCGCGGTGTGACGGTGTGCCCGGCGAGCGGGCGGCAGCACGCGACGCTGCGCGCCCAGCTCGGCCGCGCGGACCTCACGTACGTCGCGGAGAACGGCGCGCTCGTCGTCGCCGACGACGAGCCGGTCGCGGTCGCCGCCCTCGCGCGGGACACGGCCCACCGCGCGGTGGACCTGGTGCGCGGCGCGGCCGCGGCCGGGGCGGACCTCGGCACGGTCCTGTGCGGGGTGCGGTCCGCGTACGTGGAGCGCACCGACGAGGCGTTCCTCGCGCACGTCCGGCCGTACTACCGGCTCCTGCAGGAGGTCGAGGACCTGCGGGCCGTCGACGACGACGTGCTCAAGGTCGCGGTGTTCGACTTCGGCCCGGCCGAGCACGGCGCGGGGCCGCTGCTCGCGCCGCTCGACGGCCCGGACCGGGTCCTGGTGTCCGGTCAGCACTGGGTGGACGTCATGGGGCCCGAGGCGGACAAGGGGACGGCGCTGCGCGCGCTGCAGTCCCGGCTCGGCGTGGGGCCCGAGCAGACGATGGCGTTCGGCGACTACTTCAACGACCTGGGGATGCTCGCGGCGGCCGGCTGGTCGTTCGCGATGGCGAACGCGCACCCCGACGTGCGGGAGGCCGCACGGTTCGTCGCGCCCTGCAACGACGACGACGGCGTGGTCCGGACGCTGCGCGCGGCGTTCCGCCTGGACGACTGACGGCGTCGTCGGTCGCTAGCCTGGCCGCATGTCGTTCGACCCCACGGTCGTCGCCGGGGTCGTGCTGACCCCCGGCGCGAGCGCCGACCGGGACCACCGCACGCTCGTCGCGCTCGAGGCCGCGCTCGCGCCGCTGCCGGTGCTGCGCCTGAACTTCCCCAACCGCGAGCGCGGCAGCCGCGCGCCCGAGCGGGCCGAGGTCGCCGTGCCGTACCTGCGCGAGCGCGCGGACGCGTGGGCCGACGAGCTGGGCGTCGACCCGGCGCGGCTGGTGCTGGGCGGTCGCTCGTTCGGCGGGCGCATGGCGTCGATGGCCGTCGCGCAGGGCCAACCCGCAGCGGGGCTGCTCCTGCTGTCCTACCCGCTGCACCCGCCGGGGCAGCCGGACCGCCTGCGCACGGAGCACCTGCCGGACGTGCGCGTGCCGGTGCTCGCGGTGAGCGGCGCGCGCGACCCGTTCGGCTCGCCGGAGGAGCTGACCGAGCACCTCGCGGCGCTGGGCGGGCCGTGGGAGCTCGTGACGGTCACGGGTGACCACTCGCCGAAGGACCCGCCCGTCGTGGCGGCGGTCCGGACCTGGCTGGGGCGCTGAGTCAGCGCGCGAGGGCGCGCCGGAACGCCTCGAGGACCTTCTCGTGGAACAGCACGAACCGCACCAGCGCGATGCCGTGCGGGGTGCCGTCGGGGGCGCGGTCCTGGTCGGTGCCGGCCTGCCACGTGCGCACCGCGCCGACCGCGATGCTCGCGGCGTCGTCGACGTCCCACCCGTACACGCCCGCGCTGACGGCGGGGAACGCGACGCTGTGCGCGCCGAGCTCGACGGCCACCGCGAGCGACGCGAGGTAGCAGGACGCGAGCATCCCGGGGTCGCGCTCGCCCGCGTGCCAGTTCGGCCCCACGGTGTGCACGACCCACGTCGCGGGCAGGTCGAACGCGTCGGTGGCGACCGCGTGGCCGACGGGCAGGCCGTCGACGTAGCGGGTGGCGCGCAGGTCCCGGCACGCCGCCAGCAGCCCCGGCCCGGCGGCCGCGTGGATCGCGCCGTCGACACCGCCCCCGCCGAGCAGCGAGGAGTTCGCCGCGTTGACGACGACGTCCACCTGCTGCTCCGTGATGTCCCCGAGCACCGCCTCGATCCGCATGCGTCCCATCCTCGGCGCGCTGGGCGCGCGGGGCGCGGCCACAGGTCCCGGCGGGGCGGTGAGAAGCCTCACGCCCGTTGTCCACAGGTTCCGTCCACAGCCCTGTGTCCGACGCGTCCGCACGCGGGAAAGCCTGGGGACACGGCTGTGGACAACGCTGTGGACACAGGCGTCAGGCGTCCGGCACGGACTCCAGCAGGATCGTCACCGGGCCGTCGTTGACGAGCTCGACCGCCATGTCCGCGCCGAACACCCCGGTCGCGACCTCCAGGCCCCGCGCGCGCAGCGCCTCGACGACCGCGTCGACCAGCGGCTCGGCCACCGGTCCCGGCGCCGCGGCGTTCCACGTGGGCCGCCGCCCCTTGCGCGTGTCGCCGTAGAGCGTGAACTGGCTGACGACGAGCACCGGCGCCCCGACGTCGACCGCCGACCGCTCGTCGCGCAGGATCCGCAGCTCCGCGATCTTGCGCGCGATGAGCTCCACCTGCGCCGGGCCGTCGCCGGGCGTCACGCCGACGAGCGCCACCAGACCCGGCCGGTCGACCGCCCCGACGACCTGCCCGTCGACCGTCACCGACGCGCGCGTGACCCGCTGCACGACCGCTCGCACCGTGTCCCCTCTCCCGTCACCCACGACCCGCGCGCCGCCCGTGCCCCACCGGGGCCGGGCCGGCGGCGGTCAGAACGTCGCCTCGACCGCGCCGACCGGCTCGCCGTGCCCCAGCACCGGCGTCCGCCCGACCTCCGCCACCAGCGCGGGGTCCACGCCCGCGACGCGCAGCGCCGCAGCGAGCACCGCGGCCCGCGGGCGCGCCGAGCCGTCCGCGACCTTGAGCGCCACCGCGCCGCCGTCGGGCAGCCCCGCGGCGTACACACCGTCCGCGCCGTCCTTCGCGACGAGACCCGGCACGGCCTGCATGAACCGCGTCGCGTCCCGGCCCGTGCCCGCCACGAGCCACGGGTGCGCGCTCATCGCGCGTCCCACGCGCCCCTCGGGGGTCGCGGCGCGGGCCTCGTCGTGCGGGGCGCGCGCGACCAGGCCGAACGCCCGCGCGAGACCCACCAGGCTCGTCGAGAACAGCGCCGCACCGCACCCGTCGACCGTCACGGCCGCCACGGGCACGCCCGTGAGGTCGCCGATCGTCTCGCGCACCGCGCGCTGCAGCGGGTGCCCCGGCTCGCGGTACCTCGCGACCGGCCAGCCGGCCGCCACGCACGTCGCGAGCATCGCCGCGTGCTTGCCCGAGCAGTTCTGCGCGAGCGGCTCCCGCCCGTGCCCCTGCTCGCGCCACGCCCACGCGGCCTCCGGGTCCAACGGCCAGTCCGGGGTGTTGTCGAGGTCCGCCACGGTCAGCCCGTGCTCCGTGAGCAGCGCGCGCACGACGTCGAGGTGCCCGGGCTCCGCGTTGTGCGACGCGCACGCCAGCGCGAGCTGCTCGTCGCCCACGTCGAGACCGCTGCGCAGCAGCGCGACCGCCTGCAGGGGCTTGAGCGACGACCGCGCCCAGATCGTCACGTCCGGGTCGCCCAGGGCGAACCGCAGCGACCCGTCGGGCGCGAGCACCACCAGGTGCCCCGCGTGCACCGACTCGACGAGCCCGCCGCGCACCACCCGGGCGAGCGGGACCGCCGCGCTCGCGACGTCGGTCATCACCAGCCGCCCGTCGACCCGCCTGACGGACCGCGCGGCCCGCGGCGCCGGCTGTACGGCGCGACCGCGGGGCGCACGTCGACCAGGTACACGATCGCGGCGACCGCGGCGAGCAGGCCGAGGAACGGCAGCAGCGACAGCGGCGGCATCGCGAGGAACGCCAGGAACACCGCCCCGGCGAGCAGCCCGAGCCAGAACGTGCGCGTGCGCTTGCCCGCGGACACGAACGCGCCCGCCGGGCGCAGCAGCGCGTCAACGAGCGCCCACACGGCCAGCACGAAGATGGCCAGGTAGAGGATCTGGTACAGCCCCCACTGGAGGTCGGCGAGGAATCCCACGCGCCGAGCCTATGCGGAGCGCGCCGCGCGTGCGGCCGTCCGGCCGTCGGCGCGGGGTCAGGGCACGACGCGCAGCCCCTCGGCCCGCGCCGCGGCGGCCAGGTGCTCGTCCCAGCAGGCGACGACGAGCTCGTCGGACCGCAGGACGAGCGCCGACGCCAGGTGCAGCGCGTCCGCGGCCCGCAGCGCGTGGTACCCGACGAGCGTCGCGGCCCCCGCGGTCACCGGCTCGTGCAGCTCGACGACGTGCAGCGCCGGCCACAGCCGCTCCCACTGCGCGAGCGCCGCCCGCGCCGTGGCGGGGTCGAGCACCCCGGCGCGACGCCCTCCGGCGAGCAGCGCCCGCACCTCGGCGTCCGCGAGCCGCGACGTCGCGACGAGGTCCGCGCCGGCCCACAGCGCGGCGGCGAGCTCCGAGCCGGGCTCGGCGACGCACAGCTTGGCGAGGGCGCTGGTGTCGAAGTAGCAGACCGCCATCAGCGCCGCAGCCGCCGCACGAGGCCGGACACGCCCTGGCGCCCGCTCTCCGCCGCGACCGGCTCCGCCGGCTCCCGTCCGGCGCGCGCGGGCGACAGCAGCCCGTCGCGCTCGAGGCGCGCGAGCAGGTCGGCCGACTGGATGCCGGTCAGCCGGGCGACGGGGATCCCGCGCTCGGTGATGACGACGTCCTGCCCCGTGCGTGCCGTCTCGATCCACTGCCTGAGCTCTGCGCGCAACGCGCTGACCGCGACCTCCACGCCGCGACGCTACCGCCCGCACCCCCACCCCGGCACTCCCCCCTGCCCCACCGTGCGCTCGTCGCGACTCTCCCGATGGGTCGCGACTCTCCCGGTGGGTCGTGCAGTCATCCGCACGACCCACCCTCAGACGCACGACCCACCACGGCACGCACGACCGACCAGACCCCGGCAGCACCGCCCCACCCGCCGCGGCGCGGTCTGAAGAGGGGCGGTCAGCGGGGCGGGTCAGAGGGGTGGGAGGGCCGCGCGGGCGCGGGCCGGGTCCTCGCCGGCGGCCTCGAGCAGGTCGACGACGAGCGAGCGGTGCAGCAGCACCAGGCTCTGCACCTGCCAGTCGTCGGGCGCGATCGCGAACGGGTCGAGCGCCGCCGCCGAGTGCAGCAGCTGCTCGCGCACCCGCGCGGCGTCCCGCCCGCTGCCGAACGCGGACGCCAGGTCCTCCGCGGCCGCGGCCGTCGCCTCGAGCCGCTGCCCGGCGGCGACCAGGTCGTGCGCGGTGGGCGACTCCAGCAGCGCGAGCCCGCGGCGGGTCATGACGCGTGTGTTGCGCATGGCGCGGTCGAGCTGCACCGACGACGCGACGAGCCGCACGAGCTCGCCCCGGTGCCGGCGCGCGGCGGGCGAGAGCCGGGCGAGCTCGCGCGCGTTCGTCGCGGTCTCGCGCCACTCGTCGAGCCGCGGCTGCGACGCGCGTGCCCGCACGAGCGCGTCCTCGGCGTCGGCGGACGACTGCGTGGTGAGCGCACGGGCGAGCTCGTGCAGCACGGCGGCCACCTCGTGCGTCGCGCGGGACGCGAGCGCGCGCGGGTGGCGGCGCGGGTCCGACGGCGTGAGGACGGCGACGAGGAACGCGACGGCACCGCCGACGAGCGCGTCGGTCCACCGCCCGAGCGGCCCGCCGGTCGCCGCGATCGTCGGCAGGCCGACGATGATCATGGCCTGCACGCCCGCCTGCGTGGTCAGCAGCGCGCCCCGGTCGAGCAGGCGCGCCATGGTCGCGGCGACGAACAGCACGAGCGCGACCTGCCACGGCCCGGCGCCGATGACGTGCACGAGCGCGTCGCCGAGCCCCACGCCGATCGCGACGCCCACGGCGATCTCCGCGACGCGCCGCAGCGACCGGTCCGCGGTGAAGCCCAGCGCGATCCACGCGCAGACCGGCGCGAAGAACGGGTACGGGTGGTCGAGCACGTACCGGCCGATGGCGAACGCGATGGCCGCGGCGAGGGACGCCTGCAGCAGCGGGAACCACGCCGCGCGCACACGGTCGACGCCCTGCCGCCACCGGGCGCGCACGACGAGGCGCAGCTCGTGCAGCGCCCGGCCCGGGGCGTGGGCGGCGCGCATCGTCAGAGCGAGGGGTGCACGCCGAGCCCGCGCGCGACGGGACCGCGCGGCGCGGGCCGGTCCGTCGACACGCCCTCACCGGGCACGACGACCTCCTGGGCCGCGGCGACGACCCCGCCCTCGCACGCCACGAGCAGCTCGGCGTCGGTCGCGAGCGAGCGCTTGACGACGGCGAGCGCGACGGGCCCCAGCTCGTGGTGCCGCGCGACGCTGGTCACGCGCCCGACCTCGCGCCCGGGCTCGCCGGGCGTCCCGGTGGGCTCGTGCACCGCCGCGCCGGGCTCGGGCAGCAGGTGCCCGGACCCGTCGAGGTGCAGGAACACCAGCCGCCGCGGCGGACGCCCGAGGTTGTGCACGCGCGCGACCGTCTCCTGCCCGCGGTAGCAGCCCTTGTGCAGGTGGACGGCGGTGCGCAGCCAGTCGAGCTCGTGCGGGATGGTCCGGTGGTCGACCTCGAACGCGGCACGCGGCCGCCACGCCTCGACGCGCAGCGCCTCGCTCGCCCACGTCCCGGCGAGCGGCCAGCCGGTCGCCTCGCGGGCGCGGACCTCGTCGACGAGCCGGTCGCGCGGGACGAGCACGAGCCGCCAGGCGCGGTCGGCGCCGGGGTGCTCGTCGGGCGCGGGGCCGTAGCGGGTGCCGCCGGGCAGCACCTGGGGCCACGGGTCGCGCCAGGTCAGGGGCTCGTCCGGGCCGCCCTCGGCGCCGACGGGCTCGCCGATCGCGGCCCAGTCGTCGGTCACGTCCGCGATCTCGACGCGCATCATGAACTTCATGCGCTCGAGCCACGCGGCGAGCGCGGTGGGCGTCTGCGTGACCAGCCAGGTCGCCTCGCCGTCGTCGACGACGGCCGCGGCGTGCTCGACGTGCCCGTGCGGGCTCAGCACGAGCAGCTCGGTCGACGTCCGCGGCGCGAGGTCCGCGAGCTGCGCCGAGGTGATGGAGTGCAGCCAGCTCAGCCGGTCGGGCCCTGCGACGCGCACGACCCCGAGGTGCGACTGGTCGACGACCGCTCCCCCGCGCGCGAGCGCACGCTGCTCGGCGGTCGGGTCGCCGTAGTGCCAGGCCACGCCGGCGTCCGGGCCGACGCCCTCGACCGCGCCGCGCCGCGCGAGCAGCGGGCTGCGGTGCCGCGGCGCCTCGTACGACGCGGGGGTCGGGGTCGCGGCCTCGGTCACGGCGTCAGGAGCCCTCGACGCGGGACAGCCGCGCGGACGCGTACGACTGCATGGGCTGGCCGAAGGCCGCCATGTCGTGCGCCCACATGAGCTCGCCCTTGACCATGCCGTAGAGCCGCTTCGCGGCGGTGACGTCCGCGCCGGTCGCGGTGCGCGCGATGAGGTCGGACGCGAGGTCGATACGGCCGTTGCCGACGGCGCCGACGTACACGGCGACGTGCCCGGACGGGTCCGCGACCAGCACCTCGACGGGGAACTGCTCGTCGGGCAGGTCCGCGGGGCGCTCCGGCGGCACGCGCCAGTACCCGGACTCGGTGGACCAGACGGGACCGTCCTCGACGGCGACGTCCGCCGCGGGCTGCGGCGCGTCCGCGTCCTCGTCGGCGAGCGCGGAGGCGTCGTCCGGCGCGACGACGAGCCGGATGGTCGACGTGTAGGACAGGTACGGCCCGCCGTCGTGGTCGAACACGACGTCCTGCACGAACGCGGTCTCCTCCACGCCCGGGTAGCCGACGACCCCCTGGCCGTGCCAGCGGCCGACGAGCCAGGCGAGCGGGTAGACCTCGGGGGCGAGCCCCTCGGGCAGGACGAAGGCCATCCGGTCCTCTCCTCGTGCAGTCCTCGTGCGAGCGTGCCGCGGCGTCAGCGCTGCAGCGACTGCGACTTGAACAGACGGACCACGACGAGCCCTGCCGTCCAGGCGATGGCCCCGGACGCGAGCACGAGCAGACCGATGAAGAACGCCTCGAGCGCTGTCATGGGGCGATCCTAACGAGCCGCGGGCCGCGTGCCCGTGTCGGGGACGACGAACCTCGTCACACCCGCGCGGCGGTCAGCCGACGAGGACGCGCCCGACGACGTAGACGAGGATGCCGGTCACGGTCACCGGGAGGACGACCGCGGCGATCGACGGGAGCTTGCGCGCGAGGGTGCGCAGCGCGTCGAACAGCACGTGCAGCGACGAGACGAGCACGCCGACGGCCGCGCCCAGCACGACGCCGGCGACGAGGTCGATGTCCGGCAGGACGAGCGCGGCGAGCGCGCCGGCGCCCGTCGCGGCGAGCGTGGTGACGGTCGCGCCGGTCCACCCGACGAGCGGCAGCGCGACGACGGCCGAGCCGACCGCGAGCGCGAGGGCACCGACGACGACGATCGGCTCGCCGCCGGGCGTGCGCCCGATCGCGACCCAGCCGGCGACGGCGACCGCGAGCAGCGTGCCGGTGACGGTGCCGGAGACGGACTCGACGAGCCGCTCGCGCCCGTCGCGGCGCAGCAGCTCGTTGAGGAACGCGAGGAGGATCGCGGTGGCGAACACGACCGGCAGGTACCGCAGGTACGGCTGGTCGAGCACGTAGTGGACCGCGGCCACGCCGCCGAGGCCGCCGAGCGCGATGACGGCGGCCGAGCCGGGCTTGAACGGCAGGCTCGCGAGCGACGGCCAGCCGATGGCGAACGCGAGCGCGAGCAGCGCGGCGACGATGCTGACGGAGATGCCGCCGACGTAGCCGGCGACCGCGACCAGGGCGGCGAGGGCGGCCGTGACGACCGCACGCGTGGCGAGCTGCACCGGTCTACCGCCCGTCCACCGGGTGGCCGGCGCGCGTGCGGGCGGGGTCGCCGGCACGCACGGGCGCGCCCGGGGCGGGCGGCGGCGCGGTCAGGACCTGGGGGAGCACGGCCGACAGTCTCGCAGATGCCCGGCGGTGCCGAGCCGGGATCGCGCCGGAGCACGCCCCCGGACCGTGCCCCGGGCCTCCCCGGACGCGTCCTCGGACGCCGCACCTGCCGGTCGGGCGCACGCGGTAGCGTGTCCCCACTCGCCGAGGGGAGGTTCCACGGTGGCAGACCTTCTGCTCCTGACCCCGGCGTCCGGTGGATCGGCACAGGTGCTGCCGGCGCTCGGGCTGCTGTCCCATCGTGTGCGCGTGCTGCCCGTCGAGCCGTCGGCGCTCGTCGACGCACCCGACGCGGACATCGTCGTGCTGGACGCCCGCCGCGACCTGGTCACCGCCCGCACCACCTGTCGCCTGCTGCGCGCGACCGGCCTGGCGGTCCCCCTCGTGCTCGTCCTCACCGAGGGCGGCCTGACGGTCGTCACCGCGGAGTGGGGCGCCGACGACATCGTGCTCGACTCGGCCGGGCCGGCGGAGGTCGAGACGCGTTTCCGCCTCGTGATGGAGCGCGCCGCGGTGTCGGGCTTCGACGAGGCCCCGCGGGAGATCTCGTCGGGCGAGCTGACGATCGACGCCGGCGGCTACACGGCCCGCCTGCGCGGCCGCCCGCTGGACCTGACGTACAAGGAGTTCGAGCTGCTGAAGTACCTCGTGCAGCACCCGGGCCGCGTGTTCACCCGCGCCCAGCTGCTGCAGGAGGTCTGGGGCTACGACTACTACGGGGGCACGCGCACCGTGGACGTGCACGTCCGGCGCCTGCGCGCGAAGCTCGGCCCCGAGCACGAGCAGCTCATCGGGACGGTCCGCAACGTCGGCTACCGCTTCGACCCGCCCAAGGACCGACGCTCCACGGGGGAACGTGACAACGTCACCGAACCAGCCGTCTGACCGCACGCCCGACGGGGCGGGCCCGACCCGCCGTCGCCCGGACCTGTTCGCCCGGCTCAGCCCGGGCGGTGAGCGCAACTTCGCCGACACGCTGCGTGGCGAGCGCGCGGGCGGCGTCCTGCTGCTCGTGGGGACGCTCGCGGCGCTCGTGTGGGCCAACGTGTGGCCCGAGGCGTACTCCTCGCTGTCGCACACGGTCGTCGGCCCGCACGCGCTGCACCTGGACCTCACGCTGGCGCAGTGGGCGACCGACGGCCTGCTCGCGGTGTTCTTCTTCGTCGTCGGCCTGGAGCTCGCGCGCGAGCTGACGGTCGGCGAGCTGCGCCGCCCGGCGACGGCGGCCGTGCCGATCGTCGCGGCCGTGGGCGGGATGCTCGTCCCGGCGCTGCTGTACCTGGCGGTGAACCTGGCGCGCGGCGGCCCGACGCACGGCTGGGCCGTGCCGACCGCGACGGACATCGCGTTCGCGGTCGCGGTGCTCGCCCTGGTGGGCCGGGGGCTGCCGCCCGCGCTGCGCGCGTTCCTGCTGACGCTCGCCGTGGTCGACGACCTGCTCGCGATCATCGTGATCGGCGCGTTCTACACGGACGCGCTCGCGTGGGCGCCGCTCGCGGGCGCGGTCGCGTGCATCGCGGTGTTCGCGGTGCTGGTGCGCCGCCGCCGCACGACGGCGTGGCTGCTCGTCCCGCTGGCCGTGGCCGCCTGGGCTCTGCTGCACGCGTCGGGGGTGCACGCGACGCTCGCGGGCGTCGCGCTCGGGCTCACGGTGCCCGCGAGCCCCGCCGCCACGGCGCGCGCGCACCGCCTGCCCGCCGAGCCGGAGCAGTCGCTCGCGGAGCACTGGGAGCACCTGTGGCGCCCCCTCTCGGCGGGGGTCGCGGTGCCGGTGTTCGCGCTGTTCGCGGCGGGCGTCGCGGTCTCGGCCGACGTCCTGGCCGACGCGCTGACCGACCCGGTCGCGCAGGGCGTCGCGCTCGGGCTCGTCCTCGGCAAGCCGCTCGGCATCCTCGGCGCGACGTGGCTGGTGGCGACGTTCACGCGCGCCCGCCTGGCCCCCGGGCTGCGCTGGGGCGACGTGCTGGGCGTGGGGCTCGTCGGCGGCATCGGGTTCACGGTGTCGCTGCTCGTCGCGGAGCTCGCGTTCGGCGAGGGCTCCCCGCACGACGAGCACGCGGTCCTCGCCGTGCTCACGGCGTCCCTCGTCGCGGCGCTGGCCGGCGGTACGGTGCTCGCAGCGCGCGGCCGGAGGTCGCGCGCCAGCACGGACGAAGCCGAACGGATGGGTGCATGACGACCGTCGACTCCGCGACGCTCCTCATCGACGGGCCCTGGCAGCACCGGTTCGTCTCCGCCAACGGCGCCCGCTTCCACGCGGCCGTCGTCGGGCCGGACGACCGGGACGTGCCGCTCGTCGTGCTGCTGCACGGGGTGCCGCAGTTCTGGTGGGCGTGGCGCCACCAGCTCGCCGCGCTCGGCGAGGCCGGGTACCGGGCCGCGGCGCTGGACCTGCGCGGCACGGGCGGCTCGGACAAGCCGCCGCAGGGGTACGACGTGCCGACGCTCGCGGCGGACGTCGCGGGCGTGGTGCGCTCGCTCGGGGCCGGCTCGGCCGTCGTCGTCGGCGCGGGCACGGGCGGCAGCGTCGCGTGGTCGATGCCCGCCCTGCAGCCCGCGGCGACGCTCGCCGTCGGGGTGCTGTCGTCGCCGCACCCGCTGGACGTGGTGCGCCGGCCGTGGACGACGTTCCGCCCGGCGGCGGCGCGCCGGCTCGCGTTCGTGCAGGTGCCGTCGGTCCCGGAGCGCGCGATGACGCGCGGCGACCTCGCGCACCGGATGCTCGTCGAGTGGGGTGGCGACGACGAGTGGCTCGACCGGGCCACCGAGCGCCGGTACCTCGAGGCGCTGCGGGTGCCGTTCGCCGCGCACTCCCAGCTCGAGCAGCTGCGGTGGCTGGGCCGGTCGGCGCCCCGGCCGGACGGGCGGCGGTTCGCGGCGGGCCTGCGCCGCACCCGCCCGACGCCCGTGCTGCACCTGCACGGCGCGCGTGACGGGCTGTTCGGGCCGCACGCCGCGACCCTGTCGCGGTCGACGTCGGCGCTCGTCGGGACGGACTACACGTACCAGCTCGTCGCCGACGCGGGGCACTTCCTCGCGGAGCAGTCGCCGGAGCTCGTGACGCGCTCGCTGCTGACCTGGCTGCGCCGCGTCGCACCCCTGGAGGGCTGAGCGCTCCCCTGCCGGCGCGTCAGCCCTTGAGGAGCCTCTCCGCGCGCACGGGGTCGACCTCGCCGATGCCCGCCGACGGGCACAGCCGCGCGACCGGGCACGCGCCGCACGCGGGCCGCCGCGCGTGGCACGTGCGCCGCCCGTGGAAGATCAGCCGGTGGCAGGCCATGGTCCAGTCGCGCCGGGGCAGCAGCTCCCCCAGCTCGCGCTCGACGACCAGCGGGTCCTCGCTCGTCGTGTAGCCCAGCCGCCGCGACAGGCGCAGGACGTGGGTGTCGGTGGTGATGCCCGGGATCCCGAACGCGTTGCCGAGCACGACGTTCGCGGTCTTGCGGCCGACGCCGGGCAGCGAGACGAGCTGCTCGAGCCGGCGGGGCACCTGCCCGTCGAACTGCTCGACGAGCGCGGCCGCGAGGCCCGTCACGGCCCGGGCCTTGGCGCGGAAGAAGCCGAGCGGCTTGAGGATCTCCTCGAGCTCGTCGGGGTCCGCCGCGGCGAGCTCGGCCGGGCCCGGGTACCGGGCGAACAGCGTGGGCGTCGTCGCGTTGACCCGCACGTCGGTGGTCTGCGCCGACAGCACGGTCGCGACGAGGAGCGTGAACGGGTCGGTGAAGTCCAGCTCGCACCGCGCGTCGGGGTACCGCTCGGCGAGCACCCGGTCGACGCGGCGGGCACGCCGCGTGCGCGCGAGCGGCGTCTCGTCGGAGGCACGCGAGGAGGGGGTCGGCGTCGGCGGCGTCGTCACGCGGCCACCCTACGAGCGGCCACCCACACACCCGTCCTGAGCAGGACGAACGTCCAGGTCGCGGCGTGTCGTTGCTCCCTCAGGGTGACGTGAGCAACACCACGGGTCCGCGGGTTCAAGCCGGACGTCCCGGACGCCGTTGACACAGAGGTCAGCGGGACGAGGAGGACGTACCACGATGACACCTGGGGGCGACCACGCAGTCCGCAGCCTGCGGCTCGACCGGAGGGCGCTGCGCGCGGAGCGCGCACGCGTCTGCTGGTGGCGACGGCTGGTGCGCGCACGGATCGACCTGGCAGTCGCGGCCGCCGCACGGCCCGACCCGCTCGGCGAGGACGTCGCGTTCCAGCTGCCGCTCGACGTCACGCTCGGCGTGCCGCGCATCGGCGAGCTGGAGAAGCTGCTGCCCGACCTGCAACCGACCGACGTACCGGCCATCGAGCGCCTGCACGCGCTGGACGAGCAGCTCGCGCTGTACGAGCAGGGCGTGACGGAGGCCCTGGCCCGCACCACGGACCAGCTCATCTCACGCCTCGCCGGGCAGCGCGCGTGCGCCGAGCTCGTGCCACCGCCACCGGTCACGCTCTGACGGTGGGGCCGCCCTCGCGGCCCCACCGGCGTGCGCTCCGACAGGACTCTCACGCCGGATACGGCAGACTGTGACGTGGACCTCGACATCGCCGGACCTCGGCGTGCCGAGGGAACCGGGGTGCGACCCCGGGGTGGACCGAGATGAAGGAGCGTGGCGTGGCTGAGGACGTCGTGCTGTCAGCACCGCTGTTCGTGGGGCTGGACGAGGAGTCGGCGCTCGCGCTCGTCGCGAGCATGACCCCGCTCGAGATGGTGCGCGGCGACGTGCTGTTCCACGAGGGCGAGCCGGGCGACCGGCTCTACATCGTGCGTGACGGCAAGATCAAGCTGGGCCGACGCTCGACGGACGGACGCGAGAACCTGCTCGCCGTCCTCGGTCCGGGCGAGATGTTCGGCGAGCTGTCGATGTTCGACCCGGGGCCCCGCACGGCCACCGCGACCGTCGTCGCCGACGCCGTGCTGCTCGAGCTGGACCACGACGAGCTGGTCCGCTGGCTCGCCGACAAGCCGGACGTCGCCCGGCACCTGCTGCAGGCGCTCGCCCGGCGCCTGCGCCGCACCAACGAGGCGCTCGCCGACCTCGTGTTCTCCGACGTCCCGGGCCGGGTGGCGAAGGCGCTGCTCGACCTGTCGACGCGGTTCGGGGAGCAGGTCGACGAGGGCGTGCGCGTCGCGCACGACCTCACGCAGGAGGAGCTCGCGCAGCTCGTCGGCGCCTCCCGCGAGACCGTCAACAAGGCCCTCGCCGACTTCGCCGCCCGCGGGTGGGTGCGTCGCGAGGGGCGCGCGGTCGTCCTGCTGGACATCGACCGCCTCGAGCGCCGGGCCCGCTGAGCACGCACGAAGGGGCGGTGCCGGACCTCACGGTCCGCACCGCCCCTTCGTCGTACCGGGGACCTGTCGGGGACCTGTCGGGCCCCGTGGGCGTCAGGGGGCGAGCTCGACGACGATCTCGACCTCGACCGGCGAGTCCAGCGGCAGCACCGCGACCCCCACGGCCGAGCGCGCGTGCACGCCCGCGTCGCCGAGGACGTCGTGCAGCAGCAGGCTCGCGCCGTTGACCACGGCGGGCTGGCCCGTGAACGACGGGTCGCTCGCGACGAACCCGACGACCTTGACCACGCGCACCACGCGGTCCAGCGCGTCCGCGCCCGCGGGTCCGCCCTCGCTCTCGACGAGCGCCGCGACCGCCGCGAGCGCGTTGAGCGCCGCCGTGCGCGCCAGCACCGTCGCCTCGTCGGGCCCGACCTGCGCGCCGACCTTGCCGGTGGCCGGCAGGACGCCGTCGACGAACGGGAGCTGGCCCGAGGTGTGCACGTGGACGCCGGTGCGGACCGCGGGCACGTACGCCGCGACGGGGGCCGCGACCGTCGGGAGCGTCAGCCCGAGCTCCGCGAGCCGCTGTGCGGCACCCATCAGGACGCCAGGGGCCGCTTGAGGTAGGCCACGAGGCCCTCACCGGGGCCGGGCACCACCTGGACGAGCTCCCAGCCGTCCGCGCCCCACTGGTCGAGGATCTGCTTGGTCGCGTGGATGAGGAGGGGGACGGTCGCGTACTCCCACTTGGTCGCCATGCGCCCACCCTAGCCAGCCGCCGGGCGCGCGACGGCGCGACCCGGGCCGGTCAGCTCGAGACGAGCTCGCCGCGCGGCACGAGCTCCGACCACCACGAGCGCACGTCCGGCCGGCGGCGCAGCAGCGCACGCCGCTCACGCTCGGTCATGCCGCCCCACACGCCGAAGTCCATGCGGTTGTCGAGCGCGTCCGCGAGGCACTCCAGGCGCACCGGGCACTGCTGGCACACGGCGCGGGCGTCGCGCTGCGCGGACCCCTCGACGAAGAGCGCGTCGGGCGAGATGTTGCCGGAACCGCAGGCCGCAGACGCGGTCCAGTGACCCTCCTTGGTCGCTGCCACCCGCGCCCCCCATCGTCGCGTCGATGCCGATCAGATCCGTGGTAGCGCTCCCGCGCGCTGGCCGCCAACGGCTCTTACCACAACGTGCCCCGCTTTGCTGGTCGACTGGAAAACTAGCGTGCGGACAAGCGTCCTGACGAGTCTCCGAACGGGTCATCCCGAGGCGTGGACGCGCTACCACGCCCGGGTGACCGGATCGGGTGAACCGGGACGGACCGCCCCGCGCAGACGGGTGGCGCCCGCTCGCACGGCCCCGTCCGGGATGTGCAGGTCCGGTGCAGAGACCACAGGACACCCGCACGACCCGGTCCGGCGTCCAGGGCGGCCGACTACCCTGGCGGGCATGCCGAACCCTGCCCGCACGCGCGGCCGCCAGGTCAACGCCGTCCAGGCGCTGGCCCTCCTGCTGTCCTTCGTGCTGGTCGCCGGCGTCGGCGGCGTGCTCGCCGCCGGGCTCGCACTGCCCGGCGTCGCGATCGCGAACGGCGTGACGAACATGTCCGTCACCGCCTTCGACGACCTGCCGACCGAGCTCAAGCAGAGCCCCCTGCCGCAGAAGTCGCGCATCCTCGCGTCCGACGGCACCACGCTCGCCTACTTCTTCAGCCAGGACCGCGTCATCGTCCCGCTCGACCAGGTCGCCGAGATCATGCAGCAGGCCGTGATCGCGACCGAGGACCGCCGGTTCTACGAGCACGCGGGCGTCGACCCGATGGGCATGCTGCGCGCCGCGGCGCGCAACGCGCTGCACGTCTCGCAGGAGGGCGCCTCGACCCTCACGCAGCAGTACGTCAAGAACGTGCTCATCGACGCCGCCGACAACGCCGAGACGGACGAGGAGCGCCTCGCGGCGATCGAGGCCGCGCGCGCCGACGAGGGCACCGAGGGCCTCGCCCGCAAGCTGCGCGAGGCGAAGCTCGCGATCACGCTCGAGAAGCAGATGTCCAAGGAGGAGATCCTCGAGAAGTACCTCAACATCGCGCAGTTCGGCGCGTCGGTGTGGGGCGTCGAGTCCGCGGCGCAGCGGTACTTCGGCATGCGCTCGAGCAAGCTCAACTACCTGCAGGCCGCGACGATCGCCGGCATCACCAAGTCGCCGTCCTACTGGGACCCGCTGAAGCACCCCGAGCGCGCCGAGAAGCGCCGCAACACGGTGCTCAGCCTCATGCTGCGCGAGGGGTACATCACCAAGAAGGAGTACGAGAAGGGCAAGAAGACGCCCATCGAGGACACCCTCAACCCCCAGCCCACCAAGCTCGGCTGCATGTCCGCCGACGCGGCCGTCCCCGGCTCCGGCTACTTCTGCGACTACGTCACGAAGGTCATCGCGAACGACCCCGCCTTCGGCGAGACCGCGAAGGCCCGCCGCAACCTGCTCCTCAAGGGCGGCCTGACGATCTGGACGACCCTCGACAAGGACCTGCAGGCCAAGGCCGACAAGCAGGTCAAGGCCGGGATCCCGGTGGACGACCCGTCCGGCATCGGCACGGCCATGGTCGTCGTCGAGCCCGGCACCGGCCAGATCAAGGCCATGGCGCAGAACCGCGTCTACAACAACACCACCGAGCACGGGGACCGCGAGACCGCGGTGAACTTCAACGCGGACAACGCGTTCGGCTCCGCCTCGGGCTTCCCGCCCGGCTCGACGTTCAAGCCGTTCACGCTGCTGCAGTGGCTCAAGGAGGGGCACTCGCTCTACGAGGTGCTGAACGCGACGAAGATGTCGTACAACCTCTCGGAGTTCAACGCGTCCTGCACCAACCTGACCGGAACCTGGACGTTCAACAACGCCGAGGGCGGCAAGGGCGTCATGACCGTCCTGCAGGGCACCATGAACTCGGTGAACTCCGCCTACGTGGCGATGGCCAGCAAGATCGACCTGTGCGGCGTGTTCTCCGGCGCGGCGGAGCTCGGCGTCACCAAGGCCGGCGGCGCCGCGGGCGACGGCCCGATCGACCCGTTCCCCGCGAACATCCTCGGCTCGCAGTCCGTCTCGCCGCTGACGATGGCGAACGCGTTCGCCGCGTTCGCCGCGAACGGCAAGTACTGCAAGCCGGTCGCGATCCTCAAGGTCACCAAGGGCGGCGAGGAGCTCGAGGTCCCGAGCGCCGGCTGCAGCCAGAAGATCGAGCAGAACATCGCCAAGACGATGAACCACGCGCTGTCAAACGTGTGGAAGGGCACCGCGAAGGGCGTCAAGCAGCCCGGGTTCGCCGCCGCCGGCAAGACCGGCACGACGTCGCACAACGAGCACACGTGGTTCGTCGGCTACACGCCGCGCCTGTCCGCCGCCGTGTGGGTCGGCCACACCGACGCGATGAAGTCGATGCACGGGCTGACCATCAACGGCAAGTGGTACGGCGGCTACGGCGGCGGCCCGTGGGGGTCGTCGATCGCCGCGCCGACGTGGGTCCGGTTCATGGAGGACGCCCTCGGCGGCCAGGACAACCCGTCGTTCGACGAGCCGCCCGCCAAGTACATCTACGGCGAGAAGATCTCCGTGCCGTGGGTCGTGGGCATGAGCGAGGACGAGGCGCGCCGCACCCTGACGTCGGCGGGCTTCCAGGTCACGGTCTCCAAGGACCGCGTCGACTCGCACATCCCCGAGGGCCGCGTCGCCGAGCAGTCGCCCAGCGGCACCGCCACGGCCGGGTCGGTCATCACGCTCAAGCTGTCCAGCGGCCGGCCCGAGTTCCGCGACCCCTGCAAGGACGACAAGGACCGTCCGGAGTGCCAGGGCGGCGGCGACGACCGCCCCGGTCCGCCCGGGCGCGACCGGGACCGCGACCGTGACAACGGCCGCGACCAGTCCGAGGAGCGGTGAGCGCCGCGTCGGTCGGCCGGGCCCTGGGCGGCCTGGCCGGCCTCGCCGCGGCCGGGATCGCGTGGGGGCTCGTCGAGGCCCGCTGGTACGCGCTGCGCGAGGTGACCGTCCCGGTGCTGCCCACCGGCCAGGACCCGCTGCGGGTGCTGCACGTCTCCGACCTGCACCTCACCCCGGACCAGGACCGCAAGGCCGCCTGGGTGCGTGAGCTCGCGCAGCTCGACCCGCACCTCGTCGTCGACACCGGCGACAACTGGGCGCACCTGGAGTCGTTCGGCCTGCTCGCGCACGCGCTCGAGCCGCTGCTGGAGCGCCCGGGCGTGTTCGTCATGGGCTCGAACGACTACGTCGCCCCGCAGCCCAAGAACCCGGCCCGCTACCTGCGCGCGGACTCCCGGTCGGCTCCCCCGAGCCCGCCGCGCGAGCTGCCCTGGCGGGAGATGGCGCGGCTGTTCACGTCCGCCGGCTGGCTGGACCTCGACAACCGCCGCGGCGTCCTCGACGTCGACGGCCGCCGCCTGTCGTTCGTCGGCACCGACGACGCGCACATGGACAAGGACCGCGTCCCGGCGGCGGGCGGCGCGGACGACGCGCGTGCGGGCTCGTCGGGCACCCCCACGGTCGACCTGCACCTCGGCGTGACGCACGCGCCGTACCAGCGCGTCCTGGACGCGTTCCTCGCCGACGACGCGGACCTCGTCCTCGCCGGGCACACCCACGGCGGACAGCTGGCCGTGCCCGGCTGGGGCGCGCTCGTCACGAACTGCGACCTCGACGCGCGTCGCGCCAAGGGCCTGCACGGCTGGCCCGGCCCGCGGCCCGACGCCCCCGGGGGCGCGGGGTCGACGTGGCTGCACGTCAGCGGCGGCCTCGGCACCTCCCCGTACGCGCCCGTCCGGTTCGCGTGCCGTCCCGAGGCGACGCTCCTGACCCTGGTGCCCGCGACCTCCTGAGGGGACCGTGGCCGGTCTCACGGTTGCCGGCCCGAAACGGATTCGGAGATCCGGGGGTGCGTCAGGTAATCTGAGCGGGCTCCACGGGGTGTGGCGCAGCTTGGTAGCGCGCTTCGTTCGGGACGAAGAGGTCGTGGGTTCAAATCCCGCCACCCCGACAGACGAAAGCCCGGGCCGACTTGGTCGGCCCGGGCTTTCTCGTCGTCAGTACCCGGTCGTCACCCGGTCACGGGCGCGGCGGGAGGTACTTCACCGGGCCGTTGCCGGACCGGACGACCACGCGGACGTCGGACGCCGGGTCGGTGGCCGCCTCGATGGTCTCGCTGCCGTTGTCGGAGTTGATGTCCAGCGCGACCGGGCGGCCCGTGCCGTGGACCGTGACGCCGCCGTTGTCGGACGTCGCGGTGATGTCCGACCGGGCGTCGGCGACGAGCACGCTGCCGTTGCTGGACCGGGCGACCACGGCACCGGTGACGTCCTCGACCTCGACGCGGCCGTTGCCGGCGCGCGCCTCGACGGAGTCGGCGCCGCGGACCACGACGCTGCCGTTGTCGGAGGTGGCGCGCACCCCGCCGTCCACGTCGAGCACCTCGACGCCGCCGTTGCTGGAGTGCGCCACCACGTCGCCGCCGAGGGCCGAGGCCTCGACGCGCCCGTTGGAGGTCCGCAGCTCGGCGCCGCCGAGCACGCCGGTGGCCCGGACGTCCCCGTCGGTGGTCCGCACCACGACCCGGCTGCCCGCGGGCAGCGTCACGTCGAGGTCGGTGTCGCACTCCCACACCCAGGACCACGCGCAGCGGTAGGAGACGACGAGCCGGTCGTCCGTGCTGCGCACGTCGTACCGCGGGTCGGAGAACGCGAACCGGGAGGCCCGCTCCACGTGCACCTCGTCGGTGGCCGACGCGGTGACGGTCACACGGCCGTCGGCGACGAGCTCGACGGTCGGGGCCGCGGCGTACGTGCCCTGGCCGCCGGTCTCCTGGCGGGCGACGAGGCTGGCGACGTCGAGCGCGGCCCAGGCGATGCCGAGGGCGCCGACGGTCGCGCCGGCCCAGAGCAGGACCCGGGCGGCGGTGGAGCGCCGCGGGTCGTCCTGCGCCGGGGCGGGCGCCGGGGTCTCGAGGACGGTGGTCATGACTCTCCGTTCGGTCGGTGCTCGAGCCAGCGGAGCACGGCCAGGACGCGACGGTGGTCGTCGCTGTCCGGCGGCAGCCCGAGCTTGGTGAGGATCGAGGTGACGTGCTTCTCCACGGCCGGCAGCCCGATGAACAGGCGCTCGGCGATCGCGGAGTTGGACCGGCCCTCGGCGACGAGCGCCATGACCTCCCGCTCGCGCGGGGTGAGGTCCTCCAGTCCGGTGCGGGTCGCGCGCGCCATGATCTGCGCGACGACCTCCGGGTCGATGACGGTGCCGCCGGCGGCGATCCGGGAGATCGCGTCGAGCAGCTCGTCGACGTCGGTCACGCGGTCCTTGAGCACGTAGCCCAGGCCGCGCACGTCACCCGCGAACAGCTCGCGGGCGTACCGCTGCTCGACGTACTGCGAGAGGACGAGCACCGGGAGCCGCGGGTGCAGGCTGCGCAGGTGGATCGCCGCGCGCAGGCCCTCGTCGGTGTGCGACGGGGGCATGCGGACGTCGGTCACGAGGACGTCGGGGACCGCGTCGGGCGAGCCGAGCGCCGCGACGAGCTCGTCGGCGGTGCGGTAGCCGGTGACGTCGTGCCCCTCCGCGGTGAGCAGTCGGGTGAGGCCGTCGAGGAGGAGGACGGAGTCCTCCGCGATCACGATGCGCACGGGATCTCCACGGTGATGGTCGTACCGGCCCCGGCGGGGCTGGTGAGGTCGAAGGTGCCGTCGAGCGCGGTGACGCGGCTGCGCAGGCCGTCGAGGCCCGAGCCGGGTGCGGCGCTCGCCCCGCCGCGTCCGTCGTCGGAGACGACGAGCCGCAGCGTGGTGCCGTCGCACGCGACGACGACCTGCGCGGACCGGGCCTCGGCGTGCTTGGCGACGTTGGTGAGGGCCTCGGCCACGACGAAGTACGCGGCGGCCTGCGCGGACGTGCCGCACCTCTGGAGCCGGTCGTCGTCGGGCGTGCGGACCGTCACCGGGATCGGCGAGCGGGACGCGAGGGCGCTGAGCGCGGCGTCGAGGCCGCGGTCGGTGAGGACGGCGGGGTGGATGCCACGGACGAGGTCGCGCAGCTCGGCCAGGGTCTCCTGGATCTCGCGGTGCGCGTGCTCGAGGGCCGCCGCGGCGACCTCCGGGTCCTGCGCACCGCGCCGCTTGGCGGCGCCGAGCTCGAGGCCGAGGGCGACGAGGCGCTGCTGGGCGCCGTCGTGCAGGTCGCGCTCGATGCGCCGGCGCTCGTCGTCGGCCGCACCGAGGACCTGGTGGCGGCTCTCCTCGACGTGCGCGACGCGCGTCTCGGCGCGCTCGCGGGCCTCCTGCGCGGCCGCGACCTCGTAGGAGGTGCGGGACGCGCCGAGCATGCCGCGGGCCATGCGGACCTGGAGCAGGGACATCCCCTGCGCGGCGACGGCGGCGGCCCACACGAGGACCACGCCGGCGACGACGAGCCCGAGGCCGAGCAGCCACGTGGGCCAGCCCATCCAGTCCTCGAGGAGCGGGCCGGTGCCGTAGGCCGGCGCGAGGATGCCGGCGAGCGCGCTGCCGCCGAAGCCGACGACCGCGGCGAGGGCGAGCGTGGAGGTCAGGACGCTGAGGGCGCTGTAGCCGGTCGCGGCCCAGGCCCGGGTGTCGCGCAGCGGCGACAGGAAGCGGGACCACCAGCCGGGCCCGCCGGGGTGGGCGGGCAGCGGCGGCGGGACGACGGCGCCGGTCTGCGCGGCGATCCGCGCGATCTCGACGCGGGCGAACCAGCGGGCACCGCGCAGGACGAGCGGCAGCAGCAGGAGGCCGGTGCCGAAGACGAGGACGAAGGAGACGGCGACCGGGACGGCGGTGAGCGTGAGGACACCGACCGGCAGGAGCCACAGGAAGCCGATGCCGGCCTGGGCGACGGCGCGCCACGTCTCCGCGGTGATCGGCGCGGTCGCGAGCGCGCGGCCGCCGGTCAGGGCGGGCGCGACGAGCGCGAGGTCGCGGTGCGTGGGCGGGAAGGCCGTCTCGACGGGGTCAGCGGTCCCGACGGGAGCCGGGCCGGGTGCGAGATGCGAGGTCATGCCAAGAAAACTACGGCCCCTGACCTGCGCTCCGACATCACGCTCCCCCACGAGTGCGGGGTAGGGATAACCCACCCCGACGGCCGCGACCCCGCGGTTCCTCCGGCTCTGGGACGGTATGGCCGGAGGATCCGCGGGGTCGCGGGTGGGTCGTGCGGTGGTCAGAGAGTGGTGCGGGACCGCAGGCGGGTGGCCAGGAGCTCGGCGATCTGGACCGCGTTGAGCGCGGCGCCCTTGCGCAGGTTGTCGTTCGAGATGAACAGCGCCAGGCCGCGGCCCTCGGGCGCGCCCTCGTCGGCCCGGATGCGGCCGACGAGCGACGGGTCCTGACCGGCCGCGGCGAGCGGCGTCGGGACGTCCTCGAGCCGGACGCCCGGGGCGTCGGCCAGCAGCTCACGCGCGCGCTCGGGGCTGATCGGACGCTCGAACTCCGCGTTGACCGCGAGCGAGTGGCCCGTGAACACCGGGACGCGCACGCACGTGCCGGAGACCAGGAGGTCCGGGATCGAGAGGATCTTGCGGGACTCGTGCCGCAGCTTCTGCTCCTCGTCGGTCTCGTTCCGGCCGTCGTCGACGATCGAGCCCGCGAGCGGGACGACGTCGAACGCGATCGGCGCGACGTACTTCACCGGGTCCGGGAAGGTGACCGACGAGCCGTCGTGCACGAGCCCGAGCGTGTCCTGCTCGACCGCGGCGCGGATCTGCGAGTCGAGCTCCTGTGCACCCGCCAGCCCCGAGCCGGACACCGCCTGGTACGTCGAGACGACGAGGCGGCGCAGACCGGCCTCCTCGTGCAGCGGGCGCAGCACCGGCATCGCGGCCATCGTCGTGCAGTTCGGGTTCGCGACGATGCCCAGCGGGATCTCGTCGAGCGCGTCCGGGTTCACCTCGGACACCACGAGCGGGACCTGCGGGTCCCGCCGCCACGCGGAGGAGTTGTCGACGACGATCGCGCCCGCCGCCGCGAAGCGCGGGGCGTGCTCCTTGGAGGTCGAGCCCCCGGCCGAGAACAGGGCGACGTCGATGCCCGACAGGTCGGCCGTCGCGACGTCCTCGACCACGACCTCCTGGTCGCGCCAGGGCAGCGTGCGCCCGGCCGACCGGGCGGACGCGAAGTACCGGATCGACGCGACGGGGAAGTCGCGCTCGTCCAGCAGGCGGCGCATGACCGCGCCGACCTGCCCGGTGGCGCCGACGACGGCGACGTTCAGCCCGCTCATCGCCCGGTCCCCCCGTACACGACGGCCTCCTGCTGGTCCGCGTCGAGCTCGAACGCGGTGTGCACGGCGCGCACCGCGTCGTCGAGCTCGTCGGCCCGCGTCACCACGGACAGGCGGATCTCCGAGGTCGAGATCATCTCGATGTTGATGCCCGCGTCCGCGAGCGCCGCGAACAGCTTCGCGGAGACGCCCGGGTGCGACTTCATGCCGGCGCCGACGAGCGACAGCTTGCCGATCGAGTCGTCGAACTGCAGCGACTGGAACCCGATGTCCGGCTGGCGCTCCCGCAGCGCGGCGAGCGCAGCCGTGCCGTCGGTGGCGGGGAGCGTGAAGGAGATGTCCGTCAGACCCGTCGCGGCCGCCGACACGTTCTGGACGATCATGTCGATGTTCACGCCGGCGTCGCCGACGACCTGGAAGATCCGGGCGGCCTTGCCGGGGACGTCCGGCACGCCGACGACGGTGATCTTGGCCTCCGAGCGGTCGTGCGCGACGCCCGCGATGATCGGCTGCTCCACGGTGGGGTCCTCGTTCTTCTCGTTGGTGACCAGCGTGCCCGTGTGGTGGGAGAACGACGAGCGCACGTGGATCGGGACGGAGTAGCGCCGGCCGTACTCGACGCAGCGCAGCATGAGCACCTTCGCGCCCGACGCGGCGAGCTCGAGCATCTCGTCGTAGGAGACGCGGTCGAGCTTGCGGGCGCTCGGGACGATGCGCGGGTCGGCGCTGAACACGCCGTCGACGTCCGTGTAGATCTCGCAGACGTCGGCACCCAGGCCGGCCGCGAGCGCGACCGCCGTGGTGTCGGACCCGCCGCGACCGAGGGTCGTGACGTCGTTGGTCTCCTCGGTGACGCCCTGGAACCCGGCGACGATCGCGACCTGGCCCTTCTCGACGGTCTCCCGCACGCGCGTCGGCACGACGTCGACGATGCGCGCCTTGCCGTGCACGGCGTCGGTGATGACGCCCGCCTGCTGACCGGTGAAGGACTTCGCCTTCACGCCGAGGTTGTTGATCGCCATCGCCAGCAGCGACATGGAGATGCGCTCACCCGCCGTGAGGAGGATGTCCATCTCGCGCTGCGGCGGGAGGGGCGAGACCTGCTTCGCCAGGTCCAGGAGGTCGTCGGTGGTGTCCCCCATGGCCGAGACGACGACCACGACGTCGTCCCCGGCGCGCTTCGCCGCGGCGATGCGCTTGGCCACCCGCTTGATGCTCTCGGCGTCCGCTACCGACGATCCGCCGTACTTCTGCACGACAAGTGCCACGTGCTGCTCCATCTGTCGCCGGTCGCCGTCTGTCTCAACGGCCCGCCGGGTCCTCTTGGTCGCAGGGATCGTAAACGCCCCCGGCGCCTCGGAGCCAGGGGTATCAGGATGCGGGCGGGCGGCCGTCAGGCCGTGCGGGACCGCAGGCGCGCGCCCAGGAGGTACATCTCGCAGCCCAGGCACAGCCCGAACACCGCGTTGAGGAACGCCGCCACCAGGGCGAACGCGGCAGCGACGGGCACCGCCCACGCGGCCCCGAGGAGCGCGCCGACGACCCCGAGACCGGTGATGACGAGCCCGACGGTCTGCGCGAACCGCGGCGGGCGCGGGTCCTCGAGCTCGGCGGG